>FSSH01000063.1_pt5 | contig 118248 bp, 100 predicted proteins | sample 1166101 | NCBI WGS metagenome assembly FSSH01 (sample SAMEA32972668, study PRJEB13176) | freshwater metagenome | biome: Drinking water system; feature: Biomass in drinking water that filtered by 0.45 um membrane; material: drinking water | place: USA | collected 2012-12-20 | depth 0 m | reverse complement strand
CAACTAGCTTGAAATTTTCCGAGATAAGTGTCAAGTGTTTCTTGCTTGAAATCGCCCCCCGTAATCGCATCAACGACAATATCCCCCGATTTCAATAGTTCATCACGAATGTATTGACGATCACTCGCATAATTCGCCGAGAATAGTCCATAGTAAGATGCGCGAGCACGGAATTTTTCATCCTTGCTGTAGTGCTCGTACGCCCGATCCCAGTTGGCAGTTACTTTGAAGCCAGCTGGCGGCGTGAGCCCATTGAACTTGTAGCGCACCCAAATCGGAATCCCTCCAGTGCCGTTCAGCAGCTTATCGTAAATATCGGAGCCGACATCCGTGAGCATAAGGGCAAAGACGACTTTGCTGCTGGCGTTAGTGGGCCCAGCCGTGTCCGGTACCACGACTGAGTTAGCTCCGCCATCAGCAAGCAGGTTGCCAGTACTGGGAGAATAGACGCTCGCAGAAGCGGAATTTAGCGGAATAGGAGAAAGTCGCGCTGCACCCAGTGCCTTACCGACTTTTTGGAGATGGTCCGCGAGTCGTTTTTTCATCGCATCCAGCGCATCTGGAGCAGCACCGAGTGTAATTGCGAACGTAAGCAATCCGGCCGAATTCAATTGACCGTCGTTTGTCGACGATGTGTAACGAATGAAAGTCAGTTCCGGCGTCCGCTTCCCATTGATCACCTGTTCGGACAGCCTCGGTTGATTTGGGAAGTAGTACCACTGGTCGCTGTTATGTGAATCCCTAACCAGTGTGAAAGTTTGTTGCTCAACAGATCCATCAGGAGTATTTACATCAACAGTTACGGCGTCAACGCTGTTCTCAGCGGCTAAACTTGCTTGGGCAAGAATTTCACTCGATTGGAGAAGCACCGCGCCTGTAAGAATTAAATGAAGGATTTTCATGAGATGTCACTCCTCTTAAAAAGTTTTGTCGATAGAAAGCTTAAGGCCATCCTCGCTACCATTAGGCCCTTGGATTTGTGTACCGCTCTGCAGCACGAACACCGTCGAATAGGTCATCTTGAAACCCACCGGAAGTAGCAGTTTGAGTTCGGTTCGTGATTCGGGCAATCCAAATGCGGCAAGGCTCACAGTGATTGGCCCATAGAGGTGATTGCCGTCCATGTCGGCAAACTCAATACGAACTTGAGTATCGCGAATTGACTGCCCTGCTACCTCTGTTAGGAGATTTTCAACCTGCACCGGAACGATTGAGGAGTCGCTGGCAACATAATCCAACTTGCGTTTCACATCGACAGCGCCGGCAGGATCGAGGAGGGACTCAGCTCCGACGAGCGTTCCGCCACCAAGCGATAACTGTACGTATTCTGGAAGCGTTGTGGACGCATTTGGATCCAAATCCAAGACTGGCATGACCGGAATGGAGGAGGTGACGGTGCTGAGGGCCACTACTCTTGCTGGAAAGCTCGTCTCATTCGTGACGGTGGTTTGCGAAATATTGGATAGCTTCCACGGGATCGAGGATAGGCCAATAGCTCCGGTTATCGGGCCGCTAGTGGCGCTGCTGACGTCAGAATCAGTAGCACTGGTCCAATTAATGCTTAATGGTAGCCCAGGGGGCTTCGCCAATTGGGCGAGAAGGACAGGCAGGAAACTCTGCTGGGTTCTTATCGTAAAGAGAAATGTGTTGTCACTGACGCGTACCTGATCTTCCACGATCCAGTTGGCAGTGCCGGCCTGGCTAATCCCTAAGTAACGTATGTCATGCGCTATGCCGCCAAATTTCCAATTTTTAATATCAGCTAGCCGCGAAGCAGCATTAAGTAAGGATGATGGGGCGTACATCTCCGCGAGAAACTGCAATCTGACATAGCCGGTTGCCGGGTTCGCAACATCTGCCCACAGCCTCCCGAACTTAGGGCTCTTACCCGGAAATGTAGCCGCCAGTCGAATACTTGTCGGAATAACCCATGTGTCGTTAGATGAGGCAGACGCAAGGAGAAGACTGTTGGACAATTCAGGTGTTTCTGGGAACGAGTTTCCCCTCAGTAGTAAGTGTTTTCCCTTCATGGCCGCCATTGTGGCGCGCAGTTGGTTGTAGATTGGAAGCAAGTCATTTGCAGCTTCATTGGACGGGGGAATGAAGAAACGTCCTCTCAATGCCTCGGCGTCACGAAGAAGCATCCCAAGCTCGTCCCGCCGCCCCGACAGATCAGCCAGATTGACCTGGGTAAGGAGCCGCTTTGCTATCGCAACATTCCAACGCTGCAGAGCATTTTGGCCGAAGAACGGAACGGCTTCTTCGAAATTTGAAATTATGAACGGGCTTAATCGGGTATCGTTCACCCGAATGTCAATGTATCGGTGCATAATTGCGTTCGGCCGGGCATCAATCTCGGACCGTAACACCAGCTTCCATACAGCGAGCGCATTCTGAAAACAAGAATCCTTTTGTAGGGTACCATACAGGGCAGGTACTAGCGGCGGGCGCATTGGGGGCGATCTGTTTCAGCGCAAACCCCAGCATCTGGTCGTTCAGCGTACACTTGCCAGTTGTCGGATATACTTTCTCACCGATCGTCGACCAGATGCGCTCGGGACGGTCCAGGATCGTTTCGCCAATCGTGAGCGATCGTGCCACAATGACCATTCCACCACCGCCACCCGTCTGCTTGACTGCAATTACGGGAGGTTGAAAGAAATCAGAGTATGTCAGAAGGCCATACTTGTCCCCGGAAAGCAAGCTGTCGAGGGTAAGCGAGTTGACTGCAATGAACGGTCCTGCGAAGGGGTACTCGGTATAGTAACTGGGTCGGGGCAACGTAGGGGAGTCATCCGGGGGTAGGGGCGGCATTTTAGGGGCTTCATAATCAAGTCCGAAAGATCCCTTTAACTGCAATTCGTTGCCAAGAAAATACTGACTTTTCTTGCTGATATATATGTTCGAATAAGTTTTGTTATCTCTAAGGTCGACAAAGGGGCCGTACGCATTAAAGTACCCCGTCGCGCCTAGTAGGTCTTGTTTATAAAAAAAAAGCATGTCGGCCGATCGCAATTTATCTTCCGGCGTATTCGCCCAAGAATTCCAGGCTTCGTATGTTGATTGGGGCTTCTCGGTATCGATTTGGGACCGATACGGCGCAACATCCAAGAATGGAAATGCCGCGGGCTTCAGTTGGGGATATTGGCCAGTAACAGCATTCTGTACCTCTAAAGCGCTCAGGTCGCCCCCAGCCGTCTCCGCGAGAAAGAACAGCTTTGCAATGATGCCATCGGAGTTATCGACCGGTGGATTGTTGAGAGTATCGAAGATCCATTTTGCAGCCTTCCATTGATAGTGCTGACACCAAACTGGCTGGTTAAAAACTGCTACGGAGTGACTTTGTAAGGACAGTTCCCTTTCGGAACAGTCTCTGGGGGTTGCTCCGTAAGGTTCACCCTCGCCTAAGTCGGGCACCAATGGGCGAAACCAACCCATCCGGGCGGCACGTGATAGTAGGTAAAAGTGAAGATATTCCTTGTCGGATAGGTCGTTCGGATCGAAGGACGCCGCGTTGATCCCGTCACCCAGGTTTAATCTCGTCTCAGCTAGCAGTTTAATAAATTCGGGAGCGGTATCGATCGGCCGCTTCCATGTAGATTTCGACCCAACGAGCTGAGTAATGGATAATTGGGCTTCGGCCAATTTAATCTGGGCCAGCGACGAAAGAAACAGTACGAGCAGAATGCGGGTCACAAAACCACCAAACGTGGCAGCCATGTGCAATTATCGAGAGTCACGTTCGGTATTTCCTCACCCCAATATAAAATGACCTATAGCCAGCGTGTTTCTATGGCAAAGTTGTATTATGGAAGTCAAAAAGCTCTTAACGAGTCTGGTTACGATTTGTTTTTTCGGCCCGCTGCTGAAGATTCTTATGGGCTGTTTCACTGCTAAACCCTCCTAACTGATGCCCAATAAGTTACTAGCTTTTTACTAAAGTTTCTACCACGAAACTTATGTAGCCACAATAAATTTTGAACGTTGAGGGTTTTCGCTTCAGTATATCATCCGGACTAAGCTAGAAATTGCTGCGAGAGATTACCCTTTTGCTCCTTCCGGTGCATCTTAGTTAGATGATCGAAGCAAGGCCTAGTCAACGCAATTAAAAGCGGGGATTTGTTAGATTAATACCGAATTTGTCATCTCGCAAATCAAGAAAAATTATTCCGAAACTGACCACTCGACAATTCGAATTCGAATTGAATCAGATGAACTATTGACTTTGCCATTTACGTAGTTACGAACTGCGGTAACAGCACCATCTGGAGTGTCCGGATCACCTGCCCTACAAATCAAGCCTACGTTATCGGTATTGCCTGTCAAAATAACACATCCTTTTGACCAAGACTTGTCTTTGCCATAATGGAACTGGATTGCAGATCGAGGGTTGGTATTTATTAATTCAAGCCGCCAAGCTCGATCGGGTTTTCCTTGCATCCAGCTCTTGGTTTGATCTTCCCTAATGTTAGCTGAATATGTCCCTGTTGGAATAGATGATCGCCCAGAAGCATTATCTTCGAAAGGCAATTCCTGCGTCCTGGTTAACATATTCAGACCCACAACACTACTAACGTCGTCCAGGGATTGATTATTTGGCACTGAATAAAGCTTACCATTAAAAACAGGAACATCGCATGTTTTGTTGGGGTTCGCATCCCGGACTAATAACAATTGGGCATCAGAGGCAAAAACCAGTCCGGATGTGGCGGTAAAGATAATCATCAAATAATTCTTAACGTTAATCACGGAGGAACTCCTTATTTTCAATCGATACAAACAACATTTACCATTGTAGCCTTCTAAAAGACGCAATTGTTTAGTCAAAAAGTACTTTATGTTAAATTTTAACTCTAGCCAAAATCATTGGCAGCAATGTGCAAGTTAGCTGTCTATCGTTAAAACTTGGTGACTGTCTCTTGATGGCCGTAGTGACGCGGTCATAATGTCGATTTGATTGCCGAATACCTGACATTCGGTTGACTCACCATATACCTGAACTATTGAAATTGGATAATGAACCCGACAGTCGGGTAATGGCCGAAACTGTATATTCGCTAATTTAGAAAAAATCGCCTATAGCCGACATACAGATATTGATTTTTTTAGTAACTACCTTGTTCAGCAATAGTGGCTGAGAAATTGGTCTCAATCTGAGTCACCAAAAATCTTTTCATCATTGTTGTAACAAAAGTCGTTGGCAATATAAATTTTGCGACAGGTAATACCAGCATGATTTAAATATAACTGGCTATTTTTATGGGCGCATACTCCCTGCACGTCAGTTATCAATATTCGTATATCATCTCAACGGAAATTAAGAAATTGAAAATTTTAGTGCTGTCTAGGCACAGGAGGGCGAAGGTCATTTTGCGTTAATGTACACAAAGTGATTTTAAGTGCGTGGCACAGTCAGGGCACATACAGGGCACAGAGCCAAAAACGCGGTTTGGGGGAAGATGTCAAAATGGCGCGCCCGAGAGGATTCGAACCTCTGGCCTCAGCCTCCGGAGGGCTGCGCTCTATCCAGCTGAGCTACGGGCGCTTTTCGTTTAGTTGGTCATTATAAGAGGAAACGGCATTAAAGTCATTGCCAAACAGGGATTAGTCGGTGGCTTTTGCTTTGTTTAGCTTGGCCAGTAATTGTTTTTGCCGGTTCAAGCGTTCGGCTTTTTCAACTTCAAGTTTGGCTAGGCGCCGGTTTCGGGCGTCATAGCGCAGCCTCGCCCGATTGGCGTCGCTTGGGCTCCAGTTTGCCGGCGTGGCGGCTATCATGCTGATGCAATTAACTGGGCAAGGTGCGATGCATAGTTCGCAGCCGGTACAAAGCTCGGCAATCACGGTATGCATATGTTTCGAGGCACCCAGGATGGCGTCTGTCGGGCATGGCGGCAGGCATTTGGTGCAACCGATACACTCGGCCTCATTGATCACCGCTAGCAAGCGCGGGCCTTCGCTACCGAATTCGGGATTCAAGGGTTTGGTTGGCCGATTCAATAGTGCGGCGAGTTGTTGAATACCTAGGGCGCCGCCTGGCGGACATTGGTTGATGTCAGCCAGGCCGCTGGCAATGGCTTCGGCGTAAGGTCTGCAGCCCTGGTAACCGCATTTACGACACTGGGTTTGCGGAAGCAGTCCATCAATCTGGTCAGCCAGTCGGGCATCGTTACTTGTGGTCATGTTTGTGTCAACTTGCCCTGCCTGTCTAGTCTACGTGTCGGTCGCGCTATTTGACCCGCATGCCGGGCTGAGCGCCTTGGTCGGGGGACAAGACCCAGATGTCCTTGCCGCCAGGTCCCGCAGCCAGCACCATGCCTTCCGAGGTGCCAAAGCGCATTTTGCGTGGCTTTAGATTGGCCACTACCACGATCAATTTGCCTTCAAGTTCTTCTGGAGCGTATGCCGATTTTATCCCGGCGAAGATGTTGCGGGTTTCGCTGCCCAGATCTACGGTCAGTTGCAGCAATTTTTCCGCGCCTTCCACCGATTCGGCTTTGACGATACGACCGATGCGTAAATCTATCTTGGCGAAATCTTCGATCTCTATCGTTTCGGCGATGGGTTCGGATATGGCTTTTGCCACTTGCTCTGGATTAGTTTCGGCAGCGGCAGCTTGTTTGACTGGCTTGGCTATGACCGGTGGCGTTTTTTCCAGATTTTCCTTAGAGGCTTCTACAATAGCGGCAATCTTGTCCGGCTCTACGCGGGTCATCAACGGTGTGAAGCCATTAATCTTATGGCTGAGCAGCGGGTGAGCATTGCTCGGCCAGCCTTGCGCGGGGATGTTCAAAAAGCTTTCGGCGTTGCTTGCTAGAGTCGGAATCACCGGGCGCAGATAGGCCACCAACATCCGAAATAGATTCACGCCCATGCTGCAGACCGCATGTAATTCGGCGTCCTTGCCTTCTTCCTTGGCGATTAGCCAGGGCTTTTTCTCGTCGATGTACTGGTTGGCTTTGTCGGCCAGTGCCATGATTTCGCGCATCGCTTTGCCAAACTCACGATTTTCGTATAAATCGGCGATGGCGCTGTTGGCGTCGACAAACTGTTGGAATAAAGCGGCTTCGGAGCATTCAGCGGAAAGCATGCCGTCGAAGCGTTTGGCGATGAAGCCGGAGCAGCGGCTGGCGATGTTGACCACTTTGCCAACCAAATCGGAGTTGACGCGTTGGCTGAAGTCGTCGAAGTTTAAATCAATGTCATCGACGCCCGCACTCAGTTTGGCGGCGAAATAATAGCGCAAATATTCCGGATTCAGATGGTCCAGGTAAGTGCGGGCCTTGATGAAGGTGCCGCGCGATTTAGACATTTTCTCGCCATTCACAGTCAAAAAGCCGTGGGCGAAGATCGCGCTGGGCGTGCGGAAGTCGGCGCCGTGCAGCATGGCCGGCCAGAACAGCGCATGGAAATAAATGATGTCTTTGCCAATAAAATGGTAAAGCTCCGCGTCGCTGTCTTTTTGCCAGAAGCTGTCGAAATCCAGGCCTTGGCGCTCGCAGAAATGCTTGAAGCTGGCCATATAACCTATCGGTGCGTCCAGCCAGACGTAAAAATACTTACCCGGCGCATCTGGGATTTCGAAACCAAAGTACGGCGCGTCGCGGGAAATATCCCATTGCTGGAGGCCATTATCCAGCCATTCGGCCATCTTGTTACTGACTTCCGGCTGCAGGTGGCCGGCGGTGGTCCAGTCGCGTAGCATGTCGGCAAAATGGCCCAATTCGAAGAAATAATGCTCGGAATCTTTTTCGATGGGCCGTTCGCCGGAAATGGCTGAAACCGCATTTTTTAATTCAGTAGGCGAATAGGTGGCGCCGCAGACTTCGCAGCTGTCGCCGTATTGGTCGGCCGCACCGCATTTCGGGCATTCGCCCTTGATAAATCGGTCCGGCAAAAACATGTTTTTGACTGGGTCGTAGGCCTGGGTGATGCTGCGTTGGCTAATGTGGCCGCCGTCGCGCAGGCGTTTGTAGATCAGTGCCGAGTATTCTTTGTTTTCCGGAGAGTGAGTGCTGTGATACTGATCGAACGCGACGCCGAATTCTTGAAAATCGGCCCGATGCTGTTTTTCCACGTCGGCAATCAGCTGTTCCGGGGTAATGCCTTCCTTGTCGGCGCGCAGCATGATCGGCGTGCCGTGGGTGTCGTCGGCGCATACGTAATAACAGTTGTTACCGCGCTGTTTTTGAAAACGTACCCAAATGTCAGTTTGTAAGTATTCGACGAGGTGGCCTAAATGGATCGGGCCATTGGCATACGGTAAAGCACTGGTAACAAGGATTTTTCGGTTAGACATGGGGTTAAAACAGCCTGGGAAAATGAGGGCGGATTATGGCATAAATCGCTAGGGCTTTCATGGTTTGGGCGACAGCTTGCTGCTTGTTGGTGTGCTTATGAGCTTTGCGGCTAGGGGGGTGAGTATTTGGTAATAGGGATCAGTAAGGTACAATCCCGACGAAGCCTGCGGCTTAAGCAGAATGCCTGTATGCATGCCATGCTAAGTGAGCTTGGCCTTACCCATTTTTGGACCACTTAAACTATAAGAAGAGGTAACATCATGAGAAAAACTTTGTTTCTGGCCATTGCTATGCTGGTTTCCGGTAATGCTGCAGCTGGTACAGATCACTATTTGCTGCGCGATGGCAATCATGTGCAGCATTTGAAGATTACGACTATCGGTAAAGAGATAAACGCCACGGTGGATGTGGATTTTGAACCCAATCCTGATGAAGTAGGTAAGCACGCCTGTTCGGCAACCGTATCCGATGAGGCCAAAAGTGTTGGCGAAAACGAGTTAGTTTTGAAAAAACACATTGAGGGCGAGGCTCGTTCTTGCTCGGTGAAAATTCATTTGACGCCCAACGGGGCCAAGTTGGAGCAATCGGAAGAATGCACTTACTTCGCAGCTGGTATCTGCAGTTTCTCCAGTAATGGTAAGGAACTGGTCAAAATTAAATAAATCGCTGGCGCAATGGTTTTGGTCTGTTGCGCAGTCTTTTATTTTCTCAGCGAAATGCCTGGACTGACATGATGTCTTTTGTGGGCAGTCCAGGTTAGCTTTTTTTATCAGTGGCTTTTGTGTTTGGTTTCCGATAATTGTGTGATATGACGCACTTTCTGGACATATTGTCGCGCGGCAATCGGCCACATTTTAAACGTTAGGATTCTTTGCTAGATTATCGCCAGCTCATGCGGGTAAGCATGGGCTTTAATCGTCCCCCGATAATCGATAAGCCAAGGAGTTTTTTATGAAAAAAGCACACATCATGATAGTAGCCACTGCCGTTGCCGCGCTGGGTCTAACCACTGCGTTGAATGTTACTAATGCTAATGAAGCAGCTGGCGAGGATGCAAAAACGGTTGCCTGGTATGTCGCTAACCTCAAGGAAGCTCGTGCCCAAAACCAAGCCTGTCACGATGACCCGGCTATCAAAGGTAGCGACAATTGCGCTAACTCTTTGCACGCCTTGGAAATTAGCTTCAAAGGCGGAAATTGATAGCTCATTGATAAGGCTTTTCCCATTAAGTCGTTCTAATTTGACAAATTTCTGGCAACGCCATGGCTAGATGAATAGTGGATTTGATGGGTAAGCTTAATCTGAGGCAATTGTATTTGGCAGGCATATCCACCTGTTTTGTAACCGGATAATCTCCAGCACTTTTTTGATTTTCCGGGTAGCGTTTGCCGGTTAGCTTAGTTGACAGTCGTCTCCTAAACCAGCCGGCAAAGGCAATGTAACTTAACTCCTTGCCGCCTTACAACGGAGTCCGTTTTCAATCCTAGTTTTTGAACTTACTGTTCGGTCGTGTTCAGTTTCTTGAAGCCTGCTTCGGATCGAGGGCTTTAACGTCCATATCGAAATTCACCTTGATGCGTTGCGCAACTGTTCTTGCTTCTTTCTTATTTTTAAAGGGTCCGGCTACTACTTGGAAGCCACCATTCTTAGCAACTTTACGTGCGGGAATTGGGGGGCCTTGGTGATTGAGCATGGCGGCGAGTTTTTGTGCGTCGGTTTCGTTTTCGAAGTCGGCCGCCAGAATGGACCAGTCGTTATCATTCAATTCGTTCACTACCGGCTGACCGTAGAAATGATCGGGATGAGCCAATTCCATCGCATCGGCAACCAGTTCGCTTAGGTCGGCGCTATTGGGTAATACTGGGGTGGGGACGCCATCGGCGCGCTGCAAGATACGCTCAACTTTGCTCCAATCAACCTTAACTTGCTTCTCGGTTGCCAGTTGTTGCAGTTTTTTTCGAATATCTTTTTGCAATTGTTTCTGTTGTTTGTCCCATTTATCTAATGGTTGGTGGGCTTCCAGATAAAGCATGTCATCTTGCCAAGCTACCATGTAGGGTTGGTGGACAATCCTTACCGGCGTGCCTACTTCTACTTTGTTGAACAGGATTTCAATATCTTCGGGGTATAGCTGTACGCAGCCATGACTTACTTGTAAGCCGATTCCATAAGGTTTGTTGGTGCCGTGGATTAGATAGCCCTTGAATCCCAGGGGCATGGCATAGCTACCCAATGGATTGTCCGGGCCGGCGCGTATCACTTTTGGTAATGGGTCGCCCAATGCCTGATGCTCCCTGTGAATCGACTCGGGCACCGTCCAGTCCGGATTAGCCTTTTTGGCGACAATTTGGGTTTGACCTAATGGGGTGTGCCAGCCTTGACGCCCAATGCCGACCGGATAAGTCAGCACGGTATCGGCTTGGTTTTTTGGGTAGTAAAACATACGCATATTAGCCAAATTCAACACGATTCCTTTACGCGGCGCTTCGGGGAGCACAAACCGCAATGGTAGCAGCACTGTTTGCTCAGCAGCTAAGGTCCAGGGGTCGAGATTGGAGTTGGCAAGAGTAATATCATTGTAACCCAAGCCATAATGGCGACCGATGTCGGAAAGTGTATCGTCCTCGCGACTGCTAATAACGGCTAGAGTGCCGACCATACCTTGACCGCTGCTCAGTTTAAAATCGTGACTTTCTATCGTGACGGGTTTGGAGTTCCAGACCATGTGTTCCGGTTGGTCGTCGGATAGTATTGATATGCTTTGGCAACCGCTTAGTAAGGCGCTGACTATTCCCGCGAGAAGTACTAGCGGTATCGCCGAAGCAGTGCGGTTTTTAAGGAGGGCTGACATGGTTGTGATAGGCGCGGATAGTGATGGTGCTGAATGGTTGACGTTAAGCTATCCAAATTAAAATCAGATTAAGGCGGCATTAAGTCCCAATTAAGAATCGAATTCTAAGGCTAACTATTAAGTTATTAAGATAAAGCATTATTATAAAAGATAAAACTATTTTTTAACGATGGTGTGGTTAGAACGGTGCCCTGTTAAGGTGATATCATATCCACACTAATTTACTTGGTTATTAATTCCCATCACTTCGGAGTTCCGCATGGCGAACATTGACAAGACGATTGTCGAAAATTTACTCAAGCACTTTATCGATCCAAATGTAGAAACCGATCTGGTTTCGGCTAAATCCGTTAAAAAAATCAGTGTCGATGGCAATGATGTTAGCGTCGTTATCGAGTTGGGTTATCCGGCAAAAAGTTATGTCCACGAGTTGAAGACCGCATTGACTCAGCGCCTACAAACTATTGAGGGCGTGGGTAAATTGGATGTGTCAGTCGGTTTCAATATTGTTTCGCATTCAGTACAGAAGGCCTTAAAGCCGTTGCCGAATGTGAAAAATATTATTGCGGTGGCATCGGGGAAAGGTGGTGTGGGTAAGTCAACCACCTCAGTGAACTTGGCTTTGGCTTTGGCGGCAGAAGGCGCTAAGGTTGGGATACTGGACGCGGATATTTACGGGCCAAGCATTCCCACCATGTTGGGATTGTCCGGCAAGCCCGATAGTCCAGACGGCAAGAGCATGTTGCCCAAAGTGTCGTTTGGGGTGCAGACAATTTCGATTGGCTATTTGATCGATCCGGATCAGCCCATGATTTGGCGTGGACCGATGGTGACCGGTGCTTTGCAACAGTTATTGAATCAGACCCGATGGGATAATGTGGATTACCTTATCATCGACCTGCCACCCGGCACCGGCGATATCCAGCTGACGCTAGCCCAACAGATTCCGGTGAGTGGCGCAGTTATCGTCACTACACCACAAGATATTGCACTGATCGACGCGCAGCGCGGCTTGGGAATGTTTGAAAAGGTCAATGTGCCGATATTGGGTCTAGTGGAAAATATGAGCGTGCATATTTGCAGCAATTGCGGGCACGAAGAAGCGATTTTCGGTCAAGGCGGCGGTGTGGCGATGGCGACTAAGAATAAGCTTGATTTCTTGGGCTCTTTACCGTTGGATATTCACATCCGCGAGTTTGCCGATAGCGGTAGGCCGACGGTGGTGGCTGATCCAGATGGTCGACCAGCGCAAATCTATAAAGCGATCGCGCGGAAGATGGCGGCTAAGTTGGCGATGCGGGCTAGGGACTACAGCGGTCGGTTCCCCAGCATCGTTATCCAGAACACTTGAGATTAGTTGGCTGGCGTCGCTAATTCGTGACGCCAGCTAAGCTCAGACTAAAACCAGGTTATCGCGATGTATGAGTTCGTCTTCGTCCGCATAACCCAGGAGGCTTTCGAATTCGCTGCTGGGTTTGCCGGCGATTTTATTGGTGTCTTCAGATCCATAATTAATCAGGCCGCGGGCAATCTCGTGACCGTGTAAGTCCAGGCAGGAGACTAGGTCGCCACGTTTAAATGAGCCCTGCACGCTCTTTACCCCAACCGCTAATAAGCTTTTGCCGGCGTCTTTAAGGATTTTTACGGCACCATCGTCCAGCAGCACACTGCCTTTAAGCTGTAATTGACCGGCTAACCATTGCTTTCTGGCCGCGAGTGGCGCGATGTTGGGAATCAAATAAGTGCCCAGGTCTGCGCCGTCGAATACCGCAGGAATGACGTTTTCGATCTTGCCGGATACAATCACCGTCGATGCGCCGGAGCGTGCGGCAAGACGGGCCGCGCGAACTTTGGTGTACATGCCGCCGCGCCCCAAGCCACTGATGCTGTCGCCCGCGACCTCGTCGAGCAGGCTGTCGTTGACGCTAATGCTGGAAATTAGTCTAGCGTTTGGATTCAAGCTAGGATTGGCATCAAACAAGCCGGTCTGGTCCGTGAGAATAATCAGCAGGTCCGCTTCTACAAGGTTGGCTACTAAAGCGCCCAAGGTATCGTTGTCGCCAAAGCGGATTTCTTCGGTGGCAACTGCATCGTTCTCGTTAATGACGGGCACTGCGCCAAAGTCTAACAAGGTTAATAGCGTGCTGCGCGCGTTCAAATAGCGTTGGCGGTCGGACAAGTCGTCGTGCGTTAGCAGTACTTGTGCGGCTAATAAGCCGTGCACTTGAAATTCATCTTCAAAGCGCCTGACTAAGCCCATTTGTCCGACTGAGGCGGCTGCTTGCAATTCATGTAAGGTTTTGGGGCGGGCCTTTAGCTTTAAGCGGGACATACCCTCTGCCACGGAACCGGAAGAGACTAATACGACATCGACACCTTGGCGCTTGAGAGCGGCCATTTGTGCGACCCAACCGGCGATTGCCCGCCTGTTAAGGCCGCGCCCGCCATCGGTCAATAACGAGCTGCCGATTTTAACGACAACGCGCTGGGCTTGAGAAAACTCAGAACGGCTCATGGCGCGGCTCCGGTGCTTGCAGTTCCCGCTCGGCCTTTTGTTGGTCGAGAAAGTCCATGATGGCGTACATAAGGGCTTGAGTACCTTGATTTTTTAATGCAGAAATCAGAAATACCGGGCCAGTCCAATCGAGTTCGTCGACGATAGCTTGGCAATGTTGCTCGACTTCGTCATCGGGTACATTGTCTATCTTGTTTAATACCAACCAGCGTGGCTTACTTGAGAGGTCGTCACTCCACTTCTCAACTTCATGGATGATTTTGCGGGCAGCGCTAACAGGGGTTTCGTCGCTTTCGTAAGGGGCGATATCGACGATATGCAGCAACAAGCCGGTTCTGGATAAATGCTTTAAAAATTGCAATCCAAGGCCGGCGCCTTCTGCGGCGCCTTCTATCACGCCGGGAATGTCGGCAATGACAAAGCTGCGGAGATCATCGACACGCACGACACCCAGATTAGGATGTAAAGTCGTGAACGGGTAGTCAGCGACTTTAGGGCGTGCAGAAGAAACGGTACGAATCAGGCTGGATTTGCCAGCATTCGGCATGCCCAACAAGCCTACATCGGCGATAACCATTAACTCCAGACGCAGCATTCGGTGTTCACCTGCCGAACCTTTACTGGTTTGCTGGGGGGCACGATTGACGCTACTCTTGAAGCGAGTGTTGCCCAAACCGTGAAAGCCGCCTTTTGCCACCAACAGCTGTTGGCCTGGGCTGGTTAGATCGCCTATTTTTTCACCGGTATCGGCTTCGTAGACGATGGTGCCCGGCGGCACCGCCACAAAGCAATCCTCGCCTTTTTTGCCGGTGCAGTCGCGGCTACCGCCGTTCTGTCCGCGTTCGGCGCGATGCACGGAGTGATAGCGAAAATCAACCAGCGTATTGACGTTCTCGGTGGCCACTAGATAAACGCTACCGCCGTCACCGCCGTCACCGCCATCGGGGCCACCCAAAGGAATATATTTTTCGCGGCGGAATGAGGCTTTGCCATTGCCGCCGTCGCCTGCTTCTACGCGGATTTCCGCTTCGTCAACAAATCTCATAAATCTACCGGTATAAAAAAAAGCCTCGCTAAAAACGAGGCTTTTCTTTTCGGTTGTGCCAAGTCAGCACAGCCAAGAATTTACGCTGCTGCAATGCTGACGTATTTGCGGTTTTTAGGGCCTTTTTCTTCGAAAACCACTTTGCCGTCAATAGTAGCGAACAAAGTGTGGTCTTTGCCGATGCCAACATTGGTACCAGGGTGAAACTGAGTGCCGCGTTGACGGACCAGAATATTGCCTGCTTTAACAACTTGACCGCCGAAACGCTTTACACCCAAGCGCTGAGCTTGTGAGTCGCGACCATTGCGAGTACTACCGCCTGCCTTCTTATGAGCCATTTTCTATCCTCGAGATATTATGCAGAAATGCCAGTAATCTGGATTTCTGTGTAGTATTGACGATGCCCCATTTTTTTCATGTGGTGCTTCCGTCTTCTGAATTTAATGATTCTGATTTTTTTGTGTCTGCCCTGGGAAACCACGGTTGCAGTCACTTTGCCGCCTTCGACAAATGGCTGGCCTACTTTCACGGCGTCGCCTGATTGGATCATCAGTACTTTGTCGAACTCTACGCTGTCGCCTGCGCCCAACTCAAGTTTTTCTATTTTTAAGGTAGTACCCTCTGCGACCCGATACTGTTTACCACCTGTTTGAATTACCGCATACATCAGCGTAAGCTCCGTCAAGCATAATCTGTTAATAGTGAACAGCGGATTATATTTTTTATTGCGTTTAGAGTCAATCTTAAATTCCTGTGCGACTTATTGGTTCGGCGGCGGATTGTAGAGGGTGCTATTGACACTAGTCATTATTATTCATAGCATGGCCGGCTATTTACGTTACACGATCCCGGGCGAAAAGTTCACAATTCTAATGATAGCCAAAGTTTCAACGCCAACGTCAGTCACTATAGACTTCGATTCGATCAAAAATCTAACCAGCGCGGAAACCCAAGCCGTAGACCGGTTGATTTTAGAGGAACTGAGTTCCGATGTTGTGCTGATTAATCAAATAGGGCATTACATTATTGGTAATGGTGGAAAAAGGTTGCGGCCCATGTTGTTGTTATTGGCGGCAAAAGCGCTAGGGCACGTTGATGATCGTCATTTGATCTTGGCGGCCGTGATCGAATTTATTCATACAGCCACTTTATTGCACGACGATGTGGTGGACGAATCGGCTCTGCGGCGTGGCAAAGAATCCGCCAATGCAGTCTGGGGTAACGCAGCAAGCGTATTGGTGGGGGATTATTTGTATTCCAGCGCCTTTGAAATGATGGTTCGCACCGACAATATGCGGGTGATGGCTATCATGTCCAAAACCACTACTGCAATTGCCGAGGGCGAAGTCTTGCAATTGCTGAATTGCAACAATCCGGAGACCAGTGAAGCCAAGTATTTAGAAGTCATCGCCCGCAAAACCGCCATTTTGTTCAGCACAGCCACCCGCTTAGCGGCCGTCGTTTCAGAGACCGATCCGGCCATTGAAGAGGCGTTGGCGGTTTATGGTCAGCAATTGGGCGTAGCGTTTCAATTAATAGACGATGCCTTGGATTACAAGGCTACCAGCGAAGAACTGGGTAAAAACTTGGGCGACGATTTGGCTGAAGGTAAGCCGACCTTGCCCTTAATTTACGCCATCCAGCACGGGAACGAGCAGCAGGCCAAAATTGTGGTTGATGCGATTCGGCAGGGTTCACGTGAGGCGTTTAACGAGGTCTACGAAGTGGTCAAAGCCACTAACGCCATCGAGTATACCGAGCAATGCGCGGACAGAGCAGCAGCTCAGGCGATCGCAGCATTACAATGCTTGCCAGATTCCGCATACAAACAAGCGCTTGAAGAGTTGGCGCGCTTCTCGGTGCAGCGCAGTCACTGAAGGGTTACTGTTTATCGGGTATCGCAGTCAATTGCTGGATAGACCAAAGTAGCGGCGTGTACAATTTTTCGATTTTGTCCAAAAGCTGTTGAAAAAACTCACCCACTTCCCCTGAGTCTTGATTCGCTTGTGCAGCAAATAAGCGTTGCTCCAGCGCACTGATCGGGTCGTTATCGATCAACTCATCCAATATTTCCAGTATCTCCGAGTCCGCCAAGCTTGCGTTGAATTCCGACTTTTTTAAACCCGCCAGTTGTCGGCTCAAGGTTTCGATGTTTGTTTTTAGGCTTACCGCCAACTCATGGGTGTCTGCGAGCAAGCTTAAATTGCTGGTCAAAAGCGCCAACTGATCCGCGGACTCCTGAATCTCGCTAAGCAGGCGTTTGCTTTGTTTTTTTAGCGATGCCATGTTTTCTCCTGGTTTTTACAAATAGTCCGGCAATAGCTGCCATTCTACCAATAGGCTCGGCGACGAGTGGGAAGCTTGTAAAACCTATTGTTTTATAAGCTTTTTGTATTTAATGGACTTAGTGTCGCGCTTGCAATTGGCTCGATTATCATTTAACTTAACCAGTCACCTGAAAGGCTAGGGGTGCTTTCCGCTGTATGCAAGCCCGGAAAGCTGAGAAAAACCCTTTGAACCTGAACCGGTTAACACCGGCGTAGGAAAGCCCTATCTTCCCTGCGCTTGCGATTTATTGAGATTTTGGAGATAAGCATGAGCGCTGTCCGCAATGAAATTACTACCGACACAGGTAGTAGCGTAAGAATCGATTCCTACCCCGCCTCCGAGAAAATTTATATCCAGGGCAGTCGCGCGGATATTCAAGTACCGATGCGCAAAATCAGCATGTCGGACACGCCGGCCCACTTCGGCGCGGAGAAAAATCCACCGATTTATGTTTACGATACCTCCGGGGTTTACACCGATCCGAATGTGGATGTTAACCTACATCAGGGTTTGGGTTCGATTCGTGGTAACTGGATAACTGAGCGCGGCGACACCGAATTACTGAACGGTCCCACCTCCAAGTTCGGTCATGAGCGTTTAAATGATCCAAAAACCGCCCATCTGCGTTTCGAACTGACGCGCAATCCGCGCCGTGCCAAAGCCGGTCATAATGTTTCGCAAATGCATTATGCCCGTAAAGGCATTATTACTCCGGAAATGGAATATATCGCTATCCGCGAGAACCAAAACCTGGAAGCGATGCGCGATCGTTATCAGGGGCAGCATCCGGGTTTCTCCTACGGCGCAAATATCCAATCATTTATCACACCCGAATTCGTACGTTCAGAAGTTGCGCGTGGCCGTGCCATCATCCCAGCCAACATCAATCATCCCGAATTGGAGCCAATGATTATTGGCCGTAATTTTCTAGTCAAAATCAACGGTAACCTGGGTAACTCTGCCGTAACCTCTTCTATCGAAGAAGAAGTGGAAAAAATGTTGTGGGGGATTCGTTGGGGCGCCGATACCATCATGGACTTATCCACCGGTAAGAACATCCATGAAACTCGCGAATGGATCTTGCGCAACTCGCCGGTGCCCATCGGTACCGTGCCGATTTACCAGGCATTGGAAAAAGTCGATGGCAAAGCCGAAGAGCTGACCTGGGAAATCTTCCGCGATACGCTGATCGAGCAAGCCGAACAAGGTGTTGATTACTTCACCATCCACGCTGGTGTGCGCTTACATCACGTGCCATTAACCGCAAAACGCCTGACCGGCATTGTCTCGCGCGGCGGTTCCATCATGGCCAAATGGTGTCTAGCTCACCACACTGAAAGTTTCCTCTATACCAATTTCGAGGAAATTTGCGAAATCATGAAAGCCTACGACGTGTCGTTCTCGCTCGGAGACGGTTTGCGTCCCGGCTCGATTTACGATGCCAACGACGAAGCGCAATTCGGTGAATTAGAGACCTTGGGCGAGTTGACGCAAGTCGCCTGGAAACATGATGTACAAACCATGATCGAAGGCCCCGGCCATGTGCCGCTGCAAATGATCAAAGTCAACATGGATAAACAGTTGGAAGACTGCTTCGAAGCGCCGTTCTATACCTTAGGGCCTTTGACCACAGATATTGCTCCCGGTTACGACCATATCACTTCGGCGATTGGCGCCGCCAACATTGGCTGGTACGGTTGCGCGATGCTCTGCTACGTCACCCAAAAAGAACATTTGGGCTTGCCGAACAAGCAAGATGTGCGTGAAGGCATCGTCACCTACAAAATCGCCGCCCACGCGGCTGACTTGGCAAAAGGCCATCCCGGTGCGCAAATTCGCGACAACGCTATGTCCAAAGCCCGTTTTGAATTTCGTTGGGAGGATCAATTCAACATCGCGCTGGACCCGGAAAAAGCCCGTTCTTTCCACGACGAGACCTTGCCGAAAGATTCGGCCAAAGTCGCGCATTTTTGCTCGATGTGCGGCCCGCATTTCTGCTCGATGAAAATCACTCAGGATGTGCGCAACTACGCCGAGCAAAAAGGCCTGGAAGAAGCGGAAGCCTTGAGAATCGGCATGGAAGAAAAATCCAAGCAGTTCCTGGAAGAAGGCGCCGCGATTTATCACGAAGTTTGATTCTCATCTTAACCGTCAGCGGCCGACTCTGCGTGTCGCTGACGGCTCCAAGTGCTTGCCCGCTTGTATTATCCCTTGGCGGCATGCCCATTCAGCCGTGTTAAAGTCTTGAGCATGGCTTGATGAGTTTGGATAAAATCCTTACTTCATCTATAGTTGCAGCACATAGTTGCAGTAAAACCAATCTAGACTTTTTTAATGGCGACAGCACCCTCTAACATCCATTTCAGCGGCTTAGTCAAATGCCTGATTCAAAAAGGCTTGTTGACCGAGGAATCGGCTGCCACCTGTTTGCAGGAAGCACAGAAACGCAAACAAGCGTTTATCAGCTATTTGGTGGAACACAAATATGCGGACAGCAAAACCATAGCCACATTGGCTTCGGCCGAGTTTGGGGTGCCGTTTTTTGACTTAGATTCCATCGATCCTTCATTTCTGCCAATCAAGTTGGTCAGCGAGAAGTTGATCCGCCAGCATCACGCCCTTCCCTTGTTCAAGCGCGGTAACCGGTTGTTTGTCGCAACGGCCGATCCGACCAATTTTCAGGCCTTGGACGAGATCAAATTTCATACCCGGCACAACACCGAAAATATTCTGGTCGAAGAAGACAAACTGATCAGAATGATCGACACGGCACTGGAAGCCGCCGATACGTCCATGAAGGATCTGTTGGACGACGATCTTGACAATATCGACATATCCGCCGGCGACGACGCCAAACCCGCTGACGAAGCAATGGGTTCGGATATCGACGATGCACCTATCGTGCGTTTCGTGAACAAAATTCTGCTGGATTCGATCAAGCGCGGGGTGTCGGATATTCATCTGGAACCCTTCGAGAAAAAATTCCGGATCCGATTTCGGGCTGACGGCATTTTGTCGGAAGTGGCCAGCCCGCCAATCGGGATTGCCAACCGGATTATTTCCAGGCTGAAAGTGATGTCTAGAATGGACATTGCCGAACGGCGAGTGCCGCAAGACGGCCGGATCAAAATGCAAATTTCCAAGAATCGAGCTATCGATTTTCGGGTTAACACCTGCCCAACGCTGTTCGGCGAAAAAATCGTTATGCGGATTCTGGATCCGACTAGCGCCCAGATCGGTATCGAAAAACTGGGTTTTGAGCCTGAACAACAGAAAAACTTTTTGGATGCTATTCATAAGCCTTACGGCATGGTGCTGGTCACCGGGCCGACCGGTAGCGGTAAAACCGTGTCGCTTTATACCGGGCTGAACATTCTTAACAGCATCGAAACCAATATTTCTACGGCAGAAGACCCCGTAGAGATCACCGTGGAAGGTATCAATCAGGTCAACGTCAATCCCAAGGCTGGCCTGACCTTTGCTGAGGCGCTACGGGCGTTTTTGCGGCAAGATCCGGACATCATCATGGTCGGCGAGATTCGCGACCTAGAAACTGCCAGCATCGCGGTCAAAGCCGCTCAAACCGGTCATATGGTGTTGTCGACATTGCATACTAACGACGCGCCGCAAACCATCAATCGTCTGGTACAAATGGGGATAGAACCGTTCAATATTGTTTCAGCGGTGATTTTGATCATGGCACAGCGGCTGGCGCGGCGCTTATGTGAGCATTGCAAGCAAGAAGCCGATTATCCGGAAAGTGCTTTGCTGTCCGCCGGGTTTAAACAAGAAGAACTCGGCACCTTTAAAGTTTACGGTCCTGTAGGTTGCGAACATTGCAACAACGGTTATAAGGGTCGGGTCGGGATCTATCAAGTGATGCCGATTACCGAAAAAATGCGGGCGCTGATTTTGAACGGCGGCAACTCGATGCAAATGGCGGAATTGTCCAAGAGCGAAGGGATCAACGATTTAAGAATGTCGGGGCTATTAAAAATTAAGCAAGGCGTCACCTCGCTGCAAGAAATTGACCGGGTGACCAAGGAATAATCATGGCAAAGCAAGAAGAGCAAATCGAGTTCAATTGGGACGGTTTCGACAGGCAAAACAAAAAAACCAAAGGCACCATCAGCGCCAAAAGCGAGGTTATCGCCCGCGCAGAGTTGCGCAGGATGGGCATTCGGGTCATCGGTATCAAACCCAAATCCAAGCCCTTGTTTAGCGCTAGGGTGCAGAAAATTACGCCGGGCGATGTGGCAATATTTGCCAGACAATTGGCCACCATGTTGGCCGCGGGCGTGCCCTTGGTGCAGTCTTTCGATATCATAGGCAAGGGGCACGACAATGCCAGTATGTCGGAATTGCTCTTGGCGATTAAATCGGATGTCGAAGGCGGCGATACCTTGGCCCAGGCCTTGAACCGCAAGCCACTGTATTTCGACGCCTTGTTCTGCAACTTGGTGGAAGCCGGCGAACATGCCGGGGTTTTGGAAACCTTGTTGGATAAAATCGCCACCTACAAAGAAAAGACCGAATCGATCAAGAAGAAGGTCAAAAAGGCCTTAACCTACCCGGTCGCAGTATTGGTGGTGGCGTTTATCGTGACCGCAATTTTGCTGATTTTCGTGGTGCCAGTGTTCGAAGATTTGTTCAAGGGTTTCGGTGCTGACTTGCCGGCCTTTACCCAGTTCGTGATCGAACTATCCGCTTGGGTACAGGAATGGTGGTGGGCAGTAGTGGGCGTGATCGTTGCCGTTGCTTATACGTTTAGCTACTTTAAAAAGCGTTCCAAGGCATTCAATCACTTTCTGGATAAGACCCTGTTGAAGATTCCAGTGGTGGGTATGATTCTGGAAAAATCCGCGATCGCCCGCTTTGCCAGAACCCTGTCTACCATGTCCGCTGCCGGTGTGCCCTTGGTAGAGGCGCTAGTGTCGGTGGCTGGGGCTTGCGGTAATATTTTATTCTACGAAGCGGTAATGAAAGTGCGCGACGACGTCTCCACCGGGCAGCAATTAAAATTTGCCTTGGAGACCACCGGCATGTTTCCGAATATGGTGGTGCAAATGGTGGCGATTGGCGAAGAGTCGGGCTCCATCGATGCCATGCTGGATAAGGTGGCGGACTTTTACGAAGAAGAAGTCGATAACCTGGTCGACAACTTGAGTAGCTTGATGGAACCCATCATCATGGTGATCTTGGGTATCCTGGTCGGCGGTTTGATTGTGGCGATGTATTTGCCTATCTTCAAACTGGGCGCGGCTATTTAGGTTTTACCAATCCCCGGTGCCCATTATCCTTGGGACGAGCGCTGGGGCCTAATCAACAACATTCTTCTGTCCCTCATGGTTTTTGCCACTCTCCAACAATACCCGTTTTTGCTGATTGGCGTTGTGTGCCTGCTGGGCCTGTTAGTAGGCAGTTTTCTGAACGTGGTGATCTACCGTTTGCCAGTGATGATGCAGACCAGTTGGCGGCGCGATTGCCACGAATATCTGCAACTCCCGCACGATGACGCCAGCGAGGTATTCAACTTGATGCTGCCGGCCTCGCATTGCCCGTCTTGTAAAACCGAGATCAAAGCCCACCAAAATATTCCCGTGCTCAGCTATCTGTTGCTCGGAGGTAAATGCGGACATTGTGGGGTGAAAATCGCTATCCGCTATCCGCTCATCGAGGCGTTTACCGGCCTGTGTTCGGCTGTGGTGGCTTGGCACTTTGGCTATGGTTGGGCCTTAGCGTTTGCGTTGCCATTGACTTGGAGCTTGATTGCTTTGAGTTTTATCGACATCGATCAGCAATTGCTACCTGATTCGATCACCTTGCCTCTGCTGTGGCTGGGTTTGTTGCTAAGTCTGTTTGATATTTACGCTGACAGCCATGATGCGATTATTGGTGCCGCGGCAGGCTATTTGAGCCTGTGGAGCGTCTATCAGCTGTTCAAATTGATGACCGGCAAAGAAGGCATGGGCTACGGTGATTTCAAATTGTTGGCGCTGTTCGGTGCCTGGCTGGGTTGGCAATATTTGCCTCTTATCATTTTGTTGTCGTCTTTAGTCGGTGCCGTGATCGGGATTAGCATGATCGTGTTTGGTCAGCGCGAAGCCGGCAAACCGATTCCGTTCGGCCCCTATCTGGCCATGGCCGGCTGGCTAGCGATGTTATTCGGTCCCGAAATGAATGCCTTATATCTGCATGTTGCAGGCTTATAGTCGATGCTTAAAATAGGTCTAACCGGTGGCATAGGCAGTGGTAAATCGACAGTCTGCCGGATGTTTGCTGAGTTTGGCGTACCCATCGTCGATGCGGATCTGATCGCCCGATGGTTGGTCGAGCCTGGACAGCCGGCTCTGGCTAGGATCGCTTCCACTTTCGGATCCGAGATGCTCAACCAGTATGGCAGCTTGAATCGGGGCAAGCTGCGCGATACGGTGTTCGCGGACCCTGCTAAAAAGGCTCAGTTGGACGCAATCATGCATCCATTGGTCTATGCCAATATCGTCCTTGAGGTAAACGCCTTGCAGACCGACTATTGTGTGATCGCCGTGCCGCTATTGTTGGAGTCTAAAAACCCTTATACGGTGGATAGGATATTGGTCGTCGATTGCTCAGTAGAGACGCAACTCGCGCGGGTCACCGCGCGTGATAAACTTAGCCAAGCGCAAGTGCAAGCCATCATCAATACTCAAATTCAGCGGGAGCAGCGACTTGCTAAAGCCGACGATGTTATCGACAATGATGCCGGCCCCGAGCAACTTGCAGAACAGGTTAAAAGACTGCACAATTCCTACCTTTTATTAGCCACCGTTAGGACACAATCGGCTTGAATACACAAACTATCTACGAATTCCCTCTTAATGAACGAATTCGGGTGTTTATGCGCTTGGAGCAACTCTTTCAACAGCTCAGCCACTTCATGTTGGGCGCTTCGGTTTTCGATAAACGCGCCGCCATTTCGGTTTTACTGGACATCTTGATGATCTTCAGTCGCAGCGACTTGAAGTCAGAGTTGATCAAGGAACTGGACAGGCATACTAAAGTATTGAATCAGTTGGCTCATAGCCAAGGCGTCGACGACGACAAGTTGCAGGAAATTCTGGCCGAGCTAAATCAAGCCAGTCGCAATCTCTATAGCGCGAACGGCAAAATTGGCATCAGTGTCATGGAAAGCGATTTGTTTCAAAGCATCTCGCAACGTAACTCCATCCCCGGCGGCAGTTGTTCTTTTGACTTGCCGGCCTTTCATTATTGGCTGGAGCAACACGAGGTCGAGCAACAAAGAGACCTGGAACGCTGGACTCAGCCGTTTGTGGATATTCGGGTGGCCATAGACTTAATTTTAGGATTTATCCGGCAAAGCAGCGTGCCTACTCAGGAACTGGCCAAGTCCGGGTTCTATCAATTGGCGCTGGATAATAAAAATCATCCTGTGCAGTTACTGAGGGTTGGCTTGCCCGAAGAACCGGCTTGTTTTGCGGAGATCAGCGGCGGCAAACACCGATTTAGTATTCGCTTTATGCATCCGTCGGTGGATGAAAATCGGCCCAACCAAATGCTGGATGATGTTGAATTTTCTTTGACCCGCTGCATGTTCTGATGACTGTGAACACCCCACCGATGGTGGCATGTCCCACTTGTCGCAAACCGGTCGCTTGGATAGCTGCCGAAACATTCAAACCGTTTTGTTCGGAGCGCTGCAAACTGATCGATTTAGGCGACTGGGCTACCGAGGCGCATAAAATTCCCGGTCCGCCATTGCTAGATGAAGATGACGAAAATCAGGATTTCGAATCCCACTAAGTTATCTTAGAGGTCTAATCAGCCTCTAAAAATGTGCTAATGCCGGCTATGCCCTGCGCGCCGGCGGCAAGTGCCTTGTCCAGATCGTGTCTGCTTAAACCGCCTAAGGCAAACACCGGTAAATTGACTGCCTCTAACAGTTCAATCATGGCTTGCCAGCCTAAGGGCACGGCATCCGGATGGGATGCGGTGGGTTGGATTGGCGCTAACACAGCAAAGTCTAAGCCCAGCGCTTCCGCGTGTTTTAGCTCTGTGAGGTTGTGGCAAGACGCTGCTACCCAACGATAACCGGTCGGCCTTGCAGCGCAAGCCAGCAGGGCTTTACTACTTAAGTGCAGGCCTTGTGCACTGGCGGTATCGATAGGAAGATCAGCGTTAACCAGTAACTTAACTTGATGCTGTTGGCAAAGCACAGAAACCTGTTCGAACGCAGTTTGCAAATCCGCAAGCGGTAAAGACTTACCGCGAAACTGCAGCAACTTGATATCGTTGGCCAAAATGCGTTTGCAGTTTTCTAGGATTTGGTCAGCCGTTCGACCTTCCAGGATTGCGTAAAAATGCGGCAGTTGCGCGGCGGCGATGATGGGGATGTTGGCAGCTGGGAAATTGAATTCGCCTAGTTGCTCGACACTGACCCAACGCATCGCCTGACCTTCGCAGGCTTTAGCCTGGCCGGCAAATGCCGTGACATTCCAGACATCCAGCAATACCTGTCTATCGCCGTAATCGTGGTTGATCTTGATTAGCGGCGCCGCCGTTTCTAACTGTATACCCACTTCCTCCGCCAACTCGCGAGCTAGCGCCTGCTGCACCGTTTCGCCTGCTTCCAGTTTACCGCCCGGAAACTCCCACAAGCCGCCTTGATGCGCGTGCTTGGCGCGTTGGGTAATCAAAATCCTGCCGTCGCCGTCGCGGATCACCCCGGCCGCGACGTGCAGTCGCTGGTTAGTGTTTGACATGCTCTGCTAAAGCTTAGGTGCGGTATTCAGCGTTGATTTTTACGTAGTCGTAGGAAAAGTCGCAGGTCAGCACTTCCTCACTGGCAGTGCCGCGTCCCAGTCTGACGGTGACGACGATTTCCTCCTGATTCATCACGCGCTGGCCATCTTGTTCGGTATATGAGCGAGCTCTGCTGCCGTTTTCGACGATGCATACCGTGCCCAGATAAATTTCAATTTTATCCAGATCCATGTTTTCAACCCCGGCCCGGCCGACTGCCGCCAAAATCCGGCCCCAGTTGGGATCGCTGGCGAAGAAGGCGGTTTTCACCAGAGGCGAATGGGCAATGGTTTTAGCGACCTGCAAAGCCTCGGCGCTGTCGCGCGCTTGTTCGACGACGATGCGCATCAGCTTGGTAGCACCTTCGCCGTCGCGAATAATCAGCTCCGCCAGGCGTTTGCAAACCGCCAAAACCGCATCGGCGAAGGCCGCATACTCCGGGGTGTCTGGCAGAATTTCTGGAGCTGTGCTACTGCCACTGGCCAACAACACGCAAGCGTCGTTAGTCGAAGTGTCGCCATCTACGGTAATGCGATTAAAGGATTTTTCCGTCGCTGCGGACAAACAGTCTTGTAAAAGCGACTGTTCGATACTGGCGTCGGTGGCCACAAAACCCAGCATGGTGGCCATATTGGGCTGGATCATGCCGGCGCCTTTGGAAATGCCGGTGATCGTCACCGGATGGCCGGCTATATCGATGACCATTGAGGCGCCCTTGGGAAAGGTATCGGTGGTCATGATTGCACGTGCGGCTTGGTCCCAATGGCTTTCCGCTAAATTTGCCACAGCCGCGGGCAGTGCCGCCGTGAGCTTTTCCACGGGTAGCGACTGACCGATGACGCCGGTGGAAAAGGGTAAAACCTGCTGAGCTAAGGCCTCCACTGTGCCGGCCAAATTCGCGCAGCAAGCGAAGGCGTCTTGCAGACCTTGCTTGCCGGTGCCGGCATTGGCGTTGCCGGAATTGACCAACAACCAACGCGGATTTTGTGATAAATGGGCTTTGGCGATATTTACCGGCGCCGCGCAAAAGGCATTTTGGGTAAAAACCGCCGCGCAACTGCCGCCGTCGGCCATTTCGATGACCAAAATATCGTCGCGGACGGTTTGTTTGATGCCGGCATTGCAGGTGCCGAGTTTGATGCCGTTTACGGCATACATGGTTGGGAAGTCGATTTGTCCTACTGCCATTGGTGTAACCTGATTTTGATTGATTAGTCGCTTTAGTTTGTGTCGCTATCGCGACGAATATTTTAATGTCGGGTCTCGGCCCGACAGCCGAGATACTTTCTTTTGCGTCGCCAAAAGAAAGTATCCAAAGAAAAGGCGACCCGGATGCCGCTTATGCCCTGCGCTTCTCGCTTTTGGCGAGGGTTTTCGGAAGGGCCATCCTTGGCCCTCCGAAAACGAGCGGCATCCCTGCCGCCCCCCCTATCGGGCTTATCTCGCCAAAAGCTGCGATGCTCGGCGCGGCATACGGGAGGAAAACCGTCCTGAACTTCAAGTTAGATTGTAGGTCAGGATGCGCGATAGCGTTCCCTGACATTTTGGGTTTTAATTGTCACGTAACCGCTATCGCGGCAACGTGACCTACCGGGCTTGCCGCGTTTCATTAGCTTGCGCGTATCTCATCAATGAACACACCAGCTATTGATATCCGACCAGCCACGGTTACAGCAGGGTAGGTTTGGGCGTCTGAGTGGAGCCGCTTGTTAGAAGATTCTTCGATGTGCACCATTTAACATGCTATCAATGATGATGCTTATTTGCTCAAATTCCTTCTCTGTCAAAATAAGACAATCTAGCGGCAATCCGAATTTATATTTAAATTCCGTTTTCAACACCCTGAATTCGACGGTGATTTTTTTGCAGTATTCTCTTGGCAGTACAACTAGTAGATCTACGTCATTACAATCACGCGGTCTATTGATAAATGATCCAACGATGTATACACGAGAGTTACTACTTAAAAGGCTTGCCCCCATTTTCTCTTCTACCCATCTGACCACATCCGCAACATCAATCATTCAAGTCTTCGAGAATTTTAGAAAATTTACCAAAAATAACCATAGATATTTCACACTTTTCAGCATAATCTTTTGCAGACTGCGCAACCTGATTCCATGTGTTGTAAATGATGTAGTCTGCTGGAGATTCACCTTCAATCGCCTCATCAACAACAGACTCTCCAACGATATACTTTGAATTCATAAATACAATAAATGAATCTCCATTAAATAAATGTAGTTCTGCTCTGTCATTCTCGATCATGACAAACCTTTTAATTAGACCGTCATCCTTATAACGCATCAACGAATGAAATAGGGCCATTGATACCACCTCTTCTTGTTAACTCCATAGGTTTTGTTGAAATCTTCTACTAGCTCATCACGTTGAGATACTACTGACTCAAGAAATTCTTTTGGATAGGTGAATAAACAATATGCTTCGTAGGTAGTTTCTTGAAATACTTGATACGCATGAGCATGGGTGAGAAATTCAAAATATTCCTTTTCATTGGCATGGCTTCTGATCAAGTGAATATTTTTTTCGATAAGTTCGCAAACCTTCATATTATTGGGAACGACAACCGTCTTACAAAGGTTTCTCCATACTTGAGCCGTCTCTTCGTCGTTAAACTTCCCACTTCGTCTTGCTTCTGATGTCGGGCCAATTCTTTCGAAGACATCTCTGTTCACTGAAAGAAGTGTCACTATGGGATTATAGAATTCAGAAAGCTGATTATTTATTCTGACTCGTTTCTCGCTATCTATATCGTTTGTTTTATTTAGCCTACTACTAATAGAAAGCTGCTTTCTTTGGTAGCTTGCAGACAAAATTGTCGTCAATAATGAAAATAACGCTGCTATGCAAGCTGCGATTAGCGTTGCTAAACCTTTGTCTATTTCCATGCCTCATTCTCAGTTCGTATTTCTTCTAACAAGTGATTGAGCGGTTTTTGTATATCGTCCAGTGTTCGCAAATACATTGTTCCTTTCTATAACGACGGTTTTCCTCCCGTATGCCGCGCCGAGCACCGTAGCTTTCGGCGGGAATAGCCCGTAGGGGTGCGGCAGGGATGCCGCACATCGACAGAGGGGCAGGAAGCCCCTTCTGTCGATCCCCGTCGAAAGCTAAGGAGCGCAGGATCAAAGCGGCATCCGGGTGGCGTTTCTTTTGGTGACTTTTCTTTGGCCAAACAAAGAAAAGTTACTCGGCTGTCGGGCCGAGACCCGACGTTAAATCAACCCGTCGCGACAGCGACACAACCAACCAATCAACTCAACTCAACCAACTTCCAAAATAATCACATATTCCCCATCACCCGTAAGAGTCTCCAACACCTTATGCCCATTGATCCGACACCAAGCCGGAATATCCTGCATCACCCCAGGATCGGTGCACTCCACCGTCAACACATCACCCATTTGCAGGGTTTTCACTTTGTCCTGAGTACGGATTACCGGCAAGGGGCAGAGCAAGCGGCGGGCGTTTAAAACATGCGCGCTCATACAAACCAAGCCTCGGGAATCTCGTCTGGAGCCAGCGGTTTCACGCAAATATTGCGTTCGCTGCCTTCACGGTCGCGGATAGTCACTTCCACCTGCTCGGCATCGCGGCCTTGACCGTAGCGGGCGGTGATCTGTCCGGCTAATAGCAGGTCTTCTTCGCTGGGCGTGCCGTCGATCAGCACTAACGGGCCGCGATGGCTGGCGCAGTTCATACTCATAAACTCTTTCTTATACCCGCTCATGAACCGGGCTTCGCCGTCTTCGCGGGCCACGATCACTTTGAAATGCGCTTTCGGGCGAATATGTCTGCCCACTTTCAGCAGCATCACATCGTCCAGATCGTAATCGCGTTCGCCGCGCGCTTTCCATAGATCGACTAATTTTAGGGAATAGGCTTCATCGGTCAGAAAGCAGCAGCCGCCGGCTGGCTGGGCGTAGTCGGTAAAGCCATATTCTTTTGCCAAGGTCATTTGCGGTTTGCGCGAGCGGCCACTGAAACCGAACATTTTTTCCCGGCTGATCCAGCCTTCGCGCTCGGGCAAGGTGGCTGGCAGGTTTTGCGCGGATAAGGGCCTGACCAATAAATCATCAGCACCGGATTGAGCAGCGACGATGGGCATGGTGGTTTTGCGTTGCGACATGGGGCGTTGGCCGACCACTTCGCCGGTGATGATGAAATCGAAACCGTTTTCCAGCATCCATTGCTTGGCCTTGTTGACCATGAAAATCTTGCAGTCCAGGCAGGGATTCAGGTTGGCGCCATAGCCGTGTTTGGGATTGAGCAGCACTTGCTTGTATTCTTCGATGACATCGATGATGTGTAATTTGATGCCCAGTTGCTCGGCAACCCATAGCGAGTTGTTGCGTTTGACCTTGTCGGCGTCTTGCTTGCGAATTGCGTGGGTGTGGCCTTCCACACAAAAACCTGTGAAGAAATTGATGCCTTCCACGTGGACACCCTGTTCCAGAATGGCTTGGGTGGCAAGCATGGAGTCCAGGCCGCCGGAAATCAGCGCCACGGCTTTTCTTTGTTGACTCATAAAACAAATGTCTAGCAGGAAAATTCGGCATTATACTGTGGATTGCATAGAAGATGCGGGTGCCACTAACATCGCCAGCTAATTTATTCGGCAAATCCCACCGGGTAAAACCCTATTAAATCAGCGGTTTGATCTATGTTACGGAGCGACCCAGCAATTTTCGGCAAACCAATTTAAGGAAGTCCTGGCAGGCGGGCGAACGCCATCTCGGCTTCACTTGTGGGCGGATTGACCTACACTTTGGGCATTATCAATTCGTGAGTCGCCCGCATGGAATTTAAAGACTATTTAAAAATCCTCGTTCAGCACGATGGATCGGATCTGTATTTGACCGCGGGTGCTCCGCCTGCGGCCAAATTTCAAGGCGCCTTAAAACCGTTGGAAAACGTTAAACTCAGCCGTGAGCGGATTAAGGAAATTGCCGATGGCATTATGGACGCCGAGCAACGCGCCGCCTTCGAACATGTGCCGGAAATGAATTTGGCCATCACCGAAGAAGGTATCGGGCGATTCCGGGTGAATATTTTTAGACAGCGCAACTGCCACGCCTTGGTTATTCGTAATATCAAGGTCGATATTCCCAGTGCCGAGACCTTGGGTTTGCCGCAAATCCTGAAAGATAAGATCATGGAGAAGCGCGGATTGATTTTGTTCGTCGGCGGTACTGGTTCCGGTAAGTCGACATCCTTGGCGGCCTTGATCGATTATCGCAATAGCAATTCGTCTGGGCATATCATCACCATCGAAGACCCGATCGAATTTGTCCATCCGCATAAAAAATCCTTGGTGAACCAACGCGAAGTGGGTGTCGATACCCTAAGTTATGAAGATGCCTTGAAAAACACCTTGCGGCAGGCGCCAGACGTGATTTTGATAGGGGAAATTCGTAGTCAGGAGACGATGGAGCATGCATTGGCTTTTGCAGAAACCGGTCATCTGTGTTTGTCTACACTACATGCCAATAATGCCAATCAGGCATTGGATCGCATCATCAACTTTTTCCCGGAAGAGCGCCGTGGGCAGTTGCTGATGGATTTGTCCTTGAATCTGCAAGCGTTTATTTCCCAACGCCTAGTGCCCACTGTCGAAGGCAAGCGGGTGGCGGCTATCGAAATTTTGCTGGGTACTAAATTGGTCAGTGACTTAATCCATAAAGGCGATATTCACGCGATTAAGGAAGCCATGGAAAAATCCGAAAATATTGGTATGCAGACTTTTGATAGCCATTTGCTCAAGCTCTACAAAGGCGGAGTGATTACCCTGGAAGAAGCCTTGCGTAACTCCGATTCGCCGAACAATTTAAAACTGAAAATCAATTTGAGCGAAGGTTTGGGGTCGGCGACCAAAAAACCTGGCTCCTTGGGCGGCAGTCTTGCCTTGGAAGAAATCAGCAAGAAAGAGGGCGATGAAGATAGCGGGGGGCATTAAGGAAATTCCGAAGGAGCCCTGGAAAAAAATCTTTGTTTTTGTCGTTTTTAACGATTCAACAAATCGCGAAACCCGCCAAACGGTTGAAAGCTTGGTGTCTCAAGTGATTGAGAGGGGCTTTTATACTTCCCTCTGAACAATTACGTCGTTTCAGCGATAACCAGAGCCGAGAAAACCAAAAAGTCATATCCCCATTTTCCCCGGAGGCGACTAGCTTATCGAGCAGCACTCCGGTTCGATATTGCTTGTACACGCTTCCCACCTGGAAGACATAAAAACCAACGCTAAAATATTCGATATGACCGCCGCAAGTGATTGAATTTTCTTGTGATAAGCTAGTGTAACGATCAAATTAATCAACTGGTTTTAAACACTCTAGGGTAAATCAGCAATGCTGAGTATCTTATAAACCTCATAAGCCGGCTGCTGGTAGGGATGAAAAGTTAGCAAAGTCTGCACCACGCTTTTGATTAAATCGTCGGCACAGACCATCTCTATTTTGTACTCGGCAACCTGCTGAATTTCACCCGTACTGCCCAAAAAAGGCTCACTACCGGCAAGCGGCCGGAATTGGCCTTCTCCTAGTACTTGCCAGGCACAGTTGTCGTAATCTCCGATGTGCCCGGCGCCCTGCGCGAACAACGCTTGTTTTAGCGACTCGGCATGGCTGACAGGCACATAAAAACTCAATTTATACATAGCGACGGCTATCGTCTGAGCAGACACAGTCTTTTTGCCGTGTGGTCATTAACCGGTAGCCAATAGAAAGACTCCCCATAGCACTACGACCAGTGTAATTTCCTCTATCATGTTAATGGCGGCCTGTCGGTCTGCCCGGTTGAGCATGGCTGACTGATTGGCTTTTTGATCGCGCATATGAACTGATTGATGAAGCATAATCTCCTCCTAATGGTGGTTGGTATAGCTACGCATTTGTCCCACTAATACCCCTTGTATTTCCACTTGTTCGGGCCGGTAACGCATGGCTTGCATCGAGGAATTGGCGGGAATTAGCAGAGTTTCGTGTGGGTACTGCTCGATAAATTTCAATGTTGCTTCGGCTTTTTCGACCAAGGCGACGACTATTTCGCCATTACGGGCATGACTACGTTGTTCGATGATCACCCAGTCGCCATCGAAAATACCTTCTTCCTGCATCGAATCCCCCTTTACTCTTAATACGTAACAAGGGCTCTCGGTTTTCAATTCTTCGGGTACAGCCATATAAGAAATGTTTTCAATAGCTTCTATCGGTCTACCCGCGGCTATCGTGCCAACAAAAGGCAGCATGCCGGATGCTTCGGTTTTGTTAATTAGCAATTTGGCATAGTCGGTCAAGCGAATGCCGCGCTGCTTACGCTCCGGCGCTTCGATCAAATTGGCGTCGATCAGCGCCTTGATCTGACTGTGCAATGAACCGCGTGATTTCAATCCCATCGCCAGACACAACTCTTCCAGCGTGGGCGGATGATTGAATAACTCCTGGTTCTGGAGCAGGAAGTCGAAAATTTCTTGTTGTTTGCGGGTGAGCGTCATATTTGTTCTGTATTTGTTTTGAAAAATCATACAATGAAAACAAATACAGAACAAACAAATTTTTCATTTTTTTTGAAAAATTTGTCGAGGTAGATTGGGAGGGGCGGAAAGCGGGGTTTTCGGAATAGTCGTGATTGACCTAACCATAAAACCCCTGTTGTCATCAGTCCCGCAAAGGTGAAGATCCATTGCTGTGACGATGTTGCCGCCTAATCGGCAGAAACGCTGTTTAGACCTAGCGGAATAAATCTGGCGTAATTTCCCGGGGGACTGAGAAAAATTTTTCCGCAAAAACGATCGTTTTTGGCTGGCATTGCAATTCTCGAAAACGAAAGCGAAAAACCCGTTGCAGGCTTTCTGACGCGTTTAATACCTTCCCAAAATCGCATTTTATCGCAGTATTATTTGCTTGCGTCGGTGACGCATTTCTTGGTAAAGCTATTCTTGGCGGCGCCTTTTAAGCTTTTTTCTGCTGCTTTTGCGTCGCAACTTGCTTTAGCAGCACTGATCTTAGCGTCTTTATCGCATTTTTTGATAAAGCTATTTTTGGCGGCCCCAGCCAGTTTCTTTTCTGCGGCCTTGGCCTCGCATGCTGCATCGACCGCAAATGTCGTTTGGCTAAACAAAAACAAAACCACTGCCGCAAAATTAATTTTTTTCATTTTGGCATCCTCCGGAAAATTGAATTGAGTGCTCATTCTATATGAGCTGCCTTGCGGATGACATTAACTATTGCTGTTCTGTTGTTTAAGGTTCTTACTGGCTTCCACAGGGCTTCGGTCTCCTGTCAATTCTGAAAATAAACCGTTAAGTGACAGCTTAGTGAGCTTTAGCTGCCGGATAGGGAAAATTACGTATAAGCTTCAGCTAAAACTGAAACGGTGTGATCCTACGAGTTCTAAAGGTCGCGGCGCCCCGACATACCCTCTCGGGCACAAGATACCATTTGGGGCACAAGTGGATTGCCGGTATGACGGTTATTTTAAGGGCCTTCCATTCGGCTGAAAGTCATACGTAATCAGGAAATCTTTAATGTTCGAAAGTGGCCGAATTGCGACTCTGCCGGCCAACACAGTCCATCTCCAATCCCCTAGCCGCTATTTCCAGCCATAAAAAAACCGGTATCGGCTCAGCCGATACCGGTTTTGGATTGCGAACCTAAACTGTGCTTAGTGTACGTCTTTCCAATACTCTTTTTTCAACAGGTAGGCGAGTGCAATAAACATCAGGATAAAAAACAACACGTATTTACCCATTTGTTGTCTTTCCAACTGTACCGGTTCGCCGACATAAACTAGGAAATTGACGAGGTCATTGACCATTTTGTCGAATTCCTGCGGTGTCATTTGCCCGGGTTGCTCCAGTTTCAGACCGGTTATGACGTCCTGACCGTCGATTTTCTGCTTAATCGCCGATTGTGTGCCTTGCAGTTGCCAGAACACGTTGGGCATGCCGACATCAGGGAACACGACGTTGTTTACGCCCAAAGGCGCTTTTCCAGGCTCGGCGTAGAAGCTTCTCAGGTAGGTATACAACCAGTCAGCGCCACGTGAACGAGCAATCAGCGACAAATCGGGCGGCGTGGTGCCGAACCATTTTTCCGCATCGTGCGCGTTCATTGCTGAATGCATTTGGTCGTAGATCCCCGCCCCGAAAGGTGCCACTACTTTCAGTACTTCTGATTCATCCAGCTTCAAATCTATGGCGATACGTTTATAGCGGATGTGTTTTGCCGAATGACAACCCAGGCAATAGGTGACGTAATATTTCGCGCCGCGCTCCATCGCCATGGTGTCGGTGAGGTCAATGTCGGCGCTATCTAGTTTGACGCCACTGCTGGCCAACACATTGAAAGGCAGCAAAAATAAAAGAGTGTAGAGTATCTTTTTCATGGCTTAATCCAGGCTCTTTTTTAGGTTTTTTGCAAAACGAATTAGCACGGCGGAGATGCCGGACCAGTTTGGCCTTTTCTTGGCGATGGTGCCGCCGACATTGTCAGGAATCTGATGCACTTCCACCACTTCATCAACTAAAGCCATCAACGCGGGAATCCGATCTTCTAAGGACGGTTGTTCCGTCAAGCGCTCGGGCAACGGTTTGGTTTTTTCCCAGCGGGTGTACAAGGGCATTAACAGGAAAAAGCCAAAGTATACCGCGGTTAAGATTCTGGCCACCGTGGTTGCGCCTGGCGTGGCAGGTTGAGTACCCAAATAGCCCAAGCCGATGAAAGCAATCACAAATAGAGCAAGGGCTTTTTTGAACATGCCGCCGCGATAGCGGATGGATTTAACTGGGCTGCGGTCCAGCCAAGGCAGCATAAACAGCACGACAATCGCGCCGCCCATCGCAATCACGCCGGCAAATTTATCCGGTACCGCGCGCAAAATCGCGTAGAACGGGGTGAAATACCAAACCGGCGCAATATGTTCCGGGGTTTTCAGCGGATCAGCAGGGATGAAATTGGCATGTTCAAGGAAATAGCCGCCCAATTCCGGCATATAAAAAATCACCGTAGCGAAGAAGAACATAAAGACGCCGACGCCGACAATATCCTTGACGGTGTAGTAGGGGTGGAATGGGATGCCGTCTAGCGGATGGCCTTTCCAGTTTAGGTTTTTCTTGATTTCGATGCCGTCCGGGTTGTTGGAGCCCACTTCGTGTAAAGCAACGATGTGCAGAAACACCAGAATAATCAAAACCAAAGGCACCGCGATCACGTGAAACGCGAAAAAGCGATTCAACGTAGCGTCGGATACCACGTAGTCGCCACGCACCCATAACGACAACTCGTCGCCGATCACCGGAATGGCGCTAAACAGCGAAATGATGACCTGGGCACCCCAATAGGACATTTGCCCCCAAGGCAACAAATAGCCCATGAACGCTTCCGCCATCAGGCAGACGAAAATCAACATGCCGAAGATCCAGATCAGCTCGCGCGGCTGCTTGAATGAGCCGTAAATCAAGCCACGGAACATGTGCAGATAGACCACGATAAAGAAGGCCGAGGCACCGGTGGAGTGCATGTAACGCACCAGCCAACCCCAATTGACGTCCCGCATGATGTATTCGACCGAGTCGAAGGCCAGCTTGGCGTCGGGCTTGTAGTTCATGGTCAGCAGAATGCCGGTGATGAACTGATTGACCAGAACCAACAGGGCCAACGAGCCGAAAAAATACCAAATGTTAAAGTTTTTGGGCGCGTAGTAATGCGCCATGTGTTCATTCCACAAATCGGAGAGTGGAAAGCGCTCCAGCAGCCATTCGCTGCATTGATTCATTTTTTGCTTCATGCTTTGTCTGCCTCGTTGTCTTCACCGACGACAATTAGATTGTCTGTTACATATCGATAAGGCGGTATCTCAAGATTGGTAGGAGCGGGTACGCCGCGATACACACGACCGGCTAAATCGAACCAGGAGCCGTGGCAGGGGCAAAAGAAACCGCCTTTCCAGTCTGCGCCTAAATCGTTAGGGGCAATTTCCGGGCGAAACGTCGGCGAGCAGCCTAAGTGCGTACAAAGGCCAACCGCGACAAAAATTTCGGGTTTAATCGAGCGCAACGGATTTTTACTGTTTTCCGGCTGCATCGATTCATTGGATACCGGGTCCGCCAATTTGCTGTCCAGTGTGGACAGGGTTGATATGACCTCCGGCGTTCGGTTTAAGACCCACACCGGCTTGCCGCGCCAAGCGACTCTGATCAACTGGCCTGGTTCCATTTTGCTGATATCGACATCGACGGGGGCGCCCGCTGCCATGGCTTTGGCGCTGGGCTGCATTTGCGAGAGAAATGGGACGGCCAAATAGCCGGCACCCACTGCACCAACCACCGACAGTGCCGAGGTCAGAAACTGGCGTTTGGAATGATCGACGCCTTCGTGGTTCATAAGTAACACTCCTGATGATGTGATGTATATCGCGATACACCGATTATTATAATTTTGGGCAAATATACCCTACTGTCCGTGATTATTGAAATTGTTCTTGCGACTGCGCTAGCCAAGGATTTCGGGCCTTTGCGGATACTGAGAATTATCATTTTAAAGCTACCGTTAGCGCGCTTAGAAAGGCTTGATTTTCTTCCGGTTTCCCGGTGGTGACACGCAGGCAATTGTTTAATAGTCCGCCTTGTGGGGACATATTCTTGATCAGCACGCCTTGCGACTTCAACGAGGCAAAGACATCATCTGCCGGTTTGTTAAGTGTGCGGAACAAAATGAAGTTGGCTGCGCTGGAATACGGTTGAACGTCGGACATTCCCTGTAAGGCTTGGAAAACCAAGGTGCGTTGTCCGCGCAGGGTTTGGGTTTGCTCTAACAGAAACCCGCCATGATCCAGGGCAAAGCCGACCGTGATTTGGGTGAGGCTGTTGATATTGTATGGTAAGCGGACTTTATGCAACTGCTCTACTATCGCCGGTTCCCCAGCCAGAAAACCCAAACGCAAGCCGGCCAGCCCCAATTTCGAGACAGTACGCATCACCAGCAAATTAGGATATTGTCCTAGTTCGCCGATAAAACTGGCGTCGGCAAACGGCGCATACGCTTCGTCGACCACCACCAAGCCCGGGGCGATGGCGAGTATTTCCTTGATCGCGTCCGCTTCGAATAAATTGCCGGTGGGGTTGTTCGGATAGGCGATAAAGATCAGGGCAGGCCGCGATTCGGCAATCGCCGCGCGCATCGCCGGCATATCCAGTGCAAAACTGTCTGCCAGTAACGGCACGCCTCGGTAGCTTAGTCCCAGGCTTTGCGCTACTTGTTTGTACATCACAAAACCCGGTTCCGGTGCCAATACCGCAGCATCTGCCGTTAGAGCCATCAATAAAATTTGGATAATCTCGTCTGACCCGTTGCCGAGCAGCAAGGCCGATTGCTCCGGTATTTGGTTTGCTCGGCGCAAGGCCACCGCCAGTGTTTTGGCCTCAGGGTCCGGATAACGATTGATCGGGCACATTTTCAGCGATTCCAACCAGCGTTCTTGAATATCTTCGGGCCAGCTGTAAGGATTTTCCATGGCATCGAGTTTGATAAAGTTGCTGGCATCGGCGACATGGTAGGCCGACATGGACAAGACTTCGGAGCGGAACAAGGTGTCGAGCGGTTGGGTTGGCATGTGGTCAAACTCTGCGGAATTGGAACAAGCGGTATCGGTATCACACCCTAGCAAGCTGGGTTAGCCGTGAAGGCAAAACAAATCGACGGATTTTAAATAAAGCGGAGGGTGGGCAAAACCTTTAAAACCAGCCTCTTGCGTCCCCGTTTGACGCGAATCGTTCGCGACAGTGCTGGCGATATGGCGCACGGATGATAACACTGCTGGCTGGGGGTGGCAAAGGTATTAGGGTAGAGGGCTGCTTGGCTTTCGTAATTAGAAATCTTCCCGCGTCTGTTATCGCTAAAAAAGTGATGTCGACTTGGCTGCGCTGGCGATGTTGATAGTCGTGCAGAATTGGCGAACCGTGATCGGTTTATTCATTTACGCACTAAACTTGTGCCCTGAACTGGTTAATTGCACTAATAAAACTCAGAGCTTTTCGCCGCGCGGGGTTTAGGCTGCTTCACAAGTATCTGCAACTTTCCCGTAATTCCTAGAGCCGAGCCCGCACAACGACAGCTGCAAACTTAATGGATTGATTATTGCTGAGGATTGTTTGACTGACATTAATCCTAAAACAAAGGCCAAGCTATGACTGGAAATTCCGCGCGCGCACAAGCTGTTCAAACCATTACTAATCGCCAACCCATCGCGACCAAAATGCCTGGGTCGCTGGCCGGGTTATGGGCAAGCGATGTCTTTACCTTGACCAAGATGAAGGAATGCCTGCCGAAAGACGTTTTTAAATCCTTGAAGAAAACCATTGAAGCCAGTGCGGAGTTAGATGTATCGATTGCCGATGTCGTCGCCTTAGCGATGAAGGACTGGGCGTTGTCAAAAGGGGCCTTGTATTACGCCCATGTGTTTTATCCCTTAACCAACGCGACCGCAGAAAAACACGATGGCTTTATTTCAGTGCAAAGTGACGGCTCGGTTATCTCTGAGTTCAGCGGCAAAGTGTTGGTGCAAGGCGAGCCGGACGGCTCATCGTTTCCGAACGGCGGCATTCGGTCCACCTTCGAAGCGCGTGGTTATACTGCTTGGGACGTGACCAGCCCAGCTTACATCATGACCACCGACAACGGCGCGACGCTGTGTATTCCCACCGTGTTCATCTCTTGGACCGGCGAAGCGCTGGATAAGAAAACCCCCTTATTGCGTGCCAATGCAGCGATGAACAAGGCCGCGCAGCGGGTGCTATCTTTGCTTGGCCACACGGACATTGCTCCGGTGAACTCCAGTTGCGGGGCCGAGCAAGAATATTTTCTAGTCGATGCGAATTTCGTCAGCAATCGTCCCGATTTATTACTGGCCGGACGCACGCTTTTCGGTGCGTCGGCAGCCAAAGGTCAGCAGTTTGACGATCATTATTTCGGTGCGATCCCGGAGCGCGTTCAGGTCTACATGCAGGACGTGGAAGAGCAGTTATACCGTTTGGGCATTCCGGCCAAGACTCGCCACAACGAGGTGGCTCCGGGGCAGTTCGAGATTGCACCGTTTTTTGAATCAGCCAACGTCGCCACCGATCATCAGCAATTGTTGATGACCGTCTTAAAAAACACCGCCAAAAAACATGGTCTGGTTTGCCTATTGCATGAAAAGCCGTTTAAAGGCATTAATGGCTCCGGCAAGCATGTGAACTGGTCGGTCGGCAATGCTACGCAGGGCAACTTGCTCGATCCTGGCCATACGCCGCATTCAAATACGCAGTTTCTGCTGTTTTGCGGTGCGGTGATTCGCGGTGTACATAAATACGGCCCGTTATTGCGTGCGGCAATCGCTACCGCTAGTAACGATCACCGATTGGGGGCCAATGAAGCTCCGCCGGCGATTATGTCGGTCTATTTGGGTACGCAGTTGGATAATGTGTTCGAGCAAATCAGCAATGGTGAAATTACCGGCTCGCTAAACGCTGGTGTGATGGATCTGGGCATCAACACTTTGCCGGTGTTCAATAAAGATGCAGGAGATAGAAATCGCACTTCACCATTCGCCTTCACAGGTAACCGCTTTGAATTTCGTGCAGTCGGCTCGGGTCAATCCGTCGCGGGGCCGCTGGTTACAATGAATACCATGCTGGCCGAGTCACTGACTTGGGTAGCCGATAATCTGGAAAGCCAATTAGCCAAGGGCCTTGATCTGGACGCGGCAATTCTGAAGACACTCAAGGAATTAATCGACGCACACGGCGCGGTGGTGTTCGGCGGTAACGGCTATTCCGCCGAATGGCACAAAATGGCGGTTGAAGAGCGCGGTTTACGCAATCTAAAAACCGCTGCCGATGCTCTGCCGGTGCTAAAAGAGCCGGAGGTGCAAGCCTTATTCGAGAAACACGGCGTGCTCTCGCCAGTCGAACTCGCTAGCCGCTTTGAAATTTACTCGGAACAATATGTGCTTGCTATTGAGGTGGAAGCTAAGTTGGTAATCAGCATGGCTAAAACCGGTATTTATCCGGCCGCCGTCAAGTATTTGGCAAACCTTGCCGACACTTTAAGTTCGCTTAAAAGCCATGGTGTCGAACTGGGTAATGAACGATTAGTGTTAATTGCCGGGCTATTGTCTTCAATGGCTACAACGACCGATAAACTCAGTGCTGCGCTTGCCAAACATGATTTTGCAACGATTGAAGAACATATGCAGTTCTGCGCTCAGAGTATCCGACCGCTGATGGATGAGGTGCGTCAGTATGCTGATGCCTTGGAAGGGGAAATTGCGGATGAGTTGTGGCCGTATCCCACTTATCAAGAAATGCTGTTTATCAAATAGGGTCGATTTTACTGCTTTCGACCGCTAGACCAGTTGGTCAGGTTGCCGCCACAACGGCTACCTGACCGTTTGCTACTTTCTTACGCTTACCACTGCGATTCGCCAGTCTCCGGGTCGTACATTTCGTGGAAGATTTTGTGTCGGTTGGCGATCAGTTCGTCAATGCTCGGCGAGTTACTCATCGCTCTGGAAATCGCCAGTTTCATGGCTTCGTAGTTGGTGCGGTACAAGTCCTTACGGTCCAGTTGAGGGTTAGTGGCACAGGATGGGTCTATCCAGATCATTGCAATGATGCACAATTCGTTAGCTTGCAGGCGCGGAATAATACCGTCGGCAACGCTGTCGATGACTGCGTCGGCTACTGCGGATTGTACTGGTCCGCCTAATAAATTGACGTAAGCCGAGGATTTGATTGTGACTTTAGGCACCATGATAGTGGCGGGGCGCACTTGTTGGTTAGTGGCGCGAATCGCAAACATGCGGGTATGGCCTTCGGTTTGGCCCATCAGATTGGCAAAGGCATGACCGGCAGGGCCTTTGACATCGCCAATCAGGATTTCCGGCATCGCGTCGGTGCCTTGCCCTTCGCTGGAAAATACGGTGGCTTCGCCGGTTCTAAACCAATAAGAGTCTGACATGTTGCGTCCTCGGAGTACGTTAGGGAAGGCGGCATTCTATGCCCACACTGGGCTTGCGGCAATAGGCGTGCTGTCGCAGATTGGTTTTAATGGCTAAGCAATAGCTTATGGTTGCTCGACCCAAAAGGCTATCGGGGGCGTTTGAAAATTAGGGCTCATTGTTTTATTAGGTAAGTGTTTGTTACCGGAGCGGGCCGCCGCCAGATTGATCTGTTCAAGATCCCAGAAACGGCCAATAAATCCGGTTGAGCTATGCCTGCAAGGCTTTCAAGGCGCTGCGTAACAGTTGCAAACATTGGCGATTGGCGGCCAAATCCAGGGCGCTGAAATCGTCTTGCGTAATCAGGAGCGGATTGGCGCCCGCTTCCAGAAGCTGTTTAACCACTGCATGTTTGCCGCTGGAGGATGCATAGGTTAAGGCGCTGGCGCCACTGGGATTCTGGTAATTGATGTCGATCCCGGCTTTCAGCAGCAAGCCGATGCACTCGCTGGCTTCGGCAAAACATGCAGCCCAAAGAGCGTTGTTGCCATAAGCGTCCAGCGCGGTCAAATCAGCGTTCTGCTCTAACAGATAGCTGACTACATCGCTCCGGCCTTGTTGAGCGGCCAAAATCAATGGCTGTTTGCCTTGGGGAATTAGCCTGAATTGAAAGCCGTTTTCCAGTAGCCAAACCTCGATTTCGTGAGTCATGTTCATGCGAATTCGATTGGCTTAGCTTAAACCAACGAGGGGCGGTGGAGTAAGGATACGTATCCGACACCGGCGGTTTTCAATTTGTCGGCCAACTCGTGACGCGCCATTTCGCCTTTTCCGCGCAGGAACTTTAGTTCGCTGCCGGTCAGCAAAGTGATAGAGACCAGTTTGACCTCGCCGCCCGCCAGCGTCAGTGTTTTGGTGGGCTCGCTGTTAGCGCCTAATAAGGCACCAATTTGACCGCGCCCGTCCTTGATGTGATCGATAGCAAATTCCATCGAGAGTAGTTCGCCGTTCAGTAGTCTTTCGCTCAAGCGTGGATACCCTGCCAAGGTATGACTCACTTCGGCGGTTAGCGGAAACAGCCAGGTATCGGCGAATTTGGCCAGTGGCGCATGATCTGCTGCGCCTGAATCCGGACTTTCGATAAATACCTCCAAGCCTAGCCCGGTCTCGGGTCTGTCGCGTTCCACCCAAGGATCTGACAGGCCATCGGAAATGACGCAGGCGTTTTCGCCATGCCGTGCAGCCAACCAGGCGGCCCCTGCCGGCCATTCCGGGCCATCGCTCATCGGGCCCATTAACGAGGTAAGGGCTGCCAAGTCCGAGCCTAAACACTGTTGCAAAGCATGATGGCGCGATTCGGTCGCCATCCGCAGGCGATCCGCGTAAGTCAAACCGACAATGTGTTCAGTCCGCGGCATGCGTTGTCTCCATCGCTAAGGCTTCCCAGCGCTCGCGAGCAGCAAAGCTGACTTCTTCGTCGGCGTCGCCCAACATCTGCTTGAGCAGTTCCGGCTCGGCGCGCAGCGCCACTTCATAGCGCACGGTCCAGTCTTCGTCTTTGCTCATCATGGCTAGATCGTCAACTTCCATGCGCTGTGCGACGATACGGCGGATGTTCACTTCCTGATCATTGGCCATCAAGCCCAAGCTCACGCTGGGTATGCGTTCCGCGACGGTACGGCGGACTTCGTTATCCGGGTCGGCGACCAATCGGAACAAGCGGCCTTTGGGCAAGCGTTTGGCAACGTAAGCGCGTACTAGGTAATCCGGATCGTTGGCCATTAGTTCTAGCTGGGTTTCCGGCAGGCGGTCGGCCACCGTGACTCTGACTTCCCGGTCGCTGTCCTGGCTTAATTCCAGCAGCCATTCCACCGGCACACGATAAGCCAGTACCCGGCGTACGGCTTCGTCGGGGTCGGTGAGTAAGGGGCGCAAATGATTTGTTGGCAAATATTGGGCCGCAATCGCGCGCCGTTCCCAGAACGGGTCTTGGGTGTAATTTAGCGCGTAGACCGGATGGGCTTTAAAAAATCGGTCTATTTGTCGACCACTCTCCGCTACCACACAACGATCACCGGGCTTGCAGGTGCCGGTGGCAAGCAGGGTATCCCGATAAGCGCAGTGTGAACAGTCGGCCATTGGGGTTAGATCCAGGGTGTCGAGTGCTTCTAAGGGTGAGGCCAGCATCTAGGCGGCCTCCGCCAAGGTCGGCAGCAACTGCGGCGTGACTTGCGCCAGCCAGACTCTGATGCGCTCGTCAGTCAAATGCGGTTGACCGCGTTGGTCCAGTACTAGACCGACGAAATGGTTGTCGATCACCGAGTCCGAATGTTCGAAAGTGTAGCCTTCCGTACTCCAGTGGCCGATCATCTCGGCACCGAAGTCGTAAAATACCCGGTAAAGCTGGATCAAGGAGCTGGCGAAGCGCGAGGCATAACGTTCTTGATGGCCTAAGCCGAATAGCGCAATGCGTTTGCCAGAAAGATTGACGCCATTCAGGCCGGGCACGAACTCTTGCCAGCTGCGTTCTTGGCATCCCGCACCCAGGCCAGGCAAGTCGCCTTTGCCATAGCTGGGGGTGCCCAGTATCAGCGCGTCGTACTGCAATAATTCTTCGGGTTTAACCCGATTGATATTTTTGGGTTTGTCCGCCAGTTCTTCGCCCAATAGACTGAAAATCTTTTTTGCCACTAGCCGAGTGCTACCGGTATCCGTTCCGAAAAAAATGCCGATTTTGCTCATAAATCACCTGTGATCGAAAGTGCTGGATAAGGCTTGTGCAGCCGTTTTGAACTTCTCAGCAAATTTTGATCCAGATTTAAAAATAACCGGCTTATCTAGTTTGTTGTTTTAAATCAGTTAGATAGGTATTTTTGCCGCATTTTCCGCTTGAGGTCTGTGCTGGCATATCTACAATTGCGGGACGGATGGGGGGATTTGTGACACAGCTACCCGCATTACCCGTTAGGTTTAGGGTGGATTGTTCGCGTTAATATGTGGCTCTCCAGCGAACGCAATGAGGTACCCGTTTTGCGGCTGTGCGGGTGTCTGCCGCGATTGAAATGCGCTGGTTTTCTCCTAAAGTGGGATGGGCTAAACGCCCGCTTTAGCGCAAGCTGACTAAGCGGTTATTCTGTCCAGCCAAGCAATTAATTGCCGTAATAACCATGCATGGACGCCTTATGGCAACTCTGCGCTTTAACAATTGTGCCATTGCGCGAAGTCTCGAATGAACACGTCGGCAAAACGTTCAAATGCCTGGTTTACGAACAAGCACCGGTCATTCACGATACCGTGGTTAATGTGAAGAAATTGATGGATAAATACGTCGCGTTTTTGAGTAAATGTTGGGCGTTAGGGTCGTCGGGTAATCCTGGGTGGAAAGTTCCCTATCGGATATTCGTTTCCTTGAGGACGAAAAGGTGGCTTTTCATAATACTGCGGTGATGGCTAAGAGTACGCACTACAAACCCGGCATCATTGATTCGAGCCTAAGAATGTTTAAGTCGAGGTAAACCATAACGCCTTGGATACGCAAGGCTTTTACAAAGAAGTGGTCGTCGTGCCGGGGAATAACTTCCCCGTTTTCTGGGATGTGCTGGATAAAATTAGGAAAGCCCAAAGAAATAATTATGCATCGGTAGTTCTGAATTTAAACGATTACAGTCAAAATCAAATTAAAACCATTTCCGGTTTTTGTAAAAACCTGTATGAATTCTCGTTTGTTGCCAAGTATTTTTATAATAAAAACGAAAAAAGATTGCATCTAACTTTACAGGCTATGTCGGACATTGTTGGTTTTTTTAACGGCGAATGGCTGGAAGGGTATGTATTTATGAAATTGCTGAAACATTTCTACGAAAGCAAAGGGCTTTTCTCCTGTTTAAGGAGTTTTAATATTCAGTTTGCCAATGAGGATAAATATGAAGTCGATGTGTTTTTTCGAATTAACGGGCGTATCCCGGTATTTATAGGATATAACTCCGGAGAGTTTCGCCGGTTCATTGAAAAGTACAGAAAAATAAGGCGTAGGCTGGATATTGAGCCCGAAAATTTGTTGTTGCTGGTGTTCGGTGTAAGTGACGAGCCGTTAGCAGGGTTAACTAAAATGTACGACATTACTTTAGTAAAGGAGGTCAGTTTTGTAAAGCATGTTATCGGATTAATCGCATGAGTTTATACCGCTTTTATTGTATGGTAATTAAGCTATTTTTCCCGGTTTTGCTGCTATTTCCAGAATCTATGGTAAGATCAAAAGGCTTTGAGCAAGCAGCCGGATTAAAATATACAGTCATAAATTTGTAATTTTAATGTGGTTTAAAAAAACACTTAAATATCAATTGATAGGATTTGTATGAACACTGTAAAAAAAACCTTGGCTTCATTTTTGGTGATTGCCGCGGCATTGGTTTCCACTTCTGCTAATGCAAACAGCGCCGGCGATGCTAAAGTCCGTGCAGCCGGTGAAATGACCGTTGCCAAAGTTGAGGAAGCCGTAAGTTTGTTAGAAAAAGGCGATAAAGAAGGCACTTTGAAAGCTCTGGGTGAAGTTCGTCAATCGCAAAAAGAGTTCCGTTACGAGCAAACCGAGCGTTTGCGTCAAAGAGCTGGCGACAAACTGAAAGTTGCCCGCGATGAGATCGAAAAAGGCGACGCCAACGCCTCAGCTAGCTTGAAAGCGACCCTGGACCTCTACAAAGAAATGATGAAAGTATACAGCGCCGCTCACTAAGGACGCACAAAGTCAATCCACTCTGGATTGATTGATGGCTGCCACCGAAAGACGTGTTTTCTCGGTGGCTCCCAACTTAACAATGTTGTGTCGATGTTCATGCCCAGATGGCACCCCGTAAACGTCGATTTCTAAAGCTTACAGTCGGCAAACAATTTCTCAAACTCCTGAGCTGGCAGCGGCTTTGCGAACAAATATCCCTGGCCGAAATCGCAACCCGCCGTGGTGAGCAATTCACGTTGGCTCGAGGTTTCTATGCCTTCGGCAATCACTTTTATGCCAAGTTTATGCGCCATTACGATGATTGCCTCGCACAAGGCCAGGTCGTCGGAACCGCTGGCGAGATTGCGGACGAAACTCTGGTCTATTTTTAGATAATCAATGTCGAATTTTTTTAAATAAGACAGCGAAGAATAACCGGTGCCGAAATCATCCAGCGACACTTGAATGCCTGCGTCACGGAAAGACAAGAGTTGCTCGGCCACACTGTTATTCGCATCTAGTAGCAGGCCTTCGGTAATCTCGATGACTACGCTTTGTCCGGATAGGCTTAGCGTGTCCAGGCGATCTAGCCAGTCGCGATGGCTGTCTCTTTCGTTACGAAACTGTACCGGCGACTTATTGATACTGATCTGAAATTTTTCGTGTATTGATTGACGCCAACGGCTGCTTTGTTCTGCGGCTTCCTGAAAAATCCAATTGCCTATGCTACTGATCAAGCCGGTTTCTTCAGCAATCGGGATGAAATCGGCCGGGCTGATCAGGCCGCGCGTAGGGTGTTGCCAGCGGATCAGTGCTTCGGCTTTCCGCACGTTATTGGTGGACAGTTCGACGATGGGTTGGTAGCACAAATAAAACTGCTGCCTGGCGAGAGCCACTCTTAGATCGTTGCTTAGTCTTAGCCGGGTCTGCGCAGACTCCTGCATGGTCGGGATGAAAAAACAATATTGATTCCTGCCCTGGTGCTTGGCCGCATACATTGCCTGGTCCGCATGTTTTAACAGGGACTTCAGGTTGTCGGCGTCGTCCGGGTAAAAAGCAATGCCGATACTGGTAGAGATATAGGCAATTTCGTTGCCCAGCTGAAAACATTCAGTCATTTTTTGCAGCAAGTTGCCTGCGATGCGCTCGGCATTGCCAGGGTCGCCGACATCGCTGAGGATCACCGTAAACTCGTCGCCACCAAGGCGGGCCACTGTATCGGTCTCGCGGACGCCGGCCAAAATACGGTGCGCAGCAATCTGCAGCAATTCGTCGCCCATATCATGACCCAGGGTGTCGTTCACTTCCTTGAATAAGTCCAGATCGATAAACAACAGGGCCAGACGCTTATGTTCCCGGTGGGCCTTTTTGATGTCTTGGCTCAGGCGGTCGTAAAACATGCGCCGATTTGGCAATTGGGTTAATGGGTCGAAATTGGCTTGTTGCCAGATCACGCCTTCGGTTTTTTTCTTTTCGGTAATATCTGAAAACAGCGCCACCCGGCGTTGCATGGTCTGCTGAGCATCGAAGATGGTATTTACAGTTAGCCACTTGGCAAACAACTCGCCGTTTTTCCGTCTATCCCAGATTTCACCCTGCCAACTGCCTTTACTTCGAATAGCTTGCCACATCGCTTCGCTATGGGCACCCGTGTTTAGAAGTCCGATATGTTTACCGACCACTTCCTCTAATTGGTAACCGGTTATGTGGGTGAACGCTGCGTTGATTGTCAGAATGCGGTCATCGGAGTCTGCCAACAACATGGCTTCGCTAGTGTTCTGGTAGATCAAAGCCGCTTGCTGCAGGGCTTCGTCAATGCGCTTGCGCTCGCTAATGTCGCGAGCGATAGCCAGGTTGTAGCCGATGTTGGCATATTCGAAATAGTTGGCGACCACTTCTACCGGAAACAGTCGGCCATCCTTGTTTTTGTGAGTAGTCTCCAGCGTGATAGAGCGCTTACTCTTTAGTTCTGCCCAATGCTCAGCCCAAATTTCGCGCGGAAAGCCAGGGTCGACATCGAACACGCTCAGTCTCAGCAGTTCATGGTGGCTATAGCCCAAGGCCTTGCAGGATTGGTTGTTGATATAGACGAAACCGGCATTTTCGGCAATCAAATAGGCGCTATCCTGCATTTGGTCCATGCCGAAACTTAATTGCGCCAATCGTCGACGAGAGGTCTTTTGTTCGGTGATGTCTCGAAAACTCCAGACCCGCCCTGCCGGTTGGCCGTCTAAATATTGCGGTTGGCAGTAGCTTTCTATAAATCGACCGTCTTTAAATTCCAGTTCGTTGGTGTACCGTTGTTTGGGATATTTAGAAATTTCTTCAATTCGGGTCAAGAAGGTTGGCCGGTCTTTTAGCAGTTTCAATGCATAGCGCAGCGATTTTTCATCATCACCTATTTGTAAAGAACCTGCCGGAATACCCCAAATCCGCATGAATTGGGGGTTGAAGGTGGCTATTTTGCCGAACAGATCAACCACCAATATCGCGTCGGTACTGGAGTCTAGCGCGGCTTGAAGTATGGATAGGGTTTTTTGCAAACTGACTTGTTTCTGTTAGGATTGAACCGTATCTCGGCTAACCTGCTGGTAGATAAATACCAGCAAAGGCTTATATTCGAAAGTTGTCCTATAAGCCTAGCTGATTCCGTCGGTGCCTGCGGTTTTTTAATGGATTAAGCCAAAATGTTTATGGCGTAGCGAAATAATGCATCGCGCCCAGCAGGGGGGTTTTCGGATTCAACGCGAGTTTTACCGATAGCTTGGAGAGCAAGGGCTGAAACCGGCCTTTTGCGACAAAAGCCTGGATAAATTCCCCTGACTCCAGCACCGATCTGATTTTAGGACCGATCCCGCCGCCTATGAACACCCCGCCCGTCGCAAAAGTTTTCAGGGCCAGATTGCCGGCTTCCGCACCGTAAAGCTCCGCAAACAGGCGCACGGCTTCGCGGCACAAGGGATCTTCGCCATCCACGCCCAAGCGCGAAATCAGCGCATTGCGATCAACCCCTCGGGCTTCGGCAGTTGGGGGGATGGCGGGACAGGCGGGCGCAAAACGCGCCTCGGCGAGAAAATCGTAAAGATTACTGAAACCAATCCCGGACAATAGCCGTTCGCAGCTAACGTGAGCCGGGTAACGACCACGCAAATACAGCAGCAATTGATCTTGCTGCGGGTTTTGCGGGGCAAAATCGCAATGACCGCCTTCGGTGGCAATCGGATGATATTTGTCGCCGTCCCAATGCAGCATGGCTTCGCCGAGACCAGTGCCGGCGGCAATCACTGCAATATTGCCGGTTTGCGGCTCAGCGTTGGGATTCAGTTCGACAAAGTCCTGCTCCTGCAAGTGCAGCATGCCGATTGCCATCGCTTCCAGGTCGTTAAGCAATTTTACCTGCGCGGTGCCCAGTCGGACTTTGAGTTGTTCGCCATCCAATAACCAGGGTAGATTGGTGGTTTGGCAGCGCTGATTGACGACCGGTCCGGCAATCCCGAAACAGGCCGATGTCACCCTTGGGCTGTCGCTCAGAAATAGATCCAGAATTTCCTCAAAAGTCTGAAATTCGCCGCTGGCAAAAGTTTGTTCTTGCAAACAGCTCAATGTGCCGTCGGCTAGTCTCTCGAGTAAGGCCAGAACTGTTTTGGTTCCGCCAATGTCGCCGGCTAGAATCATATGGGTCCTCATCAGGTTGGGGTGGCGTTATTGAGCAAATGGATCAAGGCATCGAGTATTGCGTTAGCCAGCGCATGCGGCGGCAACTGGTAAAACGCTTGCCAAGCCAGTGATACACATTCTTCGTAATGGTCGCGGTACTGCGGATGCTGTTGCAACCAGCACAGTCTGACAGCGTGACCGATTAAAATATCCGTAACTAAGGTATCGTCGATATAAAGATCGGGATAATCGCGGACGATGGATGCCAGCGCGCGCAGCGCTTCCACGCTCAATTGCCGATACACCGGCGCCTGAATTTTATTCAGAATATGGTTGATATGTAGCTTAAAGCTTTGCTCGCCAGCGGTCATTTGCGCCAGCATGATTTCACTGTCGATCCGGCGTTTGCTATTGTATTTCTCGCCAACCATTAAGCCATTACAGTGATGCAACAAGTCCCAGACCCCTGCGAAGAAGGCCTCATTCTCGCGGCCGACGCTGCCTTGTTGTTCGCGCCAGGCGTACCAATCGTCGGCGTCGCCACGGTCTTTTGGGTTCATCGATTCAGGGAAACGCGCTGCGGTTAAATCGCGATGCGGACCTTCGCAGTGTAGGGTTTCGACTTGGCCGAGTTGGTTTTCGCTGTTGTTGTAATCTTCCAGGGTTTCTTGCAGTAAATCCGCAACTTGGTGAGGCGGCAAGGACAAAATGTCGCTAAAAGCCTGATCCAGCGAGCTGCTGTTCAGGCGTTTCTGCCTGGCGATAATCAATTGCAGGATGTGACCAACGCGAATGGTGTGCATATCCGCGAACAGTTCCGGCTGTAACTTGATCAGCATGCCCAAGTAGATGATCAACTCCTGGATGATGATCTGCTGGCTGCTGTCGTTGGGGTTAAAAGTACGGATGGTATCCAGGATTTGCCAGGAGTCGGTGGGTCGGCGCAAGGTGGCTTTGCCGCTGTAAGCGCGGCCGACGGTCAAGCCGTGTTGACGGACCAATATTTCCGTGGCGGCCTGTTCCAGATTGATGTCGTATTTGCCCAGCAAACCGGCGCAGCGCCTTACGATATACCAGGCATGGTGGTCGCCGGCGCGAACATAGACTTCTTCCAGTAAATCGCGCACCAGGCAAGCTAAGCCGTCGCCATTGCGCAAGCCGGTGTCGTGATCAAGGCTATGGCGTTGGCAGAGCAAGGCCAGCGCCTCCAGTTGTGCATGTAGGTTGGGGTTGTTTTGCAACTGCCAGACAAGTTGGGCATCGTCGCCGATTTCCCACTCTGTTATTACAAAGCTGTCCAGCGCTTGCGGCGCTTGATCGTCGTGGGCCAGCAAATTGGCGAAGGGGCGTTCGACTTCCTCCCAGCAGGCTTCCGAAAAACTAAAACCGTGCAGATTACCGATCTTTTCCCGGCTGGAGGTTTTCACAAAATCGGTTAACAGCCCCAGTTTTACTGGTGTGCCTTGCACATCGCCTTGGCGGAGTTGGTCGATAAAGCCCAATAAAACTTGCCGATCTTCATTGCCCAGCATGTTGTGCTTGATATTGATGACCAGCAAGGGCTGCGCGGGATTGTCCCAATGCCGAATGATATAAGCCAATTCCATGCGCAGACGCTGAATCAGCAACTGGTTGTCCATCGCAATGTAGAAACCTTTTTGGTTCATGAACTGCGGCAGAAACAACAGGGGTTCACCTGCCAGAACATAAAGTTTGGAGGTTGCCAGCGTGCGCAATTGCCTCAGCGGCCTGCCGCTGAGACCGATGCGGTCATTGCGACCGACCTGGGTGTAAGCGTCGGCCAATTCGCTTGCATCGCGCACTTGAATCGGCGCAATCTCGGTCAAGGTTTGCGACGGAATGCCGCGACTTCGCAACTCGTCTTGTACCTGTTCGTCTTCGGCCAGCAGGGCAATCTGCAAGGTGGAATCGGGGTACAAGCGGGTGGCTTTGTAACGGCCCAGCGGATCGATGTCGTCCAGGTTGATGAGGCCGTCTTGCAGCAAGCCACCCAGGATATACAAACTTTGCGCCCAGACCAGTGGCACGTTTTCGTTGGGGACGCGGGTTTGGCTGTGCGGGTGACGTTTTTCGGCGTCGATCGCACTATTTGGGACAATGTAGAGCTCGGGCAGCAACCATTGGCCGTTTTGCTCAACCAGCAGATCTTCCAGGCGGCGTCGGTAATCGCACACCCCGTCGGTATCGCCGGCAAACAGTTTGTTCAGCAACAAATAGCAGAAAAACAGCGGCCATTCGCATTCGATGTCCATGAATTGCTTCAATTCATTGGGTTCGTAATGCAGGCGCTGATGGTCTTCGATCACGGTTTGATGGCCGTCCAACAAGAAGCGTTTACAGCCGTAGCGGCCTTGTAGTTTGTCGACAATCAGTGACTCAGTTCTTTCGCGTAGCGCTTTATTGTCGACCGCGAAGGCCGGAAAGCCGGTCACACTCAGTACCGCTGAGTCGACTTCCTTGGAGATGGATTCACGCGGCAGCAGGGCTTCCAGGGTAATGCGGGTGCGAGCAATGTCGTCACTGATCACGTGGATGATCGCAGTCTGGCCGCCGTCCTTGCCGAACAAATTGCAACCGGACATCGCTTCCAGTGCGGCCTTGGCCATGCCGATCGAGCTGGCGTTCAATTCTGCCAGGCCGTGATTCATTTTATTACCGCGCTCCCAGATGCCGTAGTCCGGTGTCCGATAGGCGCGGCTGACGTAATGCACCAGGTTTTGCACGAAATTGACTTCGTCGATGCTGAATACAATGCGCAAGCCGGAGGCGGTCATTTGCGCCAGCATCAGCAAGAACAAGGAGGTGGCGTCCAGTTGCAAATGCCCCCACTCGCTGTCGCCGACCACTACTTCACCGCTAGTGGTTTTGTATTTGGCGTGCAGCGCGTCCAGCGGGTCCTGGCTGTGCTTGAATTTTTCGACTTTCGCCGCCTGGCGCATCATCGCCGTTAACAGGCCGCGCATCAATTTGACGACGCTTTGCTCCAGCAGATAGGTGCGTTCCTGCTGTCCGTCCACTTTGCGGTACGCTAGCCCGAGTCCCCAAGCTGCCAAAATGCTGTAGACATTGTCCCGCACCCAAGCATCGGTGTAATTGCCGTGGGTGGTAACGGCGGTACTGGCCGGTAGCAGGCCACTTATCCAATCCTGGCGTTTCAGGATAATGTCTTGAACTTGCTGATAATACTGGTCGAGCGTCTCGGTTTGACTGGTCGGCATCATGTATTTAATGGATTGTGAGGTGGCGTTTAAAGAATTGGGCACTCAAGCTTTGGGCAAGGTTACTCCGGTTTGGCCTTGATACTTGCCGCCGCGGTCCCGGTAAGAGGTTTCGCAGACTTCGTCGCCGCCGAAAAACAGCATTTGCGCGACGCCTTCATTGGCGTAGATTTTGGCCGGCAGCGGGGTGGTGTTGGAAAACTCCAGTGTCACATGGCCTTCCCATTCCGGTTCCAGCGGGGTGACATTGACGATAATGCCGCAGCGAGCGTAGGTCGATTTACCCAGGCAGATGACGAGCACATCGCGCGGAATCCGGAAAAATTCCACAGTGCGTGCCAAGGCAAAAGAGTTGGGCGGAATAATGCAGACATCGGATTTCACATCCACAAAGCTGCCTTCGTCAAAGTCTTTGGGATCGACGATGGTGGAATTGATGTTGGTGAAGATTTTAAATTCGTTGGAGCAGCGTACGTCGTAACCGTAGCTGGAGGTGCCGTAAGAAATGATGCGGCCTTGCGCGGATTCACGGACTTGCCCGGCCTGGAAGGGCTCTATCATGCCGTGTTGCTCGGACATGCGGCGAATCCATTTGTCTGATTTTATGCTCATGTTGCTGGTTGGGTAGGGAAAAATAACAGAATGTCCAAAATAGCATATTAGGGCGGAAAAATCGCTAGTTGGCTTGGTGGATGGCGCTATTTTGTTGGGGTTGGTGATTGCTTGTCTCGGATTGCGGTTTGCGAAAGAGTTTGGGGGGGGTCGCGCTGTCGCCTAACTCCGATACCCACTAAAGCTGAAATGGTCGAATGATTTTTCTAAATTAGAAAAAACTTATTTACAAAATAAGACGACCGGTCGCATAATGCGGCCCATGGCGAAAACGGCACCCAAACAGCTCAAAAAAGACAAGCTCCTGGAACAGGGCGTCAGCTTGCTGCTGGAAAAGGGCTACCACGCCACCGGCTTGAAAGAGATCCTGGACACTGTGCAAATTCCCAAGGGCTCGTTTTACGCTTATTTTGAAAGCAAGGAACGCTTCGCCGCCGAGGCCATCCATCACTACATCGAGCCGTTTATCCTGCGCTTGTCCGGGCATTTGCAAAACCCGGAAACCGACGGCTTGGCGGCTTTGAAGGCATACTACTTGGGATTGATAGCTGAAGTGGCGCAAACTGGTTTCAAAGGCGGTTGTCTACTGGGAAACTTGATGGGCGAGATTGGCGATACTAGTCCCTTATGTCGCGATGCTTTATTGGATGCGGTTGGTCGCTACAGTGCCTTGCAGCAAGCGGCGTTGGAGCGCGGACAAAGACAAGGTTCAGTAAGGCTGGATCGCTCAGCGAAAAGCATGGCGGATTTGATGTTGAACGGCTGGCAGGGCGCGCTGTTAAGGATGAAAGTTGAGCAATCGGTAGAGCCGTTGCAGGCGGTTTGTCGGGATTTGTTGGATGATTATTTTCGGGCTTGATTGAGTTCCTGCCTTATCGCATGCTAGCGCCAAATTGGAGGTGATTTATGGATACGCAAACGATAACCGAACAGGCTTTAAAACTGGCTCCTGCAGCAAGAGCGTATATTGCGGAAATACTGATCGAAAGCCTGGATTATGTAGATGACTTTCCGGTTTCCGAGGAGTGGCGGCAAGAAATTGAAAAGCGTTGCAAGGAAATAGATGCCAATTCGGCGCTGCTGCTGGATGGCGAACAAGTCATGGCGGAGCTAAGACAGAGCTATCTGTGAGGTATTTCCTTGATCCAAATTAGCGTGGAGCGGAAGTGGGCTAGATTGTTTTCCAAAAACAGTCGTGTCGGTAGGTCCAATACGTTTTTTAGTTTTTTAAAAGAAATTTTTATGAATCTGTCTCGCTGCATTATTCTAATTTTAATGACTTTTGTTGTTAATGGTTGTGCCTCCACCCGGTCTATTACCGCTGAAAATAAGCAAAAGATTCGGTCAGTGAAGGTAAACCAATCCGTCAATAAGACGCCGGACATGTTTTATCTCGGCCCAAAGATGGCTGTTTCTGCTGGCTTTTTGGGCGTTCTAGGGGTGTTGGCTGCCAACAATCCAAATAAATCAGAAGCAGACTTACTGCTTGGGTTTGCTGAAGAAAACTCTATTTATATCGACAAAATCGTCTACGAAGAAGTTTCTAAAGCCGCACGACAAGTTGGCAAGTTTGAGATTATCGAAAGTGCAAGCCATGATGTTGCAACCTTAAATATCGGTATATATCTGTACGGTTTCAGTGTGCCTCATGGGTTTAGTTCAGAACTGGTACCAATACTAGCTATCGAATGCAATTTGGTCGATCCGTCGGGCCAGGTCGTATGGCTTGATCGGGAGCAAGTATTGTCTCTGGGAAATCCGTCGAATAGTTTTTCTCTAAAAGACATCGAAGATAATCCTAAGTTGATTGATGCAATGTGGCGCGTCTCCGCTAAAACTATTTCTGAGAAACTTTTTAACGATATGTAAGAGAGTATGCAGACGGGGGCGTCGACACGTCTTGCATTGATCAATTAACCGCTGCCCACCCGGCAGCATTTTTTAACGCCGGCATTTTAGACGACCGGTCATTTATTAGGAGGCCATCGTGCCCAAATATATTATCGAACGCGACATTCCCGGCGCCGGCCAGCTGACGCAAGCCGAGTTGCAAGGCATTTCCCAAAAATCCTGCGGCGTGTTGCGCGACATGGGATCGCGCATCCAATGGCTGCAAAGCTATGTCACCGGCGACAAGGTGTATTGCATTTATATCGCCGACAACGAACAAGCGATTCGCGAACACGCCGAGCAAGGCGGTTTTCCGGCCAATCGTATCGAACAAATTACCACCATCATAGACCCGACCACGGGCGATTAAGCATTTCATGGTTCCCACGCTCCGGCGTTGGAACCGAGCCAGGGACGCTCCAGCGTCCCGAACCGCTAGAGCGGTTCAACATGCATTCCCGCGCTGGAGCGTGGGAACGATAACAACAACCAGGGGAGAGAACACCATGACATTCAAACTAAGCACTTTTACCGCCGCGCTAATGCTCGGCACCGCCAGCCTGTCCGCCAGCGCCGACGAAACCTGCGCCTCGCCGTACATGGCGAAAATTACCGGCCAGGAAGATTTTGTGTACATCTGGACTTTAGGCGCAGAAGGCGTCGGCGACGAGCAGGACAAACTGGTCACCGTCGACGTCAATCCCACATCCAAGCAATACGGCAAGGTGATCGGCAGCCTGTCGGTGGGTGGCCGTAACGAAGCCCACCATTCCGACTTTACCGACGACCGTAAATTTCTCTGGGCGGGTGGTCTGGATACCAACAAGATTTTCATCTTCGACGTGTCTACCGACCCCGCCAAACCCAAGCTCAGCAAAACTATCACCGATTTCGTCGCCAAGAGCGGCGGCGTGGTCGGCCCACATAGCTTGTACGCCTTGCCGGGCCGGATGATCATCACCGGCCTGTCCAATAACAAAGACCACGGCGGCCGCACCGCGATTGTGGAATACAGCAACGCCGGCGATTACATCGCCACCTACTGGCTGCCGACCGATAGCAATTTAGAAGGCGCGATCAAATCCGGCAAATACGCCGACGGCTATAACTACGACGTGCGGGTGTTGCCGCGTAAAAACCTGATGCTGACCTCGTCGTTTACCGGCTGGTCGAACTACATGATGGACTTCGGCAAAATGCTGGCCGATCCGGAAGCGATGAAGCGTTTCGGTAACACCGTGGTGCAATGGGATTTACATAGCCGCCAACCGAAAAAAGTCTTCGACGTACCGGGTGCGCCATTAGAAATCCGTTGTGCTTGGGCGGAGGATCATAACTACTGCTTCACCAGCACTGCGTTGACTTCCAAAATCTGGTTGATACATCAAGACGACAAAGGCGAATGGCAAGCCAAGGATGTCGCGGACATCGGCGAACCGGCCAAAATCCCGCTGCCGGTGGATATTTCTATTTCCAGCGACGACAAAACCTTGTGGGTGAACACCTTTATGGACGGCATGACTCGCCGCTTCGATATCAGCGATCCATTCCACCCCAAACAAGTGTTCGAACAAAAAATCGGCGCTCAGGTGAATATGGTGTCGTCCAGCTGGGACGGCAAACGCCTTTATTACACCTCGTCGCTATTGGCGAACTGGGACAAAAAAGGTGCGGACAACGAGCAATTCTTCAAAGCTTACAGCTGGGATGGTAGCAAGTTGACCGAGCAGTTCTCGATTGATTTCAATAAAGAAAAGCTGGGTAGGGCGCATCAAATGCGGTTTGGGGCCTATGCCTTGTATGGCAAAGCGCCTAAGTAAAGCCTCCAGACGCAGCTAAACGCCTGCTTAATCGTTTCGACCTAAATCCGACCTGGTTTAATGCCAGGTCTTTGGTCGCAAAACGCCAATCTGTCTAAGCATTGCGCAATCTGAAGACACCGGTAATCTGGTCTAAGATTATTCCAAGCGATAGAACGCCTCAGGGATTGTGTCGTAGAGTTTGAAGGAATAAAAAATTCATTTTTATCAAAATCTTAGACTAAATCATCATGCATAAAATACTGGTTGTCGATGACGATAAAATTACCCACGCGTTCATCAGGCGGGAATTGGCTTATAAATTCGATCTTGACGCCACCTTTAATGGTGAGCAAGCCTTAGCAGAGTTAGAGCAGAACCTGCCGGACATTATCCTCCTAGATGTGGAAATGCCGGGCCTCAATGGTTATGAAGTCTGCGAACGGGTCCGGGCTAATCCCAGAACAACTGATATTCCGATCATCTTTCTTTCCGGTAGAAGCGAGCTGCGCGACCGGATGCAGGGCTTTGAAGCCGGTGCAGACGATTACATCGTCAAGCCGTTTCACCCTGAAGATTTGACGGCCAAAATCAATATATTGATCCAGTACCGGCAGCGCCGCCAGGAGTTGTCGTTACAGGTGGAAGAAGCGCGAAAAACTGCATTTATTGCCATTTCCAGCTCAAGCGATCTCGGGCAAGCCATCAATTTCATCGAAAAACCCATGTGCTCAGCGACTTCGATCAGCTGGCCAAAGCATTTTTTGCCGTGACTCGTTCAATGGAATTGAAGTGCACGATGATGATCAAAGGCCGGGCGGGCAATTTGTTTTATTCCTCCTCGCATAACTCGGTCAGTCCGATGGAGTCGGAATTGATTTCCGCGTTAGCGGCGGAGAAGCGCTTTTTTGATTTTGATTGCCGAACCCAGATTAATTACCCGAATATTTCCCTGTTGATCAAAAATATGCCGCTGGGCGATATGGAACGCTACGGTCGGATTAAAGACTTCTTTCCGGCCATGCTAAGCACGGCCGACATCAAGATCGAACAAATCCAATCGCAACTCGCCGTTGCCCAACAAATGAACGAAACCCGCGAGGCGTTTGCGGTCGTTGCAGGGATATTGGAAACGATCAAATCCGGACTTGAAACCAATCAAAAACAAAGCGTCAAAATTCTGCGCAATATGTTGATGGAACTGGATAATAACCTACCGCGCATGGCCTTGGACGAAGACCAGGAGCAATACATCTTGGATCGAGTGGATAGGGCGATTGAGGACGCGCACCAGGCTATTTCCGCAAACGAGAAAATCAATGAATCGTTTCAGGCTGTATTGGAGAGTTTGCAGGATTTACTGTTTAAACAGCAGCAGTTGCAGGCGTTGTTGTTGACGCCGGTTGTGGATGAGGTTCAGGATGATGAGGGGTATCAGATGGATATTGAGTTGTTTTGATGGTTGGTTTTTGTTGTTCGAGCGTTGTTTAGTTTTGTGTCGCTGGCGCGACGGCTGGTTTTGATGTCGGGTCTCGGCCCGACAGCCGAGTAACTTTTCTTTGTTTGGCCAAAGAAAAGTCACCAAAAGAAACGCCACCCGGATGCCGCTTGTTTCCTGCGCGCCGAAGCTTTTATCGAGGGTCGGCAGAAGGGGCTTCCCAGCCCCTCCGCCGACGTGCGGCATCCATGCCGCACCCCTTCGGGCTGATCTCGATAAAAGCTTCGGTACTCGGCGCGGCATACGGGATTAACCCCGCGCGAAATCCGACAGCTTATTATTTAGAAAGTTTTGTAGGGTGCATTAGCGGTAGCGTAATGCGCCGAATTATTAGTGCCAAAATACTCAATGCATCTTACGTCTTTTAAATTATGAGTTTAGGAAAATGCAATTAGCCAAACTACGTATTGAGCCTTCACACTTGGCTATAGCTGCTCTTTGTCTCTGGTTTTTTTCGCTCTTTTTTCCAGGGTTTAAATATGGATTTGGAGGAGAGACTCTAAATGGTATTTATATATTGTTACTCGGGATACCGTTTGGTTGGATGAGTAACGGATGGGCTGTTTATGCAAACGTATTCTTTATTTCAGTATTCTTTAAAGTAATCAGTGAAAAAAAACCGGTCTGGTCGGTTTTATTTATGGTTGGATTCGCAGCTACTTTGCCCCTCTGTAATGAAATACTTGTCAACGAAAATGGGGGAATGTCACCGATTACTGCCTGGGGGTGGGGCGCTATTATCTGGATTGAAGCTCTGATTCTGATGATTTGTGCTGCTTTGTTACAAAAGGGGATTCTAAATGCGAGAGGCCTTTGGTTGTCCGGTGTTTTAGTGATTGCCATATTTTTAGGCGCCTATCAGGTGCATTTGCGCCAATTGCGAGAAGCTAATGAGCAAGAAAAAACGTTGTTTCTAAGTGGAAAAATGGCGTTCATGACGCTCGACCCTTGTGGAATTGAATTGACTTCGCCCGAACGGCAAATGATCCAGTCTAATGCCACGCTTGGCGTATACATAGATGCCCAACTGGCTGAGCCAAAAGAAGGCAGGCCTAATTTATATTTTCCTTTGCCAGAAAATTACATTGAAATAAAGAGTGATCGCGAATGGATGGCTCATAAATTATATAACGGGCTTGGCATTCGCGTACTTCAAACTAAACAGAATAACTATCCAGTATTGTAAGCCAAAGAAAATCAAGGTGGTGCGGTTATTCGATTGATAGGTGAAAAAAAAGAAGTATTGTTTGAACAGCTGTTAAGAATTAAGTCTCTGGGAGATCGTAGTTATTATTGCCCATTAGATAGTCAATATGAGAAGAATTATCCACAGGGAAAGTTGGCGGACGGGGTTGATTCCGCGTTAAAAATAGTTTTAGGTTTTAACGGCTCACCAAAACAAATGGAGAAAAAATCGGCAATATCGGAGGAGCTAGCCGAGGAACACTGCGGATTTAACATGATTCGACTTAAAGATGGAAATCTTCATGGTGTTATGGACGGACGTAATGTAATCATCGATTTTTCATGGATTGAAGATTACACGGAGTTTTGCTCGGATCATTACGTCGCGCTGGCTCGAGTAACGGAGGTAGCAAATAATGATTCTTCGTTAGGCGGTAGCGTGTTTTTATTTGATCGGAAGACACTGCGCCCAATTGTAAGGTTTACAAGTCATCCCAGAAAAGGCTCTGATAAATTTAGTTTTTTAAGCTCGAACAAACTTCAATCTGTGCGTATCAGCCAGTCTTCAATGTTGGTGCAAACAGAAATCGGTCAACTAATAGCTGAAAATGCTGAGTTTTTTTAAGTTTTCACTTCGGTCGGTAGAGCCGTAGATGTGCTGAACAACGTTAAGCGCATCGTTCGCGATAGTTAATTTTGATATTCCGGGATGGTTTTATCCCGTATGCCGCGCCGAGCACCGGAGCTTTTGAACGGATCAGCCCGTAGGGGTGCGGCATGGATGCCGCACGTTGCCGAAGGGGCAGGAAGCCCCTTTCGGCGACCCCGTTCAAAAGCTTTGGAGCGCAGGATAAAAGTGGCGTTCGGGTGTCTTTTCTTTTGGATACTTTTCTTTGGACAAGCAAAGAAAAGTATCTCGGCTGTCGGTCCGAGAACCGACATTAAAAATAAGCCGTCGCGTCAGCGACACCAATCCTGATGAGCAAACACCATCCATGAAGCCCCCTTATCGCCAAAGTCTATACTGTCTTAACGCCGACGCTGGAGCGTCCGCCGCAGCATTCCCACGCTGGAGCATGGGAACGATAGGGTTCCTCTGCTTTCTCTTTACCCTGGTAATGCCAATAAGCCAAGCGCAGGAAACTAAACCCTTAGCCCCCGGCTACACCGCCCTACCTTTTAAACCCGCAAAACCCGGCACCTACACCCTGCCAGTCATTAATCCAGCCGCCAACGGCGAAGTATTAACCACCAACAACCAGCCCAAACAACTCCACGACTTGATGGGCGATAAAATCGTCATACTCAGCTTCATCTACGCCGCCTGCAGCGATGTCAACGGCTGTCCTCTGGCCACGCAGGTGTTGCACAAAATCAGCCGGCAATTGCAAAAACAGCCGGAATTGGCCGATAAACTCAGATTATTAACGCTCAGCTTCAACCCCGCGCAAGACACGCCGGAAATGATGCGCCATTACGGCGAGGGTTTTAAAACCGGCGATTTCGACTGGCAGTTTTTGACCACGCGCGACGAAACCGCTTTGCAGCCCATCCTCGACGGCTACCAGCAAAACGTGCAAAAAGTCTACGACGACAAGAGCCAGTTCACTGGCACTTTTTCGCATTTGCTGCGGGTGTATTTGATCGATAAGGACAAAAACGTCCGCAATATTTATAGCGTGGATTTTCTGCATGCCGACACGCTGATCAACGATGTAAAAACCTTGCTGGCCGATGCCAAGCCGCAAACTGCGCCACTACCGGCACAGGCGGACATGTTGTTTCAACCCGGCGACAATAAACAAAACTACCAGCAAGCCGATTACCAAACCCGCTCGCTGGCGCTGGCCCAGCGTCTGGGTCAGCCGGCTAATTTGCTGGCGTTTGCGCAACAACCGCCGCTGGGTTTACCGAAATTGCCCGTGCCCAAAGACAACCCGCTCACGCCTGCCAAGATAGCACTGGGCCGCAAGCTGTTTTTTGACCGGCGGCTGTCCTTGAACAATACCTTTTCCTGCGCGATTTGCCATATCCCCGAACAAGGCTTTAGCAATAACGAAATGACCACGGCGGTCGGGATCGAAGGGCGCAGTGTTCGGCGCAACAGTCCGTCCTTGTATAACGTCGGTTACGCGCAATTGCTGTTTCACGATGGCCGTGAGAACAGTCTGGAGCAGCAGGCATGGGGGCCGTTGCTGGCGCATAACGAAATGGCGAATCCCTCTATCGGTTATGTGGTGGACAAACTAAAAGCCAGCGCCGATTATCGCGGGCTTTTCGAAAAAGCCTTTAACAAAGGGCCGACGATGGAAACCATTGGTCAGGCGTTGGCCAGTTATCAACGCACTTTGAATGCCGCCGATTCGCCTTTCGACCGTTGGTATTTCGGTAAACAAAAAGGCGCGCTCAGCGAGGCGGCGCAGCGCGGTTTTGCCTTGTTTACCGGTAAAGCAGGTTGCAGCGCTTGCCATAGCATCGGCCAAAAAACGGCTCTATTTACCGATCAAAAGCGCCATAACACCGGCATTGGCTATGCCGAGTCCATGCAAAAAGCCCCGGAAAAGCAAAGAGTACAAGTCGCACCGGGCGTGTTTTTGGATGTGAACAGCGACAATCTCAAGGGACTTAATCCCGAGAAAGCCAGCGATCTGGGCTATTATGAGGTCAGTCAAACGCCTGCTGACCGTTGGGTTTACAAAACCCCGTCGCTGCGCAACGTGGCGCTGAGTGCGCCTTATATGCACAACGGCGCGTTGCCGACTTTGGCGGAGGTGGTGAAGTTTTACAATCAAGGTGGCACGGCCAACGAAACTTTATCGCCTATGCTCAAGCCGCTGGGCTTGTCCGCGCAGGAAAGCGCGGACCTGGTAACATTCTTGAACGCGCTAACCGGCGCTAATGTTGGCCTTTTGATTTCCGACGCCTTCGCCGTGCCGGTTGGCGATAGTGCGGCTCCTACCGACATCAGCGAGGGGAAATAGCGCCTCGGCCTGATCGGTTTTTGTGTCACAAAGCGGTAATATAGCGCTGCTAAATTAGTGGGATACTTGGGCCATTTAGACTGAACATATTTATGTCGAACTTGAAAATCCTGGTCGTCGAAGACGAAGAAGCTATCAGGGAAATGCTGGTCATGGTGTTGGAACAGGCCAATCTCACTGTGATTGCCGTTAGTAGTGCCGAGCAGGCGAGAGAGAGTCTCGCAGATAACATGGTAGATTTGATTATCCTAGATTGGATGCTGCCGGGGATTAGCGGTGTGGAACTGGCGAGACGCTTAAAAAACGAGCCGGGTTACAAGGAATTGCCGATTATTTTGCTGACCGCGCGCGGCGAGGAAGAGGACAAGATTCGCGGTTTGGAAATCGGTGCCGACGACTATATGACCAAGCCTTTTTCGCCCAAGGAATTGATCGCCCGCATCAAAGCCGTGATGCGTCGTAGCGGCAAGATGTCGGAATCAGGCCTGCTTAGCGTTGGCGACATGACCTTGGATGCCGAACAGCACAAACTGACCATTGCCGGACGGAGTCTGGACGTCAGCCCTACCGAGTTTAGATTGATGCAGTTTTTTATGACCAACCCCGATAAAGTCTACAGTCGTACCCATCTGCTTGATCAGGTCTGGGGGCGCAGCGTATATATCGAAGAGCGTACTGTCGATGTACATATTCGTCGCCTGCGTAAAATCCTGGCCGAATACGGTCGCGAGGAACTGATCCAGACGGTACGCGGATTCGGTTACCGGTTTTCAATGGCGCATTAATTGTTCATGCAGCGTTGGCAGCGGGAAATAAATATTGCTTTGGCTTTACTGATACCGGCTTTGCTGCTGGGTTTTTTTGTCGGGCATTTAAGTTATTTTTTGTTGGCGATTACGCTATTTCTGTATATCCGGCAGACCATCAGCGTTGATAAGCTGGAGCGCTGGCTCAGTCAAGGTGGAATTGGCGAACGACCGGATTTCAAAGGTATCTGGGGAGACATCTACTATCACCTATATAAAATTCGCAAAAGTCAAAAGCGCCGTAAGAAAAAACTCGGCAAGATGCTGGATAGCTTTCGTAAATCCACCAGTGCCTTACCCGATGCAATTGTGGTGTTGGGCGCATATGGCGAGATAGAGTGGAGCAATAAAGTCGCCCACGATTTTCTCGGACTGAAAAGGTCCGACAATGGCCAGCGTATTCCCAATCTGGTGCGTCATCCAGTGTTTGTTCAATATCTGAAAGAACAGGACTACCGCAACAAGATCTGTATTCCTTCCCCGGTTAACGAAAACATGTTTTTGCAAATCGGTATTGTCCCTTACGGAGTGGGTTTGCGCTTGTTAATGGCCCAAGACGTCACGCATCTGAAGAATATCGAGCGCATGCGTACCGATTTCGTTGCTAATGTTTCCCACGAATTGCGTACGCCCATCACCGTACTGCGCGGCTATTTGGAAACACTGCAGGAAATGGATCAGGGCAATAGTCCTTATACCCGGTCTTTTCAACACATGGCGGCGCAAACTGAGCGCATGCAGTTTTTGATAGACGATTTACTGTTGTTGGCGCGTCTGGAAAGCAAAATCAAGAGATTTGAATGTGTCAATATCCCAGAGTTGCTCGGGCAGGTTTGTCAGGAAAGCGATCTGTTGGAGCGAGACGAACGCCGGGTCGAACTGGTTGTGGAAAGTCAGGCCAATGTGCGTGGCGACATGGAAGAATTGCGCAGCGCCTTCAGCAATCTGTTGGTCAATGCCATGAAATACTCGCAGCCCAGTTCGCCAGTTAAAGTGAGTTGGCGCGCCAAGCCAGATGGCGGTGTGTGCTTTGAAGTGGAAGATTTTGGAGACGGCATAGCCAGTGTTGATATTCCCAGGGTTACCGAGCGCTTCTACCGCGCTGAAGTGAAGCGGAACCAACAAGTCCCCGGGACCGGTTTGGGCTTGGCAATAGTCAAACACGTATTGGTTAGGCACGATGCCAAGCTCGAAATCGAAAGCCAGCTGGGTAAAGGCAGTAAGTTTCGTTGCCTGTTCCCGCGGCAACGGGTGTGCTGAGGTACGGTTAGTTCTTTGCTAGAGCATCGTGGGTGGGGTAGCGAATTGGTAGCTTTGCGCCTCGGCTTGTTTGGCGGCGTCCATGGCCGCTTGCTTCAGTGCTTCGGTATGGTCGGCATCATTTGGGCAGATGGCGATACCGATGCGGCAATGGAGTTCGATGCTGTCGCCTTCCAGCGTAAACGGTTCGGCGAGTTCTTGGAGAATCAATTTAGCGATGCGCTCCACGCTGTCGATTCTTTCCAGGTCGGTGAGAATAATCGCAAATTCCGCCCCGTCCATTCGTGCCACGAGATCCGTCTCTCTCACGTTGGCCAGTAGTCGTTGCGCGGCCTCCTGCAAGACCTTATCGCCTTTGGCATAACCGAAGCGCTCATTGATTTCTTTTAACTGCTCGATATCCACCACCAGCAATGCCAAAAACCATCTCCCGCGCTGCGCTTTTTTAATATCTTGCGTTAGTCTGTCGCAAAACAGGTGCCGGTTGCCAATACCCGTGAGCGGGTCGAAATTCGCTTTTTTCCAGAGTTGCTCTTCATCGAGCTTGCGCTGGGTGATGTCGAAAAACAGGCCAATGCGCTTCAGTGGTATACCGCTACGGTCGAAAATGGTGTTGATACTGAGCTGCTCGACATACAGTTCGCCGTTTTTTCGGCGATTCCAAATCTCGCCTTGCCACTGCCCGGTGCTGTTGATGGTCTGCCACATGCTGGTGAAAAAACTGTCATCATGCCGGCCTGCACCCAGAATGCGAGCGTTCTTGCCGATGACATCCTCGGCGGAATAGCCGGTTATCCGGCTGAATGCGGGATTGATTGAGACAATGGTGGCGTCCGCTTCGGTAATCATCATCGCTTCGCCACAATGCTGGTAAAACAGCAGGCCGAGTTGCCTATCTTCTTCAGCCAATTTGTATGCCGTGATGTCTTGCAGAATGCCGGTCATGCGCGGACTATTACCGTGCTGATGACAGCCAGAGCCGCGAATCCAGCGGATTTCGCCGTCGATTCGGCGAATACGGCATTCGAAATCCCAATTCTCGCCAGTGGCCCGGGCTTGGTGGAAGCCGCTATTGACCATCTCCCGATGCTCCGCTAAAACATGGCCGAGAAAAGTGTGGTACGTCCATTGCGGTAGCAGATGGCTGTAGCCGAATATTTGATCGTGTCTCTGGGTGCGGTGTACCGAATAGTCTTGTAAATCCAGGTCCCACGCACCGGTATCTATCGTGTCCAACGCAAAATTCAAACGGGCTTCGCTCTGTTGTAAAGCCTGATTGGTTTGTTGTTGATGGAATAAGGTCAGGGCTAACGGTATGCCCACACTAGCTAGGATGAATAGATAAAACCAGATATTTAACAGGCCATTGTGCAGATCGCCGGTCGCGAGTGTGCCGGACCGATGCAGTAAGCCCCAAAGGGATTGAATGGCCGTCATTGCTATCAGTAGCAATACACCGTGACGACCGAATCTGACCGCCGCCCAAACCACGAACAGGAAGGCCCAATAGGTTTGGCCATACCCATTGAACAAGTCAGGAAACCAGCTTAGAAAAGCAGCTTGACCGCTCAGAAAACTGAGCCCGAGAAATGCCAGGGTTTCGAACAGACGCCGACGGGCGAACCAGTCTTTCGGCCAGTTTCGCCAGATCAGAATCAGAGGCGTGACTAGGGCAATTCCCAACACATCGGCCATCCACCAGTGCAGCATGCTCGGTAGCAGTGCAGCTGCCGACAGATACTCGCTTAAAAGCAAGCTCATCGGGCCGATCAGTGCGCTGAAGCAGGCGGCGACAAAGCCGGTCAATGTCAGCCAGGCAAAATCGCGGGGACGCCTAAGCGATAACGAAAATCCTGGGTTGCCGAGCAGTAGCCAGGCACCAAGCCAGGATTCCAGCGTATTGCCGGTAGCGATGCACGCCGATATGAGCCAAGAGTCGCCGACCAACATCCCTGCCAGGAAAGCACCAATGAAAACGCCTGGCCAATAGCGCTTGCCGCCCAACAGAAAAGTTGTAATCCCCACGCCAGCAGGAAACCAAACCAGTGTGACATTGCCGTTGTTGGAAAAAAACGCCAATACGAGTTTGGCTAACAAGGCGTAGAGCACAGCTATGCCGACGACTTTTAGTCCAAAGATGCTACGTGAAGTAAGAAGCATGAGGTTTGCTCTGTGCACGGGTAAGCTAAAAAGTGTATATCAGTAGTCTGCATTCTCCAGTTTTTCCGGGCGTTTTTAAGCCGAATCGCTAGAGAAAATCGCAGACAAACAAGCGGATAACTCTATAATTGCCCGCATTTTCTAGCTTGACCGAGGGTGGGGATGATTTCAGAGACGGTTGTTGAGTTATCGCGGGCGCAGTTTGCGCTGCATGCGGTGCAATATTTTTTATTCGTGCCGCTGACGGTGGGCTTGTCGCTATTATTAGCGGGCTTTGAGTCCTGGTTTGTGGTTAGCGGACAGCTTTTTTATCAAACAGCTACCCAGTTTTGGGGCAAACTGTTTTCAATCTGTTTTGGACTCAGCATCGCGGTTTCTCTGGCTATGCTCTGTCAATTCGGGGCCAATTGGTCGTATTTTTCACATTATGCCGGTGATGTATTTGCAATGCCGTTGCTGTTGGGTGTGGCTGGTTTGTTTATAGCTGCCAATGGCTTGGGTTGGTTTTTATTTGGCTGGCAGCGCTTAGGGAAGGGGGCGCATCTTTGCGCGACTTGGCTAATCGCTATCGGCTGTCACCTGAGTTTGTTCGGCTTTTTAATCGCCAGCGGCTGGATGCAAAATCCTACGGGCGCGGAATTAAATGTCCAAACCCTGCGTTTGGAGTTGATCGATTTGTCGGCGGTGCTGACTAATTCGCTGGCGTGGGCGAAGTTTGTGCATAGTCTATTGGCCAGTTACGTGCTTGCTGCTGGCTTTGTTTTGGCTATTAGTGCTTACTATTTGCTGATGCAGCGTGAAACCGATTTGGCTCAGCGTTGTTATCGCATAGCGGCCGCTTTTGGTTTAGTCACCCTAATCGCGACCATGGCCATAGGCGATACCAGCGTTTATGGGCCTGGTGTGATGCAGCATAACAAGCTGGCGGCAATTAACGGCCTGTCCATTGATGCGGCGCTGGAGCAGAATCGTCAGCGTATCGTTAACGGGATAAAAGCTTATGCCCTGCTGCAAGAGTTACGTGACGATAAAAAACAGCCGGAATTGTTGGCAGGGTTTGCCGCCGCCAAAGTCGATTTGGCTTATGCCTTATTGCTGAAGCGTTGGCGAGAGAGCGTAACCGATGCCAGTCCGGTGCAGATAGAACAAACCCTGCAAGCCAGTTTACCGGCTACTGCGCCCTTGTATTGGGGCTATAGAATAATGATTGCGACCGGCTGCTTGCTGGCGCTGCTGTTCTTAACGACGAATGCTGCCAATCTCCTCGGTTGGCGACCGAACTGGCTATTTAAAGTCAGTCTTTATGCTCTACCCTTGCCGTGGCTAGCGAGCGCCAGCGGCTGGTTTATCTCGGAATTCGGCCGGCAGCCTTGGCTGGTCGCCGATGTGCTGCCCACTTGGCAAGGTGTTTCCACGCTGACTGTCCCCGATATAACCGTCAGCCTAATGGTTTACGGTTTGGCGTATGCCGGGCTGTTGGCGTTGGCTGTGATGTTAACTCTAAAAATTATCGAGCAGGGCAGTGCCGACGCGTTGCCGATTAACCGGGAGCCAAGTTATGTTGCTTGATTATGAAATGCTGCGCTTGGTCTGTTGGGGCGTGTTGGGATTGTTTGTGATCGGTTTTGTGCTCAGTAGCGGCATCGAAATTGGCGTCAGTATCCTGTTACCCTTTATGAATGCCAACGAGCCGCAGCGTGCTTGGCTCGTTGCCAGGCTAGCGCCAACCAGCGCCGGCAATCAGGTTTGGCTATTGGCGATCCTTGGCGTGTTGTTTGCCGGTTGGCCGACAGTCTATGCGGCGACATTTGCCAGTTTTCACTCTTTGCTGTTGTTGACGGTGTTATCCCTATTCGTGCGGCCTTTGGCTTGGTATTTCAGGGCTAGCGTGACTCGCGAGGACTGGCTGAAAAAATGGGATAAAGCCTTATTCATTAGCGGCATGCTGCCGGCTGCATTGCTGGGCGTGATGGCAGGCAATCTCTTGAAAGGTGTGCCGTTTCATTTAGCCAGTGACATGCACATCGCTTTTCTGGGGAGTTTTTCCGGGTTATTCAGTCCGTTTGCATCGCTGGTCGGCGTAACTAGCGTCGCGCTATTGATGATGTATGGCGCCCTGTATTTGCAAACGCATACCCAAGACGCGGTTTATCAGCGCAGTAAAAGCTTGGCAATGTCCAGCGGCTTGGTTTTTTTGGTGTTGTATGCACTGGCGGGCGGCTGGATTACCCATCTGGAGGGTTATCATGTCACTACCGATATTATGCCGAATGGGGTTTCCAACCCCTTGACCAAATTCGTGAAGCGCGGCGACGGTTTGTGGCTGGATAATTACGAGCACGAACCGACTTTATGGGCCTTGCCGGCATTGGCCTTTATTGGCGGCATAGCCGCGTTGGTGCTATCGCGTTTAGAGCGCGCTTATTGGGCCTTGTTGGCTAGCGCGGTGACAGTGGTGATGGTAATCCTGACCATGGCTGTATCCATGTTTCCCTTTTTGGCCCCGTCCAATATATCCTTGAATAGTTCGCTGACAATTTGGGACGCCAGCGCCAGTCAAGCCACATTAAGTGCCTTGCTGTGTGTGACCGGCATATTGCTTCCACTTATGGCGATTGCGACGCGCGGCCTGTATAAATTATTACCCTGAGTCCGGCTATGATCATTTCGGCGAAATCGATTCAATCGAGACTTCCTTAACCGGCATAACTCTGATAAAACCTAATTCCCTAACAACTATAACTAAAAAGGTAGGCGCATCATGAAGAAAATCCTTAATCACACCCTGATCGGCGTTTTGGCGTTTATTCCGATTATGGTCATTGTGCAAATCGTGCTGTTCGTAAAAGACCGGCTAACCGATTTGTTTCAATTCGTTTACGGTTATTCCGATAATTATCTGGTGACATTTCTGTTGTTCGGCGCCAGTTTTGCGACCATTACCTACGTGGGGCATCGGGTTAGCATGGGCCGGTTTTCCATCATCGCCATGTTCGAAAACCTGATCGAGCGGATCCCGCTGTTAAGTACGATTTATCGCGTCACCAAAAAGCTGGTGAACATGATCGCTGGTCATCAGTTGCAAGAACCGCGCGAAGTGGTTTACATCGAATATCCCAAAGAAGGTATTTGGGTGCCTGCCTATGTCACCAACAAAACCGAAGACCGTTATGTTTTGTTTGTGCCGACTTCGCCTAACCCTACTTCGGGTTTTGCGGTGATTGTGCACGAATCAAAAATCGTCAAATCGGATATGAGCATTGAGCAAGTGACCAGCTTTATCATCAGCGTTGGCGCCGACTTCGAGAAAGTGTCCGAAATCGCCAGGCTTCCAAAGTAATTGTGTGGGGTGGTTGCAGCGATGACCTATCCTGCAACATCATCGGTTCTCGGCTTTATGCTGTTTCAGGAAATTGGACTGCCATGCACGATCCCAGTTATTTACTCGCAGAGGCGCTCGGTGCTAGTCTAAACGCACTTAATTTACGCCTAGCTTTGGCGGAGTCCTGCACCGGCGGCGGCATCGCCAAGGCAATCACCGATGTGCCCGGCAGTTCCGCCTGGTTTGATCGAGGTTTCGTCACATACAGCAATGATGCCAAGATCGACATGCTGGGTGTTAAGCCGGAGACTTTGGCGAGAGTAGGAGCGGTCAGTGAGGAGGCTGCTTTGGAAATGGTGGCCGGCGCGTTGACGCATAGCCTTGCGGATTGGGCACTGGCTGTCACCGGCATAGCCGGACCGGATGGCGGCACGCCTGCAAAGCCGGTCGGCACGGTGTTTATCGCTTGGCAAATGCGTGGCGCTAGCGGCGTTTGCTGGAAAAAACAATTTAGCGGCGACAGGCATTCGATACGGCAACAGGCAACGCTGTTTTGCCTGCTGCAACTTTTGCAAATGCGGGAAAACCCTTAGACCTCTGACACTTTATGGTTATGGAATTTGCTATCAAGGATGTTCAAACCCTTTCTTGGGCCTACTTTCATAGGCATAGCCGCTGGTTGGCGCCTATTCTGTGCGGTTTGGCATACTACGTGGCAGCATGGTTGGGCATGAAAGCCTCGATCATGGCGGAAGGTATTGCCATCTTCTGGCCTGCCAACGCGGTAATGTTAGCGGTATTGCTGGTTACGGATCAGCAGCGCTGGCCCGTATTCCTGTTGACATTGCCTTTCGTTGAAGTCGCAAACGATTTGTCCAACTTCAGTTTGGAGCAATCGGTTGGCTTTGCTCTTGCCAACCTCATCGAGGTTTTGCTGGCAGCCAGTCTACTGAAGCTCAGCGCCGGCCTGCCGTTTAAATTCGAGCGCTTGCGGCATGTGGCATTATTTGGTTTTTGTGCCTTGGTGGTGGCGAGCGGCATCGCTGCGCTTATGGGCGCAGCGGTGTATGCACTTTCTGCCAGCGACCACACCGCTTACTGGGATAATTGGCGTATCTGGTGGTTTGGCGATAGCCTGGGCTTGTTGATTCTGACCCCGGTCGTGTTGGAGTGTCTGCAGCCGCCTCAGGATAACTGGAATCATATGCCTCGGGCAAAACGGCGGATTGAGGCTTGCGCGCTATTCGCGATCACGGCAGTCATTGCCATTTGGATATTTGCCAAGCCCGACTTGATGAGCGAGCATTCGCCGGCTAGTCCTATGCTGTTGTTGCCACTGACGATTTGGGCGGCAAGCCGATTTAATATCCTGGGGACCGCGTTGTTGAATCTCTTAATAGCCGTTATCAGCATCGTCAACGGCCTTAATCAGCATGGCCCATTCGAGACCTTGCAGCAAGCCGAGCATGTCCTTAGGTTGCAGGAGTATTTGGCGACGCTGGCGTTTTCTTCGCTGGCGCTGGCGGCTTTATTCCAGGAGTTGCGGTTGCAAAATGCGCAGCTTCGCGTGTTGGGGCGAGCAATCGATGCGTTGCAGGAAGGTATCTTGATTACCGATGCCCAAGGAAATCAACCTATTATCTACGCCAATAGCGGGTTTACGACAATAACAGGTTATCCGCTTGCCGAAGTGATAGGTCAAAACCCAAGCTTTTTATTGGATAACAGCGGCGATGCCGAGGATACGAGAAAAATCCGTGCGGCTATTACCAGTCGGCAGCGGGTGCGCAGCATCGTGAAAGCGCGCACCAAGGTGGGCGGCACCTTTTGGAATCAAATGACTCTGGATCCGGTCCGCGACGAAGCCGGCAATGTCAGTCATTTTGTCGGTATTCATCACGATATTACCGAGATAATGGCTGCTGAAAGCGCTTTACACAGCGCGCATCAGCAGTTGGAAAATACCAATCGCGAGTTGGAGCGACGCATCGAATTACGTACCCATGAGCTACAACAGGCCAATCGCAAGCTAGCGGAACTCGCATCGACCGATCCGCTCACCGGCGCGTATAACCGCCGCTACTTCATGGATTGCGCCCACGACGAGTTTGATAGGGCCGTGCGTTATAGTCGGGTGTTGGCTGTGATTGCCATAGACATCGATAACTTTAAGCTTATCAACGATAAGTACGGACATGCGACCGGTGACAATGTGTTGATAGCGCTGACAAAAACCATCGAAAGCAGTTTGCGCCCTGCAGATATCTTTGCCCGTTTTGGCGGCGAAGAGTTTTTTTTACTGTTGCCGGAAACCGCTCTCGAGGAAGCTGGCAATGTGGCCGAGCGTTTGCTGGTGGCTATTGCCAACTTGCAAGTCCCGGCAGACGGTATAGCCGACAGCTTGGCGTTTACGGTTAGCATCGGGGTGGCGGAACGCAATCCCCATGAAGCCTCAATCGAAAAACTGCTGGAGCGCGCCGACCAGGCACTGTATGCGGCCAAGCATGCCGGCCGTAATTGCGTACGTAGAGCAAATCTGCAAATAGCCTGAGACCCATCTCGTGCTCACCGTCTGAGTGGGTATGCCGGGGCGACGCGGCCTTTAGAACTCATAGGATCACACCATTTAAGTTTTGGCGGAAGCTTATACGTAATCAGGAAAAGCTTTTAACTCCGGTTCACAAGTTACGCTAAAATGCCGCTTCTTTTGCTTGCGGATGTTTGCGCTATGTTGAAAAAACTCCTTCTTTTCACGGCTGTTTCCGTGTTGTTAAGCGCTTGCGCTACTAGCCCGACCGGGCGCTCGCAATTTATCTATATGCCCGATACTCAAGTCGATCAGATGGGTTTGCAAGCTTTTAGCAGCATGAAGAGCAAAAACCCGATCAGCGGCAATCAGCGCTTTAGCCAATTTGCCCAATGCGTGGCCTACGCCATCATTCAGCAAATCGGTGGGCAATGGGAAGTGGTGGTGTTTGAAGACGAATCCTTGAACGCCTTTGCCTTGCCCGGCAACAAAATCGGCGTGCATACCGGCCTGATCAATCTGGTTGATAATCAGGATCAACTGGCGGCGGTAATCGGCCATGAAATTGGCCATGTGCTATCCCGGCACAGCAACGAACGCTTGTCTCAGGAAACCGCAGTCAGTACCGGTTTGGCGATGGTGCAAGCGGTGGCGCAGCCACAGAGTGCGTTGGGGCAGACCGCGCTGGGTTTATTGGGCGTGGGTGCGCAATACGGCGTGATCCTGCCATACAGCCGGGTCCACGAAACCGAAGCCGATACCATTGGTTTGGATTTGATGGCCAAAGCCGGATTCGATCCGCGCCAGAGCATCAATCTATGGTTGAAAATGGACAAAGCGGCGCAAGGCGGCCAGCCTATCGAATTTATGTCCACTCATCCATCGCATGCCAGCCGCATCGATAATTTGAATCAAAACATGGGCAGAGCCGTCCAGCTACAGCAACAAGCCTGGGGTGCCGGCAGACAACCGCGTTGCAGCAAATAATGAACCCGCATTTATCCCAGTTACACCCTTACCCGTTTGAAAAGCTTGCCACGCTGAAACAAGGCATTACGCCGCCAGCCGACAAAGCGCATATCGCCTTGTCGATTGGCGAACCGAAACACGCCACCCCGCACTTTATCCAGGAAGCTTTGCTACGGCATTTGCACGGTTTGACGCAATACCCCACGACCAAAGGGTTGCCGGAATTGCGCCAGACTATTGCCGACTGGACCTGCCGCAGGTTTGGTATTCCGTTAGGGGGTGTGGATGCCGAAACCCAGGTGTTGCCGGTCAACGGCACCCGTGAAGCCTTGTTCTCGCTGGCGCAAGCTGTAATTGATCCTGCCGACAAGCCGGTGGTGATCATGCCCAATCCGTTTTATCAGATCTACGAAGGTGCCGCTCTGCTGGCAGGCGCCGAGCCGTATTATCTGAATACGGTCGAGGCCCACGGCTACTTACCGGACTTTGACAGCGTGCCGGAGGCGATCTGGCAGCGTTGCCAGCTGATCTTTATTTGCTCGCCCGGCAATCCGACCGGTACGGTATTGACACCAGCCGATCATCTAAAATTATTGGCGTTGGCCGACAAGTACGATTTTGTCATCGCTTCCGACGAGTGTTATACCGAGCTTTACGACGACGAAGCCCATCCGCCGCAAGGCTTGTTGCAAAGCGCTTTTCAGGCCGGCATTACCGATTTCAAGCGCTGCGTGATTTTCCAAAGTCTGTCCAAGCGCTCCAATGCGCCGGGCTTGCGTTCCGGCTTTGTCGCCGGCGACGCCGAGGTGTTGCAGCAGTATTTTAAATACCGTACCTACCACGGCTGCCCGATGCCGGTGCCGACTCAGCACGCCAGCATCGCTGCCTGGAACGACGAGGAACACGTCAAGCACAACCGCCAGTTGTACCGCGAAAAGTTCAGCGCGTTTATCGAGATTTTGCAGGATGTTTGCGAGATCAGCCGGCCGCCGGCCAGCTTTTATATCTGGTTGAAGACGCCGATTGATGACGCTGAGTTTGCTAAACAGTTGTTTGCTCAGCAAAACATTACAGTGCTGCCCGGAAGTTACCTCTCTCGCGACAGCGGCGGCATCAACCCCGGCGCCAACCATGTGCGGATAGCTCTGGTGGCGCCTATCGAAGAATGCGTCGAAGCCGCGCAACGGATTAAAGCCTTTCTAAATGAAAACCACCCGTAGGATGTGCTGAACAAGGTGAAGCGCATCGGTCGTGAAGGCGATGCGCCTCCTGCGTCGGCACATCCTATCCCCGTTAATCACTAACCCTAAGAAATACCATGTCAAACCTGGAAACCATCATCAACGACGCCTTTGAAAACCGCGCCGAAATCAGCCCATCCACCGTCTCCGCCGAAGTCCGCGAAGCGGTCGCGACCGCTTTAAATATGCTCGACAAGGGCGAAGCCCGCGTTGCCGAGAAAAAAGATGGCGATTGGGTGACCAATCAATGGCTGAAAAAAGCGGTGCTGCTGTCGTTTCGGATCAACGAAAACAAAGTCATCGAAAGTGGTGACGTGCGTTACTACGACAAAGTGCCGACTAAATTCGGTCAATACAGCGAAGCCGATTTTGCTCAAGCCGGTGTCCGCGTGGTGCCTAATGCAGTGGCGCGTTACGGTTCCTACATCGCACCCGGCGCGATCTTGATGCCGTCTTACGTAAACATCGGCGCTTACGTCGACAGCGGCACCATGGTCGATACCTGGGTAACGGTCGGCTCTTGCGCACAAATCGGTAAAAACGTGCATTTGTCCGGCGGCGTCGGTATCGGCGGCGTTCTGGAACCTTTGCAAGCTAACCCCACCATCATCGGCGACAACTGCTTCATCGGCGCCCGCTCCGAGATCGTCGAAGGCGTCATCGTCGAAGACAACTGTGTGGTCTCGATGGGCGTCTACATCGGCCAAAGCACCAAGATTTTCAACCGTATGACCGGCGAAGTTAGCTACGGACGTATCCCTGCCGGCTCCGTTGTCGTTTCCGGCAACCTACCGTCCAAAGACGGCAGCCACAGCTTGTATTGCGCGGTGATCATCAAGCAGGTGGACGAGAAAACTCGCAGCAAAACCGGGATTAATGAGTTGTTGCGGGATTGATTTCGCTTTGAACTATCGGCTGGGTAGAGCGGAAACGAAGTGAAGGCCACGTAGTGAAACCCAGCTTTAACTTTTGTTGGTGCTGGGTTTCATTGCGTTCAACCCAGCCTTCCTTCTTTGTGATTAGTCAGATAATTTGGTTTCGCACCATTGTTTAGGATTGTATTTTTCCGAAACATCAATACCCTTTTCATGCGCCTGCTGTATCAGCCAATCTAAATTCGACCGCTCGGTCAAAGTTGCGCCGGTATCAGCCTGTTCCGCCAACGAAAACCAGCATTTCGCTTTACCCATATTCAGTGGATATCCACGACTACCGTGAGCATATGAATTCATCAAATAAATCTGGGCTTCTTGGACCCCTTTTTTTGCGGCTAACAACATAAACTCGGCTCCTTTATGCTCGTCTAAAACTGTTTCCTGACCGGGAAAGTCGGGCGGCATCAATAAGCCACCCATTTTGTATACGCAAAACGGTTGCCCAGCCTTTGCGGCACGAACAACATAAAATTCGTAATCTTTCATATTTAGCTGCCAGCGGCGAATTACCAAGGCCGCGAGACATCGTGCAGACGAGTCTCCTCGGTCTGCTAAATCCCGCAAATGCCGGTAAGCGCCCCACTCCAACGGCATTAACCAGTGACGCCCGGACATGCCGTACTTCACGTCCAACAGTTGATAGGCTAAATCGGCAACTTCAAAGCCTTGTTTGGCCATATCCAGGATGAGCTCTTGCCGCCTTTCGTTCGTATAATGCGGTGGCCAGGAGCCGTTTACCGAGAGCTCGTTGAATAACTTCACATCCATACGTTGGCGTTCAGCATCCGCTAACGGCGGATAGTCTCGCGGCGGATGATAGGGCGGTGCGTAAATGAACCAGCCGATTGCGATCAAGAAGATAGCCGCGCACGCCAAAATAATTCGGTTGATGCTCATTTTATTGTTCATAGCTATCTCAATTACTATGGCTTGGCATTTGAGGTCCGCAGTGCCATTTAACGATAGGATGCTAGCTGGTTACGTTAGTTGGGGAGAGGAATCGCCTACGACTGTGATAGCCCTAAGACGCAAATCCCACTTCCTCCGCCCGAATCGTAAACACCATCACCAACTCTTCATCCTGTTGCAAGGTCAACGGCGTCGGCAAGCCGTCCGTGCCGGGTTGCTTGCCGATGATCGGCTCGATGCAGACATACTCGGCTTTTTTATCGCTCCAAATACCAAACGCCAACGCAAGATCGTCCTGCACTGGCGAGATATTGCAAGCCATGCTGACAGTGTAATCGGCTGTGCTTAATTTGACCGGTGCCGCTAGCGATGTCGCGTGGTGTACTCGTAAACTATCGTGTGGGAGTGCGGCGACCTCGATCTGGGTATCCGTAATATCGATAACGCTGCCGGGTGAAATCGAAAAATAAGGATGAAAGCCGGGGCGAACCAGGGCGGTTTCCGACAGCGCGCGAATCCGGGTGCTGACCGTCAGGGTTTTGCTGTTGGCTTCCGTCAGTTCCTGCCAATCGGTGACTACCTCGACAGAGCCCCAATTCACATCAGCCGGTGCGGTGAGGTTTTTTTGATGTGGCAGGTCGCTCTCGCAGGGCGTTATGCGGTATTCGCCATGTTTAAGCGCAAAAGGCGGGGATAATTCTTCAAAATTGGGTATACACAGATATACGCCGCCGCGCGAGCCGCCGCCGGCTTTGTCGTGCAAGGGTTGGATAATATGAATGTCGTCTAACTGCCAATTAATTAAAGTACCTGTGTCGGTGAATTTCATTTTTAAAACTGTATCCTGTTCTTAAATGGATTGACGGGATTAAGTGCTGCTGGATTTGAGCACACTGATCGGCTGAACTCGGCACCCGTCTTCGTGGTTTGGGAGCGCGTTGCTTCGTTCGCCGCGGTCTTCAGGAAAAACCGCTCTTTGGGGGCTATTGTAAACAAGAGGGCGTGGTCGGTGATGCCAATTTCCGCAATTCGTTTGCTATGACTGAACCAGACGATCCGCCGTATCACGCTTGCTAATTGTCTTGATTGGCCTTTTCCGACAGTCTATTCAGGATGTCCGGTACAAATCGCTCTGAAAATCCGGAGACGAAGCCCCACACCACCGCTTTGGCGTAATCGGTTGCCAGGGCGGGTTTCCAGTGCCGTAAAAAGTCCAGAAATTGGTCGCATTTGTCGACTTCGCAATTAAAAGCCGGAAACAAGTCGCCTTTGATGATGCCTGAGGCAAATACCACATATAGAATCACTGCCGCAATCGAGCCGATTAAGGGCGGGATGCTCGAATAGGCGATGAGATATAGGTTGGCGTCGCCCGCCAAGCCTTTGAAGCGCGACACCGGTAATACGTGCTGGAATGAATATAGGCGTCGCAAAGCGCTGACGAATGCGCCTAAAGTGCCGGAAACCGCGACAATTGGCAGTATCGTGAGCTTTTCGAAGCCGTTTTTTTCTTGGTCGGCGCCCAGCAACAACAGAGCGGTTCCGGCTGTTAATGTTGCCGTCGCCACAAATAGCCAGAATACCAATTGTCGATGGATGGAAAATTCGTCCGATGACAGCGTTTCTGAGCCGGTGCTTGGGTTGTGAGCGCTATTGTTTTCCAACATTTGATCTCCTTAAGCCGCCTTGTGGTTGTTATCGCAAAAATATAAGCCTAAGCGAAAAGGATTGATAGCAATCTTTCGGATGCCCAGCCATGAGAAAATAAACCCGTAAATTCGATTTTTCCGGTTAGAAACGATGCGAGCAACCGATATTTTTTCCTTAGAACGCCACGATGGCGAGTATGAAAACTGGCCATTGCAGACGCGATTGTTGATCAATGGCTTGCCGAGTTCATGTTACTTGCCAGGCTACCGGCTGTTGCATCAATTTCAAACCCCGGCCAATGAGTATCTTTTAATCAGCGATTGCGATTGTCCGTTTGAGGAAGCGACGGAGGTGATTTTGTTGGATAGCCAGTGCAAAGTGTTGGCGTTGCGTTCGTTTCGCGTTCCTTATGGTGCGTTTTGTTTGGACGAGGCGCAGGTGTTGGACCCTGCCAATTTAAAGCTCAGCTTTTTTCGAGACGACCATTGGCAGCTTACTATCACCCCGAAAAACCAATTCTGTCTGCATTTTTCGAGTAGAACTGGGCTGCCGGCGTTTAGAACACGGCTTCAGCTTAAACCGCTATAACTGATTGGAGCGGGAGCGGAGTTGATACCTTAAATCCTGGGGTGATTTGAATTTTCGCAGCAGGCCAATGCAATTGAAATCGGAGCTGGTAAGCTTTCGTTGACGAAAATGGGGCAGGGCGCGGAAATGCAATAACAGCCAGCGCGCGACGGCGCGTTAAGGCTTGGCAAGAATTAGGAGCTATGCGTTACAATGTCGGAATTAGTTCCAAGGAGGCAACACAGCATGAATGCGAACCCTTTCGAAACGCTGCCCAAGCGCACCTGATTTAACCGCCGCCTGTTGCCGGCCCTGTTTTTCTCTTCAATACTAACCTGCGAGCAAACCATGCCAGAAAATATTTCCAATAATGCCCTAATCCTCGCTCTGCTGTCCCTGAACGGCGAGATTGCTATCCAAAAAGATTATCTGGAGTCCGGCGAGGTTCCAGAGGATGAAGTAACCGACGAAGAAGAAGTGCTGGACGATTTGGAGCAAGCCTTCATGGAGTTTGTCGATGTTTACAAAGCCCGCGCCAAAGCAGACGACTCGCTGCCCAGTATCGAAGAATTGCTGGCCGGCGAAGAAGGCTAATGCTGCATGATCGTAGTTTACGGCATCAAAAACTGCGATAGCGTCAAAAAGGCGCGGACCTGGCTGGAGGCGCGGCACATTGCTTATCGCTTCCACGACTATCGTGTCGATGGACTGGATGCGGCTTTGCTGCAAAGTTTTGTCGATGCGCTGGGCGTGGATGCCGTGCTTAACCAGCGCAGTACCAGCTGGCGCCAACTGGACGACGCCCAAAAATCCGATTTAACTCCCGACAAAGCCGTGCAACTCATGCTGGCTGTGCCGACCTTGATCAAGCGCCCGATTCTGGATAATGGACAGCAACTGATCGTCGGCTTTAACCCCGATCAGTATCCAAGCGAATAATGAGCGAAACCCTCTCCCTGTTAGAAGCACTGATTCGGCGCGAATCGGTGACCCCCAACGACGCCGGTTGCCAGGATTTACTGGCGGCGCGTCTGGCCAAGCTTGGTTTTCATGACGAACGCCTGAACTTTGCCGATACCCAAAATCTGTGGTTGCGGAAGGGGCAGCAGGCGCCGCTGTTCGTGTTTTTAGGACATACCGATGTGGTGCCAACCGGGCCGCTGGCGGCGTGGGATTCGCCGCCGTTTGAACCGACTATCCGCGACGGTAAACTTTACGGCCGTGGTGCGGCGGATATGAAGGGCGGCATTGCCGCGTTTGTCACCGCCGTCGAACGTTTCCTTGCCGACTATCCCGAACATAAAGGCTCGATTGCGATCATGATGACCAGCGACGAGGAGGGCATAGCCACCCATGGCGTGGTCAAAGTGGTTGAAGTGCTGGAACAGCGCGGCGAAAAGATCGATTGGTGCTTGGTGGGCGAACCGTCCAGCGACAAGAAAATCGGCGACGTGATTCGGGTCGGGCGACGCGGTTCCTTATGCGCCAAACTGACGGTGCTGGGTATTCAAGGTCATGTGGCCTATCCGGAATTGGCGGAAAATCCCATTCATACTTTCGCGCCGGCTTTGCAGGAATTGACTGAAGAAGTGTGGGACCACGGTAACCAATTTTTCCCGCCAACCCGCTTGCAGGTATCGAACATCAACGGCGGCACCGGTGCGGAAAACATCATTCCCGGCCAGGTCGAAGTGCAGTTTAATCTGCGTTTTTGCACCGAGTTGGATGAAGCCTCCATCAAGGCTCGTACCAAGGCGATTCTGGACAAACACGGGTTTAAATACGATCTGCAATGGCGCTTGTCCGGCAATCCGTTTCTAACCTCGAAAGGCGAATTGATCGATGCTACGCATGCAGCGATCGAAAGCGTCTGCGGTTTCCACACATTGGATGATACCGGCGGCGGCACCTCCGATGGTCGCTTCGTCGCGCCAACCGGTGCGCAAGTCATCGAGTTGGGGCCGTTGAACGCCAGTATCCATAAGGTCAATGAGCATATCGGCCTGGATGAGTTGGAGAATTTAAGCAGGATTTATCAGCAGATTTTGCGGAATTTACTGGTTGACTAGCTGGCTGATTAATTGATTCGAACCAAAAGCCACTCGAAGATGGTTAAAGGGTTAAGGCGCTTTGTGCCGCTCCTAAAGTCGAGACTTAGTTAGTGCCTAATTCACCCGCACTGATCGTGAACAACCATAGTGTTCATTAGCCAAAGTGTTTTAGTGCTCACTAGGGCTACAAACTAAAGCAAAGCAGAATATATTTGTTTTCAGCTTGAATCTTAGCGTGTTTTTAAACGGCTAAAATTATTGAATTTATCTAAGATTTTGATAAATAAGATGAATGGTGGGGTGAACGATGGGGCTGGAACCCACGACAACCGGAATCACAATTTGCCCTTTAATAGTTATTAGCCACTAAATCAATGCTTTACATCCCTGCCTTTTGCCAAAGAAACTATCTAAAAGCTTGGCGCTAACGGCACAGTAATACCAAGCTAGCACACTTTTAGGCGCAGCCATCTAGCTGCGGAAATAGACATGTGCTTAGAAAGCAATTTGCCCCAAAACTTTTTAGCGATGATAGTTTATCTATGATCCTGGATTATATCGAGTGATACAACATACAACCAAAAACGACCCAATGCCAGTTTGAAAGGAAAAAAACGTCATCGCGCTTAAAATGCTTTTCTGCCAACCTCCACGTTGGCAGCCTAAGTCATGGCAGGTATTCCACTTTAAATTTCGGATTTGCTGATAAAAGGGATGGGGCCACCTCTCTAGAGCCGCTAACCAACCTTCAAAAACGCGTTAGTTCCCACTCCATTGATATTTAACTGGCACTTCGGACAGAGCATCAGGTAATGCGGCATGGATAGCTGCTTCAAGTTCACCTCGACCACCGGTTTGCGGTACGATCTTTCCCCCTTTGTGCAGCTCGCCAATAATCACGAAGGTCAGTTCAGCGATGGTGTTTTTCTCTTTTAGAAGTGAAACACTGATTTTGCCTTTGTAGCAATCGTCCGGGTTAAAACTACTGACCACAGCTTGGGCATGCCCTTTTCCAAGAAGTGCAACCGGACCGGCGGCTATGTAGCCAATCGAGTTGTGTGCTTGTTGTTTGGAGTTGACGTAATCGATGAGCGCCGTTAGGTTTTCTTTATTAGTTTGTTCGTACGACATAGCTTACTCCTCTGGTGAATAATACTTAAAAAACCCAAAATGACTTTTAAATAAAATATACAATTTCTTAAGCAATTTGTGGCTTAAAGGCGTTAAATAAATAGGTTATGTTAAGCCATAAAATCCTGGGGTCTTGATAACCCGGTTAAATACTTTTTGACTAGATGTTTATTAGTCGTATTGCCTGTTACACATATTAATTCTAGCAAGTCGATATCAAATTAACGCGCGCTATAGATCAGAAAATTTAATAACGATATTAAATGATGATTAAATTGTTTAATAAACTAATTGCTCCATGACTAGAATGGTTTAAATACTGATTGGTTCAGTAGTTAGCACATCAATTAATTTCGAATATATACCAGTCCACAGCGTCTTGGCAATATTTTTTAGGGGTTAAAATCACTTCACCATCAAGAACGACAGAATAGAAAATTATAAATTTCTAATAAAATGATAAGAATATATTTTTGGTTGATCCGCTAAATGCTCAAGTTAAGTTGACAAAAAAAAGCCGAAAAAACATACTAAGTCAAACAGGTTATCGACACTTAAGCGCAGTCTTAGTAGCCTTAAGCTTTGTAGGTATATTTGCCTATTTTGGATTTAATTTTCAGCGAACTAAACTTTTAACCTCTGGCAAGGAGAATCACTATGACAGATATGAAGCTCGATCAAGCCAAGCAGCTTATTAATGATTATGAAACCAAACAACTCAATGCTGCCAAATCAGCAAAAACCACAGCAGAAAGTGAACTTACCAATGCCAAAGACGCTGTAACGGTTGCGCAAGCTGAGCTGATTAAGGCCAAAACGGCTCTCGATGAAAAACAGAATGACCAATCCGCAACGCAAACAGATAAGGACAACGCCGAAAGAGATTTCAAAGGCAGAAGTGTAGCTCTTGAAAATAAAAAGAAAGAATTGACGACCAAGGAAATTGCGCTCGTCGCCGCGACTGATAAACTCAATGCACTCCAAGCTAGCCCCGAGCCCGCGCCCGAGCCCGAGCCGGAGCCCGAACTCCCGCCTCCGCTGCCGAAGGCTGTGTTGGCGGACATAGAGGGTGACGCCAATGATTACATGTTGGACGGTAAGTATCACGTTGGCGTAGCGGTCGATCTGACAGCCAGCGGTGCCAAATCGTCATTGATCATTCCGGACGCAGCCAGCGTCACCAATGGCAAGTCGCCAGTCTTCGTCGACAAGCCAATCAGGATTCAAGGCAAAAAACTTAACAACTTCCTTGCCAAGAAAAAAATTAATGTCCCCGACAAGGCGCAAAACTTGCTTAAAGACACTACCGTCAGTTTGAACGCGTTTTACTATCGCGGCGACCAAAAAGATGAGACTACCCAAAATGTTACCAAGACCGGCGTCACTTTAATGAGTTTTGAAGTTGGGTTTACCAATGGCATCATCTCGTCACTGACAGGCGATCCGGACTTTCAAGAACTGTTCGATGTCAAGGGTGCGTCACTCCGCATCCTGCGCTGCGATAAAAAAGACCTTCCGGAATTGCAAGCTTATGTCAAGGCTTTGACCTCGGATGGTTGATTATGTTGGCTTGAGACAACTCGGTTGGCATCAAATCACGGTCAACCCGTGTTGCCTTAAATCCTGACCACTGCGATTGGCGGTAATCGCTAATCACCAATCGCATCAACAACCCGTACTCGACTAACCCTGGCCCATGGCTGAAAACAACCCGAAAATCGAATCGGTAGCGTTGGTGTTAGCGGGTACTGTCTTTAATGTACCGATCGAACTTTGCGCGGCGTTTGCCGATGAAGGCGGTACCCAGAACAGTGTCTTCAGCGGGAAAGCCAAATTCCACAAACCGCTGAGCGAATTTTTTCAGGCGTTGTCTGGACAAGTCGACGAAGAGGCGGGCCGTAACTTACGTCTGTTAGTGGGCGAAAATCATGCGAATCCTATCCTGGATAAGCTGGCATTGGCATACCAAAGTGGACAACGCAAATCGGCACAATTTTCCGTCACACTCCTTGCCGGCGACAACCGCTTTGAAATTGCGGCGATAAAGCAGTTTGCGAATGGTGGTTTTGCGGTCGGCGTAACCTTGCAATCCGACGGAAAACCGATCTTGGGCAATAGATTGCAAGGACTAATCGGCGACGTTGGTTTCAAGGCCATTGGCGTTCAATATGCCAGTAAGGCGTTGCGCGACGTTCCCTGTCTGACCAACGATGATGTTGTGGACCTGAGTCTACTGCCGCCGCCTTTGCGATATTTCGATGCGGGCATCAACGTGACGGCGGACATCCTGATCGGTGGCATTAATCCGTTGCAAGATTTGCTGACCAAATTACCGCCGGCCACCGCGGACGACGATGAGACGCTGGCTGACGACAGTTCACCGCCGAATGGCAGGCAAGCGCCGTCGCTGTCCGACCATTCACCGATCCACTGGTTCGAAACTGGAAAAACCATCGGCCCGTTGTCGCTGCGGCGGATTGGCCTCGGTTTTCAATCACGGCGCGTCGCTATCAAAATCGACGCCGGCCTCAAGTTCAGTTGTTTGATGTTTAGTTTGGAAGGCTTGGGGCTGACCTATCCGATTGATCAGTTGTCCACCGACCCGCAAAAAATTTGGGAGCATGTCCGTTTTCAGCTGGATGGTGCCTCCATGGGTTTCTCGCAAGGACCGATCACCATCAGCGGCGGGTTGTTGAAAGTGCCCAGCGAGCAATTGCAATTGGACGGGACATTGCTGGTACGCACGCCGCTATTCGGTCTGTCGGCCCTCGCGTCGTACGCCAACTTGAACGGCACGACCTCGTTTTTCATGTTCGGGGTGGTGCATAAAGCACTGGGCGGCCCGGCGTTTTTCTTCGTCACCGGACTGGCGTTGGGCTTTGGCGTCAACCGCTCGCTAAAGTTGCCGCCACTTGAAGATGTGCATAACTTTCCGCTGATCCGCGCCGCGACGGATCAGAGCTATCTGGCCGAAAACCTCGACTTAAGAGCGATTAGCCAGAAACTTGCTCAATACGTGGCACCTTCGGAAGGCAACTACTGGCTGGCCGCCGGCATTAAATTCACGTCATTCGGTCAAATCGATTCCTTCGTCCTATTGTCAGTGTCGTTTGGCACCCGGCTGGAATTCGGCTTGTTGGGCTTGTCACGTTTGCAAGTGCCTAAACTGACGCCCGGCGCAACAACTAATGCTATCGTGCCAACTCTGGTTTACGCGGAAATGGCGATTCGAGCCGTTGTTGCGCCCGACTCAGGAGTGATCTGTCTTGAAGCCCGATTGACCGAGAATTCCTATATCCTCAGAAACGATTTCAAAATCAGGGGCGGTTTTGCGTTCTATGCGTGGTACAGCGGTATTCATGCGGGCGACTTTGTGGTTTCGCTTGGTGGTTACCACAACAAATTCAAAGTACCGGCGCATTATCCGAGGCCGGAACTGGTCGAGTTCACTTGCAAGATCGGCAATACCGTAACCATCAACGGCAGTTGTTACTTTGCACTTTGCCCCAGCGCCATCATGGCCGGCGGCCAGCTGAACATTATTTTTCAAAGCGGCAGCATCAAAGCGTGGTTCACTGCCTATGCCCACTTTCTGATTCAATGGAAGCCGGTCTACTACGAAGCGCTGATTGGCGTTTCGATCGGGGTTGCGTTGCGGTTGAATCTGGGTGTGATTCGAACCAACATTAGCGCGGAATTGAGTGCTGACGCGAAATTATTCGGTCCGCCGCTGGCTGGTGAGGTCAGAGTGTCGGTGGCGGTGGTGACGTTTACCATCAAATTCGGTGAACCCAGCCAGGCTCCAACGGCGTTGGTCTGGGAGTCGACGGATGTCGATAAATCTTTCGCGGCGTCATTTTTGCCGCCGACGTTAGTCACCATTGCCATCACCGATGGCATGGTCAAGGAAATTCAGCAGGACCCGAAAAACACGTTTGTGGTTTCGGCGCAAAAACTAACCTTAAACCTGCAATCGGCAATACCGCTGACGGCGATTACCGTCAACGTCAACAATCTACCGTTGGTGCCACCTCAACCGACCATCGCTGGAAAGCCAGCCGAACTCGGGGTAAGGCCAATGGGTAAAACGTCGTATCATTCCACAATGGAGGTTGTCCTGAGTCCACTCGGCGACGACACCACCGAATCTGAGCACTATCTCTCGCAGTTTCTCGAATTCAATTTGCAATCCAAAAGTGTTCCCATCGCACTCTGGAGCAATGGCAATCTCGATAAAACCACGCCGCCAACCGATCAGATGATCGACAACGTACTGAGCGGTTTGGAAATAAAAACCAAGGCAGGGCCTCGCCCATGGCAGACGCCGGCACTCGACCTCAGCGTATTGGCCTATGACTCGAAACAGGTTGATTTCAGTTGGGCTCTCGTCAAACCCAAGCGTGCATTAAGCGGTTTTGGTGAAAAATCGCTCGGCAACACCATCGCGTCCGATGAAGTTGTTCAGCGCAGAGCAGCAATTCTCGACAAATTAGCGGCATCAGGCCGGCATGTTACGAACGCAGAGCAACTCTCCCTCGGTTATATCGCGAAACATGCCGAATACATTTTTCAAGATATGCCGGCCATGGCGCGTGTCGGACAATATCGACCACGAGCCTATCTCGACACTTAGGGGAAGCCATGAGTGAGTTGACGAACGAAAAGGTAGTTTACGATCCTCCCGTTACCCTCAAGGTGGGTCAAATCCAATTTGCAGCGGCCTGTCTTCCACCGCTCGTTGCCGGTGAGTATCGGATTCGGATCAAGCAACGTATCCTAGACAGTGCCGCGCCGGATGCCGCCCCGTGGCATGCGGAACCCTACCAAGCCGGACTGGATTTCTCCGTCGAAGCGCCGAGATTCAACCTGAATCCCAGCGACATTCATGCAGTGTACCCGCCCGCGAACCAAACAGGCCGTTTCGACAATGCATTCCCACATGTTGTTTTTACCCGGCGCACGCTGCCGTGGGAACGCACGGTGGACGGCAAGGCTCCAACGAGCCAGCAATCTTTCGCACCCTGGATGGCGCTAATATTGTTGAAAGATGACGAATTGATCGCACTGGATAGCGCTGGCAAGCCAACCCATCAGCGCCATGAACTTAAATCGTTGCCGGTTTTACGCGTCGAAGGGGAAAACGATTGCCTGTTATTTCCAGCCAACGCCAACATCCGTGCCCCGGACTTGCAACAGAGCAATCGCGAAAAATGGAATCGCGAACAGGCGCTATACGCCAAAGAACGCTGCTTGGCGATTGATCTTCCCGCTGAACTGTTCCATGCCGTGGCGCCGCGAGAAGGAGATCTGCCCTATTTGGCGCATGTCAGGCAAGTCGATACCGGCAACAAGGAAGTATTCGCAATCAACGACAAGGGATGGTTCTCGGTAGTTGTGGGTAACCGTTTGCCGCAAGCCGGTCAACAACACCGAGCATTCTTGGTTTCGCTGGAAGGCCACCAAGCGCGATTGCGGGACGACTGGATACCTGAGCCTGGCACACGAATTCGTCTGGTTGTTCTCGGTACCTGGGTATTCAACTGTGAAGGCACCAATGATTTTAAAGGAATGATGAACAACCTGACTGTTGGCCCCCTCAATTTACCGTTCCAACCATACGCCGATGATTCCCTTGAGCCAGAGGATATTGTTAATGGTGCCTACTCGCGAGGCTATACCGCATTCGATCATACCTTCCGACATGGCGAACAAACTGTGTCTTGGTATCGCGGGCCCTGCGTCCCAGTGATTTACAACCAGCCGAAGCAAGTTCAAGAGGTCGCGACGTGCGCGGACGAATTACTTCGCTACGACCCGGATACAGGCATGATGGACGTCACCTATGCTGCCGCCTGGCAACTAGGGCGCCTGTTGGCGCTGCAAAATCAAAGTTTTGCCCTGGCGCTGCAGCGTGTGAGGCAACAAATGAAAAGCGCATCGGAACGTCGATTGCGAATGCAGGAATTGGAGCAATTACGCAAGAAACGCGGCTTATCGCCAGATGCCGGCCGGTTTGAGGATGAGATATTGCAAAACATGGCTTATGGTTTCTCTGACGACTGGTTTGAGGTTAGCGGCGATTAGAGCGTCGACTGAGTAACTTGGAATAACACAAAACAGTATGGAATCATTGAACGCCGCCGCCCTCGCCAAAGAACTGGACAGCATCGACCCCACCACGTTGGACAGCTCGTTTGATGATGTCACCGCTTGGCTTGCACGGCTGGTACTCTTGTATGGCGTTCCGCTCGACTATTTGGTGCCGGAATCCGCAATGCTTCCCGAGAACTCGTTACGTTTTTTTTATATCGATCCGTTGTGGATTCAGGCGCTGGTTCAGGGTGCCTGCAGCATTGGCAGGAACGGCTACGGCGACACCCTAATCGATCAAGCCTTAAACCGCCGCCTGCAGCCGGCCAATTCGCAGAACGGCCTCAGCGATCGCAAGCCAGCAAGCGTGCGTGATCAGTTGCGTCTGCAATACGAGTCTGTCGAAATGCAGGACAACCAAGAAATCCTGTGCTGGCCACTGACCGGTTTTTTCTTGCGTTCACCCGTAGTCGACGGTTGGCGGGGACTGGAAATCACCGGTTTTAGAAATCCTGCCGCATCTGCAACGCATGAGCCATTGAAACCGCTGAGGATCGAGCAACTGGCCGATGACATCATGTTTGGCCTCTTTAATGGAACCGTTGATCAGTTGGTTATTCGCCAACCCCAGGAAAGTTTGCACTTCGGATTGACCCGCCAAGGTAATGGATACGCTAAAACACTGCGCGAATTGGGCTACCACAACCCCCCCGCAAGCTGGCAAACCCTTGACAGGTCCAAACGCGACGATCGATCTGGCGTCCGGTAAATACCTCCGAGATCAAAAAATCGCTGGCGTTGTGAATATTCGAAACTTGGCAGATGCGATGGAATCCGCCCTGACAAAACAAAGTCAGCTTGATAACGGCAAATTTACGTCCGCTGAATTTGCAGTCGAATTGATCGAAGCAGCAGGGGAATTCAAATTTAACGTTCAATTTGAAACCGCCTCATGAACAACGATCTGCGCTTGTTGATTCCGATAAACATCGAGGCGTTGGCGGTTGACAATGACCAAGCCAGAAAAGCCGAGTGGGTCGACCTAAAGCCGGACTTTCGTGGTATCACCAGATTGAATGAATTCCTGGGTTCGCAAATGGCACAGGGGGGGCGTTTCAGTTCCACCAAAGGTTCGCGGAAAGCGGGCGTACACCTGCATTGGGCGCTACCGGACGGTTTGCTACACAGCAGCTCGCACCGAGACGAGGACGGAAGTCCCGAGTTCGCAGGGATTCCCAATCGCTGGCTGGTAGTGCGTTTTTGGGATCAAGCGCCTGATAATGAAGCGCTGAACATGGAATTCAAAGCCTGGCTCATTGAAAGCGATACGGTTGTCGATGCCAATGAAAGCAGCTGCGTCTGGCCGACGCTCAACTCCGCAAGCCTCAATCGGGAAGAGGATTACTTCGTTTACGTCGGCAAGGTCTATAACTTGGAGGAATGGCCGGGCGAAACCGAAAAAAAACGCGTCAATATCACCGCCATTGGTTATGGCGATCCGAGTTTCGCTGCCTATTATCCGGCATGCAAATCGATACTCGCGTTTTATGATCACGATTTTTCCGGCGTCCGTGAAGGCGCCACACTGAACTACCTGGTTACAGGCTGGTATGCAGACGCGTCCGACGACCCGCTGCAGTTCGCATTACGAGATGCCGATACCCATGACCGACTTGCAATCGTCGAGCGCTTTTTCGCCGATAAGCAATGGTTTTATCCAGGGTTACTTGAAATCGCGGAGAAAATGGATGAGTCGAAGCAGTTGCGGGAAACGTTGAAAGATGCGGACGATATGCTATCCAGGTTAAAAAACAGTGTCAGCGAAAACGACATTAATGGAGAGCGTGCTTGGGAGCAAAAAATCTTCGCCGATGCAAATAGGCAAGTTCAGCTTGACCGGGAAATTACTGATTTCGGCGAAAATCTGCCAACGGGCATTGTTTGCCATGGTTTGTTAACCGGCCTGCAATGGCGTCGTTCAATCTTGAGCAGCGTACCGAAAGACCCCCCTTTCAAAATCGCAATCGGCGAAACAGCGGTGGAAGCATTATCGGTACTATTGTCTTCGGATACCGGCGATCTGGGCGACCTATTGGCGTCGTTTCAATACGATCTGCTTGAGGAATTCGAAAAGCCCGGTGGTGCGGCGACAGTGAGTTACAAATTGCACGAGCGGGGCTTCAAACCCTCGTCGCGCGGTATTCGCTGGGATGTCGTTCAGGAGAATCCGCTGCCTAGGGATGATTCGGACAAGCAACAGTCAACGCCGATTCCAGGTGATATTCGCGGCCTGTTGGAAAACCTCAACCAGCGTCAGCGGCGGATCAACCAGTTATGGCGTGAACGTGATGGATTGCGCAGCCAACTGTACGCAACCTGGTATAAAAAAAATCTGAATGCCGCCACGTCGTCTGATTATCAGCAGCAACAAGAATCCTTGCTTCAGGACATACGTCGGCTCAATCAGCGCATTGAGGATCTGCAAATCGACGATGCGGCGACAGGTAAACGCCCTCGTGGCTCGGAATGGAACGAACTCAGAAAGCAAATAGCCCGTTTCCTTCCTGGCTGGAGCCTCAAGTGCTTCGATGAAATCCCGTTCTGGCGACCTAACGATCCTTACATTCTGCTGGCCGGCCCCGCCTTCCGGCAGAATAAGCGGCACGGTGAAGACGGACGCTTTTCGCCGTGCGGGCGTCTCCTGTGCCGCCTAAGCAACCAAACAATCGCTGGCATCAACATCAAAATTCCTTATGCAAAAAATGCGCAGTCCGTGGAGTTTGGTCGCTACGAACTCGACCAATTCTTGCCGTTGCGTGATGGTCTGAAACGAGATGACATCCCTGCAGAGCTGGCCGATTTGATACGGGAAGCACACTTACTCGCCTTGGATCCCAAAACATTCGAGAGTTTATCGCCACCTTATGATCCGGCTTGCCTCAAGAAGGCACGCACCATTGTCGAAACTGCTTACGAAAAGAACGAACCGGGCCTTGCCGTAAAACATTCCGGACAGATCAACTCGTTGACCAATGAATTTCTGACTGGTTATTTGAAAATAATCTGGGATATGGCAGAAAATCCGGCTACTGACCATCAACAACTTCGCTATCCGATTACTGATCAGGTAGCGACTGCAAGCTGGGAATTGCTAGGCACATTCCCTTCGCCACTGTTTATTACGCGCTGGAAGAAAAATCCCTGGATTCCGTTATTTTTGCGCTGGCAAGTGAGCTGGAAATCGAGCGCCCAAGACACCGCACACATCTTCGAAAACTGGCAACTCAACGAACGAGGTACCGTCTTCGCGCGCAATAGCGGCGCACCAGTAACGGAAAGCAGAGCGCTTTACGAAGGTACGTCGTTGTTGGGACCTACCGCGACCAAGTTGTTTCGAAACCGCTTGCGCCAATATAACCTGACAAGAGACGTTCCAACGCTCAAACAATTTGAGACTGCGCTTTATAACGCAGACATCTTGGGGCAAAGCCTTGGCGGCTTTACCGATCAATTGCTGATGCGCAAGGCTTACACCGAAATTCACCCACTCGAGCGTGTCGACAACGAGAATCCGTGGCCGCAATTCTCGGCGATCTTCGACGAGATAAAGGAGATCGAGTGGCTATCACCGATGACTGAAGCAAAATTTTTCCCCTTGCGCGCTGGTGAATTGAAATTGCATAAATTGTGGGTGGTCGACGCTTTTGGTCAGGTGTTGAAACTCGAAAGCAAAAATCCTCAACGGGCTTTTTTGCGTCCCAAGGTGCCTAAAAATCGTGTGGGCCCGAACGACTCGCTGCTATTGGAGCCGCGACTAGCTCAAGCCTCGCGCATTTCGTTGAGTTGGCGTGATGCGAATTGCGACACTCCAGTCTCCGAGGATAAGGATCAAGCCGACACTAATAACAGTTTCAATCCAATCTGCGGTTGGATTTTGCCTAATTTTCTGGACCAAAGCCTCTTGGTTTATGACGCCGCTGGTTATGCGCTGGGGGCGCTTCAAGCGGTACAGCGCAAGTCCTGGGGACAGGGCGCGGGCGCTAAACGCGAACCCATTGAAAGCTTTCATTGGCTGGACATTCCTGGCAGTGTGCCAAATATGCCCGATATCAGGCGAGACAAAAATACAGACCCACTTCCGGTTAGCACCAATAAGCATTTGCGCGAATTCGTCAACCATTTGCTCACATTGCAAGACGGTAAAGGTCAAACGTTTGCCGAGCTGATGAACCGATTTTACCAATCGGCAACGGCTGGCAGCAAAGTCACGAACGACAACGCCAATCTTGCGCTGTTGATCGGCAAACCTGCTGCTTTGGTGCGCGCATCGATTCGATTGGAATTTGATGGTCGTCCGGCCTGTTCTCAAGGCATGCTTAGAAAACAGGACGACACCGGCGGTATCGAAACGTTCGAACTACGATTACGGCTAGGTGACCGAAGGGCCTGGAGAGGGACCTGGTTAAGCTACGATGGCTTACTCGGTTTTTTTGTCGGCCAAAAATATGATCGGTTTTATCCGGCATTTGGTGCAAGTGGTAAGAACGACGCCTACCATCAATACGGTTTCACCCCAGCGTTATCCGTCAATGAGCCCGTCGATCTGACCTTGCTCATGGACCCATCACGAGGTATTTGTGCGACTTGCGGCATTCTGCCGCGCAGCCATTTTTCGTTTCCTTATGGTGACAGCCAGGCTGTGCTGGATAACAAGCAAATCATATTCAGCACCGGCCCGGTTATTAGTCCCGACCGAGAGGAAGAAATTCATATGCCTCAACCTTCTGATCTTTTCGGTCAATGGTCTTGGACACATCATCCTAAATTGACTGAGTGGGGAGAAAAAACGATCTTTGATGTACAAAAACAATACGGTCATTTCTCAGGTTTGCCCAATCGTATCCAGGAAGGCTGGCTAAAACTGCTGACAGCCCCGTTACAAATTAGGACACTGACAATCCAAGGCAAAATTGCAAAAACAATACTGACCGACACCGAGATTGCCGCCAAACAACCGCCTACCGCGGATCGTTTTGAAATCGACAAAGGCGAAACGCTCATCCTGACATGGTCCTTGACCGGCGCGGATTCGGTCCGTTTGCAGGTAGAACGCGAGGTACTTTTTGAATCGCACCAGCCTCCATTGCCGAACCAATATGCAGTCAGGGTCGACAAGGATACGGCTTTCACGTTAAGCGCCGCAGACAGAAACGGTAATACGAGACAGCAAACCATTTTCGTTTCCTCCAAAGAAATCGGCGATCCCTAGCGGTAGGTATTGATGTTGCGGCACCCATTACAAAATTGAGGCAATCAACGATGTCTGAGATATCCAACAACCTGAGGTTTACACTCACCGCGGAGAATGGTGGGTTGACGATTGGGGAAGACTTCAAATCAAGCAATACCCTGCTATTTACTATTCGAAACCTCAGCAACGAAGCGCCATCCGCTACTCAATGTAATCCGATAATTTATCTGCGGGGCACGATAGGCGCTAACAGCGACAATCTTTTTTTAACGCCGCAAGATGCGCAAAACGCGATAGTGGATATCGTGACAAAATTCAATGATGTCGATTGCCAATGGCGTGTATCGAGCGATTCGGCATTCTGCTTGGCTGTCGAAATCAAAAAGCCATCGTTTTTCAGTAATAAGGATGAAACGATTCAGGTTAGAGTCACCAATATTGTGACTAATGCGGTGACGGGTGATATTCGAATTTCCTTATCGAATAACCTTGATTCGAACGCCATTGACTTTGGTATCGTAAAAGAACCCGTTGCCCTCAAGGCAAATCTTTATGCAACACTCAGTGTTACCCCTTCCGAGGATTTCCGTGACAGCGATTTTTCCGATAGCAAAAATCGATTGGTGCTGATGGTCAAAAATTTGGCCGCCACGCCCATTGCCAGTAGCGATCGGGTCATAAAGCTCAGCGGAAATATCGGTAATGACCGCACGGCTTTGTTTCTGACAACGGACGACGCGCGTAGCATCGCACCGATACTCCCGGAAGACTGGCGCTACGAATGGGATTTCTCTATCCAGAACAAATTTTGCCTCCTACTCAAAACGTCGAGAGATTGCCTATTCGCTGGCAACGAATCCCTGACGATAACGCTTCCCAACCTGATATCGAGAACGCCTTGTGGCGATGCGCAACTCGACGTTAGCTTCGGTTTCTCAAAACGCTTATTTGGTTTTCTCGCGAAAAAAATCGCCGATACCCCAGGCATCATCAGCTTCGAATCCGAACCCCGTGAATCAGTGTCTCATTTGCGCGGTGACAACGTCGTCTTGAAATGGCAGACATATGGTCTGCAAGACATCGAACTGACGCGCTCAGGTTCGTCGCGCACGCTTGCTTACCAGCGTGATGGCGAACTGGGAGGACGCTATACCATCGTAAATGTCACCGCGGATAGCACCTACCGGCTGAGAGGCTACGACGGCGATAGAGTGGTTGAGCGCGAACTCACCGTCAAAGTGCTCAGACCCGGTTGGTACGATGCCATCAACGTGCTTCAGGAAGGCGACCCAGGGTACCCGGTCGCGCAAAATGCTGCGGAAGCCCAGACATTAGAAAACGCAAGAAAACAACTGCTTGAGCTGACATTACTGATCAATGCCAATAACGAGAAGATCTACGGCATCTTTCGCTGCTTTGTCGATAAACGCGAGTGCGCAATGCTTTTCGAAACCGAAAACCCCTTTGCGGATTGGTCTCTGGTCGAATCTTCCGTCGCGGGAAAGCCATCCGGTTTGCGAATTCCCAGCGGCTTTTCGACCAGTCCCGGTGTTTACGCGGACAACAAAATCTGGTTGATCGGCGGTAGCCAGATCGACAAAGTCTACTCCAATGAGATTTGGTGTTTCGACCCGAAGCAAAAGATTTGGAGCACACTCGGTCAGGCCAACTTCCCGGCACGAATGGGGCACGGCGTCGTCGAGCTCGATAACAAAATCTGGGTGATGGGCGGCCACAACGGGAAAGCTTTGTTTAAGGATATTTGGACTTTCGACCCAAAAAATGAACAGTGGACTCTATTAACCGCATCGGGCACCGATGACTGGAAAGGTGCATGTCTTATCAGTCCGACAATTTACCAAAAACATATATGGTTATACGGTGGTGCCTCCAAACCAGGTGCCGCGTCGTACAACGATCTCTATGTATTTCCCTACTCAAATAACAACGCCTACAGTAGTGAGAAAAAAAACACCGATGCCATTACCGATGCAGGTTCTAAAACACCTATCGGGTCATGCCTTCAGTTCATCAATAATGACTTGCTTTTGTTCGGCAAATTCAGGACTGAAGCAGGGGAAAGTCGCTTGGATGAAGCGCTGGCGTTCCGCCTCAGTAATCCCGAAACCTCCACGTGGGAGCGTTTTCCCAGCGACGGCCTGGAATCTTGGGGCGCGGATACCACTTTCAGCTATCAGGCAATCAATTTCCGAGACAAAATGCTGGTCGCCAAAGCGCTTCCCCGGAAAGACGAGGACAAGCGAAATCCCGTATTGAAGATTTATGTTTCTTAACCTTCAGTTATCTTTCCCAATGATCTGGTCAGCTTCCCCTCAAAAGAACGGTTCCCAAAATCGACTTTGCATCGAGGTTGTAGTGATAGATTAAAAATTCAGTATGTAAATCCGTGCGCGGATGGAAAGATTGGATAACGTACAATTACTTTTTATAAATTTAAATAATTGATTCATTAAGCGAGCGGTATTTATGAACACGATACAACGCTGTACCTTCCTTATCTTCTGTCTACTGTTCTTCGTCTCACAATCCCCGGCCAATGATCTTAACCCATTAAAACGAACGACAACCCTGCTACCTGATTCGGAAAATGGCTGGCAAAACGATAGCTTGCCTTCCTACTTATCAATTCGTAACCCGGTATTGAAAAAAAATGATGACCCCAATAAACAACGAAAAGCCATTCATCTTAATTTTAATTTAAATAAATTACCGAAAAACATCACCGCTTTTAATGCTTGTAGCTTACGTATCGTCGCAAAAAAATCCGAGCCTTCGCGAGAAAGCATAATGTCAGTAACCGGCTCTGTTTCACCCGATCCTAAGCCTGTCATTTCTTTGAGCGACCTGAATTTTAAAGAAAAAAATACATACTTTAATCTGGTGGGATTCGGTTCAGACATGGACTTGTGCACAAAGATCGAAGAGATTTATAAAACGCAAGTATCTTCGAAATCGCTTGAATTAATATTGGAAACTGATAGTGATAACACAGGAGCATTGTTTTACTCGACAAAGTCCAATGATGACAACCCCTCCAATATCCCACGATTGGTCATTGAATTTTCTCAGGATCCAGACTTGCCTTTACAAACCGCAAGTTGGTCTCAACATCAACACAATCCAGAGCATACCGGCAGGACACCGTGGAAACCTTTTGCAGCGCCGGATGCATTCCAGATGAAGGCAATATCAATCCCTATAGGCAAAATTGTCGATTATCCATTGATTTTTCAAAATAAGCTTTATTTGATAAGCAAAGATGTCGAGACCAATTATCTCTTATGTCTCGATTTCCTAGGCAAAGAATATTGGCGCAAAAATATCGGCTCCGGCGTTGTGCAATCTTCTCCAGCAATCAGTAACCAAGGCATCATTTATGTGGTTACTGAAAATAAGATAGCGGCTTATAATTTGCTGACGTCTGGCGAACCGATCGCACAATATACTTTACCTAAAGAACTAAACGAAAAACTGAGTGCGTATACCGATATTACTATCGGAAATGACGGTAGTATTTTTTTAGCACTAATACAAAATAACCGGAATATTATTCAGGGCTTTGCGAATGATCTCAAACCTTTTTTGAAGATTATTCCAGCATCGGAACTCAATGAAAAAATTAGTTCGATAACAGTCAGTGCAAACGGCGATAAACTCTATGCACAAACGGCCAACCAAGCATTGGTCGTCAATATCGCCAATCCCGGTGCGCAATACGAATCCGAAGCCCGCAGCAATTCATTTTCCGAGCAAATTGCCATTAATGTACCGATTGCCGGCCCCGCAAACAATATGATGATCGTTTCCGATACTCATCGTAGCGCCCAATCAGCTCGAATCCGCGCGTTGGCTGATGATAACGACAACGCGCTAAAAAACATTTGGAATCAAAGTGGCGGCCCAATGCCGCAAGCAGTCCTCGGTTCACAGGGCGATATTTATTATTTAACCAATGGCAATTTATACCGCCATAAATACAATGAAGTCGGCGCCAGCACCCAAGTAACCAGTGACGATAAGTTGAATGCCACGAGTAATTTGTTAATTGATGGGGCTGATAATGTCTATTTTTGGGATAACGGCACGCTCATCGCGTATCTGCAATCAACCAATAAATTGATAAGACAAGACTTCACACAGAGCGCCCAAATACTTAATGGATACCGCGCGTTAAAAATCCCTAAAATAACGGATGACAACCAGACGTCGGCAACAAAAGAGTCCATCGCTCCCGAGCAATTTGTTCGCTTGATGTTGGGGCCTGACGGTACAATTTGGGCGAATAACCAAAATGATGACAAGTTATTTGCCTTCAAACCCATCGTTAAGGATGAAATTAACATTACTAAACAGGACGATGTGAAGCCAATGACGTATTACCGAACGGAAAATAATTTTACGGCTGCGGCAATAAAGGTTAATTTTGGAACACAGTTAATCTTCCAATCAGGAAAACGCATAAGTTTAGGAAGAGGATTTAAAGTGGAACGCGGCGCCAGTTTGATCGTGCAGAAATATAGCGACTGATCCGCTGATCACGAGCCTGCCAATATCTATGTCGACCATATAACAAACGATAACTCGATTGGCGTGGTGGCTACGCTTTATGCAGTGACGACATAATCCTATCTTATTTATCTAAATCGCGAATGAATTTATCGAAAACCAGCTATCCCAATGCAACAGGCGTATGCCAAAACCGAAACCCAAGGAGTCTGTCATGAAATTTAATCCCCCTTTTAAACTAAATAGATTCTCCAAATTTCTGGAACGTTTATACCTGAGCGAAACGGTTCTCGTAACCGGGCTGTTTTTGGGTGGGCTCGGTAGTGCAATTGCTCAAGCCATTGATAGTCCGCTTTATATTGATGAAAAGGGGAATGTCACCATCGGAAACAATAGAAGCGTGTTCATCGACGAAACCGGCAATTTAGAGATCGGCACGCAAATACCTGCCGGTAATGTCAAGATCGGTAGCAATCGAGCACTGGTGATCGACGCCAAAGGAAATATCGGTGTCGGTGACAATTCCAAAGAATTCCAAGGCTTTCAAGTGAAACTGCCGCAAGGTGTCAAACAAACGCCCGGCGTCGGGATTAGTGGTGGCCCAACCGGCAATGCCTCGATTGAACTTCGTAACAACAACAGCGGCACACCTTTCATAGACTTTTCTCAAAAAATTGACTCGGATTATGACGCACGCATACGCTTGATCGAACCGGGCAAATTGGCTGTTGAGGGCGCCAGCGTAAACATGGAGAACGCGACGGTAGATTCCTTAAGTGTCAAAAAACGTCTAACGATGGTGGGAAGGCTGTGGGTCAATATGGAAGCGGAAACGACCTATGAAATTACGGATCGTTTCCATTTGTCGCTGGGTTCGCAATTTCGTAACTACACCAAAACCATTCCTCAAGACGTATTTGTGGCTTTATGTGGCGACCGGGATGGCTGTCAAGTTCGATTGGGTATGACGCAATGGGATAACACCACTCAAAAGGCGGCCGCTTCGAAAACATTTTTATTGTATTACAACGAAGAAACCGGTCATTGGCGCGCCGATGACGATCATTATGCGCAAGGAACCGACGGCAATAAGCAAACAGAACACGTGATGGATGCCGGTAATTGGCATGCCTGTTATTTGACCGACGGCGTCTATGAAAAAACAGACTTAGGCGATGGATCAAAAGGTATGCAACTACTTTGGTCGGAAGGGGGATACGACAAAGATTTTCGCACATGCGAACTAACCCTAATCGATTGAGGGCAAGAGATTAAAAAGCACGCATTGGAAGTAAACTTGCTGTGGTTGCAACACGGCATCCAAGCCATGTCTGGGTAAGGCATCCAACACTTTTGCTATGAATCTGTATTCTTGTTGCCGTTCACGATGTCGCAGAACCGTTTGCAGTTGGATCAACAGCCATGGCATGTCGGCAAAGGGGGCGCCGTTGCGTAACGCGCCGGGTTATCGCTCAATCAACGGAATAAGTGCTGCCGATCGTAGCTGGCCTGATCACGGGTATAGTAGCCGCACATGTTGAGCGACAACAGCACTCTCGGTGCAGACAACCAGTCGGTCGGCATACAAATGTATCGTCGCTTTGCGGTTAGCCAGGCGACAGGGTGCGGAGTATTGATTACGCTCCACCGTCACTAGACAGGTACTGGAGGCGCGAGCCAAGAGTTCGACATAACCATCAAAAGGGGCGGGCAGCGGTATCAGATAAATCTGCTCTTGCTCCAGTACCTCGGCGCCGCAAATGCCGGCATAATCGGGATGCTCAACCGCTAGCCATAAGGCGCGGCAACGCTCAAGCCAAGTGTTCAAGGCGTCAAACGACGCAAAGCACTGGGTCTTAGCCTCATCCACACCGCTATGGTACGAATTAAACAACTAGCAAAAGAGAAGAATCCTGAATTCGTTGATTTCACCTTCTACGATTTGAAGCGTAAAGGTGTTAGTGATACGTAAGGCAGCGATGAAGACAAGCTGAATGCTGAAAGGGTATGATAACGAGATAGGTGTTGTAGAACCAACCAAGAATTAGTGGCGAACTACTCTTTGGTTAAAACGGGCGGATGGCTGAAGAAGCGAATAAATCTTGAAAAATCTTTTTCACCAGACTTTTCAATAGATTAGTCCATGATGATTTTATCAAACCTGAAACCCGTTGAAATTCAACAAGTTATTGGGGTGAACGATGGGGCTCGAACCCACGACAACCGGAATCACAATCCTTTTTAAATTTAACATTTTGAACCACCTTTTTTAGATTAAACGTTTTTTTCTTTATTTTTTAACAACTTGAAAAAGTAAATCGTTGTTTTATAACGAAATCGATTTTGTCAATTTTGCCCTTTTTGGCACGTTTTGTAACGACTTCACTTTGTCCGGTTGACCAATGGTTGACACTTTGTAAACCTCAGAAACCAGGCATTTCAGGACCTCGATAGATTACGAATCTGAAAAACAGGAAAAGCTATTTAACACAATCAAAATAATGCCTAATAGCCAACCTAATGACTGACGATACGGTACGATCATCACGCACAGCCCTTTCAGATAACAAAGCTATAAGCTCATCATCCAGAGCAACGGACGTAACGGTTTTTGCAGGAGCTTTAGCTTTACCCCTACCCTTTTTGGCCGGTTTTAGACCCGTAGTTTCAGAAGACATTTATGACTATTTTTTGATATGTTTTATTTATTTTTAATCTTTTTTCACAAGCTGTATAACATGAGATTCTGAATTACTAGGAAACATAGCAACAACAAGGTTACGCAATGGCAAATGATGTTCTATTGCACGATCAGAATAACCAAGCGTAGTTTCAAGGCATTTTTCCAACACAAGCGCGCTAGAAGCATCAGGAAGACGACCGCGAAAAAGATCCATAGCTAACTCAGTTTGTTCTTCATCGCTTTCGCTTAGATGTAGAATGCGAAATTGATATTCTTCCCCCTTTTCAAAACCATGAGCAAAACCTAATTTATAACCACGATCATATTCAGAGTCGGAAGCAGAAGAAAAAACGCTTACAATTTCATCGATGACTTCATATTTTTTTAGGAAATTAACAACCTCATCATACCTACTAACCGGAACCCTCAAAACGCGGGTTTCTTCACCATATTTTAAATTTCTCATTTTTTTCCTTATAAATTAATAACTTATTTCGTTACGGTATCAAATGGAAAAAAGCGCGATTTTTTAGAAAAAATCACTCAATTTCCCCGTTTTTTTATTACATTTTCACCTTTCAGCAGCCGCTAACCCGCATTCCACCGTTTTAAATTGTCATTTATGACACCTTTGGTATCAAAAACTCTCTTTATTTGACGTGTTACAGAAACGTCAGAATCGCAACCAGCAAAAAACATGTTTCACGGATAACTTCAACGGCCACCCATACCCACGGGGGCGGCTGCATACCTTCCGGGCCTTTGGCCGATAAAAACCCGCGTGAGCGACTGCGTCGACTGTTTTATATTTTGGCCTATTAGAATGGGGAAAATTCCGGGGGGAAAGCCGGGGCATGTCCAAGCCGTGGACGGGGAGCCTAGCAGCCGGGGAAACCCGAACCAGCCCCAAAAACAAAAACCGCCCCACAACTCGCGAAGCCCCGCCCACCACTTGCACACACCCCGCCCCCCGGTTTTCCCCCAATCTAACAGGCCGCCATAACAGTTTTGCACCCTCTCAACCCTTTTTTATTTTGATACGTAAGCTATTCCGCCGCCCCCGTGGGTATGGGTGGCCGCAATTCCAAAAAATGGAAAGGAACGGACCAGCCCTCGACCAATCACCCCCATCCGAAACGCAACCCGCCACAGAACAAAGGCACCAACCACGGCCAGAACCATCAAACCACCACAACCACGCAGACAATCGAAAAGCCACCGCACCGGGCACGATAATACACATTTTTTGCTAATAAAAAATATTTATTTTTAATATTTATTATCTTTTATTATTAAGAATTGCCCGTTTAGACAATATACAGAACCCAAAGACACAAGGAAACTTATGGCTAAATTGACCTATAAGCATACGGATACGATTAAAAATGACGATCAAGAAAACGGACTCAGGAGAATGGAAAGCAGACATTCAACCAGGGGGGAGAGGTGAAAAAAGATTCCGAAAGGTATTTAAAACAAAAGCGGAGGCGGAGCGATGGAAAGCGTTCATGTTAACGAAAAAGACAAAAGAGCCGGACTGGCAACCCGACCGGAAGGATACAAGACGACTAGAGGAAGCTTTAGAAATCTGGTACGACCACCACGGAAAAACCTTAAAGGCGCACCAGGACACATACAACAGACTTAAATTGATAAGCAAGCGACTGAAGAACCCGCGCATATTCCAAGTGACAGCGGAACTCTTTAGCGAATACAGAAAGCAACGCTTAATCGACGGAATCACCCCCAACGGAATCAACAGAGAGCACGCATATTTAAGAAGCGCAATAAACGAACTAATAAGGCTCGACAAATGGAAAGGCGAAAACCCAATAGCCAAAATAAAGCTAATGAAGATCGACGAGCACGAACTCAGCTACCTGACCACCGACGAAATCAACCGATTCATACGACAAGCCAAGGAATCAAATAGCGCGGATTTATTGCTCGTGGTTTCAATATGCCTTGCGACCGGCTCAAGATGGTCCGAAGCAGTGAACCTAAAGCCCCAGAACATCCGAAACGGCCTTATAAGCTACTCAGGGACCAAAAGCGGGAAAAACCGAGCCGTACCAATCCCGAAGAACCTAGAAGACGCCCTAAAAGCGGAGATAAGGGAGAAGCACGGAAAAAAACTATTCACCAACCCGATAAAAGCATTCAGGAACGCAATAGAACGAGCAAATATAATTTTACCGGACGGACAAGAATCGCACATCTTAAGACATACATTCGCGAGCCATTTCATAATGAACGGCGGAAATATTTTAACTTTGCAAAGAATCTTAGGGCATCAAAGCCTAGACATGACAATCCGTTATGCTCACCTAGCACCGGAACATTTAGAAGAAGCAAGAACGCTTAGCCCATATGCAAAAATCTGCTAAACCAGCCGAAAACAAACGAAATCAAAGCGAAAAAAGTTTAACAATCCCCACCCCCTTTATTTTTCAAAAAGGGGCAAGGAAGGCTAAAAAGGGAAAGCACTCAAGGCGATTGAAAACCCTGTAAATCCTCAACCACTTAAAAAGGAACCGGGGAAAAAGAAACAAAAAAAACCGGCTCCCTCTCTCAAGCTCAAGGCTACCCACAACAGCGGGGCGAATGCCCTCGGCGCATTCGGTCACGGGTCAATAATTCCACGGAAGCCCGGCCTAGTCAAGGGCGCTACGCTCGACTTCCCTTGACTAGTCCAGCCTTCCGCGAAATTCCCACCCCGCGACCGAACGACGGCGAGAGGCTACCCACCCCAAAACCCCAGAAATTCAAACCAAGACAGAAAGGCCGAAATAACTAAGATTCCACAGGCTTTAAGGGAAAGTTCTCATCAATGGACTTTTTGAGCAGTAAAGCAGCCAAGGCATAACCAGACATACCACGCCGAGCGGCTTCGAATTCCAAGCGCGCATAATAGGCGTAGGGAATAGCAGTTCTCATTTGCCGATTCTCTTTAGCCGCCGAAGATTGAACGGGCGGAATTAAAGAGGTTTCTTCTTTTGGTTGACTTTCGGTTGACACTTTAGCACTCATAGGGACCGCCTACGAAAGCTAAGTTATTGAATTTATTGGGGTGAACGATGGGGCTCGAACCCACGACAACCGGAATCACAATCCGGGACTCTACCAACTGAGCTACGCTCACCATAATGATGAATTTTTTGCGATGGCACGCTTGGCAGGACTCGAACCTGCGACCCTCGGCTTAGAAGGCCGATGCTCTATCCAGCTGAGCTACAAGCGCAAATCTTGGTCGGGGTAGAGAGATTCGAACTCCCGACATTCTGCTCCCAAAGCAGACGCGCTACCAGACTGCGCTATACCCCGAATTGACCTTCTTATTATCCCGAAGAGCAGTTGCACCTCAGAAAGATGCCTATGATAGAGACATTGATTTAAGGCGTCAACAGAATTTTTGATTTGTACTCTAGGCTTGAGCCAGCTCGGCAAAACAACTGGCATAACATGGCCAAGTTAAACTAGTCGACGACGCACGCCAAACTATCCACTTTTTGGAAGCCACGCGGCAATGCCGTACCCCGATTGGCACGATTTCCAGTGTATTGCGCAATGTCCATGGCTTTGAGCGTAACGTGGCGCTTACCGGAGACAATTTTCAACTCGCCATTCAGAGTCAGCGCTGTGACCGCGACGACAGCGTCCTTCCCGGAGACCAAATCTGCGCTGGGAATTTGAATCAATTTATTGCCCTTACCCTTAGCTAACTCGGGCAAGTCTTGTGCGGGAAAGATTAGCAATCTACCTTGCAGTGTGGCGACCGCTAACAAATCACTGCTATGCGCAATAGGCGTCGGCGTCATTACTTTCGCGGCGGGCGGCAAACTCAATAATGCCTTGCCGGCCTTGTTTTTACTTTGTAGCTCTTTCACTTGCACTCTAAAGCCGTAACCGGCATTACTGGCTATCAATATCCAGTCTTCAGCTTGGCCGGTAAATACATCCGTAAACAAGCTACCCGAGGCTGGATTCAAGCGTCCGGTCAAGGGCTCGCCTTGGCTACGCGCAGAGGGTAGATCGTGAGTGGTGATGGTGTAGACTCGCCCGGTGGAATCCAAAACATAGGCTGGCAAGGTAGTACGGCCTTTTGCTGACGATAAGTAGCTGTCGCCGGCGCGATAGCTCAAACTTTCCACTTCGATATCGTAGCCCTTGGCCGCACGGATCCAACCTTTTTGCGACAAGATAATCGTCACGGGTTCATTCGCGATAAGTTCCGTGGTGTCCAGTGCTTGCGCAGCGTCACGGGCGACAATAGGAGAGCGACGGTTGTCACCGTATTTTTCCGCGTCGCGTTCGATTTCCTTGCGTATCAGACGATTCAGCAAACGTTCCGAACCTAAGGTTTTTTCCAGCGCCTGCCGTTCTTGCTCCAACTCGTCTTGTTCGCCACGGATTTTCATTTCTTCCAGCTTGGCCAAGTGCCGCAGTTTCAGCTCCAGAATCGCTTCTGCCTGCAAATCGCTGAGTTCAAAGCGGGCCATCAACACCGGCTTGGGATGATCTTCGGCTCTGATGATGGCAATCACTTCGTCAATATTCAGATAGGCGATGAGCAAGCCTTCCAGAATATGCAGGCGCGCCAGCACCTTATCCAAGCGATATTGCAAACGGCGGCGCACGGTTTCAGTTCTGAAGCTAATCCATTCGGTCAAAATTATCCGTAGATTTTTGACCTGCGGCTTCCCGTTCAAACCGATCATATTCATATTGACCCGGTAATTTTTCTCCAGATCAGTGGTGGCGAATAAATGCGACATTACCGCATCGACGTCGATGCGCTTGGTCTTGGGAATAACTAAAAGTCGAGTTGGATTTTCGTGATCGGATTCGTCGCGTAAATCCTCGATCATGGGCAGTTTTTTTGCCAACATTTGCGCGGCAATTTGTTCCAGCAACTTGGCACCGGAGACTTGATGCGGCAAGGCAGTGATAACAATGTTGCCATCTTCCAGCTCATATTTGGCACGCATCTTCACCGAGCCATTGCCGGTCGCGTACATTTTTTGAATGTCAGCGCTAGAGGTGACGATCTCCGCATCAGTCGGATAATCCGGCCCTTTGATATGCGTCAGCAGATTTTCCAGTGGCGTTTCAGGATCGTCCAGTAATTGCAGACAGGCGTTGGCGACTTCGCGCAAATTGTGCGGCGGAATGTCGGTGGCCATGCCCACAGCGATACCCATAGTGCCGTTCAAAAGCACGTTCGGCAAACGCGCCGGCATCAAACTGGGCTCTTTCAAGGTGCCGTCGAAATTATCGGTCCAATCCACCGTGCCTTGACCCAATTCGCTGAGCAGGGTTTGCGCGTAGGCGGTCAGTCGCGATTCGGTGTAACGCATCGCCGCAAAGGATTTCGGATCGTCCGGCGACCCCCAGTTGCCCTGCCCATCGATTAAGGGATAGCGGTAAGAAAAGTCCTGCGCCATCAGCACCATGGCTTCATAGCAAGCCGAATCGCCATGCGGATGGTATTTACCCAGCACGTCACCGACAGTACGTGCCGATTTTTTGTATTTGGCTAATGCGGTCAGACCGAGCTCCGACATCGCATAGACGATTCGGCGCTGCACCGGCTTCAGGCCATCGCCGATATGCGGCAAAGCCCGGTCCAAAATGACGTACATGGAATAATCCAGGTAGGCTTTTTCGGTGAATTCTTTTAACGGGAGTTGTTCGAAATTTTCCTGTACGCCCATGGTTTTGCGAGTAATCCTGAGTTGTGAGCCGCGCTATGGCGGCACGATAAAGGCTGGTTAAAATACCACAGTCATGAGAGATCGATCAGGGGAAATAGGCTGGACCGCTGGCAGTGCGAAGGAGTCTTGCCGAAAACCCGTGCGCGTGTAGGAACCAAGGCGAGTATTTAAGCAAGCTCTGTTACTATGGCAACTGTAGCGACACTAAATAAGGGTAGATGTGACTGAAACCAACTCGACCAAGGTCACGTGCCAAACCTGCAAGCTATCGGACCTATGTTTGCCTTTTGGTTTACAACAATGCGAAGTCGAGGAACTGGCGACAATAGTCCGCGACCGCCGGCCGCTGCAAATCGACAATTTACTCTATCGGCAAGGCGATACTTGCAACAGTTTGTATGCCATTAAATCAGGATCGTTCCGCAGCTTTATCGCGAATCAGGAAGGCGAAGAACAAACCATAGGATTCTATCTTCCGGGCGAATTGATGGGGCTGGACTCTCTGCAATACGGGCGCTTTACTTGTTCGACCGTTGCGCTAGAAACCGCTTCGGTTTGCGAATTGCCCTTAGGGAATCTCAATGAATTATGCGGCAAGATCCCTAGCTTACATAGCCAGTTGATGCGGATTTTAGGTAAGGAAATCTCGTCGGATCACGACAAGATCATCCTGCTTGGGCATCGTTCAGCCAAAGAGCGGATGGCGACTTTTTTGTTAATGCTCTCGCAGCGTTATGCGTCACTGGGTTTTTCCAGCACAGCGTTCAATTTAACGATGAGCCGTTTTCATATCGCGAATTTTTTGGGCCTGACAATCGAGACCGTTAGCCGGCAATTGGCGTATTTAAGTCAACAGGGCATTATTTCTGTCAAGCAACGGGGCATAAAAATCCACAACTTAGGTGCGCTGAAGACCGTTGTTAAGTCCTGCGATGTCAGTTGCAAGGTCGATACGAGTATTTCGGATTGATATTGCCGCACTGCGGAGACACGGCAATACCGCATTTCAAGCTTAAGCGGCTTATTTGCTTTCTATAGAAGAAGCGGCTTTTGGTTTGCTCGGTCCAACGCCTTGCTCGCCGCATGCGGCCAGGGTGGTGACTGCGATAACTAACAATAATACTTGGCTGATCAATTTCATGAGTTTTCCTGTTGTAACGATGTTTTTATAGTTCACCTTTGCCGCGCCACAGCGCATTCTCAAAGGAGATGCTCTCCAAGCCTTAAGGCTTGGAGAGCATCATTACACCGAACTGCTAAAGCCATTTGACATCGATCAAATGGCGTAAGGATTTAAACTTGCTTTGGCCGACTGCCATGATTTGAACTCTTTATTCTTTCGTTAGGTGGCTCAGAAATTGGCTGTATTGCAATTCACAAATTTCGGTCAAGAATTCCGGTCTATTTGGTGCGACATTTTGAAAAGTACTAAGCCCCTAAACGTTTTCTCAGTGATGTTATTCGTGGCCGGCCGGCGAATAGGCTTAAGCCTAATAACCAAAGTTGCCAAGCGGCAGGTATTGGCACTGGCTGAACGTATAATTGATACTGCTCGTGAAATCCAGCGAGAACATCGTCGTAGGCACGCTCTTCGTTGTAGAGCATCTGCCGCCTATCATGGGGGGCAAATTGAAGCACTAGCTCGTTGCCGCTTTCGACAAATGTCATGCCGATCAGATTGATTTCCTCCCTGACACTACATCCATTCGCTAAACAAATTAACAGTGGTGGTTCTGCGGCGATTAAATCTCCGCTACCGGTACCCCCTTGCTCAGTTAGCGTCCACTGCGAATAAGCGCGCGAGGCAAGCAGTGACTTAGGTGTTAGCTGAAAATGAATCGTTGGTGGGTCGATCGGGTCAAAAAAACGAGGCAGAACTACTTGGGTTGGCGTTATTTTGTCCGAATATAAAGCCACGAGGCCAGTCGCCGAATTGGAGTAGCGTTCGGCAACTTGCAGCCAAACGTGGCCTTTTAAAGGGATATTCGACTCTCTAAGTTGGGTGATTGGCGGATTTTGGGCGTCATCAACATAGTTTTGTTCGTAGGTGGCTGCGGAAGGCTTTAGTACCGAGTAGCGGAACAAATAGCCTGAGAAATCTTTAGTCGAATAGCGAAACGCGGCGATGCCGCCCAGTTCGAAATCACTCCCAAATCCTACCAAACACTCCGCTGTGATGACGCAGGTTTGGATTGGAGTGGGCAACTGTCTTATGCTAGAAATCGTGGCCGCTTGAAGCGATGGTAAGTAAAGACTTAGACCCATACCAATAATGACTGACAATTTTGCGTTCATAGTTAAATCCTCAGTAAGCTGTTACTTGAAACTAAAATGCAATTTCCCTAATTTTTACAGCAACAAAGCAAATATCCTTAACTTGCAGATCCCGACCGACATTGAATAGCAGTCAGCTTGAGTTGACCAAAGTCATGCTCTTCGTAGGAAACCCAAACCCGGCATAACGCAACGGGTTTGGACTGGTCAGTCAAAGCAAATTACTTACTATCGCGACGATTTTGATCCTCATCGTCGTGATCATTTTTTTGGTGGCGAACTTTACAATAACTTAAGGAACCTGGATTGACTGATGCATCGCGAGCGGCAACCCCAGTATCGGCAAAGTCAGTAAACAAACCGTCAACCCCCAAATCATAGTAATAGGTCATTTCTTGTTGCGGATCGGCAAAGCCGTAGCCGGAGGCATCGTTACGGAAAGTCCAGGTGTGGACCAGTAAGCCTTTATCGTGAGCCATTTCCACTACACCGGTACTACCTTCCACCCGCCGGTCTTTTATAGTGACGTTTCCATCACCGTCGCGATCAATACCATCAGCAACCGTTTTTACTAAATAGGGCTTCCAAGGACCGATTGCATCGGCGTAGGATTTAACAAAATCCAGACCATCGTTACTCAACAAGTCTGCAAAGGTCCGTTGATCGCCCTTTACCACGAAGTCATAAGGCTGTTTATAAGGTGCAACCAGCGACATCGAGCCGTCAGCATTCACATCATCCGCATCAACGAGCTGGACCAGTTTAATTCGGGTTTTACGGCTGAGATATTGCAGATTACTCACTTCAAAAGACTGGATAAACACCGGTGCGCACGCGCTGTTACCGTATTCCTTGTGCAGCTTTTTCAGCAGTTTGTCTTCAAAGAAATTCTTACCGAATAAGGGCTTACCTTTGGCATTTTTCAGATCGGCATGATAAGTGGAGTGCTTGATTTCTGGATAGATACCAATCATTCGACCGGATTTTTCGCTTTGTTTTTTTGCCAACGCGATCACTTCATTCAGGGTTGGAATTTCAAACTCGCCGTCATACGAATTATCCCGTCCGCGGGTTTGAATAGCGCGCAGGGATTTGATTTCTTTTAGGGTAAAGTCGCTGGCAAACCAATCGGTCACTGGAAAACCATCGACCAAACGGGTCGTCTTACGATCAGCATATTCGGGTCGAGTGGCCACATCGGTGGTGCCTCCTATCATTGGTTCGTGACGGGCAATCATCTGGCCATCCTTGGTCAAAACCAGATCAGGTTCGATAAAGTCCGCGCCCATGTCAATCGCCAAGGCGTAGGCTGCCAAAGTATGTTCCGGGCGATAACCTGAAGCACCGCGATGGCCAATGACTAAGGGACCGGTAGTAGCATGCGCGTGATGTTTGCTGTTCGGCATAGCATAAGCACTGTTTTGCGTACCAAGCGCAGCCAACAGTGCAATCGTCAATAACGTGGGTTTCAACATAAATAAAGTCCTCATTTAGCGTGAGTTTAAATGGCTTAGCCAGAGAAATTGCCGAGCGGCAGATACCAGCCCGGCAACGAGTTTTTAGTCGTGATCGCGACCGCGACGATCATGCTCTCGATCACGTTCAGCATCAGCGGCTAGGGTTTTACTGAATACAACAGAGCCGGCGATATCCTTGAAATCCACCGTCATAGTGCGGCTTTTTCTGTCGATGTTTACTTCACCAAAGAATTGCAGGCCGGCGTAAGGCGACAAATTGACTTGGCCGGCTGGCGGGGCTTTCGTGAAAACAACCTGCGGGCCGAAGGTACCATCGGCGCTGTTCGGGCCAAAGGAGCCGGCATTTAACGGACCGGCGACGAACTCCCAGAACGGTGCGAAATCCTTAGAGGCCGCTTTGCTTGGGTCGTAGTAGTGAGCCGCGGCGTAATGGACGTCGGCAGTCAGCCAAACTAGATTGCTGATACGCTCTCGCTTGATAAAGCTCAACAAACGAGCCACTTCCAACTCCCGACCTGCTGCCGGGCCGTCGTTGCCATTCGCAACCGCTTCCCAACGCGCTTGGCCTTGGGCGTTGTTACCGTCACCGATATTTAGGCCGATCGGCATGTCGGCGGAGATGACTTTCCAGGTGGCTTTAGAGTTTTTTAATTCTGCCTGCAACCAAGCCATTTGCTCCGCCCCTAAAAAGGCGGTTTCGGCATTTTCCTGGGGCTGCAAATTGGCGGTATTCGGGCCGCGATAGCTGCGCATGTCCAGCACAAACACATCCAACAGCTTGCCGTAGGAAATTTTGCGATAAATCCGCTCGGATTCTTCGGCGTCGTAAGGACGCAGCGGCGCATACTCAAGGAAAGCTTTGGTGGCGCGGGCAATCAGCGTCGGGATATTCTTTTCGGTGTAGCGCGGGTCGTTACTCAAGTCTTTGGAATCGGACCAGTTATTGACCACTTCATGGTCGTCCCACTGCCAGATTTGCGGGACTTCGGCGTTGAAGCGGCGGACGTTTTCGTCTAACAGATTGTATTTATAGCGGCCACGGAACTCGTCCAAGGTTTCCGCAACTTTACTCACTTCCGGCGTCACCAGGTTAGTCCAAACCTGGCCATTTTCAGCCAGCTTGCTTTCTGGAATCGGGCCGTCTGAATACACATTGTCGCCACTTTGGATGAAAAATTGCGGCTGCACCTGGCGCATGGCTTCGTAAATCTTCATACCGCCGAAGCTTTCGTTGATCCCCCAGCCTTGGCCTGCAGTGTCGCCGCCCCAAACAAACCGAATATCATCGCGCTTACCTATCGTATGAAAGTGTCCGATGACGGGTTCGCTTTTGCTACGGGCGTTGGTCAAATCTTCAAACCAGACTTTTACATAAACGTCCTTGCCTTCGGGCAGACCGGTTAAATCCTGACGCGCGGTAAAGTCGGTTTCCGCCAGGGCATAAGGGCCGCGAACGCTAACAGCTTCCCTGAACTGCGGATTGAACGCATATTCCACCATCATGCGCGATGGGCGATCAGCCCGACTCCAAACGATAGCGCGTCCGGGTGCCAAGTCGCCGATCTGAATGCCTTGTTCCATTTGCGGTACGTCAACGGTTCCGGCAAACACCGACGCGTTCAGGGTGAACCAGCCGGCGATAGCCAATGCCAATGTTGTTGGTTTTAACAAACCACTTCTAGGTGTTAAGAATTGCATTGCAACTGCTCCTAAGCGTTATGAAGAGGCCCGGATTATAGGCAGCGGCAAATGACAGGTTGATTAAGGTCTGCGCACAATGCGGGGAAACGATTCGCAGCCAATTCCGTCAGCAGGGAAGCTGTTTACCTGCTAGATGCTAAACAGGCGGGGTCTGCCAAGTTTTGTGATGTGCTTCGCATTTAGGCACGGTTGTTGCTAAGCAACATTTTGTCTTTCGCTTTTTATTTCAATTAGTTACGATTAGTCTATTATTGCTACTCCGCTAAAGCTCGGCGTGTGTTTCGCTTGTGGATTAACAATTGCTTAGCCGCCGATAACGGCGCATCTAAGCAGACCCGCAAGCTGTTTTAACCCGCGCGCAACTAAAAGCCATTTAAACCGATACGACTCCCAGTCGCCGGTGTATGCCAGCTACAGCAATAAAAACTATAACAATAGCAAGCAAGAGGCAGGAATCATGATCAAACCCGGCAGCACGCGGCGCGGAGCCAAATCCAAACAACTGAATCGTTTATTGACGATCCCGGTATCCCATATCAGCGAATTAGTCCGTTGGATGCTCGACTACGGCGGGGTGCCGTATCGGGAAGAAGGCAGTGTGCCGATGCTGCATTTACCCGCCTTCTTGTTGGCAGGCGCCGATGCTAAGGCCATGCCGGTGTTGATCACAAGCGAAGCAACCTTATGTACCATGCGCGAATCGCTGCAATACATCGATGCCCGTTTACCCGCTGAACTGCGGCTGTATCCGTGCGATGAGGAAGGCATGGCGGAAACCGAACGCTTGCTGGCGTTGCTGGTAGACAAATTGGGTTTGGCAACCCGCAATTACGGCTATGCGATGTTGCTACCACACATAGAAACGGTGCTGTCGTTCTGGCAACAGCGGGTGCCTAACTGGCAAAAATGGTTGGCCGAACGCGCTTATCCCGCATTGGCTAAAGCCATGGAAAAATCCCTACCTGCCGATCCCGGACAAGTCGAACCCTGCAAACAACAAATTGAAGCGATTTTTGCGGAGCTGGATGCACTGCTGGCCGACGGCAGAGCCTATTTACTGGGTACGCAACCCAGCATCGCCGATTATTGTCTGGCCGCACTATCCGCGCCGGTGTTGTTGCCGGCTCAATTCGGCGGCGTACAACCGTCCAAGGAAGCATTGCCAGCCGCCTACCAGGCTTTTGTCGAGCAATTAACGGCCACACCAACCGGGGCCCTGGCCTTGAAAATGTACCGGGAACATCGACCCGCCCCGGCACCAATGCTGGACTATCACCCCACATCCACCACCCCGCAAAATATCGTCAGTTATTACCTGGCGCGCGGCATCGCCATGCTGACCGGAGCCACGGTGCAACGCCAGTTATTCGGGCTGTTACGCAAACACAAACCCGTATTGGTGCTGGGCAAACGCGTACTTGTCACCCTCGACAAGGATGTGCGCGAGACGCTGGCCCGCGATACCGAATTTACCATCGCCGAAATCAACGCCCCGAATATGCAACGGCTGAACGGGCCGTTTTTCTTAGGGATGGACCGCTCGGAAGCCTACAGCAAAGAACAAGGCGCATTGCGTCGGGTCATCCAGCCCGGCGAAGACCAATTGATCCGTCGCATCGTCCGCCAGCATTGCGATGAGATGATCCAAGCCGCCTTGCCGGTGGGCCGCATCGATATGGTCTCGCAATTAACCCGACCCGTGGCGCGGCGCTTTATCCGCGATTACCTGGGTGTGCCCGGACCGGATGAAGTGACGATGATGCGCTGGATGCGTTCCCTGTTTCACGATCTGTTTTTGAATCTCAGCAGCCAGCGCAGCACTCAAATAACCGCCGAACAGTCTTTCCAGGAAATGGGGCCATACCTGTTAACTCTCATCGCCGAGCGCCGGCAACGCATCAAACAAGGCGAGCAGTTCGAGGACTTTCTGTCACGGCTAATCAAAATGGGCATGGACGGCGAGCACGATCTGGACGACGACGGCATCCGCCGCAACATCTCCGGCCTGATTGTCGGCGCACTGGACACTACCTCAATGGCCACCACCTTGATTGTCGAGCAACTGCTCAGCAAACCCGATGTCTTGCAACGCGCCAAACAGGCGGTCGATGACGAAGACAAATTATTGCATTTGTGTTTCGACGTGTTCCGTTTCAACACTATGGCGGCAGCCATGCGTCGGCATTGTAAGAACGGTGCTGAGGTTGCCGGCGTGAAAATTCCGCCCGGCACTGAAGTATTCGCCTTTACCGCCTCGGCGATGTTCGACGAAAGCGCTTGGCCGGAGCCTTTTAGTGTGCGCGACGACCGCGCGCTGGATCGCTATATGCACTTTGGCGACGGCATGCACCGCTGTTTTGGCGAATACATCAATCGCATCCAAATCCCGACCTTGGTAGCCAGTTTGCTGCGCTTGAACAACTTAAAAATATCCAGCGGTATCTTGTACGACGGACCGTTTCCCGATCAATTTGTCCTGAGCTTTGATCGGTAATTTCTTCATCAGCACGATAATAATTTCAAGAGGACGTGTGTATGCAACAAAATCCCATGACCGTTATCACGGAAGTATTGCCGGACCAGCTACAGAAGCTGGAAGCGTATTTGGCACCGATAGGCACGGATATCAAAAACAATCCGGTGATTAAGTTTTCCGATTATCAACAGCTGCACTACTGTACTTTTTTCGTTATACCCGGCAAACATCCCTCAGAAGTGGATACCGGCGAGCCCGCTTTGCTGGCCTTTGAAGCCAATATAGACGGCGATGTGAAGCAATTTATCAACGATTTGCTTGCCGGCAATCCGGAGTTTGTGAATAGCGTTTATAGCTGCTGCAAGGATTATCCGGGCGATAACGTCAGCCAACTGGCCGACTATTTATTGAACAACGATTTTGGCGCCAATGCCTTTTACGTCGCCCACCCCGGCCAGACCCGCAATACGATTTACGAGCAACAGCAAATCCGCCAGCGTATCCAAGACTATATCGACGCCAATCGCCCGGAGTTGGCGGCTAAACAGCCGGCTGAGATTCATGCCGACATCGTCAAGCATTTAGGCACCATCAATAAACCCGAGCTGCAACCGTTTTTGAGCAGCATGGGGCAAAACATCTTCAATGCTTTGTTAGCCGTGTTGGGCATATTGTTGGTGGGCGGCTTCTTCGGCATGTTCGGGCCGCTAGTGGAGTTTTTGGTGGTATTGGTGCTGATAGCCGGCGTCGCATTCGCAGTGGTCTTGCGCTGGAACGAGATGCGCGACAAACAGGACGATAAGCCCTGGGTAGTTTCCGAGCAAATGGAAGCTATTCAACGCGTGGAAGACCGGCAATTGCAAAACCATCTGACCAGCGTCATCGACATCAAACCTGGTTGGTTCAGGCTGACCACGCTGAAAGTGGTGCTGGCAGGGATCAATTTAGTCGCCAAGCTGGTGGCTACCAAGGGCGACCTGAGCGGCATTGTTACCATCCATTTTGCCCGCTGGGTGATTCTGCCCGGCAACAAGCGCTTGTTATTCATGAGCAATTACGACGGCAGCTGGGAAAACTACCTGGGCGAATTTATCGACCACGCCAGTGTCGGCTTGAGCGCCGTGTGGAGCAACACGCAACTAGGTAAGGACCGAGGCTTTCCGGATACGCAATGGTTGGCCTTGCGCGGCGGTTCTCGCGACGAACAACGTTTCAAAAATTTCGCCAGAAACAGCCAGCTCGCCGAGTTGGTCTGGTATAGCGCCTATATCGATTTGTCCGTGAAAAATGTCGCCAATAATCGGGCGATTCACGAAGGTTTATTTTCTACGACCAATCTGGCTGCTTGGCTGAGATGCTTATAAAAGGACTCCAACAATGACCACCATCGACAAATTAGAAGACGTACAAGGCATCGTGTTTAGCGGCTATAACAAACATATGGCCAACTGTAGTTACTACCTGTTAAAAATCGACGACGCCAGCAAAACCAAACCCTGGTTGAAAAATCTGGTCGAGCAAAACCAAATCAGCCACGGCGCAGATAAACCGACGGAAGAAACTGAAAACCGCATAAATTTGGCGATCAGTTATTCCGGTTTCGAACAGCTCAATCTGGATAAAGACAGTCTTTACAGCTTTGAACTGTCGTTCCGGGAGGGCATGCATTCCGAACACCGTTCCGCGCTTTTGGGCGACCGTGGCATCAACGATCCCAGCGTTTGGGACTGGGGCAGCGGCGCCAAGTGCGTGGACATGTTGTTCATGCTGTTTTCCAAAAACGACGCGATCCACAAGGCCAGCCAGAAATACCATGAAAAAGCCTTTAAGGGCGCCGGCTTGAGCGTGGTGCAGCGCCTGGAAGCCGGCGAAAAAAAACAAGACGCCAATGGCTTTGTTTTGGAGCATTTCGGTTTCGCCGATGGCATCTCCGATCCGACAGTAGACGGTTTCCCTACTACTACCGATACCGGCGAAATCGCTACTGGCGAGTTTTTGCTGGGTTATCCTAATCAATACGACGGCAAACTCACCAAAATGCCGCAGTTGGGTGCCGCAGGGGAGGCGTTTGGTAAAAACGGCACCTACCTGGTGTTACGTCAGCTGAAGCAAGAAGTGGGCAAATTCTGGGCGTTCATGGAAGAAGAAGCCGCACGCCAAGGGATCACCGCCGACTATCTGGCCGCCAAATTCGTCGGTCGCTGGAAAAGCGGTGCGGTGGTAGAACCTAACCAAGATACCGACCCTAATAAAGTCGATAACAGCTTTAACTTCACTAAAGACCCACACGGCACCGGCTGCCCGCTGGGCTCACACATTCGCCGCGCCAATCCAAGAGCGGTAGGTTTGGGCGCTACCGAAGCAGAAGCGCTAAAGGTAGCCAACCGCCATCGTATACTGCGTCGCGGCCGTAGCTACGGCAACTTCCTGGCAAACCCGGCTAAAGACGACGGCAAAGAGCGCGGCCTCTTGTTCATCTGCTTAAACGCCAATATCGAACGCCAGTTCGAATTTGTGCAACACACCTGGATCAACAGCGTGAAATTCGCCGGCCTTTACGACGAAGACGATCCGCTGATCGGCAGCGGCGTGGCGGAGAACCGCAATTTCACGATTCAGGATGAACCGCTGCGGCGGCGGGTGTGCGGGTTTCAGCAGTTTGTGACGACGCGGGGCGGGAGTTATTTCTTTTTGCCTAGTTTGAGCGCGTTGGGGTTGTTGGGGAGTTCCTAGGTCTGGTTTGTCTTGGAATGTAGGCTGGAATAAGCTTTTTGGCGCTTCGGGCCTGTTAGTATTAATTGAATCGCTATCGCGATGGGTGTTTTTAACGTCGGTTCTCGGACCGACAGCCGAGATACTTTTCTTTGCTTGTCCAAAGAAAAGTATCCAAAAGAAAAGACACCCGGATGCCGCTTTGATCCTGCGCTCCGAAGCTTTTGAACGGGGTTGCCAAAAGGGGCTTCCTGCCCCTTCGGCAACGTGCGGCATCCCTGCCGCACCCCTTCGGGCTGATCCGCTCAAAAGCTCCGGTGCTCGGCGCGGCATGCGGGACAAAACCATCCCGGAGTATGGAGGACTCTTTAATTTACGTGAAAATTAAGTAGCCTCGATGAAACGCAG
>FSSH01000572.1_pt3 | contig 119680 bp, 115 predicted proteins | sample 1166101 | NCBI WGS metagenome assembly FSSH01 (sample SAMEA32972668, study PRJEB13176) | freshwater metagenome | biome: Drinking water system; feature: Biomass in drinking water that filtered by 0.45 um membrane; material: drinking water | place: USA | collected 2012-12-20 | depth 0 m | reverse complement strand
TGGCGAACGGCGGCCTCGATCTGTCGCGCGTGATGTTCTCGGCAGAATTCGGCCGGACGCTGGCCTATTACACTGGCTTCGTTTTTGAAATCTCGGCACCTGGGCTGAAAGCCGATGGCGCGATCGCCGGCGGCGGGCGTTACGACGGCGTCATGCGGGCTGCGGGCGCACCGTGCGACGTGCCAGCTGTCGGGGCCGCGATCCACACGCAGCGGCTGCTGGCAACGGTCTCGGGCATCGCACCGAAGGAGGGCCTATGACCCGATTGACGCTGGCCGTGCCGTCCAAGGGTCGCTTGATGGAGCAGACGACCGAACGGTTGACACGCGCCGGGCTGACCGTTCGGAAAGTCGGAAACGCGCGCGGATATCGCGGCGAAATCGATGGCATGCCCGATGTCGAGGTCGCCTACGTGTCGTCGTCAGAAATTGCGGCAGCGCTGAAGGCCGGTAGTATTCATGTCGGCGTCACTGGCGAGGACCTTGTGCGTGAGAGCATGTCGGATTCAGCGACCAGGGTCACGTTATTGACCGGGCTCGATTTTGGTTTTGCCGATGTCGTGGTCGCGGTGCCGGCGTGCTGGATCGATGTTGCTACAGTTGCCGACCTTGACCAGATCGCCATGCCGTTTCGGCGTGCGCATGGGCGTTGGCCGCGCGTCGCAACGAAATATACGAATTTGACGCGAAAATTTTTCGCCGAAAAGGGTTTCGGAGATTACCGCATCGTCGAAAGTGTTGGCGCGACCGAAGGGACGCCCGCTGCCGGGACCGCCGAATTGATCGTCGACATCACAACGACGGGCGAAACGTTGCGCGCCAATGGGCTGAAAATTCTCGACGACGGCGTGATCCTTCGATCGCAAGCCAATCTGGTCGCATCGAACGTCGCCGAATGGTCGGCGCAATCGCGGCGGGCGTGCGACGAGTTGTTGGCAAAGCTTCAAAGTTCGCGGTGAAGGCCTCATGTGTCGGCCAGCAGGCACTTCAAAATTCCATAGTCGAACTGACCATCGAGCGCTGCAAATGCCGGTCCGAGCTTGCCGGTATCGCGCGTGTGCAGCCGTTCGAAGACGGCTTCGATCTGATCACTCTCGGCAGCGTCAAGTGGTAGAACGTCTTTGGCCGACAGCAGGCCTGCTTCGATAGCCTCGGCAAAGTGGCCGTAGACCGTGCCGATTTCGATGCGCCGTTCGGCGGCGATGGCCTCGGCATCAAGGCCGCGCACGTGAGCTGCAAGCGTTTGATTGACAGTCTGCGATAGCCGGTTGGTCAGCAGTGGGTGCTTTTTGAACGTGCCGATAACGTCGAGGAAGGCCCGGCCGTAGCGGGCAATTTTACTGGTGCCAAGGCCCGTGATGTCATGCAGCGCCGTTTCGCTGGAGGGACGCTTTTCGGCGAGTTCTATCAGTGTGCGGTCTTGAGCCACGACGTAGGGCGGTAGTTTGGCCGAGGCGGCAAGTTTCAAGCGCACGGCTTTCAGCGCATCGAGAAGCGAGGCATTTTCGGCGGCAACGCGCTGCACCGGCTTGCCGTCTCGCTTGGCTTTCTTCGGTGCCGCCCGCGTCACGCGCATCAAGAACCGGTCTTCGCCGCGCAGTAGCGGTCGGGCGCGCTCGGTAAGCACCAGCGTGCCGTGCCCCTCGTCGTCGCCGTTGAGATATCCAGCCGCGATCAATTGGCGGAACAGTCCTCGCCAAGCGGTTGCTGAGAGATCTTTGCCGATCCCGAAAACCGAAAGCTTGTCGTGATTGTTGCGCAAAATACGCTCGTCCGCCTTGCCAACGAGCACGTCGGTAACGTAGGCGACTCCAAATCGCTGACCAGTGCGATAAATCGCCGACAATGCTTTTTGAGCGACGACAGTGCCGTCTTCGGTTTCAGGTGGCGTCAGGCAATTGTCGCAGTTGCCGCAAGGCTCAGCGAGACGTTCGCCGAAGTAGGCGAGCAACGCTTGGCGCCTGCACCCCGGCATTTCAGCGAGGCCGATCAGCGCGTCGAGTTTTTGGCGCTGCACCTGCTTGAAAGCGTCGGCGCCCTCCGACTGGGCAATCCATTGGCGCAGTTGCACGACATCCTGGATGCCATACGCCATCCATGCGTTGGCGGCTTCGCCATCGCGCCCGGCGCGGCCGGTCTCCTGATAGTAAGCTTCGATCGATTTCGGCAAATTCAAGTGCGCGACGAAGCGAACGTCGGGTTTGTCGATGCCCATGCCGAATGCGATCGTCGCGACGATGATGATGCCGTCTCCGGCGAGAAATTTTGTCTGTGCGGCAGCGCGAATATGAGGTTCGAGACCGGCGTGATAGGCGAGCGCTTTGCGGCCTTTCCCGGCGAGCCATCCGGCCGTTTCTTCAACGGCCTTCCGCGAGAGGCAATAAATAATGCCGGCATCGGCCGGGTGTTCTGCTTCGAGGAACTGCCAGAGTTTTTCGCGCGAACTCATCGATCCGGATTCAGCAATCGTGTAGCGGATATTGGGCCGGTCGAAGCTGGCGATGAAACAGGCGGCATCTTCCAGCGATAGCTCGGTGATGATTTCCTGCCGCGTCCGCTCGTCGGCCGTTGCCGTCAGTGCGATGCGCGGCACGCCGGGAAAGCGCTCGGCGAGGATTTTCAGCTGCCGGTATTCGGGCCGGAAGTCATGCCCCCATTGCGACACGCAGTGAGCTTCGTCGATGGCGAACAGAGCGACGCGGTGACGCGACAGCAGCGACAGCATGCGCTCCTGAACGAGGCGCTCGGGTGCGACGTAAAGCAGATCGAGTTTTCCGGCGGCGAAATCTGCCTCAACGCGGTTTTGCGCCTGGCGATCGAGGGTGGAATTCAGGAATGCAGCGTTGACCCCCAAATCCTTCAACGCATCGACCTGATCCTGCATGAGGGCGATGAGCGGCGAGACGATGATGCCGGTGCCGTCGCGAACGAGTGAGGGGACTTGATAGCAAAGCGATTTCCCGCCGCCGGTTGGCATCAGGGCCAAGCAGTCGCCACCGTGCAGTACGGTTTCGATGATGGTCGCCTGATGCGAACGAAAGCTCTTGTAGCCAAACACCTCTTCGAGACGGGCGTGTGCCCGGTCCATGAGCGTGTCGGGCGGAGCGGCGAACGGCAAGGCGAGGGGCGCGGCGCGAGCCGACATGATCGATTCCTGGCACGCGCCGGGTGGCACGACGTTGCTTTGGCTTGAGCCTGCAACGTAGTTTGATTCTCGGCATGGCCGGGTGGCTTAAGTCGGCTTCATCCCAAGGAATTGTCGCGAGAGTTGTCGGCAAAACATCTTCTGATGCCTGTGATTCGGTAGTTGTGAGATTAACGCAGCCGGTTTGTTCATGGCCGGTTCAGCTAAGGCGTGTCAGCGTGCCTGGATATTTGGTGTCACGCTCCCGTGCACCAGATTTGCGCGCGCCATCCTGCAAGGCCTGGATCAAGCCATATCCCCACTTCCCCCTGACTTGGTCTGTGGCTCAGCAGGGTGGCGCCGCGTGCCAGTCTCGCCGTCACCTCAAACGACGATGTTGCCCGAAGCGGTCATGCGACTGGCGGCGGTGGGCCGTTAGACGGGTGAGGTGGATGGTTTTCAAGACATGCCGCGATGATCTCGAGCGTACCGGCGACGGTGGTGTCGAAAGCCAATGCCGGGCGTTGCAGGTCGGTCGGGATGTGGATGAAGCCAACGCGCGTTGGCAAGCTCGCTGAGCGAACGAACGCGAGTGAGCAATACAAAACCGCGTTACAGAGATAAGCGCCGGCATCGTTCGAAAGCGAGGCCGGAATTCCACGAGACGCCAATCGCCGCGCAATCTGATGGATGGGCAACGTCACCGCGAGACTATCGGCGCCCGCTTGCACAAGCCCCGGTGAAAGCGGCTTCGATCCGCACGCGTCGGTGGCCATGCGGCACGTGTTCGTGGCCTGCGTTTCAATTCGCAGGCCCGTGCAATCTTGCGCGACGCCAAAATGCAAAACGAGTGATGGTTGAATGCGAGTTATGAGATCAACGGCGCTGCTTGGGGCGGCTATCCATTCAGTGGGCAACACGGCACCAAAAAATGAGTGGTCGCGATAGTCTGCCCGGGCGGCCTCCACTGCGGCGGCGACGAGGCGGGCGGAGGCGTTGACGGTGACGCCGGGAAATGGACCAAATCCGGTGAGTAGGATCGATTGACCCGATAATGAGCCACGCCCTGATTGCAGCACGGTGTCTGTCATCGCGAGAAGGTCGCCGCCACTTATAGCCCCATCAACGCCATGATGCGATCAACGGCGAGTGTCGGCAAAAGTGTACCGCGCGCCACTGAATTTTCGATTTGCGGAAGCTCGGCGGCGACACCTGGATTTGCCTTCAACGCGCTCATCAGGCGCGCTTCAAGCATATCGCGCATCCAGGATACCGCTTGAGCTTGACGGCGAGCTGCGAATTCACCGGTCGCCATCATTTTCGTGCGGTGCTCGATGACGTTTGCCCACAGCTCCGTTAGTCCACGATTGTCGCGCCCCGAGACGGTGACCACCGGCGGAAACCACGTCGCGCCGTGCGGTGTAAAAATCTGAAGTGCGCCGCGATATTCGCCGGCGGCGGTTTCGGCTCGTTTGATGTTGTCGCCATCGGCTTTGTTGATGGCGATCATATCGGCAAGTTCGATGATGCCTTTTTTGATCCCTTGCAGGTCATCGCCGCCGCCAGCCAGTAGAAGCACCAGGAAGAAATCGACCATATCGGCGACGGCAACTTCAGACTGCCCGACGCCCACGGTCTCGACGATGATGACGTCGAACCCGGCAGCTTCGACGAGGGCCATCGTTTCGCGGGTTTTTCGGGTGACGCCGCCGAGCGTGCCCGACGACGGCGATGGCCGGATGAAGGCATTTTTTTCGACCGCGAGAGCGCTCATGCGGGTTTTGTCACCGAGGATTGACCCGCCGGTTCGTTTTGACGTCGGATCGATGGCGAGCACGGCGACCTGCCGGCCGTCGGCGATGAGGTTCATGCCGAGCTGATCGATGGTTGTCGATTTGCCGACGCCCGGCACGCCGGTGATCCCGAGCCGGATGGCTTGCCCCATGCGTGGCAGGAGGGATTGCAACACCTGTTGTGCCAGGCGGCCATGGTCCGGATTGGTGCTTTCGACCAGAGTGATGGCACGGGCGAGCAGGGCACGGTCACCAGCGGCGATACCGGTCACGTAGTCGTCGACCGAGATTTTGTGCGCGGCAAGAGACAAAGTGGACATTGACGGGCGTTTCACATCGTTGTCAGAGGGCTGCATCAAGCTTTTTCTGCGCTGGCATCAGTATGGTGATAGGGACCATGAGCACGAAATGGCGCTGCGGCAAGCCGGGATTTCGCCGCTCTTTGCCGGCACGGCTGGTGAATGGCTCGCACCGGTTAGGTGTTTAGGGTATCACGGGCATAGCTGCGGCTGCCAGGCGGGACGGGCGTCGCGGTTCGAAGCAATTTGGGGGGCTCATGGCATTCTTTACGAAGCGCAACACCCTCGTCACGCTTGCCGTGGCTGGCGTGCTCACTGCGGGTGCGGTTGCGACGACGTGCATGGTGCTGGAAAGCTCGCGATCGCCATCAACATCATCCGCACCGCCACTACCTGATCGCCGTGATGGTGATTCCAGTACCTCGAATGCTCCGTCGGTTGGGAAATCCGCACCGGAAGAACCGACCGCAGGTGCCCCGACTGCGTCCCCTTCCGCACCCGCTCCTGCTGCGCCGCCACCGCCACCGGTTTTGGAGCAGGCGCCGGACACCGATGCATCGAGCCCGCCGCCCGCTGGCGCCAGTCCTCCGGATGCAAAACCAGGCGACGAGGCGCCATCAGGCAGCGAACCGCAACCTGAGGGTCGTGCCGCGCCGCGAACCGAATATTATCCCTACAGCCGGTCTCGCAGTCTGCCGCGCTCAGCCGTGCCGCGAGACGCCGACAAGGAACCGTTCGATGTTGTGCCGGTCTTTTACGGAACTGATCGCGCGGTGCTGCCCGATCCTAAACGTTTGCAGTACGGAGCCGATCGCGCACACAAACTCGAGATGGGCCGCGCCTTGATCACGGTGCCGACGGCGCACAAGGTTCCCAATATCGAGCGGCCGTGGGTCGTCGAAATCCCTTACTTCAAATACAAAGTATATGAGGAGAAGGAGGATCCGGCGAAGCATTTCACGATGCAGGAGATTGCCGCACTCACCAAAGAGCAGATGCTGCAATACGTGCGCGAACGGTTGGCCAAATCCGTCAGCTTCAAGGATCACGCCTTCGTTTTCGTGCACGGTTTCAATACGTCATTTGACGCCGCGCTCTACCGCACAGCCCAGGTTGCCTACGATCTCAAATTCGATGGTGTGCCGTTCGTTTATTCCTGGCCATCGGGCGGCAAGGTTGCGAGCTATACCTACGATCGTGGCAGCGCCGAGCAGGCTGAGCCGCAACTGGCTGAATTCCTGTCATTCGTCGTCAGGGAGAGCGGCGCTAAATCGATCAGCCTGATTGCGCATTCGATGGGCAATGAATTGCTGCTCCGCGTGCTCGAGCGGATGCGCCCGAGCGTGCCGGACGGTGTGGTCATCAGTCAGGTGATCCTGGCAGCGCCGGACGTCGATCGCGATAAGTTCGGCAACATTGCTCGCCAGATTACAGATTTCGCCAAAGGTGTAACTTTGTATGCGGCGTCGAACGACCGGGCGCTCGGATATTCGGCAAGGTTCTGGGGCGGTATACCGCGTGCGGGAGACGTGCCGCTGACCGGCCCGCTGATCATTCCTGGCGTCGATACCATCGACGTCACAGCCGTTTCGACCGACAGCCTCGGGCTCAATCATTCGGGCTATGCTGAAAATGCGGCGCTGCTCAACGACATCAAGCTGTTGCTGCAAAATGGTGAGCGGCCGCCGGAGAAGCGAGATCCCAACCTCTTGCGGATCGAGAGTGCGGGCGGCGTTTTCTGGCGGTATCCTGCACTTCCGTAGCGTCAACGCTTTATCAATCACTGTCCCATAACATGACATTTGAAGTTCAAGTGTTATGAGGGTTTTTGCCATGATGTGGCGCGTCAGTGTTCGTTGGCTGGGTGTGATAGTGAGCATTGCGTTCACTGCTGCCGGTGGCCCGGCGGGGGCGGCTGATGCGTATCTCTGCGGACCGGACAAGATCGTTTACGTCGCAGTCCAAGATCTTGAACTTAAGAAACGCACCGACCCGTGCATTGCGGCCTACTATGGCTTGAAGATCGAAGAACTCAGCCCATCGGTAAAAAAAAATCCGGTCAAGACCGTTTCCGGCATGACGCCAACGCCGGTATTGCGTCCGCTCGCCGACGTCGATCTCACGCGCACATCGGCGCCGCAGATGGAAAAAATTGGCCGCCAAGCATCGTTGCAAAATAGCCCCGTCTCAACGCCTGGAACAGATTATCGCAATGTCCACGTGTTGAACGCAACCACGGCGAATGACGCTTGGTATCACCACCAGCGCTAACGCATCGACAAGCCGCCTGCCTGTGTTTGTTCGTTGCTTAAAGCCAATTTCCATATCCATTGAGTGATCAAGATGTACGTTGCGTTGAAACGTTCAGCATCGATTTCAGCGTTCGTCGCAAGCATGAGTGTCACGTTCGCTGCACTGGCCGCCGCGCCGAATGCTTCGCTGGCCGGATCATCGTCGACCTGGGCCGGCATGATGAACGAGGCCGCATCCGATGTTCCGCAAAAGATCGATCCGCGCCAACCTGAACCGACCAGCGCGGCAAAACGCGACGCTATCGTTGCGAACGAAACGCCAACCGCGAGTCTGTACCGTGGCGTCAGCGCCCCCGATCCGATGTTTAAAACCTGGCAATTGCGCGCCAATGCCCAGCTTCGGCTAGAGAGCAATGCCTTGGTGGATGACGCCGGGGAACGAACGGCCAGCAATCCCGATCATTTCATCATCGTCTGTGAGGCGGGGTGTCGCCCGCGATCCGATCCGATTGTTTCACGCGTCTCTCGATCGGCGCAGAAGCTCGCGAGCGTCGACAGATTTCAACGCAAGAGCGGTGCGGCCTTACAAGCGGGAGCGGTGCCGCAGTCCGGAATGGCGCAAGCCGTGGCGAAGGCCATCGACTGTGTTGCCGGCTGCTATCAGTCTTCGGCGCAACTGCACTGGATTCGCGAAGGTCGAGCGGAAGACGGGGCGCTGCTGGAGTATCGTAAAGCGGGCGCTCAGGTTGCCACAGCCGCGACCACGCACGGCGCATCGAATGACGCTGATCGCCGTCAGCACGGGCACCGGCAACCGAGATTGGCATGGAACGTCGTTGATCGATTCAGCTCGCCACAGATGGCCTACAACGGCGCCATCGTAGGTCCAGTGTTGCGAAGACGCGTCTCAAATCTCAACATTTCAGCCGACAAAAGTGCGGCGAAGCCGCGATGGCCGGACCGTGCTGCGGCGCGAACGCCGATGACCGTTATGCGTACTCGCCGGCCGCAATCGCAGGCGTCTTCCTGGTCAGCGTTCAGCGCTGGGCATGCGACCGCATCTGTCCCACCACCAGCGGCTTTTTGAATTCACCTTTGTTGATGATTGCCAACGTAACGGTTCGTTTACTCCGCTACGGCACACTTCCTTACTCATTGTTCAGCGTTGAAGGTATGCGTCATGATTCGTCGAATTTCCCTCTCTACGGGGACGACCCTTATTGCTTTTGCTGCGGCATCCGGCTTCGCGAGCGTACCGGCAGTTTTAGCTCAAAGCGCTGTCGAGGTCGCCGCTGCGGATGCTGCATCTCCAGCGAGCAACGCGCCCCAAGCCGCCGCGACGGAACCAAAGCGCCTGTTTTCAGTGCCGGAAGACGGTAGCGGCGAAAATGAAGTCGTTGCGCCGCGTATCGTTCGCGAATTGATGTCACTCAGACCGAAGGAAGATTTGATCGTCTGCATTGCCGGCTGTTCGCCGGGTCGCGATCGCGTGATCTATTCGCAACCTGTCGAAGAGACGCCCAATGGCAAAAGCGTTTCCAATTTGGTGCCGGCCGTTGCGCCGAAAAATGCCGATCGCGATGAGGCTCCCGCTAGGCCGGAGAAAAAAATGCCGAGTGCTGCCGTGGGTGTCGCCCCGGCCAAGATGAACGAGGCTGGAGGCGTTGCGTCTGCCAGGCAGACCATCGATTTGCCGAAGGGCGCAGTTGTCGATGAAGCGCTGATGCCGCAAGCGCCGAACGACACGCCCTCAGTGCCATGATGCACTGACTGGTCAATCATATCGCCGCCTGCGAGGGAAATTTCACTGGTTGACGATTTTCAGCACGTCGGCATAGGCGCTGACTTTGTAGACAGCGCCATTCCTGATCAGATACAGCCAGTCAAGCTTGTCGGTCTGCGCTAAATCCTCGGGCGTCACGGCGTAAAGTTCGTCTCGAAGAATGTCGCGGAAGCTGATGGCGGTCTGCTTGGCGTCATCGCCCAGATATTTCCAGTTGCCAGGTTCAGGCAAATAGCCCTCGGCTGTTTTGTTGAATACGACGTCGCGTAGCGCTTCAGGCGACACGTCACCGCGTTTGATCGCCTCGACGAGCATTTCGACGAAGCCGATCTGTACAAGACCCGTGCAAATGTATTCGTTCGGTGGTTCCCAATCGTTCGCGCGATAGCGCTCGACGGTTTTTTGCTTGCTGCCGATTTTGGTTTGGACGCCGAACCAAATATTGCGAGCAATTTTCCAGATCGTCCAATAATCGTATTTGGCTTTGATTTTGTCGAGCAGCAGGCCACGCACGCGCGCCTGACGCGCTGGATTGAACCATGCATTTGGCTTCAGTCGGCGGATGGCGACAAAGTCGGCGTGGTCGCCACTGGCATAATCGATGATCTTGGTGAGATCGACGCCGCTGGTCCCCGCTTCGATGACGAATGTTCCCGAAAGTCCAGGGTCGAATGGCGGCGCGGTGTAAACTAAAGCGGCATGCGAAAAAATCGAGTTGGTCGCCCAGCGAATGACAGATGAGCCGATATCGCCGGAGCGGCGCGTCAGAATGACGTCGGCTTTGTTCAGATACTCACCGGCGAGAAATTCCCCGACCGGTTTTGGCCAGACATCATCTCGGGCCTTGCCAGGGGCGGCGGCTCCCTCGGCAGATGGCGCGTCGTCACCGCCAGTGAGGGCCAAGCCTCGGTTTGCCGAAATCGCAGCGGCGGCAGCCATGGCCATCACTGCGATGGTAAGTACAGCGAAACGTTGCAGCATGCCCGGTGTTCGCGATTTGCTTTCTGGCGTCATCGGCAAATCCACCCCTTTTCGCAAGCCTGGCCGTTGTTGCCGGCCGAACCTTGGCGTCGGTTATGCCATCGGCAGACCCATCGGATAAAGGGGCGCCGTCGCTCCACGGATTGTTATATGCAATTCGGCAACCCTGTGTTGCGATCGCGCCATGCTGTTTTGGCGCTACCATGGGCAACTGACAGATGCGACGACGCGTCGGATCGGCGGTTTCGAGGAAAAACAAGTCGGTTGTGCGAGCGTCATCGTTTAGGATCGTATGTGGCTTCCAAAATTGCAGGTCCTCGTGCGCTTCCTTATCGTGCTTCTCGGTCTTTTTGTTTTCGCCCCGTCGACCCGCGCGGCCGATGTCTCGGCGCACGACGTGACGCAGACGTTGTTCCGCGCCACCGCCGCAACACCGGCTGATTATGCTGGCAAAGATTTGAGTTTTTTGGATCTCGCCGGCCTGGATTTCAAACAAGCCAATCTGGCTGGCACAAATCTGTATGGCAGCGATCTGACGCGGGCGCGGCTCGTTGGAAGCAATTTGTCGAATGCCCGTCTGGATCGCAGCAGTTTGTCACGAGCCGACTTGTCGGGGGCAAATCTCAAAGGCGCAACCCTGCTGACAGTGACGGCGCATTTGACCACTGAACCACAGGCAGCCGATGCACCGCTGTTCGTTGGAGCCGACTTGACCGACGCGCACATCGCGGCGCGTCTTGATGGCGCCAATTTCTCGAACGCCAATCTCACCCGGGCCCGGCTTGGCCGCCTCGTGCCGACGTGGGGTACCTACCGTTCGCGGGCGGTGATCAACAGCTCAAACTTCTCAGGTGCAATTCTGGTTGGGGCCGACCTTAGCACCGCCATGCTGCGCTTTTCCGAATTCCGCGATGCCAACCTGACCGATGCAAATTTGGCGGGATGCGATTTTACGAAAACGAATTTTTCAGGCGCCAATTTTTCAGGCGCAGACGTCTCCGGTGCTGATTTCGACGGGGCGAATTTGACTGGTGTCATAGGTTTGGATCGCGCCAAGGGCTTGGCGGACGCCAAAAATCTCGACCGCGCTATTCGCTGACCGCCGTTCGACAGGCGTTGCGACGGATTTCCTCTCGGGGCGCGTTATCGACGCGTGGCAGGCAGCAGGAGCCATTCTCCCCCCGACTCTTGGCTGGCCTAAGGTAGAGGAGACATCGCATGATCAAGTTATCTCGCGGCGCGTGGCTGGCGCTGGCCGCCGTCGTCGCCATTCCAACAACCGTCGCGATCGCGAAGACCTACGAGCATTCGGGCTGGCATCGCATGTCAGCTGAAACGCGCGCGCGTCTCGATGAGGGACGCCTTGCGATGGCGAAGACGGCACTTAAACTGACGCCGGAGCAAGACAAGCTTTGGGCGAGCGTCGAAGTCGAAGTGCGCAACGAGTTCAAAGCGCGGCAGGACAAAATCTCTGAACGCCAAAAAATGCGCGATGAGCGTAAAGCGAATAGTGACGCGGCAAAGTCTTCGGGTCCGACAGGTGAGACGCGCCGGCGCGGCGATCTCGCCGAACGGTTCGACAAGATGAGCACGGAACTGTCGCAGCGGGCGGATCGAATGAAAGCTTTCACAGCCGCGTTCAAGCCATTTTATGTGGCGCTCAGCGACGATCAAAAGGACGTACTGCGGCCTTTGATTCGTGATCTGGCGCCTGGCTTCGGTGGTCCGCGCGGCAAAGGCCCGCGCATGGCGCACGGTGGATGGGGCGGCCATCACGGCAAGTCGCACGACGGTTGGAAGCAGGGCGATCGTGACGGCGGCAAAAATGCGGACGGCGATGACACGGGCCCGCAGAACCGCGACGGCGATGCCGGTGACGCTCCAGCCAAACAAAACTGATGTGCCTTAAACAAGGCTGATCGCGCCGCTAATGCGCCACACGATTAAAAAAGGCCGGGGTCATCGCCCCGGCCTTTCTCGTGTCGGTATCAAAGTCGCGACTTAGGCCGCAGGTTTTCGATCGGGGCGGCCAGGACGGACCGCTTCGCTCTGTGACGTCTCGCGCTGCTTTAAAAATTTTGGCGGCTGCTGGCCGTGCCAGTTGGCGTCACCGGTACGCTTTTGGTCTGGCCGTGCCGCGTCGCTGCGATGTCCATCGCGCTGCGGCTTGCCGCTGGCGTGATGCGATTGTGGCTTGGCCGCTGGATGCGCGCCAGCGCCACCCTGTGAGGGCCGTTCGCTGCGGCGATCGTCGTGACGGGCGTCGCCACGCGCGTGCCGTGATGGGCGGCCGTCATCCGGAGCGTTATCCCGGCGCGGACCCTGGTGGCGCGCATCGTCACGTCCACCGTCGCGTCCAACATGTCTCGCACCGTCTCTGGCGCCGTCTCTGGCACCTTCAGGCCGCGATCCATGCGCATGAGCTGAACGGCGATCGGGGCGATCGCCTTCTGCGCGCGGAGGCCGCAGGGCTGAGGCACGCTGGGGAGCGTTGCGGTCAGCGTCAGGGCGGCCGCGCGTCAGCGTGTCGGCCGGGTTGAAACCGCCGGACCGTGTCGGAGCGCTGTCATCACGACCGCCGCGGCGGTCGTCATGGCGATCAAAGGTACGGCCTTCCGAACTACGACCATGGCTCTGGCCACGATCTTGGCCGCGCATGGGTCCACGTTCCTGGCGCGGGCCCTTGCGGTGCGCGCCTTCACGGCGCGGCGCGTCATGCGAATGATGCGGACGTTTCTCCGGCATTGGAAGAATGTCGCCGCCGACATCTTCAATGACGTCGATCTTCTGCTTCATCATCCGTTCGATGGCGACGATCTCGGGACGTTCTGAAGGGTCACACAGCGAGATGGCGATGCCGCTGGTCCCCTTGCGAGCCGTGCGGCCCACGCGGTGGACGTAGGTTTCAGGATCGAGCGGCATGTCGAAGTTGATGACGTGCGTGATGTTGGAAACATCGATGCCGCGTGCGGCAATGTCAGTTGCAACGAGGACGCGGACATGCCCTTGCATGAAGTCATTCAACGCCCGCTGGCGCGCGTTTTGTGCTTTGTTTCCGTGGAAGGCCGACGCGCTGATGCTGGCCATGGCGAGCCGTTCAGCAACGCGGTCAGCGCCACGCTTGGTGCGCGTGAACACGATGACGCGCTGGGCTTCGGGATCCGCAAGGATCGTATGCAAGCGGCTCTGCTTTTCAGCGGTCCGAACAATCATTACCTTCTGGTCGATCCGGTCGACGACCATCGACTTGGTCGACAGGTCGACGCGATAGGGGTCTTGCAGAACGTCATAGGCGAACTTCTTGATCTCAGTCGGCATGGTTGCCGAGAACAGCGCCGTGCGGCGTTTCATCGGAATCATCGAGACGATTTTCTTGATGTCGCGAATGAAGCCCATGTCGAACATGCGATCGGCTTCATCAAGCACGAGCGTGTGAACGCCTGACAAATCGCAGCTGCGCATGTTGACGTGGTCGAGAAGACGGCCGGGGGTGGCGACGAGGATATGAACCCCGCGCTTGAGGGCATTGATCTGCGGACCCTTGCTTACGCCGCCAAGCACGACTGCGCGGCGAATGTTCATGTTGCGCGACAAACTCGCGGCTTCAGCGTCGATTTGAATCGCGAGTTCACGCGTTGGCGCCAAGATCAGCGCTGAAACCTGCTTCCAGTTTAGTTCGACGGGGTTGGCTGCCATTTTCTGCAAGATGGGCAGCAGGAACGTTGCCGTTTTGCCAGATCCCGTTTCAGCCAGGCCGAGGAGGTCGCGACCTTCGAGCTGGGGTGGCAGGGCCTGAACTTGAATCGGCGTGGGGGTTGCGTAGCCGCACTGCATGAGCGCGCGCGAAAGGGGTTCAGCAAAGCCGAACGCCTCAAAAGTTTGGTCTGTCAAAGTAAGTTTCCCAAGGGCTTCGAGGCCCGCGCACCATGTGCCGGGGTTCTCGTCCCATGGCCCACACCGGCGCTGTCGGGGTGTGGCCTTTTCTGTAAGGATTGATCAGGATGCAGGGTCGAGCGCGTTGGTTAGCAACGCTTTTGAGTGGCACGAAGACCCGAGCGCCATCGAAGAGCAATGTTGCCCAATTGCCGGTGTTCGGCCGCTAAGTCAAGGAAATAGCTGGCGCGTGCGCGGATGCCGCGCCTTGGGCCGTCACTTTATTGAAGGTGGGTTGGGCAGCCCAATGACCCGTTTTCCCCGGTCAGCTCTGGTGCAGTAACCGGCCCTCGATCTGCACCACGCAACTGTCGAGATTGAATAGGATCTCATCGACGGCTGCCATATCGGTTTCGATTTCGGCAAGATCGCGTTTGGGTTTGCGGGCTTTGACTTTGCCAAACAAGCTGCGAGCGGCTGCGAACAAGCCTGTTTGTTTTTTTCGAGCCGTTTTCCCCTCGGCGCGAACAGCTGCGTCGCGTGCGGCTTTCTGCTGCGAGGCAAGTGCCCGGCGCCGCAGAGTGAACTCTTTCTTTTTCTGGCGCAGTTCTTTTAACGCCGTTTTGGCTTCGTCATTCGATGTCGGTGTCGCGACGACTTCTGTGCCGACGATTGAAACGTAGCGCGCCGCAGACAACTGCATGAACCTCTCCAAACCCTAAACCGCTGGACCATCGATAAAGGCCGAGCGTGTTCGGATTGACCCTATTCAGATAAAAAAAAGCAAGTCTGAAGTCGGTCGGGAGGGCGTCAATGCCGCGTTGCCTGTCCCGATCGCGGGGTGTCAGCCCGCAATTTGCCAAACGCCACCGGCCAGCCGGCATGCCGTCGTTTCGGTTTTTTTGGTAATGTCTGTGCCATTCAGAATGACAACAATGGTTCTGCAGACAGCACCTGCGCCATCCTTGTGCGACCGCAGCGGCCGAACGATGCCGGACAGACGGCCGTGACTACGGTGCCAAACGTAGCTCGATCCATCGGCAACTTCGGTTAGCGCAAACTGCACACTTTGCAGAGCCGCGATCTCGTCGCTGGCGTCGAGCGGCGGAGATAGTCGCGTGAAATTTGGCTTCGAAGACGTAGCGCTGCCGTCCGGGCAGCTACAACCGGGAGGCCCAGCAGCGTCGGCCGCATGCGCAAAACTTGGCGCCATAAAAACGGCTGCGACAATCGCGAAGGCCGTTAATGCGGAAGCGGCCACGGGAAAAAATGATACACCTTGGGACATAACGCGTTACTCACTCTACGAACACGCAACTGGTAAGCTGCCGCAAACACCGCGACACTGTTCGGGACTATGCCGGGCGAGGGTTACTAGGCGCTTAAGGCGTGCGTCACGTGTACCGCAGATGAGCGTGCGTTATGCCTTGTTTGAGGATTGAGCCAGCAGCCTATGACACAGACCGATATGCCAAATGATGCATTCGTCAGCACAGGCGACTTCACGCATGCCGTGGATCCGTTAGCGCTGTTTGAAAGTTGGTTCGCCGAGGCTAGCGCGTCCGAAACCAACGACCCGAACGCCATGGCCGTTGCAACGGTCGATAGCGACGGATTACCCAACGTGCGCATCGTTTTGCTAAAGGCTCTTGATGCTGCTACCGCGCATCCGCGCGGTTTTGTTTTCTACACGAATTTCGAAGGGACCAAGGGTCGCGAACTGGTGGCGAATCCCAAAGCCGCGCTGGTTTTTCACTGGAAGAGTCTTGAACGGCAGGTGCGCGTGCGCGGGCCGGTGACTATCGTCGCCAATGGCGAGGCCGACGACTATTACGCGTCGCGTCCGCGCCTCAGCCAGATCGGCGCCTGGGCTTCGCAGCAATCGCGTCCGCTCGACAGCCGGGCTACGCTCGAAAACGCCGTGGAAAAAATCGAGGCCAAATATGCGGACGGCGAGGTTCCGCGGCCGACGCATTGGTCGGGTTTTCGCGTCATACCGGTTGAAATAGAATTTTGGATGAGCCGCCCGTTTCGCTTGCACGACAGGATCGTGTTTCGCCGCGCCGGGCTGGACCAACCATGGACTCGCACGCGACTTTATCCGTAGCGAAGCCGCGCGATCGGGTGTGTTCGCAAACTCTCGTTTTTGACGGAATTAGCGCTATGGTCGGTGCATCGCAGCGGTCGATTATCTAAGACTGCAGAAATGGGAATGTCGGGCAGAACGTCATGGCGAGAGCAATCTATGCAGCCGACCAGCCGCCGTCGTTTCTTGCCGGATGGACGAGCCGGCTCGCAGTTTTCTGCGTCGTGCTTTTGGCAGTCACGCTTGTTCTCCACCGGTTGCTGTCGCTGCCGACCGCAATCGCGCTCAATATCCTCGCCGTCAGTCTAGCGGGTGCCGTGCTCTCGCTTGTCATGGCCGTGGTCGCCGGGCTGGACGTTTGGATGACGGGGCGTCAAGGTACGCCTCGAATTGTCGTCGGCGCGACGCTGGCATTGGCCTTACTGGCAATTCCGGCTAGTCTTTTCGTGATGAGCAAAGAGCATCCGCCGATCAACGACATCACGACCGACACCGACCGGCCGCCGGAGTTTGCTGCCACCGCGGCAAGCCGGTCAGCGGGCAGCAATCCGACGGCTTATCCTGGCGACAAGTTCGCCAATCTGCAGCATCGGTTCTATCCCGATATCAAGCCATTGGCCGTTCCGCGCCCGGCCGACGAAGCGTATGAACTCGTTTTGCAAGCCTTGGCCAAGCTGCACTACAAAATAAAAAGTTCGGATCCGCCGGGGACGAAAGACGAAACCTCGGGGACGATCGAATTCACCGATTACACGCTTATTTTAGGCTTTGCCGACGACATCGCGATCCGTGTCGCCGACGTGAGCGCAGACAGTGGCGGCTCGATTATCGATGTGCGGTCAGCGTCGCAGTTCGGGCGCTATGACTTTGGCGCGAACGTCGAACGCATCCGGATTATTCTGCGAGAAATTGTCGGCCGGCTTGAAGCGTCGGTACCGAGTGCGATCCCAGGCGACGCTAAACCCATCGCCAAAGGCGATCGACAAAGGCTCAAACGACAGCCAGGACGCGATCTGGAGTCAAAGGAAGATCGCAAGCCAAGACGCCCCGCTCAATGAGAAACTCGACGTGAGCCTGAACCGATAGTGTTGCGGCGGGCCGCATGGCGGCGGCAAGTCCTCTATAAACCTCCGGCACAATCTGGCCGATGGTGGATGCGCCCGCATTGATGGCGGCAATCACCGACTGCTCGCGCCAGCGCCGATGCAGGAGATAGGCTTTGACGGTGCGCTGGGGATCCTTCAAGCGGCCGCCGTGACCGGGCAGAAAAACATCGTCGGTTCTATCGAGCAAAATTTCGAGCGAGGCGATGTAGTCCGCCATACGGCCTTCGGGCGGCGCCACGACGGACGTGTTCCAAGCCATGACATGATCGCCTGAAAATACGGTATGGCGGCCGTTGAGTGCGAACGAGATGTGGTCAGGAGCGTGGCCTGGTGTGTGCAGTGCCGTCACACTCCAGTCGCCGCCTTCGATGATGTCCCCACCATGCAGTGCCAGGTCTGGCGCAAAATCGTAGTCGACAAAGAAGCGTCCGGACGGGCTCAATTCGGCGGCGATGCGGGAGGCGGATGGGTCGCGGGGATGGGCGCAGACGATGGCGCCGGTTTCAGCCTTGAGCGCGGCGACGCCATCGACGTGGTCGCGATGCGCGTGCGTGACGAGAATGTGGGTGATCTCGCGCGAGCCGGCAGCTTTCAAAATCGCTGCCAGATGGGCCGCGTCGCTCGGTCCCGGATCGATCACCGCAAGTGACGTCGAGCCGATCAGGTAGGTGTTCGTCCCCTTGAAGGTGAAGGGACCGGCGTTGGGTGCAACGAGGCGGACGATGCCGGGCGCCATTGGCGCCGGTTCGCCATAGGCGAACGTCATATCGGTTTTGAAGGCGATCCCATCCACGGCTGTGATCTCCGAAGGCATGTCTCAGCTTCAAGTCATCGCCGGCGGAGTTGGCAGGATGATAAAGGGAATTGGTCGGAGCGAGAGGATTCGAACCTCCGACCCCTTGCTCCCGAAGCAAGTGCGCTACCAGGCTGCGCTACGCTCCGCACCGACCGTCAGCCCGACGTGAGGCTCTGTTCCGCCAGCCGCGCGGGAAAGGCCGCGACCGGAAGTCGGGCTTATAGCGGCAGCGGCCACCGCCTGCAAGCCTCTCGCGATCAAAGAGATGCGCGCGCGTAACCATGGCAGCAGGCGGGTGACTTAACGATTTTCGCCGCCTTGAATGGGCGTGCGCTCGATGTCTTGTTTTTGTTTGCAGGCTGGGTCAAGTCGCGACGCGGCGGATATACTTTGCGTAATCGGATTTACCCAGGCGGGCGAGCCAAGGTTCCATCTCCGACAACGTGATGAAGCCTTTGCGCAGCGCGACTTCCTCAGGGCAGCAGACTTTCATGCTCTGGCGCCGCTCGAGCGTCGCAACAAACTCGCTGGCGGATAGTAGGCTGTCGAATGTTCCGGTGTCGAGCCAGGCAAAGCCACGACCCATGCGCTCGACGTGAAGTTTTCCAGCCTCCAAATAGCGGCGGTTGAGATCGGTGATCTCGAGTTCGCCGCGCGGCGATGGTTTGATGTCGGCTGCGATGTCGACGACGTCGTTGTCGTAGAAGTAAAGCCCCGTCACGGCCCAATTCGATTTCGGCGTCGGCGGCTTTTCTTCGATCGACGTCGCCTGACCGTCGGCGTCGAAACTGACGACGCCGTAGCGCTCGGGATCATTCACTTCATAAGCAAACACGCTGGCACCCGACGGGCGCTGCAAGGCATTTTCCAAAAGTTCGGGAAGGCCATGGCCGTGGAAAATATTGTCGCCAAGAACCATCGCACACCGCGCATTGCCGATGAAGCTGCGGCCGATGATGAACGCTTGCGCCAATCCATCGGGCTTGGGTTGGATCGCATAACTCAGCGCCATGCCGAATTGGCTGCCATCGCCGAGCAGGGCCTCGAACTGCGCCTGGTCGTGCGGCGTCGTGATGATCAACACGTCGCGGATGCCCGCCAGCATGAGCACCGACAGCGGATAGTAGATCATGGGCTTGTCGTAGACCGGCATCAATTGCTTTGAGATCGACAATGTCAGCGGGTACAGCCGCGTCCCGCTTCCCCCCGCCAGGATAATTCCCTTAGTCGCACTCATCGTGGCGTGTCCTAACCGGATAACATCGAAGTTTTTTGCGAGTATTCAGTAGGCCGCTGGTTCTGTCGCGGCTTCGGACCTGCCATCGGGTTCTGCCGGCAACAAGCCTAAGCGCGTGCCCGAATACACGCCCTTGCGCAGCGGACCCCACCACGCTTCATTTTGAAGATACCATGCAACCGTTCGAGCGATGCCGCTCGCGAACGTTTCTTGCGCCCGCCAGCCAAGCTCAGCCTCGATCTTTGATGGATCGATGGCATAGCGGCGATCGTGACCTGGGCGGTCAGTGACGTGAGTGATGAGATTGCGCCGCGGCAAGCTTGCGGGGCGGAGATCATCCAGTATATCGCAGATTTGCTGGACAACGGCGATGTTTTCTATCGGTGCCCGGCCACCGACGTTGTACGTCTCGCCGACGCCTCCGCGTTCAAGCGCAAGCGTCAGCGCCTTGACGTGGTCATCGACGTACAACCAGTCCCGAACTTGTCGACCGTCGCCGTAAACCGGCAGCGGTTTGCCATCCAAAGCGTTGAGCAGCACCAGCGGAATGAGCTTTTCCGGAAAATGATACGGGCCATAATTGTTCGAGCAATTGGTGATGACGGTTGGCAGCCCATAGGTTTCATGCCAAGCGCTGACGAGGTGGTCTGACGACGCTTTGCTGGCTGAATACGGGGATCGCGGATCGTAAGGTGTCGTTTCGGTGAAGAAGCCGTCCGCCGGCAGAGATCCGTAAACTTCATCGGTTGAGACGTGAAGGAAGCGAAATGTGGCTTTGTCAGTAGCTGTTAAACCGTTCCAATAGGCGCGCGCGGCTTCGAGCAGCACATGCGTGCCGACAACGTTGGTGCGGATGAAATCGGCTGATCCCGTAATCGACCGATCGACATGGCTCTCTGCCGCCAGATGCATCACGGCCGTCGGCTGGGTCTCGGCAAAGATTCGATCCATCGCGGCTGAATCACAAATGTCGGCCTGACAAAAGCGGTAGCTTGGCGCGTCCGCGATGGCAGCCAGTGACGCGAGGTTCGCGGCGTAGGTCAGCTTATCGACGTTGGTGACGTGCCAGCCACGAGTCGCCACCAGATGGCGGACCAAAGCCGACCCAATGAACCCGGCGCCGCCCGTGACGATCACCCGCATACTGTCGATCCCCCGGAAACACTTCGTGTTAGCAGCACGCTAAAACGCACATTGATATCAATGATATCGTTATGTCACCCGCACGACTTTTGCCAATAACGCATGAGGACCGCCGCCGCAATTGATTGGAAGCGCCGCGCGTTAATCGCCATCGGTTCAATCTAAGGTGTCCGACCCTCAGATCTCGAAATAGGCCGGCAGATCAGCCAGGAGCGGATTTTTTGCGTCCTTGTCCGAGAGTTGCACCCCGCCGTTTGGCAACGGCCAGGCAATCGCCAAAGCCGGGTCGTTCCACAGGATGCCATGGTCGCACTGCGGCGCGTAAACATCAGTCACTTTGTAGATGACTTCGGTGTCGGGCTCGAGCGTGCAAAATCCGTGTGCGAAGCCAGCGGGAACCCATAGCTGCTGCCAATTCTCGGCCGACAGCACAGCGCTGACATGCCGGCCGAACGTTGGCGAGCCGTGGCGTATATCCACGGCAACATCAAAGATCGACCCTCGCACGACACGGACCAGTTTGCCTTGAGCATGCGGCGCAATCTGAAAATGCAAGCCCCTGACAACGCCGGCACGCCGCGACAAGGAGTGATTGTCTTGTACAAAACGGACGTCGATGCCGCCGTCTGCCAGCAATTTTTGGCTATAGACTTCGGAGAAGAAGCCACGATCGTCGCGATAGATCTTAGGCGAGATTAGTTTGACGTCACTGATGTCCAGGGCTTCGATCATCCGGCAAAGACCTCCGACGAAATGATGGGCGACGCCCGAGAATTCGTTCAACGCTTCGCGCCTCACGCAGATCCAGGCAAGTGCTATTCTAGTCGCAGAGCCATGCTCGACCGGTCATTCTCGAAGTCTCAGCCTGCTCGGCGATTCGCCCGTGCGCTTGGCGCCCTGTTGCACCGGTTCTAGATATGGAAAGCAAGGATCGGAGTGTCGACGGCAATGCGGCCATGTATTTGAGTGTCATGGACGTTGTTTTGAACAAGAGAACTCGACATGAAACCGAAGCCTCCGCAAAGGATCTCCGATCCGCCATCGCTCAGCGATGATCGACGGTGGGCCGCCGTTGCCGGTCGCGACCCGCAATCTGACGGTCGGTTCGTTTATTCCGTGAAGACGACTGGCATATATTGCCGACCCACGTGCCGCGCTCGATTGGCCTTACGTCGCAATGTCGCCTTTCACGCCACCTGTGCTGAAGCCGAGACCGCAGGATTTCGGCCATGTCAACGCTGTCGGCCCCGCGACGTGGCGGCTGCTTCAGAGATGATGGCGAAGATTTCTGTCGCGTGCAGGCTCATCGAAGCAGCAGTGACGCCCCCAAGCTTGAACGAGATGGCTGCGGCTGCCGGGCTCAGCGCTTCGCATTTCCATCGGACTTTCAAATCCATCGTTGGCGTGACGCCGAAAGACTATACCGAGGCAAACCGGCACCGTCGTGTGCGCGGCGAGTTGATTGTGTCTGAGACAGTAACGTTCGCAATTTTTGACTCAGGCTTCAACTCAAGTGGCCGGTTTTACGCGACAGCTCAAGGCACACTTGGTATGACGCCGACGCGATTTCGAAAAAAAGGCGAAAGCGAAGTCATTCGCTTTGCGATTGGTGATTGCTCGCTCGGTTGCATACTTGTTGCAGCCAGTCGCAACGGGATCTGCGCAGTTCTGCTCGGCGACGACGCCCAAGTCCTTCTACGTGATCTAGAAGATCGGTTCACGAATGCTGAGTTGATCGGAGCAGATGCCGAATTCGACCGCATGGCAGCGACCGTCATAGCACATGTCGAGACGCCAAGTGGCGATTTGGGGCTGCCGCTCGACATTCGCGGAACAGCATTTCAGCACAAGGTGTGGCAGGCCTTGCGAGATATTCCGTCCGGCGCAATCGCGAGCTACACGCAAATTGCTAATGAAACTGGCCACCCTAAGGCGGTCCGAGCTGTTGCCGGAGCCTGCGCCGCCAATGCTCTCGCCGTCATCGTTCCCTGTCATCGCGTCGTGCGCACCGATGGCGATCTGTCGGGTTATCGCTGGGGCATAGAACGCAAGCGGGAGCTGCTGCGTCGAGAGCGAAGATAATGGAACTTCCGCAACCGCTCTCTCTCTCTCGACAAACGGCAGTCGCGCCCCCAATCTGCTCGCCGTGGTCGCGATCGCGAAATTCCGCTGACGACTTGCCGGCCTGGGCTTGCCGAGCCAAGTTTTGCCCACAACATTGGCAACGATTGGAAAATGCGCCTCAGCGTTAGGCAGATATTTTGCGGCGAAACGCCCGTGTGCACCGCGAGTGAAGCAACGCTGCCATTATTGCCTGGATTTTGCAGAGTGCATGGGTTGGCACGCTACTTGAGTTGATCGGGAAAAATCGAAACACCAGTCGGGGTATATCTCGCGTGGGGCAAGATGACTTCCATGGTTATACGGTCGCTTATGACCGCGACGAGATACAATTTCCGGTCTATGCGGTGCTGGTCATCGGTGGCGCGCTATTGGCGCGCGGTGTGTTCATCGACAACGTCTTTTTAGTCGCGATCGGGATGACCGCACTCGGCTATGTCTATCACAACTATCCGTTGCTGGAGACGGGTCGTCCGCGCCTCGGTGCGGGCCAATATGGCGTATTTGTCGACGGGCTTGGCATTATCGCCTGGCGTTCGATCAAGGACATCGACATTGTCGCTGGCGATCACCGGGGTGTTGTGCATCGCGAACTGAGATTGACCCTGGTCCGGCCAATCGGCACTGCGCTGATTGTCGATTGGCGAAAACGTCCGCTACATCGCTTCTTGATGCGATTGCCGTGGACGGCACGAGGCGCGATAACAATCGATATCCCACTGGATGTTTTTGACCAGCCGGCAGACGATATTCATGCAACGTTCGTGCGCATGCGGCGATTTTACGGTGCATAATGCGTCGCTGGCAGCGCCCTTGCTGCGAGCGGTCGTGACACAATTTTCAGGATCGGCAATGTCGATCATTCAGCCACAAGTTCATGGACGCTGAACAGCTTCTGATCATCGGTCCAAGTGCGGACGGCTGCCCATCCAGACTTCCTCGCCAACTCACGGAATTCTTCAACTGTGTATTTGTATGAATTCTCGGTGTGAATTGACTCGCCTCGACGCATTGGAAAGCTTCGGCCAAGCAACTTTATGTCTTGGTCGACGAGGCTAAATAGGTGCATCTCGATGCGACCTTGGACCGGATCGTAAATTGCTTGATGTTGAAACGTCGAGATGTCGAACGCATCTCCGATCTCGCGATTGATACGCTGCAGAAGATTGATGTTGAACTCCGCCGTAACACCGGCAGCGTCATTGTAAGCGCGCACGAGTTTTCCGGTCTCTTTTTTCAGGTCGACACCAACCACAAGTCGGCTGTGCTCGCTTAATGACGATTTCAATATCCGCAAGAACTGCACGGCTTCCGCTGGCGCAAGATTTCCGATCGTCGAGCCGGGAAAAAATCCAAACTTGGCAACCGACGAGAGCGCTGTCGGATAGCGCACTGGCTTAGAAAAATCGGCGACGATTGGAATGACGGTAAGGGCCGGGAATTTCTGGGCTAACCGTTCGCGCGCCCCCTCGAGCGCGCTCGTTGAAACGTCGATTGGAATATACAAGCGAAGCTTGGCGAGAGCCTCGATGATAAGCTCGGTCTTGCGGCTCGAGCCCGATCCGAATTCGACCAGCGCTGCTCCGTCCGAGACATTGGCGACGATATCCGCCGCGTTAGTGGTCAAGATCTCGACCTCTGCACGAGTTTGATAATACTCGGGCAAATCCGTAATTTCTTCAAATAGTTCGCTCCCGCGCCGATCGTAGAGAAAACGGCACGGGATTGCTTTTTGCTTCAACGATAAGCCGGCTAGAACGGCTTCGGTAAAATCCGCGTTTCTGGCGTGAGGCGACGGCTCAAGGGGTCGAGGTGCGGCTTTGGTAAGTTCCATTCTCATAGATCCCCTGCGAGGCGAAGCCCGGTGAACTGCCAGCGCTGATGCGGATAAAAGAAATTCCGATAGGTGGTTCGCGAGTGGCCGTCCGGCGTGACGCACGACGCACCGCGTAGCACCTGCTGGCTGACCATGAATTTTCCGTTGTATTCTCCCAGTGCACCCGGCGATGCGCGATAGCCTGGGTAGGGTAGATACGAACTTTGTGTCCACTGCCAGCAGTCGCCCAGCATTTGCTGCAAGCCGGCATCGGCATCAGCGCTGCATGCTATCGGTCGTAGATATTTCGAGCCGACAACGTTTCCGCATGGAGCGGCCGCCGCAGAAGCAACTTCCCATTCGAATTCTGTCGGCAATCTTTTTCCAGCCCAACGGGCAAAAGCGTCGGCCTCGAAATAGCTGACGTGGCACACAGGAGCGTCGAGGTCGACGGGATGCAATCCATTCAACGACATGGAGTACCATTCGCCCTGGCGCTGTTCCCAATATAGCGGCGCCACCCATGCTTCGTTGTTGACTGCAGTCCATCCGTCAGAAAGCCATAACGCAGGCGTGCGATAACCATCGTCCGACATGAAGTTCAGCCACTCCCGATTGGTGACCAATCGATTAGCCAATTGGAAATCGTGAACAAGCGCTTGATGCCGAGGGTTTTCATTGTCCCAAGAAAAAATATCGCGTGTTGCGCCAACGTCGAAAATGCCCCCGGAGAAATCAATGAAGCGCAGTGGAGCGCTAACTGAGCGATGCGGTGTGTCGGGCCTGTGTTGATAAATGGGTTTCAACGGGTTTGCCGCAAACAACGACAAGATGTCGGTGAGCAACAATTCTTGATGTTGTTGTTCGTGGTTGATGCCCAATATCACCAGTTCCGCAATGTCTGGATCTTGATCACCAAAATTCGCCAGCAAATCATCAAGTTTGGCGTCGACATGCGCCCTGTAGGCAAAAACGCGATCGCTGGACGGTCGTGACAGCAGTCCTCGAGACGAGCGCAGCTGTCGTGGACCAAAACTCTCATAATAGGAATTGAAACAAAAATTGAATTGGTCGTCGAATGGTTGAAATGTTTCGCTGTATCGTTGGAGAATAAACGTTTCGAAAAACCACGTCGTATGACCCAAATGCCATTTCGTTGGGCTCGCGTCCGGCATCGATTGGACCGTCATGTCCTCAGCAGACAGCGGTGCGACAAGTTCAACGCTCAACGACCGGGTTGCCGCTAGCGATTTCCGCACGTCAGCAATAACCATGTCCGTGCCGGGCGGTGGTGCCCGTAGTCGATCAAGCATGTTGTTACCTCTATTTCGGCGCTGTCTGGCGTGGCGTGAGCCCGAAACCACCACTGCGGCATACCGGTTTGGACCAAACAATCCCATGCGCCCAGTTGCGGCACGATAGTAGAACACGCGTTGAGCCGGTTGGATCCCAAAACGGCTGCAGGCCTTTGAACGCAGCCCGCTGCGGGTGCGCTCTGCAAGCATTTCGCCGCGATCTAACGGATCGCAGGATAAGCCAGTCTAGATTCGGCTCGATGTTGATGATTCGATCCATGCCTTACGATTACGTGCGGAGCACTTCGACGATTTCAACCATGCTGCGATCAAATGCCAGATATCCGGCGATCGCTTCTGCTTGTGCCGTCGTGTTTTCATACGACCAGACGGCATTGGCAAGACTACCGGCTTCTGTCGCGATCGAGTAGTACGACGCCTGCCCTTTAAGCGGGCAATGAGTGGTGTGACTTGAACGCGATAAAAGCTCCATATTTACCTCATCGCGTGGAACGTAGGTGACAGGTGGATAACTGCCCTCAAGCAGCATCAAACCGTGGTGGGCCTCAGCGATAAGCAGTGCACCCGCATAAACACGGACCGAATATTCAAGCGGAAAAATCCGCAACGCGATCTGGCTTATGGGGCTATGAGTGATTGTCGAGTCCGTAGTCATGCGCAAAATCCAATGTCAGTGAGTGGATGAGTTGAGAGGTCTGGCGCTTGAATCGGCATTGGCCGAGCTATCGGTTGGGGGGCGTCGTGCCAGTATTCTCGACGCCAAAGTCACTGGGGGGTTGGCGCAGGATGATGCCGTGCAACGATTGAATGTGCCGCGCCGTGGAGCATTGTCCAAGGTTCTCCGAGTGTTGGCGTAACATGCCTCCGCGACTCGAATTCTAGTCAACAACGCCGAACGATTGTGCATAGTCAGCAACTGCTGCCAGCGAGGGCTTTGCGCTTGAGCGCTGCGACGGCAGACTGAGCCGTGAATGCGTCGATCCACCCGCCGCTGCCGCATCATCGCTGCAGCATCGCAAAGCGACGCGACAAGACTGGAGGAGGTGATGTCGCAAAGATTGTCAAAAAATCATGATCTCCGCAGACGTGATAGATGAAGGCGTTAGTGGTATGATGGTCTCATAGTTCGAGGAAATGCATTTGATGCACGTGTTCCATGCCGACGCAGCATCAGCCAGCGGTTTAAAGTTGGACGTATCGAGCCGGTTTCACCATGGTCGGCGAATTGTCCGCGGTCAGCGGTCGGTGTCCCGACTGATCAACGCGCTTGAGGCGTGGCGCTTGCGAACAACATCCTCATTCAGTGGCTGGCAGATCGTGGCAGAGTGATATGCAGATTGAGACAGAAACGGCGAATTTTTTGGTTTGGTGTTTGAGTATCTACGGGTTGGTCGGGATCTGTATCGCAATTGTTTTTCTGGCCGTCGGCATAGGGCGCGTGGACGCCAACGCGCGTGGAAATTATGCGTTTCGACCGATCCTTCTTCCTGGCATTATTGTGCTGTGGCCGCTCGTCCTGGCTCGTTGGTACATTTTGGAGCGCCAACAACGAGTGGAGATGCAGCCCTAGATGTTACGCCCTCATCGCGACTCCCACGTGGTGCTCTCGTGGCTATTGGCTGCTTTTGTGACTTTGACTGTCGTCGCCGGGCTGGCAATACGGCAAGCTGATCCCGCCGGGCGCGCTGCAGTTCAAGTCGCTCCCCCTGATAATTCTCCAACCCGTGAAAAAGTCAGCCGCCCATGAGTGCACGTTATAAATCCATTTCTTGGAATCGATCGAAAGTTGTTTACGATACAATCTTGGCATTCGCTGTGTCGGCCTTCGTTCTTGGCTATCTAAAGTTGGCCCCAAGCCTGCCGGGCTTTGCATCGGCCGTAGAACCCCCGATCCAGCGGATTCGGGCATTCGGCAGCTGCGCGTTTCTTATGCTGTCGGTGCTGCTATGCATCGGTCCGGCAGCACGTCTGGATCGCAGATTTTTGCCGCTGCTCTACAATCGTCGTCATTTCGGAGTCATAACGTGTGTCGTGGCCGCCGCTCACGCGTCATTCGTGCTTGATTGGTATTTCGCCTTTAGCCGGCTCGATCCCTACGTCGGGCTGCTCGTGGCGAATACCAGCTACAGCCAGTGGCTTGGCTTTCCGTTCGAGGCATTTGGCATCGCAGCTTTCGCCATACTGTTGCTCCTCGCCGTCACGAGCCACGATTTCTGGCTGAAATTTTTTACTCCGCCAGTTTGGAAAGCACTGCATATGTCGGTTTATGCCGCATACGCGCTGGTTGTCGGCCACGTCGCATTCGGCGCGCTCCAAGACCCGAAGATGAGTGTGCTGGCGATTTCGTTTTTTCTCGTGCCACCTGCCATCGTCGTTGCGTTGCACATCGTTGCTGCAAGCCATCATGCGCCGTCGTCCGAAGCGCTGAACGCATCGGCCGTCGCGGGTGAACCATGGCTGCCTGTCGGCTCCGTGCACGACATTCGAGATGGCCGCGCAAAAGTTGTCGTTTTGGATGATGACTCGGAAGTGGCTATTTTCCGCTATTCAGGAAAATTTTCGGCGGTGACGCATGCCTGTGCTCATCAGAACGGTCCACTCGGAGAGGGCCGTATCGTCGACGGCTGCGTGACGTGCCCCTGGCACGGTTTTCAATACCGACCGGAAGATGGCTGCGCGCCACCACCCTTCACCGAAAAGATCGCCACATATCGCCTAAAGCGCGATGGCGAGTTGCTTTTCCTTGACCCGCGGGCCAACCCACCTGGAACGTATGTGAAGCCGGTGGAGCTGTGAAGGACTTGAAGAATGCATAACAGCGACGATGATGATGGATTTTTCGTCGGCTATGTCAATCGGCTTCCTGGAACGGCCCGGTGGTTCGTGCCATTGACTGCCGTGTTGCTGGTTTTAGGTTTTGCAAGCTTCGGCATTCTGGCTGCCGGGGTTCAAACCGATCCTGGCAACGGGCAATTTTTGTGGGATGCCGGCGAAGTGACCGTCAGCGGCGTTCTCGAAGAACATCCCTATCCGCTCATTCATGCGGAGCCGAGCGAACGTTTTCCGCAAGGTCGCACGTTGATGCTGAGTGGCGACGGCAAGCGGGGTGTGCAGGACCGGGTCACGTCGCTCAGCGGGCGACGCGTCGATGTGAGCGGCTTCCTGCTGAAACGCGGCACGATCGATATGCTGCAAGTCACCGCAAGCCCAAAGCCCAATTCCACTATCGCGCCGCAGCAAGCCGCGAATACGCCGCCACCGAGATCGCTCGGTCGATGGCGGCTCACCGGCGAGTTGTGCGATGGAAAGTGCTATGCTGGCGCCATGCGACCAGGGCAGGGGTTGGCACATAAAGCGTGCGCAAATCTTTGCCTGATCGGCGGCGTACCGCCCGTGTTCGTATCGACCGATCCGGTCGAAGGCCATCAGTTTATGATGGTGGCAGATCAGCAGGGCAAGGCATTGTCGCCGGAATGGCTGCACCGGGTCGCGGTTTTGATCGAAGTCGAAGGCGCGCTCGAAGAGCGTGGTGACCTGCTGATTTTCAAGATGGACATGGCGAGCATGAAGGAGCTTTGATCAATGTCCGCAGGCGCCGCTCACGTATTCGGTGTTGTCTCTGTGGCCATTACGGTCGCCCTCTGCTGGTATGTCTGGACCATTGTTCCATCGCTTATCGGGCAGACACTGTTAGAAGATTTCCGCATTGTTGCTGGCGCCGTCGCGCTGGCGCTGACATTGACGGTAGCGGACGGCGTCGTGACCAAAGTCGAAGATCTCTGGCAGGCCAACGCGTCCCACTCCGAGAAATCCCAATAGGCCAGCGACGATGGTGTGACCTACCGTTGGCGCGTGAGCATGGAAAGGGAAGGCGGGTGCTTGAGCGCGTTCGGTCGTCATCACTTGCCGCCGTCCAACCAGCGCCTCGCCCCGCTTTCAAATTTGGCATTTATGCACCGGCAGCGATCATCACGCGGGCTTACGTAATGTCGTGAACAGGCCGATGATTTCCCAGCCCCGCTCCGACTTGCTACACACGACGTTGACCAGAAACTCAAGCCGGTCCGGCGCCTGAGCGGCGCCAATGACAAGTGTGAGGGGCTGAAACAAATAACCCGACTGTAAGCTCAGGGGAATGTATCGCCGGGCAGCTCGGTCTGGTTCGACGCGCCATACTTCGGATTTTTGAAATGTGACCATGCGGTCCAGCATCGCCTCGCGTCCCCAGAACACCTTACCGTCGCTGACCCACTGGAATTGCGGTGATGGAGACAGTAACGAGCGAACCGTCGCGACATCCTTGGCGTTTTGCGCCGAAACAAAACGCTCATAGAGCTCTTCGACGGCCCGCGCGTCGGCTGAGCTATCGGCCGAAGCCAACGATATCCACCCCGGGCCAGATACCCACGCAAACAAACACAAGGCCAGTAAAGTTCGGCAGCGGTTCGAATTCATCGCCGCACGCGTCGGCGCGGCAGACCTGCATACTAAGTTCATTTTCTCACAGCCTCGCCAACCTCTGTCGCAAATGCTTCTCAAAAACGTTGCGTCCCGCATAGCAGCAAGCCCGTTGTCAGAATCGGTTGTTTGGATCGCCGCGCGAAACCATTCGACCGGACCATTGCCCGCCCACGCGCCGCCGCAGCGATCAATTGCGTGCCGCGATCATAACTAAATGCCACCTCAGCTGACACTGCCAATGATGCCATCGCAACGAATTGCGTTTGCAGTCCAGCAGCACGTCCGCGCTCGCACGCACATTCAACATGTGCTGCCACGGGTGTGATCAACGTTCGGCTGATCGTGACTGTCACACGGAACTGCGGGCGCAAGTCATCGGCCCATCAAAACCATTGCGTCCGCGCGGCTCGATCAAAAGCGAAATTCAGCGCGAATATTCACGCGTTGATCATTGCGCGATGCGCCGTGAGCATCGCGCAATGTGGCTTTCGAATTTTGCGATGACTGGCAATTATACCTTTTATGGTCCGACGCAGAGCGCGATACCATTAGAAATCAACGGACAACAAAGCTACGCATTTGTAACGAAACGTTACCATCGCGAGCCACGTCTTCTTTATTGCTTGCAGACTTGCACACCATTCAACCGGATCGGCAAATATGCAAATCAATTGGTTTTTTATCGGAGAACTGAAGTGGACGCCGTATTCACGGACGCAGTGGCAACTAACGAGTCGCTTGCGAATTGGTATGCAGCCCGTTGGCCGGAAAATGTCTTCGAAAAGCGCATGCTCCAGAATTTCAGGATGTTTGAATACAGGCATTCAGCGGCGCAATCAGATGTGCCGCCAGATAACAGCGCATTGCTCAAGATTATGCTCGATGGCGGGAAGTATTTTCGCCTGAATGACGCGCAACGCAGTGATGCGATCAGTCCGGAGTTTGGGCATTTGGTGTTGCCGACGGCGCGTCTTGCGGGAGTTTTCGACCTTAACGGCGAAACCCACGGCGTCTCCATCGATATTCCATTGCAAGCGATAGAAAAAGCCTTATCGAGCGGCGAATCGGCGATAGGCGGCTCGCTTCAGGGCGTGTTGCCGGCTGACCGCCCGGACCGGCGACTTCGCAATTTAATGCTGGCGATTTGGCGGGCGGCTAAAGGCGATGTTTGGGCGCCGGACCTCGACCCGGATTGGGCACTGTTGCGGATCGTAGAAATCCTGCGCAGTCAGTCTCAGAATGCCAACGCGACGGGAGAGGGTTCATATCGCCTAGCGCCACATATTCGCAAACTGGTCATGCGATATATCGAGGAGAGTATTGACGGAAATTTGTCGCTATTCGAGTTGGCGACGGTTGCCGGATTGTCGCCGTCGCATTTTGCCCGGGCGTTTCGATTGGATATGGGAGATCCGCCACATCGATATGTCATGGCTCGGCGATTGAGCCGCGCACGAGATGTCATTGTCGCGACGCGTTTGCCGCTCTCCGAAATTGCTGCATCATTTGGATTTGCCAGCCAGCAGCACATGACGACCGCATTTGCGAAGTATCTCGGGACAACTCCTGGGCGGCTTCGAAAGTAATCGAACGATGCGCAAGCGGCATCGGTCGGGAGGGAGCGCTGAGTATGCAACGCTTGCCGTCATCGGTCGGTGTTGTGCGTGACCGATTGCCCGATGCCGTCGAACAGTCGTACGTTCGCCTACGAGCAAACCCGCCGGCGATTGTTGCGTGCTAGCTGAAAAAAGTAGGTTGGTTTTCGTCAATTGGATTGCTTGCAGGGTTTTGAAATCGCGGCGAGGAATAAAAAGCCGGCGTGAGCCTTCGAAAAATGCCGATGACTTGTTTGGCGGGTAGATTGCGGCCGTCCGCATCGCTCAAGGTGCGAACGTGATGAACGAACGGATTGGGAAATGACAATGCGGCTCCACCTCCTACAGCACGTGCTTCCCTCGTTCGTTTTTGCAGCACTCGTCGGATCCATGTCATCGGCGACGATGGCTGCTCCGCCAACGCTGTCTGGCAATAATCTGTTACTCGATTTTGGCAGCAACGACGGTCCTCATGCGGTCGTTACGATCAACAAAAATCGTGCAGCAACCGCGGCCCTCAAAATCGAAACCTTTCGTGCAGGCGTCGCAGGTTCCAAAATCTCCATCATGATCGACAACGACGCTGCGCCCATGTTCACGCACATCTTCACCAAAGATGAATGCAAGATCGAAGGTGATCGCAACTATTGTGCGACGACGGTCGTCGGCCGCGTGCCTGAGTACGGCCGGTTACTCAACGGTTTTCGCAAAGGCAGTGTCAGTCGGCTCGAGCTGCAAACCGATGGCACGATGAATATGTCCCACGTTTCGACGCTTGCCGGATTTGATCGCGCGTACATGGACGAGGGCCGGTAAGACGTAAATATCGGACGATTATTGAACAACACGTGCCGTTGGTCGCGACTGAGGGGCACGATTGCAACGTTTACAGGGAACAGACGGCGGCTGGCAGCAACAACGGGTTGTGATCGCGGTCGTTGATAGCTTCGCGCGAGGCCGGGTCGGAGCGCAGCCGGTCTATTAAGGCGGACGCTGCAGCCAGACGCTTGCGGCCTGAAATGGCATGCAAATAGACCGGTCCGACGAAGTTTAATCCAGTCAGTGTGACGGAACCGACGTCGCCGGTTGGTGCTATGCGCGCTGGCAGTATCGCGACGCCAAGATCTTCGGCAACTAAAGCCAAAACGTCTTCGGTCGATTCAAATTCTTGTCGTCCGCCATGATCGCTACCGAGATGCAAGATAAGCTTCTCAGTCTGCGGACAGCCGATGAGCGATAGCAGGCGCTGGTTTGACAGCGCAGCCACGTCGATCGACGCACTTTGGTACAACGGATTTGCTTTGTTGATGAACACTGCAAATTGTTCGGAGGCCATCGGCCAGCTATCCAGGCGGCTCCAGCGGCCATCGAGACTTTCCGTTATGGCGATCTCGAGCACACCGTTTTTCAGCTGCTCCAATAGATCGGCTGGAGGATCCCGGCGGAGCAGGACGTCAACCTTGGGAAAATCGTGGGTAATTTGTTTGAGATGGCCCGCTAGACGCCGAACGTCGACGCTCGGTGAAAGGCCAATTCGTAGATTGCCGCCGCCGCATCGGGTAAATGTCTTGGCCGTTTGCTGGACCTCAACCGCATTTTCGTAGCATTTTTGCAGGCTCGGAAGCAGCCGTCGGCCGAGTTCTGTGAGATGCGTTAGGCCCTGTTCACGTTGAATGAGTTCGCCGCCTAGATGCATCTCAAATTGCTTTATGGCCCGCGACAGCGATGGCTGCGATACCCCACATTCCTCAGCGGCGCGCGTAAAATTCAAGCTACGCGATAACGCGAGAAAATAACGGATTTGATGCATTTCCATCGACGTCTCCTCAATGGTCTTATGTGGGCGTCAAAGGCGGCGGCCAACGGTCCAGCCGGTATCGCCGACGCGTTGAGGGAAAATCCTTTGCGATGTGGAGGGGGTCGGCGGCGAATTCGCGGCACGTCCGAAAGCCGGCTTGGTGTCGGAGCAATGAGGCGCGAATGCCAAATGGCGCTCGAACACGGACACATGCGGAAGCTGACAACCGGAGCGCGTCAATCATGCCCGACGTATATGGAGTGCGAACAGCCCCAGTATTTCAAATGCTTGCTGCAAAATCGATTTATCGCCACCACGCCTGCTCAATAAAGACGCCACTAGTACTTACGTCTCAAATGCAGCGTGGCAAGCCGCCCCCCAGCGAAGATCGCGCATCGATCCAACTGCATGTGGACCTCTGTGGGCGTCGCACGACGTTTCACTCCAATCGGTTGGCCGACACTCAAGTTTGATTGAACCAACTGTTAGCATAAGTCGAGCGCTGAATCAGCTGGCGCTGTTGGGCTCCACAACGCTGGGTGTTATGCATCGAGCCGCTGGCAGTGTAGTGTCGCAAAATGCCGGATGGCGCGCAGCACTATGAGCTGTTTCAGCTGAGCCGAGTGATCGCTATTGCGGTCTTCCACGCGAAACGACGGGACACAATCGTGGCGCTCTCCGAAACCTCAGGGCCCGCACCTTCTCGATACGATTTATTGCGGTTGGATAACCAGCTTTGTTTTGCGCTTTACGCGGCGACGCGCGCCATCTCGAAAACGTATCGCGAGCATCTCGCACCGATCGGCCTGACCTATCCGCAATATCTCGTCATGATTGTTCTGTGGGAAAAAGATGGACTGAACATTTCTGAAATCGGCGACAAGCTGATGCTCGATTCCGGCACGCTCACGCCGTTATTGAAGCGGTTGGAGGGGATGTCATTTGTCAGCCGCCAGCGCGACAAGGCCGATGAACGGCAAGTGAAGGTGTGGCTGACCGAGCCGGGGCGGAAATTGAAGGCATCAGCACTCGATGCTCGCCACTCCGTTGCCTGCAGACTGGAAATGTCTGAAGCCGATATCCTCGCGTTGCGCGCCGAGCTCATGGGACTCGTCGGACGGTTGGGCCTTGAATGCGAACGAAAGGCAGATGACTGACGTTGCCGCAGCCCATGGCAGAGTGCCTGACATTCTTGCCGATAAACCTGCCAAACGAAGCGCCAAGCATTGCCGAAACACTGCGAGTTTCGTAGTGAGCAGGCTCACGGCTCAAGGCTGAGATGCAACTTGAATGACGCAGAAAAAACCACGCCGCATTGCAGTGATCGGGCGCGAAGGCCAGCTCGCGCTCGCTCTCAATCGTAGCCTCGCCGAAGCAGGGCACGAAGTGATTATTCTGTCGCGGCCGCTGGTCGATCTGAGCTCGCCTAACACGGTGCGTGACGCAATCGTTGCAATCAGCCCTGAGATTGTTGTGAACGCGGCGGCCTACACGGCCGTCGATAAAGCTGAGGACGAGCCCGATCTCGCCCGCGCGGTCAACGCCGACGGCGCTGCCGCTGCCGCTGCTGCGGCGGCCGAGGTCGGGGCACCGATCATCCATTTCTCCACGGACTACGTGTTCGACGGATCAGCGTCGCGGCCCTACGATGAACATGACCCAACGAACCCGCTCGGCGTTTATGGCCAATCGAAACTCGACGGCGAACGAATGGTGAGTGCCGCCAACGCACGTCATGTCATCTTGCGCACCGCGTGGGTGTGCAGTCCCGATGGCAATAACTTTGTCAAAACCATGCTGCGCCTTGCCGCCGAGCGGCCACGCCTCGGTGTCGTTGACGATCAGCACGGCAGCCCGACATTTGCCGATGACCTGGCTGAGGTTGTCTCGCAGCTTGTTCCCCGCGTCGTCGAGGGATCGGCTCCGGACGACAGTTTTGGCATCTTTCACGCGGCGAGCGGCGGTCAAACAACCTGGTGTCAATTCGCGCGTGTCATCATGGCAGGCGCACACCAACGCGGAGCGCCGCATGTGCCAATCGATGCCATCACAACCGCTGATTATCCAACGAAGGCGCGCAGGCCAGCTTATTCCGTCTTGTCGACTGATAAGCTGCACCGCGTCCACGGCTTCCGGCTTCCGCATTGGGAGGCAGCGCTCGCTGCCTGCCTCGACCGGTTAATTGGGCCCGTGCTCGTCAAAGCACCGACGTCGCTGAGTGACCTCTAAGCCATCAGTATCACTCGCCAACGCATAACGTCAGTAGGCTGGCTTATCGCCCCAAACTTGACTGAGGCGAGCGTCACGACCGCAACCGGCGCGGTAGTATTTGTAGCGGATCGAATTGGTCTTGTAGAAATCCTGATCCGGCGCCGGCGTGAACGCTGAGTCGGGCACGATCTCCACCGCTATGGGCCGGTCAAAACGCTTGCTGTCGACAAGCTTCTGCTTGCTCGCTTCGGCAAGTCGTTTCTGGTCGTCGTTATAGGTGAAAATGGCCGGGCGATAATGGCTGCCGCGATCGCAGAACTGACCTCCGCCGTCGACCGGATCGACATTGACCCAATAATGCGCCAGCAGCGATTCATAGTTTGTGATGGACGGATTGTAGGTCACGCGCACGACTTCGGTATGACCCGTGCGGCCCGTGCTGACTTGCTGGTAGGTCGGATTGGGAAATGTACCGCCCATAAAGCCCGACTCTGTCGAGAGCACGCCTCTGACTTTGTCGAAATCGCTTTCGACGCACCAATAACACCCAGCCGCGAAGGTCGCGGTTTCGGTCGCCGGTTTGGTGCTCGCATCTTGCGCATTTGCAGCGGGTGCAAACACCGCGCAGATCAGCAGAACAGTGGAAATAAGTCGCTTCATGTCGCCTCGAATTAAAAAGTTGATCAAAGTCTAGGTCGTCTCACCTCACGGGTTAGACGATTTTCATTACTCAGCGACCTATGCCGGGCCGGCTTTCTTCGGCTCGAAATTCATCGCCACGCCGTTCATGCAGTAGCGCAGGCCGGTTGGCTGAGGACCATCCTCGAACACATGGCCGAGGTGGCCACCGCAGCGGCTGCAATGAACCTCTGTCCGCGTCGTGAAGAAGCTCTTGTCGACTGACGTGCCAGTCGATTTGTCGATCGGCTTGAAGAAGCTCGGCCAGCCTGTACCGCTGTCGAACTTTGTATCCGACGTGTAGAGCGGCAGATCACAGCCAGCGCATTTGTACGTGCCTTCGGCGTATGTCTTGTCGAGCGGCGATGTCCCGGCCCGTTCAGTGCCGTGCTTGCGCAGGACGTAAAATTGATCCGGCGTTAACGTCTTTTTCCATTCTTCTTCAGACTTCATGATTTCGAACCTTTTCGTGGTGTCCTCGGCGGCGTCGGCGGGCATTTTACCGCTGACCAGCGCGCCTGCTAGTGCGAGTGTCGTCGTGGTGAACAGGCGACGGGAAAACATGCAGCGCTCCTCTTCTTCGGGGTGCGTAGCGCACCATCCGTTTCCTATCCACGATCTACGTTCGTTGCTGGATGTTCGTTTCGCCGGCGCGCAAGCATGGCTTCACAAATTCGTGCGCAGCTGGGCGATGGAGCGACGATGGCGCCCCGCGATCAACTGGTTAGGTCGCGAAATCGATGCGCCGGTCAACAAGGATTTCAGTCGCGGTGAGGCGACAGGAATAGCACAGCATTTCGACACCGGCTTTGTCGGCTTTGATAAAGGCTGCGGCATAGGCGGGATCGATATCGCGTGCGATGTCGAAGCGGTCAACGTCATTGCGCTGCACGAGATAGACCATCACGGCCTTATGACCCTCGCGGACCATGGTCGACAGCTCGCCGAGGTGTTTGACGCCGCGTTCGGTTTTGCTGTCAGGGAACTCGGCGAGGCCCGGCGTGCGCACGAGGTGGACGTTTTTGATTTCAACGTAGCAGTTGAGACCGCCGAGGCCGCCCTCGAGCAAAATGTCGATGCGGCTGTTGACGCCGTACTTCACTTCGCGTCGGGCGCTGCCATATCCCTTCAACTCGCCCATGCGGCCGCTTTCGAGGGCTTCGAACACTAGAGCGTTTGGATGGTTAGTATTGATGCCGACCAGCGTCGGCCCCTTGCCGCCGTCGGCCTCGATCAATTCCCAGGTGTGGCGATATTTGCGCGTCGGGCTGTCGTTGGTCGATAGCCAAACTTTGGAGCCGGGGGCGGTCAGACCCATCATCGAACCCGTATTCGGACAGGTTGCGGTGATCGTTGTGCCGTCGTCGAGCCGGACGTCGGCAAGAAAGCGCTTGTAGCGTTGAATGAGCGTGCCGGAGATGAGTGGAGTCGCGAATTTCATGGGTGTCAGATAGCCGTTTGCGGCTACGGGCAGCAACGGCAAAATGCTAACGTGTCGACAACGGGCGAGTCGCAAGGGGAACACAGGCCGTGCCGCACCGACTTCGAATGGGGGTCACTGGCGCAGCCGTTCTCGGCGTCGTCATGCTGGCTGCATGGCATGGTTCAGCGTGCGCAGAGCCGCTGGAAACGGCGTACATGACGTGGCCCGAGATCCGCGACGCGGTGGCGACCGGCAAAACCACGATCCTCATTCCATCGGGCGGCACCGAACAAAACGGACCGCACATGATCACCGGCAAGCATAATCTGATTGTTGCCGAGACGGCGCGGCGCGTCGCGCAGTCGCTGGGGGACGCGTTGGTTGCACCGGTGATCGCGTACACGCCGGAGGGGGACATCGCCACGCGCAACGGCCATATGGCTTATCCGGGCAGCATCAGCATCTCGCCGAAAATCTTCGCCGGCATCCTCGACGGCGCGGCGCGGAGCTTCCAAGCCCATGGCTTCAAAACGGTAGTCTTCATCGGCGACAGCGGTCCCAATCAGGGCCCGCAGCAGGCCGTCGCGGCGGCGCTGCAACGCGAGTGGGCTGCCCAGAATATTCGCGTGCTGAGTGCAAATGCGTACTATCAACCGGAAGCATCGCTCGCACTCTTGAAGGCGGAGGGCGGGGAAACCGAGGCCAGCATCGGCACGCATGCGGGGATCCGAGACACCTCTGAGCTTCTTGCGATCGCGCCGGGCGGCGTGCACCTGGATCGCGCCGTCGCCGACAGTAACGGCGTGTCTGGTGATCCTCGCCGCGCCACGGCGGAGCGAGGCTGGAAGCTTATCGACGCCAAAGTCGCCGCCGCAGTCGCCGAAATTCGTGCGGCTCAGCGTGCCCCGACGGACGTGGCGCACAGCGCCGATTTGGCAAATACGCCGAGCTTACTGGCGCGCGTCTGGCGCTGGATCTTTGGTTGATGGCGCAAAGGCTTTTCGGGGCAACACCTTGCGGCCAGGCATGGTCCCAAGTGTGCCGCACTCCCGCGTCGCCCGGTCCGGTGCTAAGCCAGCGGCAGTCATCAGCAAGCGCTCTGAGGGGGAGACGTCTCGTGTCATCAGAGGACATCGTCACGGCGGCCGTGCTCGTGATCGGCGACGAAATTTTGTCCGGCCGGACGAAGGACCGCAACAGCGGCACCATCGCCAGCCATCTGACCGACATCGGCATTCGGCTGCGCGAAGTCCGCGTGGTGGCCGATGTCGAGGCCGAGATCGTCGCTGCGTTGAATTCTTTGCGCGCGCGATACACTTATGTGTTCACGACCGGTGGCATTGGCCCGACGCACGACGACATCACGGCCGATGCGGTGGCCACGGCGTTTGGCGTCTCGATCGGCGTATCGCCGGATGCTGAGGCTATCTTGAAATCTTACTACGTTGGCCGTGGTCTGGAACTCACCGACGCGCGCCGACGCATGGCGCGAATTCCGGCCGGCGCTTCACTTATCGACAATCGCATTTCAGGCGCGCCCGGCTTCATGCTGGGCAATGTAATCGTCATGGCCGGCATTCCAGACATCATGGCGGTGATGCTGGAGGCGGTAACCCCAACCCTCGCAACGGGTGCGCGCATGTTGACGGCGACACTGACCGTGAACCGGCCGGAAAGCGAAATCGCAGCGACGCTTGAGGCGCACCAGCGGCGCTATTTGGATGTGGCGATGGGGTGCTACCCGTTTCTATGCGACGGGCGGCCGGCCAGTGAACTGGTGCTGCGCTCGACGTCGGCCGAGCGACTGAACGACGCGATAGCGACGCTGCGGACGGCGCTCGATCTGCCGGTTCAGCCACCCTCACCTCCGCGTCAAATCTGATGTTTTTTAATTAACCATTTGATACCGAACGCATTTTTGCGCCGCAAAATGGCGGCAATCCGCCACGTTAACTTATCCCTTTAATCCTCCCTAAGTTGCCTTGGTAAATGTTTTTGTTTTGTTCTTGTCTGGGCACTGAGGAACTGTGTCCGGTGCGTTCGGATTGTGCGGGTGCGTTGTCCAACGCTACCGCCGACGGATAGCCGACGAGAGGGAGGATGGCGGAATGTCTGCTCAAACTTTTAAGCGCGCGATCATGAGAGCGTGTCGAGCACGCGTTGCAACATACTGGGCTATTTCCGGCGCGATCGCCGTATCACTTCTGCTCCCTATGGCTCCAGCCGAGGCCAAAACGCCGGGCAAGACCTACTGCTTCAACGGCATCTGCCATCGCGTCAACACGATAGCAGAAATGGTGTCGCTTGTCGGCCGCGATCTGACATTCAAGACGTCTTTTTATGATGATTGCAAACGCGACCGCTTCAACCCGTGCGGTTTGACATCGTCGGGCGAAGTTTTTCGGCCAAACGACGCCGACAACGCCGCGAGCCCGATCTATCCCAACGGCACAGTGCTGCTGTTGCGCAACCCGTCGAACGGCAAGTCGGCGGTCGTGCGCGTCAACAATGCAGGACCCTATTGGGGCAAGCGAAAGCTAGACGTGTCGCGCGGTGTGGCGGACAAACTCGGTTTCAAAACACGCGGCGTCGCTGATTTACAAGTGCGCGTCGTGTCGGCACCGACCCTGGCGGACACCAAGTACAAGAAGAAGCGCCGGTATGACGGCGTACCTGGACCGATCGGTACGTTCGCCTCGCTCGATCAGGCGCAGGGCGGCATGATGGTTGCCATGGCTTTAAATTCGATGTCGGGGTCGGTGTTCGCGCCGGCGGCAGGCAAGATGTTGCCTGCGCTCAAGACGGCACGGCCTGCGCTGGTCGCGACGCTGCGCTTTGGAAACGCGGTCGCTGCCGTCCAGCCGGCGGCGACACATCTCAGCCCCGAGGAAGGTTTGAAGGCGGCAGCGCGCCGTCTTTATGGCATCGAGCCGGAGAGTCGGCCGCGCCGCGCTGTCCCATCGTCGCTCACCGCAGATGTGACACCGCTTTATCCGGTTATCACAGAGCGCTGGCCGAAGCTCTAGCCTCCAGCTGAAAGCGGCTTAACAGGTGGTCGTTCAGTTGATTGTAAGCCGGTCGAAGCGTGGGAGTTCGCCTGGCATTTCCGCGCTAGCGGCGGCTCCAGCGATCTCTTTCGTGACGCGATCGCTACCGACGACGAAAAGATCATAGTGGGTGTCGAGCGCATCCAAGAAGGCCCCTGCCATGTCCAGCAACGGGCCAAGAGCGATGCGCTTGGCGACGCGGAAACTGTCGTCGATGGTCAGTTGCGCGGGATGTGAAATCCCGGCGGCGTGCGGGGCGATCAATCCCCGGCCGCGAATGTAGGCGACCAGACCATCGCCGGAATCGAAGTCGAGACCGCGGGCATCGCCGACTTCATCCACTGCGTCGAGCAGCAGGCCAGTGCCTGAGACGAACAAATTCGCGACGGCAGCGAAACGTGCGTCTATCGTGCCAAGGGCGCGGGCGTGTTCGCGGGCCTTGAGGATACGGGCGGTGAGCATGAGTTCGAACGAGCGCACGTCTTCGGCGATGTCGCGCTGGGCTGCCGCAAACAGCGCCACATTATCGCCCGGCTGTTCGGCGAGCTGCCGCCAGTCAGCGCCGCGCGCAATGAGATCTTCGCCCGCGGCGAGTGCCGCGTCGAGGTGATCGGCCAGCATGTAAACGGCGAGCGGCGCACGCGGCGCATCGACAGCCATGAAAATCCTTCGATTGCCTTCAAACTTAAGCCTCTGACAATGCACTGATTCGCGATTTCAAAAAAACTGAGCATAAGTTGGAGTGATGCAGGCGGGCCGCAGCTATGCGCAAGGGCCGGCTGGATCTTTGCTGGTCGCTATCGACTTTGCTCCGCAGAGCCGGCCGGAAGCGACGGAGTGTCTGCGCTTGCGGCCGGCTCGACGAAGGAGAGTCGCAAGCGCCGAGCAAAAAGCCCGCGAAGCGGAGTCGCCGGGGACAAGTGAATACAACCCGGCGATGCCGCCGAGCATCACCGGTTGAAAAGATAAGGAGCGGAGCGCGCCTTTGCACCCTGAGCCTTCCCAGTTGAGATTGAACCATTCTGACGAGGGGCTTTTGCGCTGAGACCAAGGGATTTGGCGACGGCCGCACCCGATGTGCGGCAGAGATGAAGCCCGACGTGGATCAGCGCAAAAGCCACCGTCCCTATGTAGGGTGGCCCTTCGGGTTCGCGCGGGTTGGCCGCCCGGTTCGTTGGCCGGCTTGTCCGATGCTTAGGCATCGCACTGCGCCCGCCTCCTGCCGGATCGGCTCAACCGGCGCGAACAGAATTGGCCCAATCTCAGCTGGGAAGGCTCTCGGTGCCGCGTTCCGGAGATGAGCGGCGCCTCGGGCGAGCTCCGCGCAGGGGTTTCTCATCGACCCGTCGATATGGGCGGTTCCTTACTCCGCAAGCGGGAGTCCGCATCCTCAGAGCATCGACGTGTTCGCTTCGCGGCGGTCTCGGGCCGTTACTCCCTTGGACGCGACACGCTCAACCTGCCATCCACCCCCAAACGCGAAACGGTCTCGAGCCTGTCCTTGCTCGAGGCGGGATGACACGAGTATGCGGGGGTGACTGCGGGCGGGGATAAGTTTGCCGCGATTTATTTTCGGCATGGTGAATGGCCAGGAATCATGGGTTGCGTGGAACCACGCGGCCAAACGATGGTTTGATTGTTATGAATGAAACAATGAAACGGATAGGTTTGGAACTCCAGAAGCGCTACCGGCATATGCTGCGCCGGCCGATGAGTTGGAGTTTGATCGACGCCTTCGTTCGTCTCGAAGAGACGGAAGAGGAAGCGGCGCGGCAGCATGCTGTGCAACAGCAATCCGAAAAAAATCGATCCAAGACGAAAGGTTCGACGACCGTTGCGACGCCGATGCCTGACGCCGGGCGAGATGACATTTAATACGAAGCTTGCACACGGTCATCACTCGCGCCTTACAAGTTTGCAGGTTGCCGACCAGCGCTTGTCTTAAATACGAGACGACAAGCTTCCGAGAGTGGCGATGGCGACGCCGACGAAAAGCAACTCAGCACAGACTGTGCGACGAACGCCATGGCTGTCTCCGATTGAAATTTGGCAGTCAATGCTGATCCGGCCGCCGGTCTACACCGGCATTGGTGTCGGTATCGCTGCACTTTTGGTCCTGCCATAGCCTGTGTCTGGCGCGCTGCGAGGGGCGACGGCCTGGTGCCTTGGCGGCGGCACGTATCTGCTGCTGAGCGCGCGCATCATGGCGGCGTGTCACTCGAACAAAATCAAATCGCGCGCCGCCCGGCAGGACGAGGGCGCCATCGTCATTCTTGTGCTTGTCATGCTGGCGATCTTTTCGAGCCTGACGTTGATTTTCGGATTGCTGACCCAGGCGAAGGCCGCGTCAGATGGCGGCAAATTTCTATATATCGGTCTTGCTGCGCTGGCGATTTTGATCGCATGGCTGGTGATGCAAGCGGTGTTCACGATGCATTACGCCCACAAATGCTACGCGCCGGAGAACATCGAGGCGGACGCGCCGCGGGTGTTGGAATTTCCCAAGGACACGCTCCGGACTATTGGGATTTCCTCTATGTCGCGACCTCGATCGGGGCGACGTCGCAAACGTCGGACGTGGCGAGCACGTCAAAGGAATTGCGCCGGATCGTGACCGTGCACGCGGTGCTGTCGTTTTTCTTCAACACGATGGTACTGGCGCTTTCAATCAATCTGGCTGCGAGTTTGGCGTGAGGGGAGAGGGAAGAAGAGCTCCGACCGCATCACCCCACCGTCATCCCGGCGCGACTCCTTAGAAGCCCTTTAGGGAAAGGCCGGGATCCAGGACATCAAGCCGGATATGTGGTGCTGTGAAAAGTGCTAAATAATATGTGTATCGAACAGTGGGATAATAGCAGTAAGGGTTTGCCTATAAGCAACGACCATTTTGCCGATTTCAATTAGCCTATGATATGCAGTCCACACGAGCTACTTGCGAAATTTTTCCAGTTTCAACTTGATTTTGAGCTTTGTCTGCAAGACGAGTAATGTTGCAAAAAGTGCTTTTTCAGCATCTTGTGACAGGCTTTGGGCCATGTCATCGAGTTGCGGACAAAGATGGTCCACCTCAGCCATTTTGCTCTTAATTTGCAGAGCGTCAGCGGCTCCAAAACTCAAACTAAAGGTACGGCCTTCTTGACGATCAAGGGTAGCTTTCTCAGCAAGATTATCGCGCAGACCATTCGCGGTGACATCCAAGGTGCAGAGGGCGGCGAGCAGACTGTTATGACGAACATCCAAGTCTATTGCCGTATTGAAAATCTCCACGTCTGCTACTGACAAAAGCAACGCCATTTCATCCGAGGAAAATGCAATCGCATCGGGCTTATTTGCCAATGGCAAGTAGAATTCATGCCATGCTAACGCAACAGAGCTTTTATCCTCATTCGCCGGTTTTTCTTGGAAGTGCTCGGCAATGGTTGTTGCGTTTGAATACAGCCGGATAAATTTGAAAAGAAGTGAATGCGCTAGTGCCTGATTTGTCGCCAGTCGATCCGCGTCCCGGAATTTTCGGGCTTCATTGAACGCCAACACCTGCCCAGTTAGACCAATTGCTCCGCCAACCAAAGCGCCCGACATCGCAGAAAAGAACTCCGCGGATTTTACAATATCGAAAAAATTTGCCATCTGGAGATTCCAATTTCGGCTTCCGCACCACCTATCCCACTGAGAAAAACAGCCGGGATTGCTCCCGGCCGTTGGTGATCTCAGTGCATTAGACGCCTGGTATTCACGAACACCCACTCGTGCTTCCACACGTGTCGCACTTCAAACACGTGCCATTCCGAACCATCGTGAAGTTGTGGCATTCGGTGCAGGAGACGCCTTCGTAGCCGCGCAGTTTGGCTTCGGACGCGCGCTGCTTGTGCAGTTCGGCTTTGGTCAGCACCGGCGCCGCCGTGACGATCGTGCGCTGATAGAGCGTTTCAGTGTCGGCCTTCAACGCCGTGGCGCCGATGGTTTGCGGCGCGCCGCCGTGCAGGTCGGTGACGTCCTGCTGCATCTGGCGCATGGCGTCGATGGTGCCCGTTGCGGATGCCGTCGACGTGGAAGCGACATGCGATCCGCCGCGGCTGGCGAGACGCACCACCGGCGCGCCGCGCACGAGACCCTTCGACACGTAGCGCTGGGGTAGATCGAGATCGAGCTGGATGTCGGTGTCGGCATCGGACGAGCCAAGCCCGGTCTCGCCGACGATTTCGCGCGGATCGACATGCGCCAGATCGTGGCGGCCGAGGTACGACACGGCGAGTTCGCGGAAGATGTAGTCGAGGATCGAGGTCGCATTCTTGATCGTCTCGTTGCCCTGCACCAGGCCGGCCGGTTCAAAGCGCGTGAAGGTGAAGGCCTCGACGTATTCTTCGAGCGGCACGCCGTACTGCAGGCCAAGCGAGATGGCGATGGCGAAATTGTTCATCAAGGACCGGAAAGCCGCGCCCTCCTTGTGCATGTCGATGAAGATTTCGCCGAGGTTGCCGTTGTCGTATTCGCCGGTGCGCAGATACACTTTATGGCCGCCGACACTGGCTTTTTGCGTGTAGCCCTTGCGCCGGCCCGGCATCTTTTCGCGCTCTTGGCTCTTGATGTATTCGACACGTTCGACGATCCGCTCGACGATCCGTTCGGTCACGACGGCCGTGCGCGCCGCCATTGCCGGATTGGCCAGCAAGGCCTCTGCCGCGGTTTCTTCCGCGCCGTCGTCGTCGCCGAGGACCTGCGAATTGAGCGGCTGCGACAGCTTCGAGCCATCGCGATAGAGAGCGTTGGCCTTCAGCGCCAGCTTCCACGACAGCATGTACGATTGTTTGCAATCGTCCACGGTGGCGTCGTTGGGCATGTTGATGGTTTTGGAAATCGCACCAGAGATGAACGGCTGCGAGGCCGCCATCATGCGGATGTGGCTGTCGACGGAGAGATAGCGGCGGCCCTTGCGGCCGCACGGGTTGGCGCAATCGAACACCGACAAGTGATGCTCTTTCAGATGCGGCGCGCCCTCAAGCGTCATGGCGCCGCAAACGTGTTCGTTGGCCGCTTCGACATCGCGTTTTGAAAAGCCGAGATGGGCGAACAGATCGAACGCCGGATCGGCAAGCTTGTCGGCTGGAACTTTGAGCGTGTCGGTGAGGAACGCGTCGCCCAAGGTCCAGCGGTTGAACACGAACTTGATGTCGAACGCCGACGCCAAGCCGCTCTCGATTTTTTCCAGCGCTTCGTCGGTGAAGCCGCGGGCTTTGAGCGACGTGTGATTGATGGCGGGAGATTGGCGCAGCGAGGCGTGACCCACCGCGTAGGCTTCGATCTCGGCAACCTGATGCGGGGCATAGCCGAGCGTGCTCAAAGCTTCCGGAACCGACTGGTTGATGATCTTGAAATAGCCGCCGCCGGCGAGCTTCTTGAACTTGACCAGCGCGAAGTCGGGTTCGATGCCGGTCGTATCGCAATCCATGACGAGACCGATGGTGCCGGTTGGCGCGACCACGGTCGATTGGGCGTTGCGATAGCCGTAGCGTTCGCCGAGCGACAGTGCCTGATCCCAGACGCGTTTGGCGGCGTCGATCATGCGTTTGTCGAAGCATGAGGCATGATCGAGCGGCACCGGCGCGACCGAGAGTTTTTCATAGCCCTGCGAATAGCCGTAAGCGGCGCGGCGATGGTTGCGGATGACGCGCAGCATGTCGCTAGCGTTCGGCGCATAACCGGGGAACGGGCCGAGCTCGCCGGCCATTTCAGCGCTTGTGGCGTAAGCGACGCCGGTCATGATGGCCGAGATGGCACCGCAAATGGCGCGGCCTTCATCTGAATCATACGAGGTACCAGCCGACATCAGCAGGCCGCCGATGTTGGCGAAGCCGAGGCCGAGCGTGCGATAGCGGTAGCTCAATTCAGCGATCTGGCGCGACGGGAACTGTGCCATCAGCACCGAGATTTCGAGCACGATGGTCCAAAGGCGGCAGGCGTGTTCGTAGGCTTCGATGTCGAACGATTTGTCGTCGCGGCGGAAACGCAGCAGGTTGAGCGACGCGAGGTTGCACGCCGTGTCATCGAGGAACATGTATTCCGAGCACGGGTTTGACGCGCGGATGTCACCCGACTGCGGGCACGTGTGCCAGTCGTTGATGGTGGTGTGGAATTGAATGCCCGGATCAGCCGAAGCCCAGGCGGCATGACCGATCTGTTCCCACAGATCGCGCGCCTGCAACGTCTTTGTCACCTTGTTGCCGAGGCGTGCGGTGAGGTTCCACGGCTTATCTTCGACGACTGCGTTGAGGAAGGCGTCTGTCACGCGCACTGAATTGTTCGAGTTCTGGCCCGAGACGGTGAGATAGGCTTCGCTATCCCAATCGGTGTCGTAGGTGTCGAATGCGATGTCGGTATAGCCCTGCTTGGCGAACTGGATGACGCGCAGGACGTAGTTTTGCGGCACGAGATCGCGTTTGGCGTCGCGGATCGCCTGCTTGAGCTTCGGATTTTTCGCTGGGTCGAAACAATCGCCGGCGTCGGCTTCGCAGTTGACGCAGGCTTTCATCACTGCCTTGAGGCGCTTCTGGCAAATCTTCGAACCGGTGACGAGGGCGGCAACCTTTTGTTCTTCACGCACCTTCCAGGTGATGTATTCTTCGATATCGGGATGGTCGACATCAACGACCACCATCTTGGCCGCGCGCCGCGTCGTGCCGCCCGACTTGATGGCGCCGGCCGCGCGATCGCCGATCTTGAGGAAGCTCATCAGGCCCGACGAACGGCCGCCGCCCGAGAGTTTTTCATTGGCGCCGCGCAGGGATGAGAAGTTCGACCCGGTGCCCGAGCCGTATTTGAACAAGCGCGCTTCGCGCACCCACAGATCCATGATGCCGCCATCGCCGACGAGATCGTCAGCGACCGACTGAATGAAGCAGGCGTGGGGTTGGGGATGTTCATAAGCCGACGAAGACGAGGTCAGCTGGCCGGTCTGATAGTCGACATACATATGTCCCTGGCCAGGACCGTCGATCCCGTAGGCCCAGTGCAAGCCGGTGTTGAACCATTGTGGCGAATTCGGCGCCGCCATTTGCATGGCGAGCATGTAGCGATGTTCATCGAAGAACGCCCGCGCGTCGTCTTCGGTTGAAAAGTATCCGCCCTTCCAGCCCCAATAGGTCCACGTGCCGGCGAGACGGTCGAAGACTTGGCGGGCGTCGCTTTCGCCACCGAAGCGTTCGGCCTCCGGAAGCGCATTGAGGGCTGCCTCATCGGGAATCGAGCGCCAAAGCCACGATGGGATCTGCGTCTCTTCGAATTTTTTCAGGCGGCGCGCGACACCGGCTTTGCGGAAATACTTCTGCGCCAGGATATCAGCGGCGACCTGGCTGAAGTGCTCCGGCACGTCAAAACCGTCGAGGCGGAAAACGACCGAGCCATCCGGATTTTTGATTTCGGAGGTCGCGCGCCGGAACGGCATCGTCGCGTACGGTGATTGTCCAGCTGTCGTAAAGCGCCGCGTGATCTTCATAAGTGTCGTGCCCCCAATGTGCGGGGGTCTAAGTACAAGTTACTTTTTCATAGACCCTAATGATGTCGTTTCGAATGGCTGGCGCTTTTCCTAAAGCCCATCGACAGCTGGCCTGGCGGCATCGAGCGCCCCCCGCGCATCGATGGTGCCGCCAAAAACGCGTGCTTGCTGACGAACGGACTGACGGACTAGCGACAAACGCACCACAGCGTGGGCCAGCGAAAGGCCGGCCAGAGCTGCGTCATCAGGCCAAGATCGCACCGTGGAACGGCAGATCGGACCGACTGATCTGGCAAGGTTTTCCCGCGAGGGACTACGCCGCCGAGCGTCGCATTCTCATCGTCAAAAGCTATGACGATTCGAGTCTGTCGTCATGTAAAAATTGGCACATATTGTGGTGGCAGACGCAACCGACACAATATGTAGTGGTGTTGGCAACTTGTGGGTGAGATGGGCCGAAGCCCCTGCAATCGCGGGCTTGGTGCCTGTTCGGGGCGTGCGCGGTGCCTGTTGGCAAGCCGTGGACGGGGCTGTTTCGCCTAGCGCTTGAGCATAAGGTAATGCGATTCCGCACCATAAGTGTTGCCGCTCCGCACCGCTGCGTAAGATCTACGACGGCGGCTGGACATCACGCGCGAAGACCGCTTAATCGAAGCCCGCCGGATCAGCCCTAAAAGGTGTGTCGCGACATGAGCATGCTTAGTGAAATCTTCAGCTGGTGGGGCGGCAACACCTGGGGCACGCGGCTGTTCACCTGGCGCAAAGGCAAGCTGGTCGGTGAGGACAGTTTCGGCAATCAATACTACACTCAGACAAAGGGCGTTGGGCCGCTGGGCGTGCCGTCGCGCTGGGTCATCTACCGCGATTTGTCGGAGCCGACGCAAGTGCCGCCGGAGTGGCACGGCTGGTTGCATCACACCGTCGATACGCTGCCGACGGACGAGCTTTACCAGGCCAAGCCGTGGCAGCGGCCGCACCAGATGAACATGACCGGGACTTCGGCGGCCTATCGGCCCCAGGGCTCCATTCTCGGCGATGGCGTCAGAGCAAAATCCAGTGCTGATTACAAGCCTTGGACACCGAACTGATATTTCAAGGGTCGAGGTTTGCCGCAGAACTTGCTTGAGCGATACGAAGCTGGCCATGGTAGTGACACCTTTGCTGGCGAACGAGGCACGTGTTCTGCGGTTTGCGCGTCGTCTGATTGGTATCGCCACGCCCGCCGCCACTGACTTGAAATGGAGCCGATTTGACCAAAGATGTCACAGTCTCGCGTCTGGTGGCGCGTTTGATACTCGTGCTCGTCGCGGCGGTGTCTCCCTGGCTCGGTGCGTCGCCAGCCGGCGCCGAGCGGATCGAAAATCAGGTCGCGATCTTTTCGGCGCTCGACAAAGTCACGGCGCGCATTTCGAAATTCGAAGTTGAGCTTGGCAAATCAGCGACCTTCGGTGCGCTCAAGGTCACGCCGCGCGTTTGCTATTCGCGCCCACCGACGGAGCAGCCAAAAACCTCGACCTTTGTCGAGGTTGACGAATTGCAGCTTGATGGCAAAGAAGCGCGCGTTTTCACCGGCTGGATGTTTGCCGAAAGTCCGGGCCTGTATGGCGTCGAGCACCCGACCGTCGACGTGTGGCTCACCGAATGTCAAAACCCGAAGACGACGACGGCACAGAAAGCGCAGGAGGGAGTTCGCGCAGAAGGTGAGGCGCCTGCCGCGACGGACGGTTCGGCCGTTGAGACAGAGCAAGCCCCGGTCGATCAGGAGCCACGGCGTCGGGTTCGGCGGTGATCGTCTAGGGTCCGTCAACTTTTAGCGGATGAATGGACCAACCCAAGCTCTCTAATTCGTCGTGCTTCTTATCGGAAAACCGGTTCCCACTTTTCCGGAAGCACTTATGCTCTTTGGTTCGTCGTGCTTCTTATCGGAAAACCGGCACCCACTTTTCCGGAAGCACTCTAGCGCAATGCCAAGAGCCGTGCGGCGCGGGGCGCGAAATAGGTGAGCACGCCGCAAGCGCCGGCACGTTTGAACGCCAGCAGACTTTCCATCATCGACTTGTCGGGATCGAGCACGCCTTGCGCCGCGGCCGCCGAAATCATCGCGTACTCGCCCGACACCTGATAGGCGAGCGTCGGCACGCCGAAAGTCTCCGAGACGCGCCGCACGATGTCGAGGTACGGCATGCCGGGCTTGACCATGACCATGTCGGCACCCTCGGCGATGTCGAGCCCGACCTCGCGAATGGCTTCATCACTGTTGGCCGGGTCCATCTGATACGTGCGCTTGTCACCCTTCAAAAACCCAGACGAGCCGACCGCGTCGCGGAATGGGCCATAAAACGCGCTGGCGTACTTGGCGGCATACGACATCAGCTGCGTGTTGTGAAGGCCGGCGTCCTCCAGCGCCCGGCGGATCGCGCCGATGCGGCCGTCCATCATGTCGGACGGCGCCAAAATGTCGGCACCGGCATCGGCCTGGACCAACGATTGCTTGACGAGCGTTGCGAGGGTCGCGTCGTTGACGATCTCGTCGTCGACGAGCAGGCCATCATGACCGTGACTGGTGTAGGGATCGAGCGCGACATCGAGAATGACGCCGATATCGAGGTTCGCTTTCTTGATGGCGCGCGTGGCGCGGCAAACGAGGTTGTTGGGGTTCGACGCCTCGCGCGCATCGGCCGAGCGCAATTTGATGTCGGTGTAGGGGAAGATCGCCAGCGCCGGGATTCCGAGATCAACAGCCTCGCGTGCCGCCTCGACGATCAAGTCGATCGACAAGCGCTCGACGCCGGGCATCGATGACACTGGACTGCGCTTGCCTTTGCCTTCGAGCACGAACATCGGCCAGATCAAATCGCTCGGCGACAGGGCGTTTTCGCTGACCAGATGGCGCGCCCAGGCTGCCTTGCGATTCCGGCGCAGGCGGACGTGTGGGTACGATCCGGGCGCGGCTTCTGTCGTGGCAGCCTGAGACGAAACGATTCGGGGCTTAGTAGCGGCGCGCTTGATTGGCGGCATGCGTGAAAATATCCAGGTGCGGCAGTCTTCTGCTATGCCAGCGACGAGATGCGTCGCGGCGCTTTCTTGGCTGGCACCATGGCGGCGGAAAAAGGCGGTTGGCAAGGCCGGAGGGCAAACGTAGTTGCCGAAGTGGTTAATCGCAGATTTTTGTCACCTTGCGCGGCGCCATATCGATGTGGAAATGATTGCGGTGGGCGGCGTTGGCTTCGGGGCCCAGTGTGGTGCCAAAGATGCGGCAGGCGGCTTCATGTGCTTGATGGAGGAACGCGCGGCGGCTGTCAGCGCTCGGCTCTGGCGCCGGTCTGACGAATTCAAGTTTTACCACGGCTTTGGGACCGCCAAGCTTGCTTGGTTCGGTGAACGAAAGCCCGGGCCGCGGGTCCGCCCGCGTCGCACCCGGCAACGTCACCGTCAGTTTGGATTTTCCATCCACGACGCCGGCGGTCGCGACACCGGATGCGGGAGCCCCAAGCGCTGATCCGGTTGTGACCGGTGGCTCGGCGGCGGCGGGTTTGGCCGATTTTGCATTAGCGACGTTTGGCCCGCGCTGCGCCTCTTGCGCGGCTTTGTCGGCGGCGAGTTTGGCGGCGGCTAATCGTTCAGCCGCAGCTTTCTCGGCAGCGATGCGCGCCAGAATTTCGCGTTGCGGTGTGCCCCAGTGTTCGAGCAGATAAGCGGTTTTTCCGGCTGACGTGACGAAGCCACGAATGTCGAGTGCGTTGGCCACACCGTGTTCGCTGAGCTTGTTCTTGGCCCGGCCGTAAGCGTTGCGGCACGCGTAATCGCTCATGTTCTCGATTTTGATAATTTCGGCGCCGAAATGCTTTTTCGCCAACGGCTGCAAGTCGCCCGATAGCCAAGTATCGAGCGCTTCAGCGAGTTCGCAGGTCATCGTTGCCGGCGGGGAAATGGACACTTCCGGATCGCGGCCAATAGAGATGAGCTGGATCGGCGCCGGCGCACCGCACGCCCCCTCGCGAATGGGCGGTTGCGCGATGGCGACCGCGTGAATGCGTTTGAGGATTGCGCCACAGCGCGCCTTCGCATCGGTCACTTCAGCCTCGCTCCACGTCGCGGGTGGGAGTTTGGCGGCGTCGGCTTCGGCCTTTGCTTCGTCAACGGTCTTCGGCCACGACGGCGTCTGCTTGGCAGGCGTTGCTGCCTCGATCTGGCTTGATTTTGGCGGCGGTTGATCTGGCGAATTGGCTTTTGTCGGGGGGGCGGCTTCGGACTTGGTCATTTGCTTTGGAGGCCGTAGCGGTTCGGCCTCGCCTTCGGCATTCGCCTTATCAATTTTTTTCTTGGCTGCCGGTTTAACGGCGGATTTTTTTCGAGTTTTGGTTGTCTTGGCGTCGGCGCCGTCGAGAGTGCCGGTTGCGTTGTTGATCGCCGACGACGCTGCTTTAGCGATCGCTTTACCGGGCTTGACGATCACGCCATCAATAATCGTTTCGAACTGCGGCAGGGCGGGCTCAGCCGAGCTGAGCGATGTGCCCAGCACGAGCATGGTCATAACAGCCGCTGGCAGCGGCCAACAGGCTCCCACCGCTCGCGGTCTGACAACGATGCGAAGGACGGAAATCTTGATCATCGGCCCTCCACGGCAGACTTACTGGAACGCGGGTCATCAGCAGAAAACGACCATGAGTAACGCCGTATAATCTCTGGAAGTTCCCAACACGCGATGCGCTGGCAGGAAGGGCTCGGCATTGTGGCGTTGAGCGCGCAAATACCCCGAATCGCGCGAAGGAGATTGTGTGTTTAAGTTCGGCACAAATTGTGGCGGCAGGGCCGCTTTTACGCCATAGGTGCGCGACGTGCAGACTTGAACTCACGTCCGGAGCCATCAGGAGCGGTAAAATTTTGGCCGATATGACCCAATCCAAGTTACCGCCAGAGGTTGCAGCCGGTGGTCAGTTCGTGCCCGTGCCGGCAAAGGTCATCAGCGAACGACGCGGCGCGGTGCATTCTTTGACGCTCAACCGGCCGAGCGCGCTCAACGCGTTCGACGACGAAATGCGCCAAATCATTGCGGACGCCATTCCAGCAATTGCGCGAAATCCCGACATTTACGTCGTCGTGCTGAAATCGGCGAGCCCGAAAGCGTTTTGCGCCGGCGGCGATGTCCGCGTGCTGACACAGACGGCCATAACCGACATCGAGCGAGTCAAAAAGTATTTTCGCGCCGAGTATGCCCTGAACTGGTTGCTCGAATGTTTTTCCAAGCCGACGGTCTCACTGATCGATGGCATCTGCATGGGATCGGGTGCCGGTTTGAGCTGCTACAACACGCATCGCGTGGCCGGAGACGGTTACCGCTTTTCGATGCCGGAAGCGGCGATCGGGCTGTTTCCGGATGTCGGCGTATCGCATGTGCTGGCGCGGATGCCGTGGCCACTGGGCCTCTACCTCGGCTTGACGGGCCGCGTCGTCGAACGCGCGGATGCGCACCGGCTGGGGCTTGCCACTCACTGTATTAGCTCAGACGCGTTCGGGATGATCGTCGAACAGTTGTCGGATGCGCAGCCGATCGATCCGCTGCTCGATGGGTTGCATCGCGACCAGCCGGCGGGACCGCTGCAAAACGAAGCCGGGATGATCGAGGAATTGTTTTCCAGCGACACGCTTGAAGGCATCATGCACAATCTCGAAACCGCGTCGGGCGCGGCCCGCCACTTCGCGCAAAAGACACTCGCCGATTTGAAGGCTAAATCGCCAATGTCACTTGCGATAACGGATCGCCATATCCGAATGACGCGACATTTGGATTTACGCGAAACACTTATTCAGGATTACCGGTTAGCCGTCCGGTGCCTTGAAGATCGCGACTTCTATGAAGGGGTGCGGGCGGCGCTCATCGACAAGGATCATCGCCCGGTGTGGTCGCCTGGAGCGCTCGCCGACATCACGGAAACGATGATCGAGCGCTATTTTCGCTCACTCGGCGATGATGATCTCACACTGCCGACGCGCGTCGAAATGCAGGCGGCACGGGTTTAGGTCGTCGCGCGCCAAGTCGATCAAAACCGCCATATTAAATTAACCTGCTGTTGTCCAACATCAGGGTTTGATCTCGAAGACGATTAAAAATTCGTTTTAAAACACCCCCGGAACTATTCTTTTACTATGTCTATTTAGCCGACATTTATCGATGTGAGTTATCAATGGCTTCAACCCGGAATAATCGGGATGCGTCAGTACAGGTAACAGGCAGGGTCAGTCTCATGGGTGTCGCATTGGACGTGGCGCGTCATCGCGCTCCGGTGCAGGACGATAGTTTTCGCACCGAATATTTGCAGGCACTGCGCTTGATCGAGCGCCTGCATCGTTTGCTTCTCGACGTGATCAAGGACGAATTCGATCGCCAAGGTGGCGCTGAGATCAACAGTGTGCAAGCGCTACTGCTCTATAACATCGGCGAAGGCGAGTTGACGGCCGGCGAGCTTAAAACGCGCGGCTATTATCTCGGCTCGAACGTGTCCTACAACTTGAAGAAGCTCGTCGACATGGGTTTCATTCATTACAAGCGGTCCGATATCGATCGCCGTTCGGTGCGCGTCAGCCTCACGCAAAAGGGCCTTGATGCGTGCGAGATCGTCCACAAGCTCTATCACCGCCAGCTTGGCTCGGTGCAGGCCGTCGGCGAGATATCGAACGACGACGTCAAGGGCCTGAACAAAGCTCTGGTTCGTCTCGAGCGCTTCTGGTCCGATCAGATCCGCTATCGCCTCTAATCGATGTTGTCCGGCAACGGACGACGCCGGTACGAAATCAAAATAAGCCGCCGGCTTCGCGCCGCGCGGCTTTTTCATTGCCGTTTTATCGTGCCTAGCAGCCACCACGTCTCCCTTGGCGAAGCTGTGGCCGCTGGGCCTCTGGCTGGCAGTTTCGGCTGCGTACCGGGGCGTGGCGGTCGCAGTGAAGAATTTTCACGACTATACTTCAGCGCTGTTAGAATTTTGTTTACGTTTTTGGCCGAGCCCTAGTGACGGGACGGGACCGCCTCCGTCCGTGGCTGGACGTCGCCTGAAAAATTCAATCAGACTGAAATCGCATCGATGCGAGATACGGGACGGATGACGACGATGGGGGCGACGGCGATGGGTCGGGCGAAGCAGCGGATCCAGACAACGGCGGTCGCGGCGGGCTTGATGCAAAGCCTGCTGATCGCGGCCACCGTGTTCCTACCGATCGCTGGAATTGGCTCGCCGGTTCGCGCCGACGACCCGATGAACCAGTTCCAGTTCGGCCCCGTTGGCAGGGGCCCGGGCGGGGGAAGTGAGAGCTACGACCGAGAATTCGTGCGCGAGTGGGAGTCGAACCCGCCGAAAGGCTACGCGACGCTGTCGAGAGCTAATATCGACGCGACCAAAGGCGCCGTCACCCGCTACTCCGCGATGGTGCAGGCTGGCGGGTGGGCAGCGCTACCTGAGCCGCAGAAGCGCGACGGGCAATGGGATTTGCTGCAGGCCGGCAGTCGGGATCCGGCCGTGCGGCTGTTACGGGCGCGCCTCGCCATGTCGGGCGAGTTGAAAGACGGCGATTCGACATCGGACTATTTCGACTACGAACTCGAAAAAGCGGTGAAGCGCTTCCAAGCCTCGAATGGGCTGACCCCGACGGGCATTGTCGACAAGCGCACCGTCGTGGCGTTGAACGTCCCGGCTGACGCGCGCTTAAAGCAGCTCAAGGCCAACGTCACGCGATTGCAGCAGTTGGTGCCGGCGACGGCCAAGAAGTATGTCATGGTCAACATTCCGTCGGCCCATATCGAGGCGGTCGAGAATGGGCAGATTGTCGCCCGCTATGCCGGTGTCGTCGGTAAGATCGACCGGCCGACCCCGTTGCTACAATCGAGCATCACCGACTTGAACTTCAATCCGATCTGGCGCTTGCCGCCAACGGTGATCGCGGAAGACCTCATCCCGCGCGGCCGAGAGATGCAGGCCAAGGGTCAGGACGTTTTGGCAAAATTCCACATTGACGCCTACGACGGCGCCGGCCGCAAGATGACGACGAGTGCCGTCAACTGGCAGAAGGTTTCGCCCGGCACCTACACCTACAGTCAGCAACCCGGCAAAGAAAACCCGCTCGGTTTCTTGAAGATCAATTTTGGTAACGCACATTCGGTCTACATGCACGACACGCCGTCCGACCGCATCTTCGGGCGCAACTTTAGGTCTGCCAGTTCTGGGTGCATTCGCGTCCACAACATCGAACATCTCGCCGCTTGGCTTCTGGGTGAGCAGGGTGGATGGAACAGCGGGCGTATTGCCAAGATGAAGGAAAACGGTGAGCGGCTGGACGTGCGCTTGAAAAAGCCGGTGCAATTGCATTTCGTCTATATTACCGCTTGGGCGACCGAGGACGGCGTCGTGCAATTCCGCCGCGACCTTTATCAACGCGATGGCGTCGGCGCGGTGGCGGCGACTTATTAGCGCCGAGCGTAGGCGGGGCTGGTCAGTTCACGGTTGCCGCGAACAATTTCTCCGACCAGTTATTTTAAGCGTCGCGTGCGCTGCACAATCACGCCATTGCGGCACCGGCTCATCGCGAACGAGGACAGGGCTTAAAAAATGGCTGAACTCCAGCTGCCCCCTAAAGTCCGGCAACGCTAAAATCTCGATCGCGACATAAGCCTGGCGCCCCGGCGGCGATAGCATCGTGGTAAAAAACGTCTCGAAATCACCACGAACCGATGGCACGCCGTTTTCGTAATACAGGCTCTAGCAGCTTCGTTATGGAAGTCGGACTTTTCGGCGCCAGCGCGACGAAAGGGCACTGGCAGCAGCGCCGAAGTCGAGCGATAACGGTCGCGAAAAAAAAGCGTCGTAAGAGCGCCCCGGGAGTGAAAAGTCGTTTCATGACCTACGATAAAATATTAGCCGACGCGGTCGACTTGGTGAAGCGCGAGGGCCGCTACCGCATCTTTGCCGACGTGAAGCGCCGGCGCGGCGCTTATCCCAAAGCGGATGTTTACCGAGACGCAAGCTCGCGGCCCATCACGGTTTGGTGCTCGAATGATTATCTCGGCATGGGCCAGCACGTGAGTGTCATCGCTGCCATGCACGAAGCCATTGATTTGGTTGGCGCAGGATCCGGCGGCACACGCAATATTTCCGGCACCACGCACTTTCACGTCGAACTCGAAAACGAAATTGCGGATCTGCACGGCAAAGATGCAGCCCTTCTATTCACGTCGGCTTACGTCGCCAACGAAGCCGCACTCTCTACCCTCGTGCAACTGCTGCCCGGATGCGTTGTCTTCTCGGACGAAAAAAATCACGCATCGATGATTGCCGGCATTCGCAACGGCCGCGGGCCAAAGCAGATCTTCCTCCACAACGATATCGGCGATCTCGAAGCGAAGTTGAAAAGCGTGCCAGTTGGCGTGCCGAAAATCATCGCTTTTGAGAGCGTGTACTCAATGGACGGCCATGTCGCGCCCATCGCCGCGATTTGTGATCTCGCAAAAAAATACGATGCACTGACGTATCTCGACGAGGTGCATGCGGTCGGTCTTTACGGTCCGCGCGGCGGCGGCATCGCAGAGCGCGATGGCGTCATGGACCGCGTCGACATCATCAACGGCACGCTGGCCAAGGGCTTCGGCGTCATGGGCGGATACATCGCCGCCAGCCGGACCCTGTGTGACGCGGTGCGGTCGTATGCGCCGGGATTTATTTTCACGACGTCGCTGGCACCTGTGATTGCGGCTGGCGCCTTGGCATCGATACGGCATTTGAAATCGAGCACGATTGAGCGCGAGCGGCATCAAGAGCGTGCCCGAACTTTGAAGCGCCGCCTCGCGTCCGCCGACTTGCCGGTCATCTCCGGGCCAAGCCACATCGTGCCGGTGCTGGTCTCCGATCCGGTGCGCTGCAAGGCATTGTCGGACGTGTTGCTTAACCTGCACGGGATCTACGTCCAGCCGATCAATTACCCGACTGTGCCACGCGGCACTGAGCGGTTGCGGCTGACGCCTTCGCCGCAGCATTCAGATGCCGACATGGATCATCTGGTCGGAGCCTTGACGCAGCTTTGGTCACAGTGTCCGATGACCTTGATGCAAAGCCTCGCTGAGGCGGCAGAATAGGCGGCTCGGCCCGGCGTTTGTGATCGGTTGTCGCCTGTATGCCGTAGCCCGAAAATGCAAGAAATCCCGCGCGGTTTTTACACGGGGTTGAGGGTGGGTTTGGGTGTTGAGCCCGGCGCGCCACCCCACTACTATAGTCCCAAAGGCGTAAAGGTTGGGGGCGCGAGCGCTGAGCCAGTGCCCTGCTCAGCGTAGACCGCGATAAACGCATACTAAAACCAGAGGAAACGACCGCATGTCGACCGCACCGGCCATTGCCAACACGCAGACCTCGAAGTTCTTCAAGTCGCATCTGTCGGAAACCGATCCGGAAGTATTCAGCGCCATCCAGAAGGAATTCGGCCGCCAGCAGCACGAGATCGAGCTGATCGCCTCGGAAAACATCGTTTCACAGGCCGTGCTGGACGCCGCCGGTTCGGTGCTGACCAACAAGTATGCCGAAGGTTATCCGGGCAAGCGCTACTATGGCGGCTGCCAATTCGTCGACATCGCTGAGGAACTAGCGATCGACCGTGCGAAGAAGCTGTTCAACTGCGGTTTTGCCAACGTCCAGCCGAATTCGGGTTCGCAGGCCAACCAGGGTGTATTCCAAGCCCTCGCCAAGCCGGGCGACACGATCCTCGGACTGTCGCTCGCCGCCGGTGGGCACCTGACCCATGGCGCGCCTGTCAATCAGTCGGGCAAGTGGTTCAAGGCCGTGCATTACATGGTCAAACCGGACACGCATCTGATCGACATGGACGAAGTGCGCAAGCTGGCGCATGAGCACAAGCCGCGCATCATCATTGCCGGCGGCTCGGCCTATCCGCGCACGATCGATTTCGCCGCCTTCCGGGCGATTGCTGATGAAGTCGGCGCGCACTTCCTAGTCGACATGGCGCACTTTGCCGGTCTGGTGGCAGCGGGCTTGTATCCAAATCCATTCCCGCACGCCCATGTCGCAACGACAACGACGCACAAGACGTTGCGCGGTCCGCGCGGCGGCATGATCCTGACCAACGACGAAGACTTGGCGAAGAAGTTCAACTCGGCGATCTTCCCGGGAATTCAGGGCGGCCCGCTGATGCACGTCATCGCCGGCAAGGCCGTCGCATTTGGCGAAGCATTGCGCCCCGACTTCAAACTCTACATCCAAAGCGTGATGGCGAACGCCAAGGCGATGGGTGAAACGCTAGTGCAGAACGGCTTCGCGCTCGTCTCCGGCGGCACCGACACGCACTTGATCGTCGTCGATCTCAGACCGAAGAACCTGACTGGCAATATCGCCGAGAAGTCGCTCGGCCGGGCTCACATCACGTGCAACAAGAACGGCATTCCGTTCGACCCGGCGAAGCCCATGGTGACGTCGGGCATTCGTCTTGGCTCGCCGGCCGGCACGACGCGCGGCTTCGGCGTCGCTGAATTCCAGGAGATCGGCCGCCTGATCACCGAGGTGCTCGACGGCTTGGCCAAGAACGGGGAAGAGGGCAACGCCGCCGTCGAAGCCGCCGTCAAGGCCAAGGCCACGGCGCTGTGCGATCGGTTCCCGATTTACTCGTAAGCATCGCCCTCGACCTTGCTGAACGGCCGGGTCCGCGTCGTCGATCCAATGCTTTATGATAGGGCGCCAGGTGTGATTCCTGGCGCCCTTTCCATTCTAAAGGACTGTTCGCCCCATGCGTTGCCCGTTTTGCGGAAGCGAGAATTCGCAGGTGAAGGACAGCCGTCCGTCTGATGAGAATTCGGCGATCCGGCGCCGGCGCATCTGTTCCGATTGCGGCGGGCGCTTCACGACGTTCGAGCGCGTGCAACTGCGTGACCTGATCGTGGTCAAGAAGTCGGGGCGCAAGGTCGCCTTCGATCGCGAGAAGCTGTCGCGGTCGATTTCGGTGGCGTTGCGCAAACGGCCGATCGAGCCCGAACGCATCGAACGGCTGGTGACGGGGCTGGTGCGCCAGCTTGAAAGTTCAGGCGAGAGCGAGATTTCGTCGGCCGAAATCGGCGAATTGGTGATTGCCGCGCTGCGCGAACTCGATCCGGTCGCCTATGTGCGGTTCGCCTCCGTTTACCGCGATTTTAGAGATGCCGGCGATTTCCAATCGGTTTTGCGAGAACTGGCGAGCGACGCCCGCGATCAGCTTGGCGGCGCTGACGGCTATGCCGACGACGACGATCCCGATACCGTTCCCGCCAAGCCGCCGCTTTGACGCGGCGCGCCAACATTGAGTGCCATGATCCGCACTGACGTGAGCCCGTTCGACCGGCATATGATGGAGATCGCGCTGCGTATGGCGCGGCGCGGGCTGGGGCGGACGCGTCCCAACCCGTCGGTCGGCGCGGTGATCGCCGACGAGCGGAGCGACGAAGTCCTGGCGCGCTCGGTGACGGCACCTGGTGGACGTCCGCACGCGGAGACTGAGGCGATTGCCGTCGCGGGGGAGCGCGCGCGCGGCGCGACGATCTATGTCACGCTCGAACCGTGCGCACATCACGGTCAAACGGCGCCGTGCGCCGACGCCATCATCGCAGCCGGATTGTCACGCGTCGTGGCGGCGATCGAAGATGCAGACCCCCGCGTTGCCGGACGCGGGCTCGATCGATTGCGCGCTGCTGGCCTTGCCGTCACGCGCGGCGTGCTGGCGAGCGAGGCGCGCTGGGTCACGCGCGGGCACATCGTTAGGGTGACAGAGCGCCGTCCGCTGGTGACGCTCAAAATGGCGTTGAATGCCGGGGGTGACATCGCGCGCGGAGGTGCCGGGCAGCCGCAGTGGCTCACGGGTGATCTGGCGCGGGCGCGCGGATGGCTGCTGCGGGCTGAAGCCGATGCCATTCTGGTTGGCGCACAGACAGTGCGCGATGACGATCCGATGCTGACGTGCCGTTTGCCCGGGCTGGCAGATCGCTCACCGGTGCGTATCGTGCTGTCGCGTGATCTCGACGTGCCGCTGACAAGCCGGCTCGTGCAATCGGCACGGAACGTTCCAGTCTGGATCATCACGTCACACAAGGCGCCGGCGGCCCGGCGGTTGGCACTCATCGACGCCGGTGTCGATGTCATCGACGCGACTGAAGTGCAAAATCAGCTTTGGCTGCCCTCGGTGATGGAAGCACTGGTGGCGCGCGGTGTGACTCGATTGCTGGTCGAAGGTGGACCAACGGTATGGCGGGCGTTCGCCGATGCCGCACTCGTGGATGAGGTTGCGCTATTCATGGCGGCGCGGCCGGATCGGCCACAAACTGAAACTGAAGCGCATGGCGCGATCACGCGCTGGCTCGGCAGCCTTCCGCTCAGCCTCGACGATGTGATGGATGTGGCGATGGATCGGTTGTGGCGATTTCGCCGCCGGTCAACGACAGAAGGAGCATAAGCAATGTTCACCGGTTTGATTGCCGACGTGGGAACGATCGTTGCGAGGCGCGGCGGCCAGTTCACGATTGGAACGCGTTTTCGGCTTGAGGCCAAAGACGTCGGTGCATCGATCTGCTGCGACGGCGTGTGTCTAACCGCAACGACTATTGAGCCAGCGGCTACTGGTTCCAGCTTTACGGTCGATGTTTCGAACGAGACGCTCGGAAAATCGACGCTTGGCGGCTGGACGGCCGGCAAGCCGGTCAACCTCGAGCGGTCGCTGCGTGTTGGCGATGAACTCGGCGGGCATATTGTCTCTGGCCACGTCGACGGCGTCGCGACAATCATCTCGGTGACCGCCGATGGCGATAGCCGCCGATTTCTCTTCGAAGCGCCGGAACACTTGGCGCGTTATATCGCACCCAAAGGTTCCGTTGCGCTCGATGGCACGTCTTTGACGGTGAATGAAGTGTCGGCCGCGCGGTTTGGCGTCAATCTCATTCCTCACAGCTTGACGATGACCACGTGGGGGGCCAAAACCCCAGGCGAGACCGTTAACATCGAAATTGATGTGTTTGCGCGCTATGTGGCGCGATTGATGGAATTCCGGCCGTGATGGCCGATGTCGTGTTGGAAATTCAACTTTGATGTCTGGCAAATCAGTAATGCAGGTTGTCAAGAGCGGGTCTGTGCTGTCGCCGATCGAAGAGATCGTCGAAGACATGCAGAACGGCCGCATGGTCGTGCTCGTCGATGCCGAAGACCGCGAGAACGAGGGCGATTTGGTCATCCCGGCGCAGATGGCAACGCCGGATGCCGTCAACTTCATGGCCAAGTATGGCCGAGGCTTGATCTGTCTAACCCTGACGCAGTCGCGGTCACAGGAACTGCGGCTTGAATCGATGGTGCGCTCGAATGGGTCGCGCAACCGCACCGCATTCACGCAATCGATCGAAGCCCGCGAAGGAATATCGACCGGCATCTCAGCCTTCGATCGGGCCCGCACGATTGCAACTGCGATCGATGCGACCAAAGGGTCAGCCGATATCGTCTCGCCGGGTCATGTGTTTCCTCTCGTGGCGCGCGAGGGCGGCGTGCTGGTGCGGGCCGGGCATACGGAAGCCTCCATCGATCTGGCTCGGCTGGCTGGGCTGTATCCGGCGGCCGTCATCTGCGAAATCATGAACGACGACGGCACCATGGCGCGGATGCCCGATCTCGTGCCGTTTGCCAAACAGCACGGGCTGAAAATTGGCGCCATCGAGGATTTAATCGCCTATCGCCTGCGGAATGATCGCATCGTGCGCAATGTCGCCCACACGCGCGTCGAAGGCGCCGTCGGTGGTGCGTTTGATCTGCATGTGTATGAGACGACGGTGGAGCCGGCGGAACACTTGGCCCTCGTCAAAGGCAATATTCACTCGGGCGAACCGGTTTTGGTGCGCGTGCACGCGGTGAACGTGCTGAGTGATGTGCTGGCCATCGGCGGCACCGGCGATGGCGGTGGTTCGACCGTGGCGCAATCGATGCGCGCCATCGAGCAGGAAGGCCGTGGCGTCCTGGTTCTGATCCGTGACTTGCGCGCCAAGTCGGTTTCGGAATGGGTGTTGCGCCAGAGCGAACCGCCGGGAAGGTCAGCCGCGCCGCGCGACAGGCGGCTGGTTGATATCGGAATCGGCTCGCAAATTCTCGCTGACTTGGGCGTCCGCGACATGGTGCTGCTGACGACGTCGCCGGCGCATGTGTATGTTGGGCTCGAAGCGTTTGGACTGCGCATCACCGGCACACGAAAGATCGAGTAGCGGACATGGTGGAGCGAACAAAACTGGCGGCGGAGCGTAGCGCCGACGCGATGACCCTCGCGCGCAACGCGCGTGTGCTGATCCTCGAAGCGCCGTATTACAAAACCATCACCGAACACTTGCTTGCCGGCGCACTCGAGGTGCTGCGCAGCCATGAATGCCAGACTGACCGCGTCGCCGTTCCGGGCGCCCTCGAACTTCCACAAGCGCTAAAGGCCGCCGTCGGTGCCGGTCTGATCGGCAGTGGAAGTCATTGTCATTATGCCGGCGTCGTGGTTCTCGGCTGCGTCATTCGCGGCGAGACGGCGCATTATGATATCGTTTGCAACAACGCCAATCACTGGTTGATGGAGACGGTCATTCGCCACAACATACCCTTTGGCAACGCCGTGTTGACCGTCGACAGCGAGGCGCAGGCGCTGGCGCGTGCTGACGGCGGCGCGCTCGGCAAAGGCGGCGATGCAGCTCGTGCATGCTTGCGGCTGATCTGGCTCAAAGAGAATTTCAATCAGCATGCGGCTGCGCTTGCGCCATGACACCCTCCAGCTCGACACCGAAACCCGATCCCATTTCAGCGCGCACGGCGGCGCGCGTTGCGGCGGTGCAAGCGCTCTATCAAATGGATCTCGCCGGTACCGATCTCAACGATGTCATCGCTGAGTTTCTGGGCATTAGGTTCGAGGAAAAGGCCGCTGAAGAAACCATCGACGGCGCCGACCGTATTTTCTTTGCCGACGTGTTGCGCGCGGTATTGCGCCGTCAGCGCGAAATCGACCCGCTCGTCGATGAGCAACTCGCCATCGGCTGGCGGCTGGTTCGTGTCGACGCGATTTTGCGCGCTGTGTTGCGGGGCGGCGTTGCTGAGTTGCTCGATCGCGAGGATGTCCCGGCGCGCGTCGTCATCAATGAATACGTAAATGTGGCGCGCTTTTTCTTTTCGGAAGATGAGCCGCGCGTCGTCAATGGCGTGCTCGACAAGATCGCGCGAAAGCTCCGCTATCGCGAATTTGAGACCAAGCGTGCCTCGGAATAGTCGCAACACCGTGCCAATTTTGTGGCGAGAAGGGCTAACATGCACCTGCGCGGGAGCGAGCGGAGAGGCAAACTATGGGCGCGACGGCACGAGCACATGTTGGCCGGAACGCAATTTTTGTGACTGACCATCCGCTCGATGAAACTGAACTCATTCAAACCTATCTCGCACCGCTGACACGCGGCGCGGCCGGCGCGTTCGATCTATCAGATGACGCCGCTGTGCTGTCTCCGCCGGCCGGCAGCGACCTGGTCATCTCAACCGATCCGATCATTGCAGGCGTGCATTTCTTCGCAGACGATCGCGCCGATGACATCGCCTGGAAAGCGCTGGCCGTGAATGTCTCGGATCTGGTCGCCAAAGGTGCGACGCCTTGGGCCTACACGATGACACTGGCGTTCCCGGCGGTTCCCGATCGCCAGTGGATGGCGACGTTTTCAAGCGGGCTTGAGGCGGCGCAGCATGCCTTCGGCTGCGCACTCGTTGGCGGCGACACTGACAGAACACCCGGGCCGCTCGCGATTGGTGTGACCGCCATCGGGCTGGTCAAAACTGGTGATATGATCCGCCGACGCACGGCGCGCGCCGGTGATCACGTTGTCGTCACGGGCACGCTCGGCGATTCCGCGCTCGGCCTCACACTTCATCGCGCTCCTGCGGCATTCGGTTCAGAGATGATGGCGGGGGATGCAGCTTTTTTGATCGGTCGTTATTTGCGCCCAAACCCACGCTTGGAACTGGTGCCCGCGTTGCGATGCTATGCAACGGCGGCACTCGATATCTCGGACGGGTTCTTGAAAGACTGCGAGCGGCTTGTTGGCAGTGGTGGCTTGACGGTGCCATTCAGCCGCTTGCCACTGTCACCATCGGCTCGGTCGGCGGTTGCAGCAGAACCGGGGCTGCGATCTGCGATACTCGCAGGGGGTGATGACTATGAAGTGCTATTTTCCGTGGCGCCCGAGGATGTCGGGCATGTGGTCAAGGCCGCAGCCAACGTCGGGGTCAATGTGACGGATCTCGGTGTGATCACTGGGACCAGCGGTATTTCGGTGGTCGATTCCGACGGCCAAGAGATTCGCAACGCGGTCTCAGGCTACGATCATTTCCGGCAGAAATGAAGCAGTCCCGTCTCTGTTGGCGGCGATGAAGTTGCCGCCGCGACGAACAGAAAATCACGACAACTGAGATGCAACACTGAGTTGCAGTTCCAGAGCTAGCGACGTTGTGCGGGGGCTGTTAAATCGCCAATGTTTGGCCATATGCATCATGGTAGTTCGTTCGCTACCTCGGCGGAGCTTCTGCATAGCGCCGTACAAAGAAACAAATATTGCGTCGTATCGTTATCTCCAGCATGCGCCTGGGGCAACGATGCGGTGCTGATGGATAGGTGGCATGGTTCTTCTCGCACGCAAGGCGCTGTTCGCGGGCATTCGACGTGGTGTGTCCGTGATCAGCTTTGGCGTTATTTTGACGGTCACTCCGGCGCTGATGACCGCCGCGCAGGCTCAGTCGAATTGGTGGGAAGGTATTCGCACCGGTGGGTCTGACGGGTATGCCGACGCCGACAGCTCGGTAAAACCCGAGCGTAAGCCCGAAGTCCTGAACGATTTGCGCGTTGATACGGCGCCGTGGCGAAGCGCTGAAATGCTCGATGCCATGAGCGCTGCGATCGAACGATTGGAACAGCTTGCCGCCAATGGTGGATGGCCCATCATTCCGGCCGGCAAATTGTTACGCGTCAACGAGGATGATCCGCGCGTGCCGCTACTTCGCCAGCGGCTGCGCATCAGCGGCGATCTTCCCAAGAGCCAACTTTATAAAAGTGAGACGTTCGATTCCGAGCTTGAGGAGGCGGTGAAGCGGTTTCAATTGCGTCACGGCTTGCGGCCGACGGGCAGAATTGAAAAATCCGTTTATCCCGTTTTGAATGTGACAGCGGCTGAGCGCGTCAGCCAGCTCAAACTCAATTACGATCGCATCAGAGCGCTGATGAGCGCCATCGAAGAGCGCTACGTGCTGGTCAATATTCCAGCTTTCCAGTTGGAAGCGGTTGAACGCGGCGAAGTGCAATTGCGACACCGGGTCATCGTCGGTCGGCAAGGCCGGGATACACCGGACGTGCGGGCCCAGATCAAAGCGGTGAATTTCTATCCGTTCTGGCGCGTGCCCGATAGCATCGCGTCACTCGACTTGGTGCCGCTTCTTCAGAAAGACCCGAGCTATCTCGAAAAAGAAGGCATTAGGGTTTTTGACGGCTATAACGGTCCGGAAGTCGAGCGCAGCACGATCGACTGGTTCAGTCCGCGCGTTGCCAACTATAAATTTAAGCAAGACCCTGGCGATAAGAACGCCCTCGGCTTGGTTCGAATCGACATGTCGAACGAGCATGGCGTCTACATGCACGATACGCCGATGAAGAAGCTATTTGAGCAACGCAGCCGGTGGTTCAGCGCCGGATGCGTGCGTGTGCAGGATGTATTTCAGCTGGTCGAATGGCTGGCACGCTACGAACCTGGCTGGCAACAGCCCGGGCAGGTGCAAAATGTGATCAATGGTGGTCAGGCGCTCGACGTCAACCTGACGCGGCCGGTGCCGGTGTACTTTACCTACATCACCGCTTGGGCTGAACCGACGACTGGAAAGCTCGAGTTTAGGCCGGATATCTACGGTCGCGACGGCGCCGCGATGCGCAGCAGCGGCTTGGTCGTCGATGCGGATGATGCGCCGCCGCCGGCTGCTGCCGCGTCGCTTGCGCCTTGACGGCGGAGGATCGCTATACTGGCGGCATCGCGCCGGAATAAGTCGGTGAGACGGCGCGTGCAAGCGCTACCGCTGGCGTCGACGGGCGAGATATCCGCGCGCCTACTCAAGTGCCAATTGATTTCTGCGGCTATCGGACATGCAGACAAGTTCACGGCAACAAGCTCGATGCCGGAAGGGTGCGGCTAGCGACTTCGCGCAGCGCGAAGCTGGAGCGCAGGCGCGCGACGCCCGGCAAGCGCGACAACTGTTCTTTGTGAATGCGTTCGAAATCGCCCAGATCGGCGGCAAGCACCGTCAGAATGTAATCGTCCTCACCCGACATCAAGTGGCACGACACGATTGACGGCGCGGCGGTCACGGCTTTCTCGAAGGCCGCGAGTAGATCCTCGCTCTGGCTCTTCAAACTGATTTGCACGATCACCGTCATCGTTAGGCCAAGGGCGCGTCGGCTGAGACGCGCCTGATAGCCCTCGATCACGCCGCGCTCCTCAAGCGCCCGGATGCGCCGCGCGATCGCCGTCGCCGAAAGTGGCACGCGCTCGGCCAACTCCACCTGCGTGAGACGTCCGTCGGCGACGAGGGCGGTGAGAATAGCCTTATCCAATGCATCGAGGGGCATTATCGCCGTTTTCCATCGTAAAACATTATTGATGCGCAGATTATCTGCGAAAACGTCGCTTCTGCCAATTGAAATTGATCTGAAACAGCATGAAATATCGCTATTCTACACCGTAGCCTAAAGCAGCGATCTGACAGGAGACGGCGATGCGCATCGGGGTACCGACGGAGATCAAGAGCAATGAGTTTCGCGTCGGACTGGTGCCGGGGTCGGTGCGCGAACTGGTGGCTCGCGGCCACGATGTCATTGTGCAGTCGGGCGCAGGGCTTGGCATTTTCGCCGATGATGCGACGTATGAAAAAGCCGGTGCGCGCATTGTGCCGACGGCTGACGCAGTGTTCGCCGAAGCCGACATGATCGTCAAAGTGAAAGAGCCGCAGGCCGTCGAAGTGGCCCGGCTGAAGCAGGATCAGATCCTGTTTACATACCTGCACCTCGCGCCGGATGCGCCGCAGGCGATCGGCTTGATGAAGTCTGGTGCAACGGCGATCGCCTATGAAACCGTGACCGATGCCGCTGGCGGTTTGCCACTGCTGGCGCCGATGAGCGAAGTGGCGGGCCGGTTATCGATTGAAGCTGCAGCGATGGCGCTGCGCCGGCCGACCGGTGGTCGCGGAGTGCTGATGGGCGGCGTGCCGGGCGTTCGGCCAGCGAAGGTCGTCGTGCTCGGCGGCGGCGTTGTTGGCACGCACGCGGCGCGGATGGCTGCGGGTCTTGGTGCCGAAGTCACCATTCTCGATCGCTCGCTGCCGCGGTTGCGCCAGCTTGATGAACTGTTCGAAGGTCGCGTGCGCACGCTGGCCTCGACCATGGAAACGATCGAGAGCGAAGTGCTGAATGCTGACGTCGTCATCGGCGCGGTGCTGGTCGCGGGTGCCAGCGCACCCAAACTGGTGACACGCGCCATGCTGGCACAGATGAAGCGCGGCGCCGTGCTCGTGGACGTTTCGATCGACCAGGGCGGGTGCTTTGAAACCTCGCGGGCAACGACCCACGCCGAGCCGACATTCGAGGTCGAGGGCATCATCCATTATTGCGTTGCCAATATGCCGGGTGCCGTTGCGATGACGTCAGCGCAGGCTTTGAACAACGCCACGCTGCCGTTTGTCATAAAACTTGCTGACTATGGCGTCGATGCGCTGGCGCGCGATCCGCATTTGGCTGCCGGCCTCAATGTACAAAAGGGCCGCATCACGCATACGGCCGTCGCGGCATCTTTGGGCTTCGATACGCTTGAAGGTGCACGCAGCTTTCGCGTCGCCGCTGAGTGACGCACCATAACCCCCCGTGCCGCCGGGTTTCTTCCCTCATCCCGGTTGCACACCTGCCTCGCATCACGCGGGGTCTTGCCGGCCGCTTCGAAAGAAGCGGCCGTTTTTTTGACTGCGATGGGCAGTGTCGAAAAAGCGTCAGCGTCGACCGTTGCGGTGACGTGTCAAAGGTCGCCGCGAAGCGTTGCGATCTCGCCCTCAAGTTCGGCAATTCGACGATCGCGCTCGGCGAGTGCGGCCGCCACGTCGGCTGCTTCGAAACGCTGCGGAATATGCTGGGGACAGTTGCGGTCCCAAGCGGCGATCGTGAACAGGATGGCGCGCTGGGGAGCGGCGAACGTAGCATCGGAGAGCGATTGCAATAAAGCGGCGTCGTTTTCAACGACCCGCGCTTGCCCCCAAAGTTTCACACGCCGGCGCCGCGCATAATCCATCATGAAGATGAAGGCTTTGGGATTCTCGGCAAGGTTGCCGAGTGTGATGTATTGCTTGTTTCCGCCGTAATCGGCGAAGCCGAGCGTTTGATCGTCGATTACCTTTAAGCCACCGGGTGGCACGCCGCGATGCTGAATGTACGGTTGGCCATCGCTACTCGCGGTGCCGAGGTAAAATGAGCGTATCCCCGAAACAAATTTCGCCAAGTCAGCGGTCATCGTGTCCGGCCATCCGCCGGATTGCTCGACACGCTGGAACTGTGCCCGCGATCCCCGCTGTTCTTGCTGCGCTTTCACGCTGTCGCTGAAAGCGATATCCATTGGCCGCTCAGTCATGGACGGTCTCCGGCATTACAATGCGGGCATCGAAACAAATCCCGGCAATGACTTGATGCGCCCGATCCACGCGCTCACGGCAGGATACGCATCGAGCGCCACGCCGCCTTCATGGCCGATGCCGATATAGGGCATGCAAGCGATGTCAGCGATGGTTGGTCGTTCGAGCGCTAACCACGTGTGCGATGCGAGGTGGCCATCCATCAAGGTCAAAATGCGTGCGGCTTTCTCGCGCGCCAACGTCACATCGAGTTTGTAGCCAAACTTGTCGTGGAGGCGGGCATCATTGGGGCCACGAGCGATTTCGTTACCAGCGACGAACAACCATTGTGCGACGCGGGCCATCGACGCAGCGTCGGTCGGCAGCCACGCTTCTCCACCCCATTTCCGCGCGATGTAGATGAGGATGGCCTGGCTGTCACGCAGGATGATGTCGCCATCTACGAGGATCGGAAGTTCGCCGAACGGGTTGAGTTCTATCAATGGGCTTTGCTTGTGGGCGCCGGCCATGAAGTCGACGCGCTTGACGTCGAGTGGGACGCCGAGAAGCGCGCTGAGCAGGCGGACCTTGTAGCAATTTCCCGAAACTTCGAGGTCATAGAGCGTAAGTGCCATGCTCGCCTCCCAGAATTATATGAGTGCCACAGCCAGTGTCACCTGGCTCGATGTGGCGCACACTGGCGGCAAATCCCATCGCATGATAGATGGAAAAATCGGCAAACAATATTCCATTAAGCGGGAAACCGAATGGATCGCCTCCGTGCCATGAAAGTGTTCGTGTGCGTCGCCAAGGCCGGCCGATTGTCGGCTGCCGCACGCGTCCTCGGCCTACCGCTCAGCACGCTCAGCCGCAGTCTCGCCGACCTCGAAACGCATCTCGGCACGACGCTGGTTGCGCGCACCACGCGCCATGTCGCGTTGACGCCGGCGGGCGTCACCTACCTGGACGTCTGCCGTCGCGTGCTCGACGATATCGAGCATGTCGAGAGCCGGCTTGGTGGTCGCGGCAATGATCTCGCCGGGCCGTTGGTCGTCACCGCGCCGGTGCTATTTGGCCGTCTGCACGTGCTGCCGGTCGTTATCAACTTTCTGGAACGCTACCCGCATGTCGACATTCGTCTCGATCTTGCCGATCAAAACCTCGACCTCGCCAAGGACGGCATCGACATCGCCGTGCGCATTGGCGGCCTGAAAGAATCAGCGTTGCTGGCGACGCGCGTCGGCGCTGTGGGGCTCGTCACCGTCGCCTCGCCCGCCCATCTGCGCCGCCACGGCAAGCCAGCCGCCCCTGCCGAACTCGCAGATCACGATTGCATCGCCTTCTCGAACCGCGCTGATGCCGGGCGGTGGATCTTCAAAAGCAAAAGGCATGGCCGCAGCGTCGTGCAGCCGAAGGCGCGTTTGACAGTGTCGAACGTGGAGACGGCCATAGAGGCTGCGGTCGCCGGCGCCGGCGTCACCAGGGTGCTGAGCTATCAGGCCGAGAGCGTATTGAGGGCCGGCAAACTGACGCCACTGCTTGCCGACTATGACGACCAGGTCGTGCCGATCCACATCGTGCGCCGGCCATTGCGTTTACCAAGCATGGCGGTGACGTCGTTCGCCGGTCTTCTCGTGGAAACCTTGCGCAAGCAGTTTGCGTCGTCCACACGGCGCTAGCCGCCGTCCACCGCTGCCGACGTCGCGACGGCGATCGACGCGCGGCTATTTCAAACTCGGGAAATTGAATTCAGCGCCGCCGCGAATGCCGGTCGGCCAGCGCGCGGTGACGGTTTTGATGCGCGTGTAGAACCGAACGCCTTCCGGGCCGTAAATCGCGTGATCACCAAACAGCGAGCGCTTCCAGCCACCAAACGAGTGATAGGCGACAGGCACCGGCAGCGGCACGTTGATGCCGACCATGCCAACTTCGATCTTATCGGCAAAGGCTCGCGCGGTGTCGCCGTCGCGGGTGAAGATGGCAGTGCCGTTGCCGTATTCATGCGTGTTGATGAGATCGGCAGCTTCGTCGTAGGACTTGGCGCGCACGACAGACAAAACCGGGCCGAAGATTTCTGTTTTGTAGACGGTCATGTCGCGTGTCACGTGATCGAGCAACGTGCCGCCGAGAAAATATCCGTTCTCGTAGCCTTGCAGGTTGAGCCCGCGCCCATCGACGACAAGTTTTGCGCCTTCGCTGACACCTACACCAATGAGATCGCTGATACGGCGTTTCGCGTCCGCGGTGATTACGGGACCCATTTCTGATTGTGCGTCGGAGGCGGGTCCAATTTTCAGCGCGCGCACTTTGGGGGCGAGGGCTTCCATCAGCCGGTCAGCGGTTTTTTCGCCGACCGGAACCGCGACCGAAATCGCCATGCAGCGTTCGCCCGCCGAGCCGTAGCCTGCACCCATTAGGGCATCGACGGCCTGGTCCATGTCGGCGTCCGGCATGATGATCATATGGTTTTTGGCGCCACCGAGGGCCTGAACGCGTTTTCCGGCAGCCGTGCCGCGCGTGTAAATGTATTCAGCGATTGGCGTCGAGCCGACGAAGCTGACAGCCGATACCTCAGGGGAATCAAGGATTGCATCGACGGCGGTTTTATCACCATGCACGACGTTAAACACACCGGGCGGCAAGCCGGCCTCTTGGAACAATTCCCAGATCAGCATCGGTGCCGATGGATCGCGCTCGGACGGCTTGAGCACGAATGTGTTGCCGCAGGCGATGGCGACGGGGAACATCCACATCGGCACCATGGCTGGAAAGTTGAACGGCGTGATGCCGGCGACAACGCCGAGCGGCTGGCGATCGGACCAGCTATCGATCTCGGGGCCGACGTTGCGGCTGAACTCGCCTTTCAACAGGTGCGGGATACCGCAGGCGAAATCGACGACGTCAATGCCGCGCTGCAACTCGCCGAGGGCATCGGGGTGGGTTTTGCCGTGCTCGTTCGATATGGCGCGAGCGATCGCGTCGGCGTTGCGCTCAAGGAGTTCCTTGAACTTGAAAATCGGCTTGATGCGCTTGAGCGGCGGCAATGAACCCCAGCCGGGGGCCGCCGCCTTTGCAGCGGCGATAGCAGCGTTGACATCGTCGCGCGTTGAGAGTGGCAGCATTGCTGTTTGTTCGCCCGTCGCCGGATTGTAAACGGCTGAGGTGCGCGAGGATGTCGACGTGATCTTGCGGCCGTTGATGGCGTTTTGGATGGTCTGCATCTTATCATTCTCGCTGTTTTGATTTTCGGCATCCTCGCGGCCGCGAGCTTGACGAGTGGGCTCGGGGATCCAGCGAAAAAGCGCCGAAGGCCCAATATTTTGATTTCAAAGAGTCTCGCGCTGGATCCCCGGCCTTCGACGCAGCTAGCGCTGCTCTTGGCCGAGGATGACGGTTTGCGTCGAAGACTCCATCAGTGGGTCGTTTTCAAAACCGTCGTGAGGGTGTCCAGTAGGTGATCTATTTCAGACTTCGAAATGACCAATGGCGGCGACAAGGCAATGATGTCGCCGGTCTGGCGGACGAGAATGCCGGCTTCAAAAGCTTTGACAAAGCGATCGTAGGCGCGCTTCGTCGGCTCGCCCGGCACAGGATCGAACTCGATTGCGCCGACGAGCCCAATGTTGCGGATGTCGATGACGTGCGGCAGGCCTTTGAGCGCGTGCAGGCGTTCTTCCCAATAGGGCGCAAGCTCGGCAGCGCGCGTCAGGAGACCTTCTTCGGCATATGTATCAAGCGTGCCGATGGAGGCCGCGCACGCGATCGGATGGCCGGAGTAGGTGTAGCCGTGGAACAAGTCGATCATCCACTCGGGCCCGGTCATGAACGCATCGTGGATTTTCGATGACACGAACACAGCGCCCATCGGGATAGTGCCGTTGGTGACGCCTTTGGCGGTGGTGATGATGTCGGGCGTGATGCCGAAGTATTCCGACCCGAACGGCATGCCGAGCCGGCCGAACGCCGTGATCACTTCATCGGCGATGAGCAGGATGTCGTGCTTGGCGCAAATGGCGGCGAGGCGTTGCAAGTAACCCTTCGGCGGGATCAGCACGCCGGTCGAGCAGGCGACCGGTTCGACGATGACAGCGGCGATCGTCGAAGCGTCGTGCAACGCGACGAGGCGTTCGAGATCATCGGCCAATTCAGCGCCGTGCTCGGGGATGCCCTTCGTGAATGCGTTGCGTGCCAGGTCGTGGGTGTGGCGAAGATGGTCGACGCCGGCAACCAGCGTGCCGAAAGCTTTGCGATTGTTCAGGATGCCGCCGACGGCTGTGCCGCCGAAGTTGACGCCATGATAGCCCCGTTCCCGGCCGATCAATCGAACCTTCGAAGCGTTGCCCTTGGCACGGTGGTAGGCGAGCGCCATTTTTAGCGCCGTTTCGACCGACTCAGATCCAGAGTTCGTGAAGAACACATGATCGAACCCAGGCGGCGCGATGTTGATCAGCCGCGAGGCGCATTCGAAAGCGCGCGTGTGACCCATTTGGAACGTGCCGGCGAAGTCGAGCGTTGCGGCCTGTTTCTGGATTGCTTCAACAATTTTCGGCCGGCAGTGACCGGCGTTGACGCACCACAGACCTGACGTGCCATCGAGAACCTTGCGCCCGTCGTCGGTGGTGTAATGCATGCGCTCGGCAGCAACGAAGAGGCGCGGCGCTTTCTTGAATTGGCGATTGGCCGAGTACGGCATCCAGAAAGCCGCGAGATCGTTGGGTTTGGTTTGGACGTTCATGCGACTCGGTCCTTCGAATGACGCGGTTGGCTGGATGATCGTGTTTAGGCGGCGCGAGCAACGGCGGCGGTGAGCGCGGCGTCGAATGTATCCATGCCTTCGCGAACCAAGTCGTCGCTGGCGGTCAACGGCACGAGAAAGCGGATCACGTTGCCGTAGGTTCCGCAAGACAACAGAATGAGACCGCGCGCGTTGGCTTCTTTCAGCAATGCCGCCGTCAATTCCGGAGCCGGCTCGCCGCTGGTCAGGTCTTTGACGAGTTCAACCGCGCACATGGCGCCGACGCCGCGAACATCGCCGATGCAATTGAGATTGGAGCGGTGCTTCATCTCATGGCAGCGATCGAGCATGATGCGGCCGATGGCGGTGGCGCGATCGCAGAGCTTTTCGTCGGCGATGATGTCGAGCACGGCATGGGCTGCGGCGCAGGCCACGGGGTTGCCCGCGTAGGTGCCACCGAGGCCGCCGGGGTTTGCTGCATCCATGATGTCGGCGCGACCGGTAATGGCCGACAGCGGTAATCCGCCAGCTAGGCCCTTCGCCAGTGTGACGATGTCGGCCTTGATCCCATAGTGCTCCATGGCAAACATTTTTCCGGTCCGCGCAAAACCGGTCTGGATTTCGTCGGCGATGAGCAACATGCCATGGTCGTCGCACAGCTTGCGTAGTGCCGCCATGAAATCCTGCGGCACGATATTGAAGCCGCCTTCGCCCTGCACGGGCTCGATCATGATCGCGGCAATGCTGGACGGATCGGCCATGTGCTTGAAGAGCGACTTCAAGCTGGCGAGCGCATCATCGGTGCTGACGCCGTGATAGTCGTTCGGAAACGCCACGTTGTAGATATCGGACGGAAATGGCCCGAAACCTTTTTTGTACGGCACGACTTTGCCGGTGAGGGCCATGCCCATGTGCGTGCGCCCATGAAACCCGCCGCTGAATGAGATGATACCGGCGCGGCCGGTGAACGCGCGCGCCACCTTGACGGCGTTTTCAACGGCTTCGGCGCCGGTCGAGGCCAGCATGGTTTTGGCTGGACCCGGCACCGGCGCGATGTCGTTCAACCGCTCTGCAAGGCGGACGTAGTTTTCATAAGGCGTCACCTGAAAGCAGACGTGGCTGAAGGCCTGCATCTGCTCGGCGACGGCCGCGACGAGGCGCGGATGCTGATGACCGGTGTTGACCACGGCGATGCCGGCGCCGAAATCGATGTAGCGTTTGCCGTCCTCACTCCAGATTTCAGAGTTCAGCGCGCGTTTCGCATAGATCTGCGTGACGTTGCCGACGCCGCGCGGGATTGCTGCAACACGGCGGGCTTGCAACTCGGCTGAAGAGGTCATCGGGGACATCCTATGAGACGCTGTCGAAGTGGCGGACGCAGTTCGGCGGCAATTACCTGAGAGTAGCTGACGCCGATCATGTTTAGCACTGATCAATAAGTTGAACAACATGCTCAGTATACTCGGCACACCGTTTTGAGGCGCGTGAGACAGCTTAAAATGCAGACAAATCCGGCTAGGCGACAATCCCATCGGCCCGCAGCGCGGCGATGTCTGTTGCCGACAATCCTAGCCGGCTTTCCAACACGTCGTCGGTGTGCTGGCCGAGCAGCGGCGGCGCGGACGGCTTGACCGCGCTGGCGTCCGCAAATCTGATCGGGCAGGCGATTGACGGAACTGTGCCAGCCAGCGGATGGAACAAAGAAAGCTGCAAACCTCGATCGATGACTTGCGGATCGGCAAAAACTTGATCAATGCGATTGATGGGACCGGCGGGAACGCGAGCTCGCGAACAGGCATCCAGCCAGTGCGCCATCGGTTGTGTGACAACAATCGGCTGGATGCTCGCTGACAGGGATGCCCGGTTTTCAACGCGTCGGCGATTGGTCGAAAAACGCGGATCGTGCGCCCAATCCGGCTTGTCGATGACGCCGCAGAAGGCTGCGAATTGGCTATCGTTGCCGACCGCCAAAATCATGTGTCCGTCTGACGTGGCGAACGTTTCATAGGGCACGATGTTGGGATGACCGTTGCCAAGCCGCTGTGGGGGAATTCCGGTGGTTAGAAAATTCATCGCTTGGTTAGCAAGCATCGACACCTGACAATCAAGCAGCGCCATATCGATCGTCTCACCCTCGCCGGTGAGCGTGCGGCGGTTGAGGCTGGCGAGAATGGCGATCGTTGAATAGAGCCCTGTGACGAGATCGGCCACAGCGATGCCAGCCTTGATGGGCCGCGAAGCCGGTTGGTCATGGGGTTCACCGGTGACACTCATCAACCCGCCCATACCTTGAATGAGAAAGTCGTAGCCCGGCAAATCTCGATAGGGGCCGGTTTGCCCAAAGCCGGTGATCGAGCAGTAGATCAGCCGTGGGTTCAAGCGGCGCAACGATGCGGCATCCAGACCGTAGCGGGCGAGATGGCCAACCTTGAAGTTTTCGATGACGATGTCGGACTGTTCGGCAAGTGCGGAAATCAGTGTTTGCCCTTGCTCGGTCGTGAAATCGACAGCGACGGATTTCTTGCCGCGATTGGCCGCGAGAAAATACGAGGACTCGCTGGTCTCTTTGCCGGCGTCGTCGCGCGCGTACGGCGGTCCCCACGATCGGGTATCGTCACCTGAACCGGGACGTTCGATTTTGATGACGTCAGCGCCGAGATCGGCCAGCGTCTGCGTCGAGAACGGACCGGCGAGCACGCGCGACAAATCGAGCACGCGGATGCCTGCAAGTGGGAGCGTCATGGTGTGGGGCGTGCGTTAAGCGAACGCCGACAGCCCGGTTTGCGCGCGTCCGAGAATGAGGGCGTGGATATCATGCGTGCCTTCGTAGGTGTTGACGGCTTCCAGGTTCAACATATGGCGCATGACGTGATAGTCGTCGGCAATACCATTGCCACCGTGCATATCGCGAGCCATGCGGGCAATATCAAGCGCTTTGCCGCAGTTATTGCGCTTCAAGAGTGAAATCGCTTCCGGCGCAAGTCGGTTTTGATCTTTGAGGCGCGCCGCGTGCAGGCAGGCGCTCAACCCGAGTGTGATTTCGGTTTGCATGTCGGCGAGCTTTTTTTGCACGAGCTGCGTGGCGGCGAGTGGTCGGCCGAACTGGATGCGGTTGAGCGTATAATCCCGAGCTGCATGCCAGCAGAATTCCGCCGCACCGAGAACGCCCCAGGCAATGCCGAACCGGGCATTGTTGAGGCAGGCGAACGGACCTTTGAGACCGGCGATGTTGGGCAGCCGGTTGGGCTCGGGCACGAACACATCGTCCATGACGATCTCGCCAGTTACGGAGGCCCGCAGCCCGCATTTGCCGTCGATCTTCGGCGTTGAGAACCCAGTCATGCCGCGCTCTAAAATGAAGCCGTTGACGCGGCCGTCATCGATTTTCGCCCACACGACGGCGATATCGGCAAGCGGTGAATTTGTGATCCAGGTTTTCGCGCCGGTGAGGCGATAGCCGCCGGGTGCGCTGCGGGCGCGTGTTGCCATGCCGGACGGATCGGAGCCGTGATCGGGTTCCGTCAGGCCAAAGCAGCCAATGATGTCGCCGGCGGCGAGCGCGGGCAAAAACTTTTGCCGCTGCGCTTCGCTGCCGAAGGCGTAGATCGGATACATGACGAGGCTGGATTGCACACTCATGGCTGAGCGATATCCGGAATCGACGCGCTCGATTTCGCGCGCGATCAAACCATAACTCATCGAGCTGATATCGGCACCGCCATAGGCTTCAGGCAAAGTCGATCCAAGAAATCCCATGCTGCCGAAGGCACGCATGATGGTGCGATCAAAACTTTCATTGCGATGATCGGCTGTGACACGCGGCATCAGCGTCGTGGCGCAGAACTTTCGGGCGCTATCTTGGATTTGACGTTCATCGTCATTCAGCAGATCGGACAGGGAAAGCGGGTCTTGCCAATCAAAGCTGGCATTCGCAGGCGCGGTGCTGACAAACGGCGACGCGGAATTAGCGGGCTGACCGCCGACGGCCTCGCCTAGATCTGTCGAACGCGGTGCATGCGTCTCGATCACTGGTACCTCCCAAGGGACGTGATTCTTCTGCAGGCTTAGCCCTGGCGCGGACTTGAAACTGCAAACGTCAGCTCGCTAGAAATTAGCACTGATCAGTACTTTGAGCAACGCGCTCAACATTCTTTATGCATCGTGGTACGATGGTTTTCTAATGATAACTGGAGACCTCACGTCGTGACCGCCGCCCGCAAAACCGCGCAGCTTTCAGCCGCTCCCGCCTTGCCGCCCGTCGATGTCGGGGCGCGGCTGAAGGCTGCACGCATCGCCCGCAACTTCAGTCAGAGGGATCTGGCAACGCGAGCCGGCGTGACCAACGGCATGATCTCGATGATTGAGCAGAACAAGCACTCGCCGTCGGTCGCGACGCTGAACCGTCTGACGGACGCGTTAGGAGTATCGTTTGCAGAATTTTTTTCGCTCGATGTCGCTGAAGCGCCGCGCGTGTTCTACGGACGAACGGAGTTGCTGGCCTTGACCGAAGGCAAAGTGGCGTTTCGCGTCGTCGCGGGCGAGAGACGCGACAAGGCCGTGCAGATTTTGCATGAAGTGTACGAGCCCGGCGGCGACACCGGCGCTGAAATGCTCACCCACAAAGGCGAAGAAGGCGGAATCGTTCTCGAAGGCGAAATCGAACTGACCGTCGGCGATCAGCGCCGTGTGCTCGGCCCGGGTGACGCGTACTATTTTGAAAGCAACATCGCGCATCGGTTCCGCAACACGTCGAAGAAGCGCACGGTGCTGATCAGCGCGTGCACGCCGCCGTTCCTGTGAGCAATCTAGAGCGCCGATCTGATGGGCTCAGATCGGCGCTCTAGCATGATGCTTTGTCGCATTTTCTGGCGACGAACCGGGATCCACTTCGTCGGAAAATGCTCTAGGAAATTCCGCCGAGGCAAATGAACTTGGTCTCGAGGTATTCCTCCAACCCCTCCGCCGCGCCTTCACGGCCAAGGCCCGATTGCTTGACGCCGCCGAACGGCGAAACTTCATTTGAAAACACGCCTTCGTTTACGCCGACCATGCCATATTCAAGCGCTTCCGCAACACGCCAAGCGCGCGAGATATTTTGGCTGAACAAATATGCGGCCAAGCCGAATGGCGTGTCGTTGGCGATGTGAATGGCTTCCTGCTCGGTTTCGAAACGAATGAGGGATGCCACGGGCCCAAAAATTTCTTCGCGTGCGATCTGCATGTCGGACGTAACGCCGGCGAGAATGGTTGGCTGATAGAATTGCGCGCCGTGGCCGTCCACGGATCCGCCGACGATGATCTTGGCGCCATGCTTCACAGCGTCGGCCTGAAGTGATTGGACCTTGGTGATGGCATCGGCGTTGATCAGCGGCCCCACGGTAGACTTGGGATCACGCCCAGGGGCGACGTGCAACTTGGCGACGGCGTTCTTCAGAGCAGCAACGAAGCTATCGTGAATGCCCGACTGTACGAGAATTCGATTGGCGCACACGCATGTCTGACCAGCGTTTCGATACTTAGAAGCCATGGCGCCGGCGACCGCCTGGTCGAGATCTGCGTCGTCGAACACGATCAACGGGGCGTTTCCGCCAAGTTCGAGCGTCAGCTTTTTGATCGTGTCGGCGGACTGGCGATAGAGGATGCGGCCAACCTCTGTTGACCCGGTGAATGTCAGCTTGCGAACGCGGGCGTCAGCACAAAGCACATTGCCGACGGCGACGGCGTCCATCGTGGTGACGACGTTAAACACGCCGGCCGGGACACCGGCGTCACTTGCGAGTTTGGCCAGCGCCAACGCACACAACGGCGTTTCTTCCGATGGCTTGACGACGATCGTGCAGCCGGCAGCGAGCGCACATGCGACCTTGCGTGTGATCATTGCGACGGGGAAATTCCACGGCGTGATGGCCGCGACCACACCGATCGGCTGCTTGATGGTGATGTAGCGGCGCGATGCCGCCGTTGTTGGGATAGTGCGTCCGTAGGCGCGCTTGCCCTCTTCGGCAAACCAATCGACGAAGGATGCGCCATAGGCAACTTCGCCGCGGGCTTCGGACAGCGGTTTGCCCTGCTCCGCCGTCATCAATTGGGCGAGGCTCTCGGTCTCGGCTGTGATCAGATCGAACCAGCGCTCTAAAATCGCGCCGCGTTCTTTGGCCGTTTTGGCAGCCCAGGCGGGAAAGGCTTTCGCGGCGGCATCAATGGCCGCGCGCGTATCGTCGGCGCCCAAATCAGCGACGCGGGCGATCTCCTCGCCGGTTGCTGGATCGGTCACGGCAAACGTCTTTTTCGACTGCACCCAAGCGCCATCGATGAATGCCGCCGTTGGGAATTTCGAGGTGATGGCGTTCATTGTCGTCTCCGTCAGGCGAGCGTGATCGAAACAGACTTGAGATCGGCATATTTATGCAACGCGTGCATCGAGCGATCGCGGCCAAAGCCCGATTGCTTGAAGCCGCCAAACGGCATGGTGATATCGCAGCTATCCCAGCCGTTGATCCAGACGAGGCCGGCCTTGATGTCGCGCGCGAGACGATGAGCCAGTGTGATGTCACGCGTCCACAAACCGGCGGCGAGGCCATAGATCGTATCGTTGGCCATACGCACCGCTTCGTCGGCTGTTTTGAAACGAGTGACGGCGAGGACGGGGCCGAAGATTTCTTCGCGCGCGATCGTGTCGGTCGATTTCACGGCGTCGAAGACGGTCGGCTCGACGTAAAACCCACCGCTGTCGGCCAGCGTTTGATGGCCGCCAAGTGCAAGCGTCGCGCCTTCGCGTGTCGCGGTTTCGATGTAGCGTAGCGCCGTTTTCATTTGCGTGGCGCTGACCATCGATCCGCACATGGTTTGCGGCGACAGCGGATCGCCGGCGACGATCCTGCGCGAGACGGCCAGCAGTTCCTCGATGAACGCATCGGCAATCTCGTCCTGCACCAGAAGTCGCGATCCCGCCGTGCATACCTGCCCGGAGTTGTAGAAAATGCCCCAGGCCGCTTCTTTCGCAGCCCGTTTCAAGTCAGGACAGTCATTGAAAATAATGTGCGGAGATTTGCCGCCGAGTTCGAGGCTGACTCGCTTCAGATTGCTTTGACCCGAATACTGCATGAGCAGTTTGCCAACGGGGCCTGAGCCAGTAAAGGCAATCATGTCGACGTCGTTGTGGAGCGCCAGTGCCTTGCCGGCAACGCCGCCGAAGCCGGGCACGACGTTGAGGACGCCGGCTGGCAGTCCGGCTTCAAGCGCGAGTTCGCCGAGCCGCAATGCCGTGAGCGGCGACTGTTCGGCGGGCTTCAAGACCATCGAATTGCCCATCGCGAGCGCGGGCGCCACTTTCCACATCGCCATCAGAAGCGGGAAATTCCACGGTACGATGGCGCCGATAACGCCAAGCGGTTCGTGCACCGCGAATGAAAATCGATCCAGTGTTTCAGGGCCGACTTCGCCGTAAACTTTGTCAAGCGCCTCAGCGTAATAGCGCAGGCATTTGATGGCCGACGGTACGTCGCCGCCGAGCGCGTTGCGGATCGGTTTTCCGACGTCGAGACTTTCAAGGAGGGCGAGCTGCTCGCGGTCGCGCTCCATCAGGTCGGCGAGGGTGAATAGGATCCGCTTCTTATCTCGATAGTGAAGTTTGCGCCACGAACCGTCTTCAAACGCGCGGCGCGCTGAGGCGACGGCGAGATCAACGTCAGCGTCAGCGCATTCCGCGACCTGATTGATGATGCGGCCGTTACGCGGCGTGACGTTGTCGAAAGTTTTGCCCGACTGGCTGGCAACCGACTTGCCGTCGATGATACCTTTGCCGGGAATATCGATACGGCCGGCAAGTTCTTCAAAGTGGGCGAGTGATGTCATCGCATCAGCTCCTCAAAATACGCAACATTTCGCAGGCGGTGGTGTCGGTGATTATGCAACTTGAGCATACCAGAGATGATCGAGCGACGTGACCACGCGCTCGAACGAAATGCGCTCGGTTTGCTTGAGCTTTGTATAGACGTCCTGAAAAGCCGCCCCGAAGGCATCGCGCACGACTTCGGATTTGTCGAAGTGATCGAGCGCGTTGACCCAGGCCGTCGGCAAGCTAGGGGCTTCACAATTGTCGGCCATGCCTTCAGCAATCGGGCCCGGCGCGATTTTCTGATCGATGCCGCGGCGGACGCCGGCCAAAATTGCCGCGAGGACGAGGAACGGGTTCGCGTCGGCGCCGGCAACGCGGTGTTCGACGCGGGTGCCGGCCCCCGACGCGCGTGGAATTCTCAGCGCCACGTTGCGGTTGTTGACGCCCCAGTGCGCTGTCATCGAAACGTAAGACTTCGGCACGTAGCGACGGTATGAATTTGCCGATTGCGCCCAAACAGCCATGAAATCGCACATGGTCGTTTGCAGTCCGCCGATGGCGTGGTGGAATAACGGCGCACCGTCGTCGCCGGCGAACAGATTGTTACCTTTGTCGTCGACCAGGCTGACGTGAATGTGCATGCCCGACCCGCACCAATCGTGATGCGGCTTGGCCATAAACGTGGCGTCGAGGCCGTGCGCTGCGGCGGCAGCTTTGACAGCGCGCTTCAATAATACGCCATCGAGCGCGGCTGCCACCGCATCATCGCGATGCTTGAGGTTGATTTCGAACTGACCCGGACCGGATTCCTGCATCACGGCGTCGATCGGCAGATTCTGCGCATGAGCGACTTTGTAGATGTCGTCGATGAACGGGGCCAGAGCGTCCAATTCCTCGAAGCCGAAGGTCTTCGGCATATCGGGATCGTCCGTCAGGCCATCGGGCGTATTGAGCGTAAAGGCGCCGGTCGCTGTCGGCTTCGTGACGTAAAACTCCAGTTCGACGGCCACGACGGGTGTGCGGCCACTGGCTTTTAAAGCGGCGACCTGGGCTTTGAGAACTTCACGCGGATCGAGATCGTCGTGTTCAGCCACCACGATGACAGCTTGCGCGCGGCGGCCGTCGCCGAGCGGAACCGGACACAGCGTGCCAGCCAGCATACGAAACACAACGTCGGGATCGCCGGTTTCCCAAAGGCGGTTGGTTTCTTCGATTGAATTGCCGCGCGGGTCGAGGATAAACACCGATGCCGGCATCATGACGCCCGCCTTGGCGACACCGCGCAAGTCATCGCGGCGAAATCGCTTGCCGCGCGGAATGCCATTCATGTCGAACAAAATCAGATCGATCCACGCCACACCCGGATGCGCGACGAGAAATTGATCGACCTCGTCGACGGTCACATAAGTATCGGTCATTCTAATTGGCCTCCGGCGGCTGCTCCGAATCGGCGAAACAGCGAAATCGAAACGGGATTGTTTTTGGCCTGCCATTCGGGATGCCACTGCACGCCGAGGCAGAATTCATGACCGGTAGGCGCGCGGATGGCTTCGACGAGGCCATCTTTGGCGTGGGCTTCAGCGACGAGGTTCGGTGCCAGCTTGGCGATACCCTGCCAGTGCAGCGAGTTGACCATGATCTCATCCTGGCCGACCCACGCGCGCAAGGCACCTTTGAGCGAGACGGGATGCACGACGGCGAACTTTTCGTCCATATCCTCGATCTCACGCTCGCGATGGTCATTGTGATCGGCGACGTCGTGCACCGCCTGATGCAGCGTGCCGCCGAGCGCGACATTGAACTCCTGAAAGCCACGGCAAATGGCGAACAGCGGAATTTTGAGCTCGATGGCGGTCCGAATGAGCGGCAACGTCAGCGCATCACGCTCGCGATCGACAGTCGCAGGGTTCAGCGGCTGCTCGGTGCCATAGTGCGACGGCTCGACGTTCGACAAACTGCCGGTGAGCAGAATGCCGTCGGCGATATCGAGGACGGCACCAAGATCGGCCAACGCTGCGCCGAGTGGCACAACCAGCGGCTGACATCCGGCGACTTCGGCGACGGCAGCGGTATATTTCCGGCCCGCAGCATCGAACGGCAGACCGCCGATCATTTTGCTGCAGGCCGGGATCACAACGATCGGCCGGCTCATGCGGTCACCTCGTGGGCGACATCCTTCAATGTGAGATCGAGAGCCTTGGCGATCACGGCCTCGGCTTCGTCGAATTGGGCCTGCTGCCACATCAACGGTGGCGAGCACACCATCGTGTCGTAGACGGCGCGCATGATGAAGCCTTCGCGAAAGAAGTGATCGCGGCACATCAGGCCGACGCGACCTGGGTTATCGAAGCGGCGCCGGGTCTTTTTGTCGGCGACGAGTTCGATGGCTCCAAGCAAACCGATCGAGCGGACTTCGCCAACGAGCGGATGATCCTTGAACTTCGCCAGCATGCGAGCAAGCGCCGGACCCGTGGTTTCCTTGACGCGGGTGACGAGGCGTTCGTCTTCCATGATCTTCAGGTTGGCCAATGCGACGGCGCAGGCGACAGGATGACCGGCAAACGTATAGCCATGGTTGAAATCGTCGTTGTGCTCCATCAACGCCGCCGCAATCATGTCGTCGATGATCAGCCCCGACAGCGGAATGTAGCCCGAGGTCGCCGCCTTGGCGAACGTGATCATGTTCGGGCGAATGCCGTAATACTCCGACGCGAACCACGTGCCGAGGCGGCCAAAGCCCGTAATGACTTCGTCAGCCAGGAAAAGAATTCCGTATTTATCGACGATGCGTTGCACTTCCGGCCAGTAGGTCGACGGTGCGATTTTCACGCCGCCAGCACCCTGGACCGGTTCGGCGGCAAAGGCCGCGACGTTTTCCGGGCCGACGCGGAGAATTTCGTCTTCGACGGCGCGGGCGGCGCGAATGCCGAAAGCTTCCGGCGTTTCGCCGTCGAAGGCTTCGCCAAACCAATAGGGATCCATGACGTGGCGGAAGCCTTCGTACACCGGGTAGCTGTGCTGATGGACGTGCGACATGCCGCCCATCGATCCGGCGGCGATGGTCGAGCCGTGATAGGCACTCTTGCGGCTGATAATGATGCGTCGGTTCGGCTGGCCTTTGAGCACCCAGTAGTGCCGCAAGAGGCGAATGGCGGTGTCGTTCGATTCCGAGCCCGATGAGCCAAAGAACACTTGATTGAGGCCGGCCGGCGCAATCTCGGAGAGTTTGCGCGACAGCTCGATGACGCGCGGATGAGTGGTGCGGAAGAACGTGTTATAGAACGGCAGTTCAAGCATCTGCTTGTAGGCCGCATCGGCCAGTTCTTTGCGGCCATATCCGACACTGGTCGTCCAAAGTCCGGCCATGCCGTCAAGGATGCGATGGCCTTCGCTATCAAAAATGTAGGGGCCTTCGCCGCGCTCGATGACGCGAGCGCCACCGCCGCGAAGCGACTGGTGGTTGGTGAACGGGTGCAAATGGTGGGCAGCATCGAGTTGCTTGAGTTGGGCGGCGGTGATGGCGTTTGACACGGGAGTTCCTCCAGAAACCGGAAATGGCCCGAAACGGGCAAAGGCAGTGTTCGGTGGGACGCTTTAGTGCGGCGTGTAGCCAACGCGAGCGCACAGAACCATCAAATTGGCCTTTCGCGTGAGGGACGTCGACGAAACGTGCAGGCTGATGCCGCGTCGCAACACGATCGCGCCTGCACGATGGCCCGCGTTGATTTTCAGCTTAAAAAACTCACCTGATGCGCCCACGGCGTTTCCTCGGGAGAACTAAAGATTATCTATAGAATATAATCCGCTATCATCTTCGTTTCTGAAAGCAAATCTGGCGGCGCCGGACAATAGAAGAGTATTGCTTTCGCGTCACGACACCCGCAGTTTAGTCAAATCCATTGCGGACAATGAATACTATGGTCTACGCTGTAGAATTGTCAAGGAGGCAGCGATATGGCGAAGTCTAAGCCGCGCGGCGCGATCGGCAAGGACGACATTTTAGAAGCCGCCTTCGAATTGTACGCAGATGCGGGCGAAGGTGGATTTTCGGTGCGCAAAGTCGCGGCCAAGGTCGGCGTTGATCCGATGACCGTTTTGCATCATTTCCGCTCGAAGAACGGCCTGATGCGCCACATCGCCGATCGCGCCTTGCAATCCGTTGTCGTGGCGCCGCCGACCCAGGATTGGGCCGCGGATCTGCGGTCGGTGGCAATGGCCTACCGGGAATTGGCCCATCGTCATCCGCGCGTGTTCCATTTGCACTTTCGCTACCATGCCACCGGGCCGGTCGATCACGAGAGCAGCGAAGTCGTTTATCGTGCCATGCGCTCGGCCGGTCTCACAGACGAAGAGGCTGCGGGGCTCGGGTTGGCATTCTACGCTTTCATCCTCGGCTTCGCGCTGGCTGAAACAGAAGGGCTGTTGCGGCCGATCGTCGAGGATGACGAACGCGAACTGCTGGCGCTCGAGGGCGAGCGGTTTAGCGCCACCCGGGCGCTCATCCCGGCCTTCAAGGCCCTCGACCCCGATCACGCGTTCGATGCCGCAATCACCACCTTTTTGAAGGGCCTGACAACGCCGCGCAACGCTCCGGCGCTGCTGGTCAGATCCGAAGAGGTCGCCAAGACCGAGCGAATGCAGCGTCTCAGTCGCGGCTGAGGCACGCATTCAATAAACAACGCATGCTGGAAAACGCAATTCAGCTTGCGGGCGGCGCGACCACGCATATCTCTTGCAAGCTCGCAAGCGCGGCGCATTATGGGCGCCTTCGATGCGCGCGATCAACGGTCATGGCATCGGCGCGGTTGAGACGCACGATTTGCGGAGAGCAACGGATGTATCGGGTTCAAGCCGGCGCAACGACCTACGCGTTTCCAGATCTAAAAACCGTTCTCGCGAAAGCCTCGCCACATCGGTCAGGCGATGTTCTGGCGGGTGTCGCTGCCCACTCAGCCGCGGAAAGCGCGGCGGCGAAAATGGCGTTGGCCGATGTGCCGCTAAAGACGTTTTTGTCCGAGGTGGTCGTCTCCTACGAAATCGACGACGTGACGCGGCTGATCATCGACACGCACGATGCTGAGGCTTTCCAGGTGATCTCGCATTTGACTGTCGGAGGATTTCGCGACTGGCTGCTTTCGGAAGCGGCGACGACCGAGGTGCTGGCGGCGGTGTCGCCGGCGATTACCCCCGAGATGGCGGCGGCGGTCAGTAAGATCATGCGCAACCAGGATCTGGTGCTGGTCGCACGCAAGATTTCCGTGATCACGCGGTTTCGCGACACCATTGGTCTGCCTGGCCGCATGTCGGTGCGGTTGCAGCCGAACCATCCGACGGACGATAAAAAAGGCATCGCGGCGTCGATCGTCGATGGCCTTATGTACGGCTGTGGTGATGCCGTTATCGGCATCAACCCGGCGAGCGACAATATCGGCGCCATCACCGACCTGCTGGCAATGACCGACGATGTTATCCGCCGCTTCGAAATCCCGACGCAGAGCTGCGTGCTCACCCACGTCACCACCTCGATCGAAGCCATCTCGCGCGGCGCGCCGGTTGATCTGGTGTTCCAATCCATCGGCGGCACCGAGGCGCTGAATGCGTCTTTCGGCGTCACGCTTGATGTGTTGAAGGAGGGCCACGAGGCGGCGTTGTCACTCAAGCGCGGCACCGTCGGCGACAACTGCATGTATTTTGAAACCGGCCAAGGCTCCGCGCTGTCTGCTGACGCCCATCACGGCGTCGATCAGCAAACGCTCGAAGCCCGCGCCTACGCCGTGGCGCGTCAATTCAAGCCGCTGCTGGTCAATACGGTCGTCGGCTTCATCGGGCCGGAATATCTCTACAACGGCAAGGAAATCATCCGCGCCGGTCTCGAAGACCATTTCTGCGGCAAGCTGCTAGGCCTGCCGATGGGCTGCGATATTTGCTACACCAATCACGCCGAAGCCGATCAGGACGACATGGATGTTCTGCTGATGATGCTCGGTGCGGCCGGCGTCACATTCATCATGGGCATTCCAGGTGCCGATGACATCATGCTGAACTATCAGTCGACGTCGTTCCACGATGCGCTGTATCTGCGCGAAGCCCTCGGCCTGAAACGCGCGCCCGAATTTGAAGCTTGGCTGTCGCAGATCGGGGTCACCGATGGCGCCGGTCGGTTGGCAAAACATCAGCCGAGCAATCCGCTGTTGCGCCACGCCCAGGATCTCGCCGCATGACAACTCTGGACAGCTGGAATGTGCTGCGCCGGTTCACCGATGCCCGCATTGGTCTCGGGCGATCGGGCTCGGGCTTGCCGACGCGCGAAGTCCTGGCTTTCGCGCTGGCTCACGCCGAGGCCCGCGACGCGGTGCTGACGTCAATCGACTGGGAGCCAATCGAGCAAGATTTGCGCGGGCTTGGCTTTGAAACACTGCGCGCCGCAAGCGCCGTTGAAAGCCGTGCCGAATATCTGCGCCGCCCAGACCTCGGCCGCAAACTTTCCCACAGTGCCCTTCAAACCATTCTTGAGGTGGCGGCACAGCAAGTCTCGCGTCCCGATCTGGTCATCGTGGTTGGCGACGGGCTGTCGTCGAAGGCCGTCGAGGCCAACATCGCGCCAATGCTCGCAGCATTGCAGCCGCATATCGTGAAAGGCGGCTGGCGTATTGGCCCGGTTGTTTTGGCGCGGGAGGCGCGTGTGGCGCTGGGCGATGAGATCGGCGAGGCGTTTGCGGCCAAAGCCGTCCTGGTGCTGATCGGCGAGCGGCCCGGATTGTCGTCACCCGATAGCCTCGGCGCCTACCTGACGTGGAGCCCGAAGGTCGGCTTGAAAGATGCGGAGCGCAATTGCGTCTCAAACATTCGAGTCCGCGGCCTGTCGTACGGCGAAGCTGCGTTCAAAATCTCTTGGCTGCTGAGCCAAGCCTTCAAGCGCGGGTTGACCGGCGTGCAGCTCAAAGATGAATCCGAGTATCAGGTGCTCGGATCAAATCTAGCGGCGACAGTCATCGGCAGCGCCAAGCCTTAATACATCGAACGTCTGAAACAAAAAACGCAGCCACCAGACGGTGGCTGCGTTGAGGTGTGTCGGCGTCATGGTTGCCGCTATACGGCGCCGCCAACCGCCTGTTCGGCTGCGCGGATTTCAGCTTGACGCTGTGCTATGTCGGCCCCGATTGGCGGGCCTTTAAAGCGGCGGCGCTCAAGCGCGAACCATAAGACGAACAGCAGCACTACAATTCCGATCGCGTAGTTGATCAGAATGTCGAACGGCGGCTGGATGCCGGCGTAAGCCAACAGACCAACGCCGATGATGCTGAGCACGGCAAATGGCTTGAATAAGCCTTTCAGCGTGAACGGTCCAAAATCCGTCCATGACCGCCCTTCAGCGAACAAGCCGGCAGCGATCGGCATCACATACGAGATGTACAGAAACAGCGCGCATCCGGCCGACAACGCGCCGTAGGCCGGTGAGTAGAGCGTGGCACAGACAGCGAGGACGGCTGCTGTCCAGACCGCCGGAATGGGGGTTCGCCAGGTCGGGCTGACATGCTTCAGGAAACCTGAGGCTGGCAATCCACCGTCGCGTGCGAAAGCGAAGATCATGCGGGATGTGGAGGTTACGCATGCAAGCCCGCACAGGTAGTTCGAGACGGAAATGCCGACGCGCAAGATATTCTTGAGCCAATCCGGGCAGGGCAGGCCATTAAACAGGTTGAACCAGACGCCGGCGCCTTCTTTCGCGGCGGCGGCAAAATCGGGGATCGCTGTGACGAAAGACAACGCCATGACGAAGCCGAATACCAGCGACCAGAAGACCGACTGGATCATGCCACGTGGAACGGCGCGCCGGGCGTCGACGGTTTCTTCGGACGTGTGGGCCGAAGCGTCGAAGCCGGTGATCGTATAAAGCGGGTACAGCATGCCGATCAGGAAGGCGGTCAAAGCGCCGGTGAGCGGTGTCCAGGGATCTCCCGCGACGACTTTGCCGTCAACGAGCGATTCGACCGGAACGCCCGAATTGTTGGTGAAGGTCGTTAGTGCGGTGATATCAAAGTTCTGGGCGCCATAAGCAAAGAACGTCGCGGTGAGCAAAGTGGCGACAACAAAAATGATATAGCCCGACAAGTCGGTAAGAGCGGTTGTGAGACCGATGCCGAAGGTATTGAACAGCCCTTGCGTGAACAGGATGATGCACAGGCCGATAATCTGTTCGTTGACACCCCAGGCAGACGTATCGATGCCGAGGATCGGCCCGATCACGAGATCTTTCGTCAGCAGGTAAACGCCGACGTTGACTGCGGCGACAACGAAAATCAGACCGAGAAGATTGATCCAGGCCGTCGCCCAGCCCCAGCCACGTCCGCCGAGAATGGACGACCAGTGATAGAGGCCGCCGGCGGTTGGATACGACGATGCGATTTGCCCAAGTGCGGCGGCAACCATCAGGGCGAACAAGCCGCCGACGATCCAACCAACCGTGACCGAGAATGGACCTCCCGTCGAATAGCCGATGTTGAACGACGTGATGCCGCCGGCCAGAATGCAAATGATCGAAAACGAAATGGCGAAGTTCGAAAAGCCGCTCATGCGGCGCGAAAGCTCTTGTGCGTACCCCATCGAGTGCAGGACTTTAACGTCCTCATCGACAATGGATTTTGAATCTTGTGATGTCATCGCTGGCAGTCCCCCAAGCAATAGTCCCCATTGGGAAAAATCCGGGCGACGTGACGCTGAACGTCACTCGGCGTGACGGCATCCGCGATTTCCGACACAAACCATGAGCTTAGGCGCGCGGCCTGTCAATCGCCATGCGCGAGCTAGCGAACGGGCGGGTAGGCAAATGAGCGTGTTGCGAGCGGATTGTGAGCTGGCGGGACCTGTCACCCATGGCTCCGGCATGGACACTTGTGTGTCCTGAGAGATAGGTGACGTTTTGTTCCGGAGACATGGGTGACACTTTTTCCTGGATTTGGCCAGGGGAGGGTGTCGATGCCGTGGAAGGAATGCTCCGTCATGGATGAACGCCTGCGCTTCGTTGCCCGTGTTCTCGAAGGTGAGCCGATGACCGACGTCTGCCGCGCCTTCGGCATCTCGCGCAAAACCGGCTACAAGCTCTTTGCCCGCTACAAAGCCGACGGCACCGTGGCACTCGCCGACCGGTCACGCCGCCCCGTCCGCTACGCCAACCAGCTGCCCGAGCAGATCGAAGGCCTCATCGTCCGCTCAAAACGCGAAAAGCCTCATTGGGGCGCACGCAAGATCCGCGAAATCCTCGTCCGCCGCCTTGCGGGCGATACCCGCATCCCCGCGACCTCGACGATCCACGCCGTCCTCGATCGCCATGGCCTCGTGCGCCGCATGGGCAAAAGGCGCAACAAAGCCCAAGGCACCACGCTATCTGCTGGCGCCGAACCCAACGCGCTCTGGTGCGCCGACTTCAAGGGCGAGTTTAAAATGGCAGACGGACGATACTGCTATCCCTTGACCGTCACCGACCACGCCTCGCGCTACCTCCTCATGTGCGAAGCCCACGAGTCGACCCGCGAAAACCCCGTCATATCCGCCGTCGAACGGCTCTTCATTGAACGCGGGCTCCCCGCCGCCATCCGCTCCGACAACGGCGTGCCCTTCGCGTCCCCCAACGGCCTTTTCAATCTCTCCAAGCTCTCCGTCTGGTGGCTGCGCCTCGGCATCGCCATCGAACGCATCAAGCCTGGTCATCCGCAACAAAACGGACGCCACGAGCGCATGCATCTCACCCTCAAAAACGAGGCCGCACGTCCCGCCGCCATGAACGCCATCCAGCAGCAGGAAAAGTTCGATGCCTTCGTGCATGAGTTCAACACAGAACGGCCCCACGAAGCGCTTGCCATGCAAACACCGGCCGAGCGCTACAGCCCCTCGCTGCGGCCCTACCAGGGCCTGCCGCCGCTCGAATATCCCTTCCACGACCGCGACCTCATGGTCACCGCCTGCGGACGCATCTGCCTGCACAAAAAGAAAATCAATCTCTCGACCGTGCTCGCCGGTCAGCGCGTCGGAATAAAAGAAGTCGACGACGCCATCTGGCTCGTCTCATTCATGGATTACGATCTCGGATACATCGATCTCGAACAAAGGACACTGCAGCCCCTCGACAACCCGTTCGGCACGAGGTTGTTACCTATGTCTTAGGTACAAAATGTTTCCTATGTCTCCGGTATGGACACAGTGCGAAGGTGGCGACCCCGGCAGGATTTGAACCTGCGACATCGAACTTAGAAGTTAGCGGTTCCGGCTTTTCGTACAACCTCTCGACCCCTCAAAAGCCCAACAGAAATCGAGCTTTTTGTCACCTCAACCCCGCATCAACCCTCGCTGCCCCTCGTGCCACCCGGTTCGTTTACGGTTCGCGATCATAACCCTATACGGTTCGCAACAGGTGTGGCAGTGGATGATTCATCCGTCGTCGGATGTATTAGCCCAGAGGACGCCCATGCCGCGTAGCGAACCCCGTAAGCTGACCGAAGCCTTCATCAAAGCCCTGCCCATCGGCACACAAATTCTGATCCGCGACACCAAGGTGACCGGCTTGATGGTGGCGGTGAACAAGCAATCAAAAAGCTACAAAATCCAGCGAGACCTCTGGTCGGGCCAACGCGGGCGCCGCACGCTCGTCAAAACCGTGCGGCACACGCTCGGCACCACCGAGGAACTGACCCTCGACCAAGCACGCCTCAAGGCTGAGGACGTCGTGCGCCTCATCAAGCGCGGTGTCGACCCCAATGCGCCCGACGCCGAGCAGAAGGCCGAAGGCTGGACCGTTGCGGTTCTCTTCGACGAGTATGCAGCCGACCTGCGCACCCGGGAAAAATCTGAGCGCACCATTGAGGACATCCTGGCCCGCCGCGACCGCTATCTCTCGGACTGGAAAAATTTGCCGCTGACCAGCCTGACCCGGTCGATGGTGCGCGCGAAGCACGTCGAGTTGTCAAGGAAACGCGGTAAGGTCACCGCGAACCATATGATGCGCGACTTCCGGGCCGCCTATAACTTGGCGTTGCGCATTATCGACAATCCCGACCTGTTGCCCGACAACCCGGTCAAGGCCGTTACCTTCAACAAGGAGCGGCGCAAGGGTGCCGTCATCATGCCAGATGACCTTGCCGACTGGTTTCAAAAAATCCAGGGGCTACCGAACCCGCTGCGACGGACGATGCACGAGCTGGGGCTGTTCTCTGGCCTGCGACCCGGCACGCTGGTATCGCTACGCCGTGAGTGGATCAACCTTGACGCGCGCGCCATCTCCATCCCCACCATGAAATCCGGCCGCAAGTTCGACCTGCCACTGTCCGGCCACATGGTTGATGTGGTGCAGCGCGCGCTTGCCTTCGGCGACGTGCTCTACCCCGAGGCGCCGTGGCTGTTCCCAACGCGCGCCACCAAGGACAAGCCGAAGAGGGGCATTAAAAAGGGCGACGTTATCGCGACGCAGGTCTGGCGCGAGAAAACCCTGCCGAGCGACACCGGCCACCTGCTGCGCCACACCTACCGCACCATCGCTCAGCGCGAGCAGCTCGACAAGATCGAGGCGCGTCTTCTGCTCGACCACACCGTGCCCGGCATCGACGGCGTCTATATCCACGAGAAGGCGCTGTTCGACCGGCTGCTCGTCGCGCAGGAGAGGATGAGCGAGGCCATCGGGCGGCTGCTTACCGCCCGCGGGATTGACGCAAAGCAGCCCCGGTAGAATCCTCCTCGATCGGTCCGCGGTCGTGAGGATAAACTTCAAATGGTCTCGAGGTTGGAACTTTACGAATTGGTATGGTCGGCTCCCATGACCAAGGTGGCGCAGCAATTTAACGTGTCGTCGAACTATCTGGCGCGCGTTTGTATCGCGCTGAACGTTCCCAGTCCGCCGAGAGGCTATTGGGCAAAGGCCGCAGTAGGGGCCGCGCCTGCACGAAAGCCGTTGCCGCCGGCTCAGCCCGGCGACCAACTATCGTGGAAACCAGGCGGCGTGCTGCGGCCAGCCGAAGGGCTACGAGGTGCACAGCCTATCGGGCAATCGGCGGATCTTCGGACGCACTGGTTGATCACCGGTGCCAAGGAGCATTTCGCGAACAGTCGCCCTATCGAGGACGGGGATTACCAGAAGCCCTATAAGAAGCTTTTGGTCGACATCACGTCGTCCAAGGCCTGCCTGGAAAAGGCTTTCAACTTCGCCAACGCCCTTTTCATTGAGTTTGAAGCCGCGGGATACCGGGTTGCTCTCGGACAAAGCATGCACAGGATCGACATCGATGAGCACGAGGTGCGGCGCAAGCAGCGTCAAAGCCGCTATTCGAGCCTGTGGTCCCCGAGCCAACCGACTGTCGTCTACGTGGGAGAGGTTGCTATCGGATTGGCCATAATCGAGATGTCCGAAGACATCCTGATGCGCTACGTTGATAGCAAGTACATTCCAGACGCCGACTACAAGCCGCCCAAAACCTCACGATATCGCGGCGATCATACTTGGACGACAACGAAGACCGTGCCATGTGGTCGGCTGCGCCTTGTCGCGTACTGCCCATCATGGCGGGTATCCTGGTCAACGGACTGGCAGGAGACAAAAAGCGCAGCGCTCGACCAATCGCTGCGCGCCATCGTTCTGACCATCAAACGCTCAGCCGCCACCCTCGTTGACAAATTGGCAGAGGCAGACCGCATAGCGGAGGCGCAGCGGCTGGAACAGCAGGCGGCTATAGAGCGAAGCAATCGCGTCGAGGATGCGCGCAAGATTGATCAATCGGTTAAGGACAGCCATGAGCACCTCGCACAAATTATTCAGCAGTGGGCGAATGTGAATAGCATCGAGCAATTCCTGCTTGGTGTTGAAAAAAGCGCCGCGAGCTTGCCGGACGCCGAGAAGAAGTCGGTGCTGGAACGGTTGGCGTTGGCACGGAAATTTCTCGGATCGCTTGAGCCCATCCAGTATTTTTTGGGTTGGAAGACACCATCGGAGCGCTATCAATCGAGATACGGCAACACTGACACCTAGCGCACGGACCCATTTCCAACTGCGCAATCACGCCAGCAGTTCAGGATCAGCCCGGTGCGCGCCCGCAACTTGATCGGCTTCAGCGGGCGTCGAACTTCTCGACGAGTAACAGCTAATGTCACTAGTATTCCTTGGCTTGTGCCGCTTCCAATCGAGTCCTTAGATAAGCCCACGTACGGTTTCGAGCGCGTCAGCGACAAGAACGAGCTGACAACGCCGGAGGCTTTCCACGTACTGTTCGGCAGTTAGCGGCGGATTGACGAGACGGGCTCGAATGCGTTTTGCGCTTTTCAAGAACCTCTCGTGACTGAGATCTCGCTGATGCATCAGGAATTCATCCGGATGCTGCGCCTCGATACCATAAGGGGCGAGTACATCCGCTGGAAAATGTTTCAAATTGGCGGTCACGATGACATCGGCGCGCCCGACGATCGCCGCTGCTAGCACATGTCGGTCATTGGGATCAGGCAGTGCCAACGATGTAATAATCGGCTCGTATCCGGTGATCAACGCGTCAGGTACGGCCTCATCCATTAGAGCGCGGGTGCGGGCCAGTGCCTCGGGCGTTGCTTTCGGATTGGTTTTCAAGACGGCTGCAATCCACTCATCGTGAATGTGATTGCTCCATCGCGCTCTGTAGACATGCGAGTTTGCCGTCTCGATCAGCAGATCGCGAACAGGAGCGGGGTAGAGCACGCATGCATCGAGGAGCGCGGTGAAGCCAGGCACTTAGTACCCCATGTCGAGATCCTGACTGATTTTGGCCAGTTCCTCCTTGGCCTTTTCAGTCGCGGACGCAGTCAGTTCACGATAGGTGAGCAAGTCCTCTAGGCGAACACGCCTGTGCGTGCCGACCTTACGGTGAGGAATATTCCCTTCATCCAAAAGCTTCACCAGGAACGGGCGCGAGACATTTAAGAAGCGCGCCGCCTGATGCGTCGTTAGCTCGTGATCATACGGAATGAGCGATACAGCTCGGTTGTTTGCGATCGTGATCAGCAGCTGCCGGATGAGATCGTAAACAGTTTCGTCGATCTCGATCGACGTGCCGGAATCCCGGTCCTGCAATACGAAGCGGGCGGAATCGGAGTCGAGCTCGCGAATGAGCTTCGAGGCGAAAGCAACCGACGCCGCCGACGGTACGACCGGGGTGTTGAGGCTGTTATGTCGGGCCATGTTCGCTCTCCGTTCTTAACGCTTGACTCCAGACTAGACCCTCGCATATATGCAACAAATGAAGCAAGTGCAATAAATGCAACGTAGCTTTTCTCTTATTAAGGTCTGGTTAACACCGAGGGATTGCCATGTCCAAGCAAGCAGCGATCAAGCCTAAAGACGGCGGCGAAACGGCCGTGGAGATCATTCCCAGGGCCAAGCTCAAGCGCGGAACCGAGCTTTTGCTCGTGGCTCGGGCCGCAGGGCGTTGCGAATTCCGAGGCTGCAACGAGTTCCTATATGTCCACGCCCTGACCGGCGAGACCGGAAATTTTGGCGAGAATGGTCACATCGTGGCCTACCGGGAAGCCGGCCCGCGTGGCGATGATCCGAACAGGCCAGCCGATATCGACGACGTCGACAACCTGATGCTGCTCTGCAGGCGCGATCACAAGCTGATTGACGTCAACAAAGGCAGGTACACCGTCGAGGAGTTGAAAGCGCACAAGCACGAGCATGAGGCCCGGATCAAGCGGGCGACGGCCACGGGACCGTCGATGCAGACGACCGTGCTGCAACTGACCGCCAGGATAGGTGACTTCAGACCGGCCATCGGTCGCTCGGAAATCGCTGCGGCTCTCTTGCCGCGCTATCCGGCGGATTGGGTTTGCGACATTGATCTGACCGGCCTTGGCGGAGAAGCGCCCGGCGCGATGTACGAACTTGCCAGCCGGCGCATCGAGCAGGAAGCCGATAAGCTGCACGCATCAGGCAGCGATCTCGAGCGCACGCGGCATCTCTCGATCTTCGCGCTTGCGCCCATATCGCTGCTGGTCAAGCTCGGTGCCGCCATCGGCAACAAGATCGATACCGACTTCTTCCAGTGCCATCGCAACAAGACCGAGCGCTGGTCATGGTTTGAAGGCGAGGCGGCCGTTCGGTACACGATCACGCACGTACGCCAGGGCAGCGATCCCGGCAAGGTCGCACTCGTTCTCGCCCTCAGCGGTCCCGTTACGGCAGCGTCGCTTGCCTCCACTGTCGACGCGTCCTTCACCGTTTACGAGATCGGTCTCGCCGATCGCGTGGCTACCCCAACGTTCCTGCGCCAGCGGGAGGATCTCGAAGCGTTCCGCGAAACCTATCGGACATTGCTGGCCCGCATCCGGGGCGAGCATCCCGCTTTGCGTGAATTGCATCTTTTCCCGGCGGTGCCTGCGCCCGTCGCTGTCGCGTGCGGTTTCGATCTTCTGCCGAAGGTCGATCCGGTCCTGATCATCTACGACAACGTGAAAGAGGAAGGCGGCTTCATCGAGCGCCTCAGAGTGAATAATCATGAGCGGTAATCAATATTTCATCGACCTTCTGGCATCGCAAAAACTCGACGAGACCAGCAACGAGTGGAAGGACCTCGACGACGAGGCGGACGCCATCGAAGACATTGTTCGGGCGGCCTATCCCGACAGCATCATCATGTTCACGCATGGCGGCTCGCGCGCCAAGCGCACCATGATCCGCGAGGACTATGATCTCGACGAGGTGCTGTATTTCCAGAACGGCGATACCGCCGCCGGCGAGACCCTGGAAGAAATCTACGAAGCGATCGCCAAGCTGCTCGCCAAACATTACATCGTGCGGCGCAAGCGCTCGGCGCTGCGTCTGTCGATGAAGGACGGCCGCGACCTCAAGGTCGACGTCGTGCCGGGACGCTACGTGGACCAGACGCAGACCGACGTGTTCATCCACCAGAACGAGGGTGAAAAGAGGTGGCTAAAGACGAACATCATCGAGCACGTAACACATGTCCGCGACAGCGGCTGTACCGACGTGATCATGCTGGCGAAACTATGGCGCACGCGCGATGACATCCCCATCAAGACGTTTCCACTGGAGCTGCTCGTCATCGCCGCGCTGTCCGCCGACAACAGCGGCACGCTCGAAGATCGCTTTTGCCGCGTGCTCACCGCCTTCCGCGACGACATCGATAACTTTTCGATCGTGGACCCGGCCAATCCGACCGGGAACGATCTCTCGCATGCGCTGACCGAAAAGATCCGCAACACCTTGTCGAAGGTTGCTGGTGACACGCTCGCCGCTGCCGATGAACATGGCTGGGAACATGTCTTCGGTAAGATCGAAACCCGCCAGGCTTGCGTGCCGAGGGTCCAGATCGTGCGCGCGGCTGCTGCGAGCATTGCAGTACCGACGAGGCCCTGGGGGCCTAAGCAGTGAGGGGGGTCTGGTTCAAGCGCAGTCCGGGGGCGCTGTCCAATTTGGAAGCGATGCTCCGTACGCGCTTTCCGACACTGCATGCCTTTATAGAAAACGGGCAGTGCCGCGTGCGCGGAACCTTGCCGTTGCGAGCAGACGAGGTTGAATTTGATCGCTACAGCTTGGAAATTAAGCTTCCCGACGATTATCCAACGAGTCCACCGCGCGTTTGGGAGACGGCCGGGCGCATTCCCCACCATGCGGATCGGCACGTATTTCTCGATGGCGCTCTCTGCCTCGGCACGCCGCTCGATCTTTGGGTGAAGCTCGATGGCGATTTTAGGTTGCACCGCATGCTCGACGGTCCCGTGCGGAACTTCCTGATCGGCAATAGCGTCGTCGAACAGGGTGAGAGTTGGCCGCATGACCAGCGCGCGCACGGAGCGGCAGGGCTGATCGAGCATCTGACTGAACTTTTTGGAACAGACAAGCCGGTGATGCTCGCGACATTCCTACAAGCGCTTGCGGCAGGCGGTGTGACGAAGCATTCACGCTGTCCATGCGTGAGCGGTCGGAAAATCCTAAAATGCCATCATGCTGGATTCAAAGCATTGCGACGCATTCCGCAGGACGTGCTTCATCAGACGGCGCTCATGATTCTGCAGGAGTTCGATCCCAACCGGCGTGCGGCTTGATGATCGCCCTGCGTTCCACCGAAGCCGGCGACCAACGCAGCACCTCCGATCGCGGATGTAGTCGTTGGCAGAGAAATCTTCTCCGAAGCGTTGGCGTTCGCCGGCATTGAAGGCCGTCGAACCATTGCCGAGAATCGGCATTGGGTAGCGTCGACATTAGCCGGTTCGGAAAACGGTTCGCGCACAACTCGCAAAGACGAAGAAGGCCTTTGGCACAACGCTTTTTTCTGATCGGAGCTGCTGCTTGCAACATACCTGCTCAAGAATAAGGGAACGCAAGATCAACTCAACATGAAGCGCACCCATGCACGGGGAGTGGTCAGGCACCGAAATATTCTGCAGTCTAGTAGCCTCCCCTCGCATAATCCGGAGCTGCACCAGCGAACATCGCCGTCGACGTCATCGGGGGTTATTTTAACGGTGTCGGAATTGCCGGCAATGCGCACTATCATGAGATTCCTCCGTCGAACCGTGCGCAGTCTTCGATAGCAAATGTCTGTATACGGAGCACGTGAAAATGCGAAGACGCTGACTCGATGACTCGTGACGCTGGACAGAGGTAGTGATCGCTTGGAAAAACGAGCCCTATACGCGGAGGCTGAGGAGAGGACGACTGCAACACTTTGCAAACTGCAGGCTGGTGCAGGGGGCAAAACGGGCTCATTGGCGCTGCGAGCGCGAGGTGCACAGATTGCGATCACAAAAAAATAATAATAATCGCGCGTAGAGGCCAATGTGCCCCCCTGCGCTACCCTGCAGGCGCTCAAAACGGGATCGCGTTCTTAGACTTGCGCTCGTTCACCTCATCTACAAATGCAGCTTCAGGCACGCCCTCCAGCCACCACTCGTTCACACGGATGCGGTTCGGGCGGGCCATCAGCGTCAGGCCCATGAACGGCACTTCCTTGTGGCCGGCGAGCAGTGCGCCGGCCTCCCCCTTGTGCCACCGGCCGGATCGCAGCATACGGCCGAGTGGTCCCTTCAGACTGTGTGGCGACAGCTCGTCCTCGCCGTCGATTTCACTGAGCAGGAAACGGCGCCCGGCGCCGAAATGGCAGTGGAGTGCGAAGATGAGTTCCGACCGCTCTTGCAGCTTGGGATCGTTGGCGGTCACCATCGCTTTCGTGTCGAGCGGGTCGGGTTCGCCGAGCCAAACGAGCGCGCCCCGAACCAGATCCCAGTCGTCGAACGAACCATACGCCGACAGCCGTGTTGGCCGGCCGGCGGCGATGTACGCGCGCAGGACTGTCAGAGCATCGATGACCAGCTGAAGACGCGAGGCGCATACTTCGGCAACAGGATCGAAGTCGAACTGCCGCTCCTCGGGGTTCGCCATCTTCGCATCCATGCGGCAGACCACCGCCCGCCGCGCCATGTCGCCGAGGCAACGCAGGTTGTTGCCGGTCGCCATCAGCAGAGTGCGCGTGTTGAGCTTGACCATCTTGCTCAGACCAAGAATGCGCGTGTCGAAGCCATCCTTGGTCAGAATGCCGTTAAGGAACGCACCCTTCAGCGGCACGTCCACATTGTCCAAAAGGATCGCCGAGCAGCCGGTCATCAGAAGCGACGACAACTGCTTCTGGTTTTCCTCGGCCTCCTCTCCGAACGTGACGCTCGGCGGCTCGACGCCCAGCGCTAACAGGCCGGCCATGAGCGCGAGCTTGGTCTTGCCGGTGCCTGCGGCCGGCGCGTCGAAGCCATGTAGCGGACAGGTTCGCATTTCGCCGCGCACGACGGCCGAAATCATCGCCGAGAGTGCGACCGACCTTGCGGCCGGGTTCACGAACGGAAAGCCGCGCAGGGGATGCAGAAGGCGGCCGAGCGCCAGGATCGCCTCCTCGCGCGCCGGCTTCATTGGCGCCGACGGAAACAAGCCCTCGGGATAGGCAAGATACAACTGGCTCTCGTCATCATAGCCCGGCCGGTCGCAGCCAAGTGTCGGCGTCAACGCTAAGCCCTTGATGAGCGGAAAACGGCTCTCGTCGGTAATTTCGAGCAGCGCGGCCATATGATCGCGGGTCGGTGCGACGCGGCGCAAGCCCTTCTGGCTTTCGACTGCGAACGTCGCCAACTCACTCGCCTTATCAGCGAGCCAGATGCCGGTCACCGGCGCGAGTTCGACCATGCCGGCCCGTCGGATGACGCCATCCTTGACGATCGTTTCCTCGATCTTGCTCACTCGGACGAGCCGCTTGTCTTGACGGAAAATCTCGAGCCCTCTTCTGACAAACACGTCCTCGATCTCGCGGCGCAACTTGGCGACCACGGGCTGGTTGACGACGATCGTGCCGGCCCTATCGGGCAGCCGGTCCTCGTCGGTCATTGCCTTCCGGGCGCTGGCGATCTGCTTGATCGCGTATTTAGCGGCGCCGCGTTTGCGCTCGATTACGCTCTCGCTGAGTTGCCACCGGGGGTCTGTGATGATGCCGAAGATGATGTTGTCCGGCACGCTGCAACGCAGAAGCCCGCAGATGACATCGAACAACCATGCTGAGCGGCTGCCGTCCTTCTTCTTGGCTTGCTCATCCGGGTCCGGGTGGCGGCCATGCCTAATGATGGCCGTGATGCGATCCGGCACCGCCCAGCGCGACAGCTCGTCAAGCATCGCGATACGCGTTGGCGTGATCGGCTCGGCAGGCGATGACGACCCGCCGCCTTGCGAGGTCGTGGGCGGCAGCTCGGTCGGCAAGGGCGTGAATTCGTCAACCGGATACACATTCTCCGGTTTCAGCAGGACGATTTCGGCCAGCGCTGGCTTCCGCCCCTTCTTGAGCTTGCGCGCGTCCGGCAGATTCATCGTATACGGCAGGCGCATCAGCCGGTCGATGTTGTGACACTTGTCGCCGCCAAACAGCACTTCGAGCTGCTGATTGTAAAGCTTCGCTTCCTCGGCCCGTGCAAGATCGCCGTTGACGACGATCGGCTCGGCCAGCTTCCAAAACGCCTGATAGCCACCGCCAGACGAGATGACGATGGTAGGCTCGGCCACACCGCCGGGCTTCGCATCGGTCAACAGGGCGAGAATCCTCGACCGCTCAGTGGCAAGCTCGCGATCGGCAGCAGGATCGATGTCGACGTGCAGATAACAGACGGCGGCGATGTCCTCACGCTCAGCCTTCTTGGTCGGTGCACCGATGACCGGGTTGACATGCCAGTAGAGATTGCGCGAGCCGTTAAAGCGGGCGAGCCATCGCTGCAGTTCAACCTCGCCCTCGGGCCGGAAGGTTCGTGTCTCGATGCCCCTGCGCTCGGGACAAATCGCTGTGAGGCACCACGGCCCTTCGGGATAAACGACCTTCAGAAATTCGATCGCACTTGTGACGGCGCCGCTGCGAAACGATGCAGCGGGCACACACTCGCCACTGGGTTCAGCAGCGGCCGGCGAGGCCACACCATCATTTTCATGCGGCGTCGGGGCCTCCGGACCTGATGGCGTGTCCATCATGGCGCGAGCCGAGGATCGTCGACGGCCCACAAGCTGACGCAGGGGGCACGGTCGTGTCGTTGCACGCGATCGAGCAACCAGCGTCGGGCGTCGCCCAAATGCTCAACCTGGAAGATGTGATGGTCGATCATGACATAGTCGCGATCGACGATGACAAAGCGCCAGGGGCCATCGGGGCGCATCGATCGGGCACAATCCAGGCAGTCCTCGACGAGTTGCGTGCGGATCATTTTGTCTGCGCCCCCTGCTCGATCCAGGCCCGCACATCGCTGACGCGATACCGCACCGAGAAGCCAACCTTGAGGAAGGGCGGTCCCCTCCGCCGGTGCCGCATGGTCTCCAGCGCCTTGACGCTAAAGCCGGTCATCACCTCTACCTGCTCGGCCGTTAGGTACTCCGGCTTGATAATGGTCGCGGCCTCGCTCATCGCCGCGCTCGCACGGCGCGCATGGCGCGCACGCGACGGGTGTCGGCGCCCTGGTTGGCCTCGCGTGCCTTCAGGCGCTCGGCCATCCATTGCTCGACCTCGGCCTCTAGGAAACCGATCTTTTGCGGACCGAGGGGAACCGCGAGCGGAAACTCGCCGGCGCGGATCTTCCGGTACAGCTGACTCTTCGAGAGGCAGACGCGGTCGAGGACCACGCTGAGTGGCAAAAATCGGGTCTGCATTCGGCAGGCTCCAACTGGTTTCATGGTACCAGTTGGATGATGCCAGCTACGGGCAGAGCGAGCTTTGGTGCTTATTTCGTCGAAGTTCAGCGTCGCCGCATGTGCTCGTAGAGACTGCGCGCGTTCTCGGCAGAATACCGTGCATCGAGAACTTGGATCATGCTGAGGAGGAAGCGTGATGCGGGGTTGAGATCCGACTCGGCATAGGGCTCATCTGGTAATTTGCCGGTGCTGAATGTCGGATGAAATCGTCCGAGTCCTTCTGCACGCCACCAGTCGCGCAGCAGAATGTAAACCCAGCGCAAGGGGGCGATCGGTGGCCCGCCCGCGCGGTTTGTGCCTGGGTTACCTCTGCCGCGAGCGTAGAGATCGTCCCAGCACTCCTCCCAGGTGGTATCGAAGCAATCAGCGGCATACTTGCCATAATCAAAATCACAGATTGCGTCTTCAGGCCCATGATCGGGCCGACGTCGCTTCGGTCGCTCAGGGCTATTCCGCGTTTCGAAGTCGTCCTTGGCTTCCAAGTATTTCTCGAGCGCTTCGGCTAGTAGGCGGGCGATTTTCTCGCGCCGGCCACTAAGTTGCAGACCCTTGCGTACACGAATGCCGGCGGCGCTCGAATAGGTGCGGGCGGCGCCGACTCGCGCGATCACGGTGTCAGCTTCCGGCAGCAGCTGCCGCCAATCAAACAGCGGCGTATTGTCTAGCTGGGAGTGATCAAGGACGTATCGCACTCCGTTGGGATCCACGAATATGGTCTTGTTGTTGGTCATTGCGGCTCCGCGGGCCGTTCGGCCGGGCATAATTGTGCTTCCGTCTGATTAACGTTTACCCAACGCCGTGCACCTGCTGTGCCAAGAGCAGCTGCCACCGAGGCCGTTGCTTTGCCGTGGCGAACTGCCCGGCCGCGTTGCGTTTCTTTGTGGGACGCCCTTGCGGCGAACCGTGTGGCGAACCGTTCCAACCGACAAATTGTGCAATGACAACCTCGCGCACGCGCGCGAGGGCGATTTGCACAGTTGGCACATTCGAATGGTTGATGCCGGCCCACAATTCTTTGTTGGGCCGGCATCAGCATTCTAGAACGGCGACGCCGCCGTCACTTGCCTTAGCTCTTGCACTTCGCGATGAAGCGACTTGCCGAGCTCCTCCATCGAGTGGAGGTCATGGGCCCAATCTGCGGTCGCCGGGTGCTCCACGGCGGCCAGCCAGTTGTGTGCCGCCGCCACGTTGCGCAGCGCGCGCTCGTAGCATTGCAATGTCTCGATTAATTCTATTGATCTCACCTCCCTTCGCATCGCGGCCCGACAGCGCGTCGGGCATTGCAGCCACAGGATCACACCCGGCTTTGGCCTTCTTTGGTGCTTATTCGATCACTTCTATTCGGCTTCCATAACGCCGCTTCGGCCTGCCCTCTCCGGTCTTCGCGCGTAAGTAATTGACCATGTAGGCAAACAGCGGCTCACCAATGGTGGCCGATGGCAAGATGGTGATAGTAAACATTGAAGTGTGCTCCGGCTGCGGAACGGCCCAATGCCGTTAGCAACAGCCGCAGACTTTGATCATGATCGATCAGCTGATCCTGGGAGCTAATTGGTGCTCTCACGCGGCAAGCATCGCCCCGAAGTCGACGCGAACAATCTCTCCATGGAAAGCGCCCGTGACTTGGTCGATGCCTACTATTCGTAAAGTGTACCTTGTTAACGGGCAGGCCGAGCGGATGGTGCGAGGGCGAGCGGCCGGGTCGATTGCCGAGACTTCCACTACACGCACCTCCGCCCCGTTCGCGAGTGCATGATTTAGGTGCTTAAGGCGAAGACGAGCACCGCTAGCCGCCTTGCCGGCAAGATGCTCTCTGTCGTCGTAGTAGAGACTCGCACCTACCACGCGGATGGCGTCCCGCCAGAGTGAAACGACAACGACACCCCCGTCACCGCTCACGCCCGACCACGCGCCTCTAGAGCGGTGCAGAGCGACCCCTTGATGTTTGAAGCATTCTGTAAAGTTCATGTTCGTTGCATCTCCAAATGACAAACGGCCCTATCCCTTCGGGATGAGCCGCGGCCACCGTGAAGAAAGTTCTGGCAAACGTCCTTGGTGCTTATTCGAGCGACTTCTCGCCGCGACGGAGGGTGTTACATGGAGGCTAAGGCGCCATCGCAGACAAAACTGCGCAGACAGCATTTCTGCTCGCAAAATCGCCCGAAGTTAAAGACTTTTTTTGCCGCGTCAGTTCCACCCGAACCGCGCAATGAACCGTCCCAATAGCTTTTACAAGCTAACCCTACTTGAAGCGGACGACGTAAACATCAGTTTCCAACACTAGGGTTTCGTCGAAGGGAAACCTAATTTCGTGACACTTCGGATCTTCGCAAAGGTCGGCTACTCGCAAAAGTACATATTGCTTGGCAAGGCGCTTCGCGCACTCGAACTCGTTCGCCGTTATGAAAAATCTCGTCTCGATGCTGGCCAATGTTCCCTTGACTTCAACGTATCGAGGCGTGCCGTCAATTTCGAAAGACGCTATGTCATAGCCGAGGCCATCATCTTCGAGCGCGACATGCCGCACTTGTGCCGCTAGCTCAGGCTGCTTGCGCAGGCGCCAGCGCTCATATGCGACTGCAAATACCTCGCCCAGTCTGCCGACAGCATCGTTTGCCCGTGAGCGCTTTTGGTAGTCAATTTTTTTCGAACCGCCGCGCCTTTCAGTCTCAGCGCGTTCGGCTGAAATCGACTTCGGTTTTGGACGGTCCACGACAACCTTGGAGAAATCAATATTTGCTGGCAATTTGAGTTCGGCCGATTGTTCAACTTCGGCATCCTTGGCCGAGGAAACTGGCTCAACAAAAATCGATGCTCCACCGCTCGACTTGGCCACTGGGACGTCAAATTCAGATGCGATCTCGGCAATTTTGGCTTTCTGCACGTCCGTAAACGAAGTCCAGGTTCTGGGCTTCTTGGGCACACCAAATCGTTCTAGTAGAACGTCGACCGCGCGTCCTTCGCTTAATACCGTTTCTAGCGCCATGCAAAAGCTTGCTCGATGGCGCCCACGTGGCACCTTATTTCCGATCGCCTCGACAATTCGCGCAGCGCCAGTGACAGCCGCTTCACTCAGCTTGTTATCTCGCGCGAAATCTAAAAGATCAAATTCTATATCGGGCGCCGAAATACGGCTTTCTCGAAGTGCTTCGCCCGGAGAAAACTTGCTGCGCGGGAAATCGAGATAGTTTATTGCGTAAAGAGCGTCCCAATTGTCAATAAGTTCAATTGGGTCGAAACAAGCGCGCAAATCGGACCAGTAGTCGAGAAATTGTACAACGCCTGGTTCCTCAACTGCCCGTCCTTGATAAACATAAATCAAAAGTCGGCCGAACTCGTCACCTATGTCCTCATTGGCAACTCCCAGCTCCTCCCACAATCGGAGCACAGCGGCCCCGAAGGGAGTAAGAGTAGCGCTGTCCACACAAAGCCCAGCAGCCCTCAGATCAGCAACCCTTTGCGTCGGATCTGTTAGTTTCAGCGCCCTCCCGTCGCGTATTGCTTGAAGATTTGGAGTTACGTCATCAAAGTCACGCATGGAAGTAGCGTACGGATCTAACCGCCGCTCCCTAGCATACCGGTCAGCAGCGGTGCCTTCCAACCACGGAGGAAGATATTTGCTTACGCCAGCTCCCGTCCAATCCATGGCTCCACCCCGAGTCGTTTCAAACGCTCGGGTTTTCTAGACTTACGGGCCACAAAAAGGAATTCTTGAATCGACTTCGCCTTGTGCCCTCCATAGCTTTGATAGTTCTGACGTTTTACGGGCAAACACTCGAGCGAATTTGCAACAAACAAGTCACTACAAAAGAATTTTTCGAGTAGTTGCCGCCCAGTCGTCTCCGCTTCGCGAGCCTTAAACTCTCCCCAATGATTGGGGCCGTCGAAATAGCTAAGCACCACGTATTCTGCATTCGACCGCCTAATCAATGTATCAAGCGACGGAATAAAATCCTTTTTCTTACAGAAAGAAGATTTGAAATCACGGGCCATATTCTGCCCACGGACAAACTCTACTTTGGAAAAATAGTCATCCAGGTCCTCAATTTCCGGATACTCCGACATCAAGTTGAGCATAAAATAATAAGACGTGTATTGCCTAAAATTGTATGGCGGGTCGATGTACACTACGCGGTGTCGCGGTAGCGTGCCTGCAAACGCAAGCGTATCCTCGGCACGCCCAATAAATTTGCTAACAGGTCCCTCAAAGTCTTCATCCGAGGGAGCAACAAGGCGAATTGGTCTCAAAGCGCGGCTATCGACAAATTCACGTGGGAAATCGTGAAAGGTGCCCTGCGTATTGCTGACTTTTTCGACCGCACTAATCAGTACCGCCAGCAAAATGCATCGGCTTTGCTCATTAAGTCGGTCATCTCGATGCCAGTATCTTATTCGTGACAGCGCTCGATCAATTGATGCTGCGTTCTGCGGCGAGAAAAACCGCCGACGCCCTGAGCTCCCGCGCTTACTTGTGAATGCACTCTGTGACCCCTGTTCGCAATAGTGATCAAAGATGTCAGTCCTGCGATATCGCTTGGGAACAGCACGATTATACGGGGCTGTAAGTTCTTCGATGAGCTCAGCCCATGCAGCTCTTTTTCGGGCCTTAGTGCGAACACTAACGCCGGTCGGGCTTGGCAATTCAGAAGTACTGAAAAAAGCGCGCGCAAAGAGCCAAGAAAAATGATTTATGTCGCACGCTGCCACGCGAAAACCCGCAGCACGCAGCGCAGCTGATACCGCCAATGATCCCGAGAAGGCATCAAAAATAAGATCATTTGGACCAGCCAATCGGCTTATTAGTTGCACAATGTCCGGAGCGATTGAGGCTTTATTGCCGAGATATCGCTGAATCAACGCGCTTTGCATGCTATCAAAATCTCTGAATCATCGCGCCCGTTGTTCGAATTTGCAGCACTATTAAACTGGCGGTACTTATGGCGCATTCGGCTGGAATCGACCGCCTTGCATCCGAAGTGTTCTCTACACTCTTCAAGCAAGGCGGGAAGCGTAATCATTCGAGCGTTTCCGTTCGAACTCTGCGATGACTCCGAATAACTTATCAGCACTGATGTTCCATTGCGCTTCGCACACTGCAAAATCGATCGGAAGCCCTGTCTCGCTTGTTTCTTGGAAGAAAAGGCAGATTTGAAGCGTTCTGATGGGTACAGGCCCGTTGTGATTGACGCACCATTGACCATTTTCGGGAAGTTATAGGTAACTAGAGTTTCTAGAATATGATAAAATCGCGAGTACTGCTGCGCCGTATAGGGCGGATCCAAATAGTACATATCGTAATGCGCAGTGACAGACGCTACGAATTCTTCGGCTGTTGTGTGCTCTGAGCGATGGCCGGCGTCATTCGAAGTGGCGCTGATATCGATCGCTCTACAAGCATCCATAAAAACCGAAAACACGCAGACGCGACGGTCCTCGAGTAGGCGCTTCCTTAGAAATTCGTGATTTGGCGATGACCCTGCACTTAATGGCTGTGCGAAATGTTTGCCTGCAGAATGAACTGCGGCGGACGCTGCAGACATAATCGCGGTTAAGACCGCATTATACTGCCACGGGGGCAAAGTGCCTTCTGAATGAAGCTCGTGAGCCGCGTGCCTCATGCTATCGAGAGAGATTGCTTGGCGAATTCCAAAGTACTGGCCCGCATATAGAGAGGTGATGAGTGGTACCCGACCCAGTGCGGAAGTTCGTACAGCTCCTTCACAGATTAACTTGTAATTCTTGTTCTCGGGCGTTCGCCAAAGTAGTGGCAACCGATCGTACAACTCGCGAAGCTCATCCCAATCTTGATTTCGAATTGCCTTATCTTCGCAATCTATCAGCGCAAGCCAATCCTTGTACTGAGATAATACATCGGATGCCCTGACGAGGAGAGTTGTGTTGATTGTCTCTTTGGGTTTTCGCGAAATCCCCAAAAGGGCATTCGAAAAGGTGACCGCGTAGCACTGCGCGTCGACGGCAGAAACGGTATAGCCCCGCTGCGCTAACGCTTGGGCCACCACGCTCGTACCCGCGAATAGGTCTGCCACTCGACCATCAGGCCCAATTAGCGACTCGCTGGCGTCAGTTAACTCTGAAAGGACTCGAAGCTTGTTGCCTAGGTACTGCACCGGGCGGAATGGCAATCTACCTGACTTCACTCCTTCCGAGTTTGATTGCTCAAAATCAAAATTTAAAACTTCACGACAAACAGACGGCATTAGGCTTACCCCCAACCACCTTGATCCGTAACAGCAGGCCGACTGATTGAGAATCCGGAAATATCGCTCGCTCGACTCGTAAGTCAGGCTACCTCCGGCAGGCCCGAATCAGCAACATCATCTGCGAGCTGGCTCACGGATATAAATAGCTCACCTGATGACTCTTGGCTGTTCGCAACGCGCTCATTGGAAATCTGGCGACCCCGGCAGGATTTGAACCTGCGACATCGAACTTAGAAGGTTCGCGCTCTATCCAGCTGAGCTACGGGGCCGTTGGGCAACGTCGAGGTTCGCAAAGCACGGCGTTGATTGCCGAGACGCCGCATGCTGACCGTGTGACGGGCGGCCGGCAACGATGCGCCCAAGCACCTCTGTTCGATAAGCGCGCCACCGTTCAAACGCAAGTCGCACGCGGCTTCTACGGTGCACCTTGGCAAGACGCAGCACTGTCACATGTCGGCTGTTGCTTGATCATCGCCACGCATGTCAGATTGCGCCCAAGCCATTAAAAGATTGATGCCATGGGGGACGAATGACCGCTGCAAACCCGTCAGAGAGCACCGCGTTGCCGGGCCTTCTGGATCGCGAAAGGATCATCGCCGCCGCCGGGTTCAACCGCTGGATGGTGCCCCCCGCAGCACTCGCCATTCATCTGTGCATCGGCATGGCCTACGGATTTTCAGTGTTCTGGAAACCGTTGGAAAACGCCATTGTCGGCACCGATGGCAAGCCGTTGGCGATCTGCTCGGCGGGCGCCACGACATTCTCTGAAAAGGCCGCTGGCACACTGCGGGCATTGACCGCGACGGATTGCAATTGGAGCCAGTTCGACCTCGGCTGGATGTATACGTTTTTCTTCGTGCTGCTCGGCTTGTCTGCGGCGGTATGGGGCGGATGGCTCGAACGCGCCGGGCCTCGCAAAGCCGGCGTCGTCTCGGCGGTCTGCTGGTGCGGCGGTCTCGTTATCTCGGCCCTCGGCGTTTATTGGCACCAATTGTGGATGCTGTGGCTCGGCTCGGGTGTGATCGGCGGCATTGGACTGGGACTTGGCTACATCTCGCCGGTTTCGACGCTGATCAAATGGTTTCCGGACCGGCGCGGCATGGCGACTGGGATGGCCATCATGGGGTTCGGCGGCGGTGCCATGATCGGCTCGCCGCTGGCGACGTTGCTGATGGACACCTTCAAGACCCCAACCGACCCAGGCGTGTGGCAGACGTTTCTCACGATGGCGGCAATCTACAGCGTTTTCATGCTGATCGGCGCCTTCAATTATCGATTGCCGCCGGCTGGATGGAAACCTGAAGGCTGGACACCGCCCGCTGTCGCCAACGCCATGATTTCGTCGAAGCACGTGCACTTGAAAGACGCGCACAAAACTCCGCAATTCTGGCTGCTGTGGCTGGTGCTGTGCATGAACGTATCGGCCGGCATCGGCATTATCGGTGCGGCATCGCCGATGTTGCAGGAGACATTCGGTGGTGACCTCGTCGGCAGCGCCGGCCTTGGTTATGGCGACATGAAGAAGGACGCAGCCCTTGCGGCCGCAGCGGCCGCCGTTGGCGCCGGCTTCGTTGGCCTCATTTCTCTATTCAACATCTTCGGACGATTTGTCTGGGCCTCGTCGTCGGACAAGCTTGGCCGCAAGGCGACATATTTCATTTTCTTCACACTGGGAGCCGCGCTGTATGTCTTGGCGTCCTACGGCGCCGACGTGAAGTCACTCGCGATTTTTGTTGCCTGCTTCTGTATTATCGCCTCGATGTACGGCGGCGGTTTCGCGACCATCCCGGCGTATCTTGCCGACATGTTCGGCACACAATTCGTCGGCGCGATTCACGGGCGGCTGCTGACGGCGTGGTCCACGGCCGGCATCGTTGGACCGGTGATCGTCAACTACCTGCACGACACGCGCGCTGGATCTGGCGTCGCCGCCGATCAAATCTACGCACCGATATTCTACATTCTTGCGGGCATGCTGGCGGTTGGCTTCGTTGCCAACCTGCTGGTTCGCCCGGTTGATCCGAAATGGCATATGTCGGACGCCGACGTCAGCGCCGAGCAGGCGAAGCTGCGACCGGTGGGCGTGAGCGCGACGTCAGGCTCGTTCGGCATTGGCAAGGGCGGACTCGATACCAAGGCGCTGCCGTTCTGGCTGCTCGTTGGAGTGCCGCTGGCATGGGGTGTTTGGAAGACCGTACAAAAAGCCGTCGGGCTATTCGCTTAGGGTTCTTCGTAGGCGCTTCCGGCCGTCCTCCGGCGAGCCGGCCGGAAGCGCTACGCTTTTTTCCTTGGCGCTTCCGACTCTCCTCCGTCGAGCCGGCCGGAAGCGCTACGCTTTTTTCTTGGCGCTTCCGACTCTCCTCCGTCGAGCCGGCCGGAAGCGCGTTTAGCGCGTCGCTTGCACGATGCCGGCGTTTTCGGCGAGCAATTCGCCAGCCGTTTTCCAAACATCGTTGCCACCCGCCATGTCGGCGCGGACGGCGCGGATCCACGCTTCGGGCACTCCGGCCGGTGTGAAGTATCTGGCGAACAGTCGATCAGTTGCCGATCCCCTAGCCGCATCTGAAATTTCGCTGTCGTCTTTGGAGAAATAGTCTCTGAAGCTCACCTCGTGGAACATAAATTTGGCGCCATCGGCTGCGGTGCGGCGCTGGCCCTGAAGATAGACCGGCACGCACATCGATGCGCACAGCCGGCCCGCTTCGACGACAGTCTCAAGTCGATGAGCTTTGCCAATTTTTTGCAGCAACCGCACAACTTCGGCGCCGTGGGAGAGCGACCCTCCAGGTGACGAGAGCGACAGCACGAATGTTTGGCGCTCGCTCGCGTAGCGTTCATAGGCATCGGCGATCCGGCGCGCCATTGGCGCTTCGATCTGGCCGCGCCATGACAGGAAAACGGTGTCGCTGTCGGGCGCGTCGCGGACACTGAGTTTCCCGACGCCCATAAAGACGTTGTCGAAATTGTCTCGGTTTTTTATGGCCAGAAATGCAATCAGCGCCAGAACGCCAACCCACAGAACGCGATTGAGTGAGCGTGACGGCATCGTGCCTTTTCCTGGTCGGGTTTTTGCTGGCGCGTCCGACCCGCATTCGTCGGACGACGCAGAAGTCGAACTGGAGGGCAGAACCCACTTGGCAGAAATGGTCAGGAAAGGCAGCCGCGACAAGCCCGTGCTTCTGGCGGGCTCTCCGCAGCGCAAGCGCCGTGCGCCAGGCGTCAGTGCGTCCAGCTGCCGATGCGACCGAACCGAAAGTTGTCGGCGTAGGATTTGCGGATGGGTTTGCGCGGCTTGGGTTCGACGATCGTATAGGCAAGGCCAGCGCGGGTCGCGTATGCGATGGCGTCTTCCTTGCTCGCGAATTCGAGATGGACCTGCGCTTGGGTGTCTTCGGAACTGACCCAGCCCATCAACGGCTCCGGCGCGCGGCGGGCCTGCGGTTCGAATTCCAGCAACCATTCCTTGGTGCGGGCTTCGCCGGACTGCATCGCGGATTTCGCGGGCTTGTAAATTCGTGCGGCCATGGGGCGGGGCTCAAATTTTTTTGATGTGACGTGGCGTCACTCTAGCGACTGGCGATTTCTAGCCGGCCGGCATGGCGAAGATTGGTCGGGGCGACATGATTCGAACACGCGACCCTCTGCTCCCAAAGCAGATGCTCTACCAGGCTGAGCTACACCCCGACGACCTTCACAGCGAGGGTGTGCCGTGTTCCAGCGGCCAGGTCAAGGTAAGCAGCGGACTAATCGCAGCCCGAGCCAGCGTTTCGGCCGACGCAAGGTCAAGGAACGGCGCCAGTCCCAAATAATGGATGGTGAACGACGTCACCCGGGACGATGTCGAGCCGTGTCGCCGCGCCGCCAGGAATTTCAAGAACGGCCGCGACGGGCGCGGTTGAACTAATGATCGCCTCGGACAGCGGTTCAGCGTTCGCGACGATGTTCTGCACCACGCCATCGGCGCGGATGAAAATCATATCCAGCGGGATGTAAGTGTTGCGCATCCACATGGTGATGACCTCCGAACGCGCATAGTGGAACAGCATGCCTTCGCCATCCGCCAGCTTGGTGCGAAACATCAGACCAAGTGCCTTCTCTTGACTTGTGGCCGCGACTTCGATGGTGAAGACGCGCATGACGCCGCGCCCGACGCGCTCGATACCGAGACGATCGAGGCGCATTTTCGCATGCGCTGCCGGAATCCACGGCGACCTGACGGGCATGACCACCCCTGAGATGCACAATGCCGCACAAAAAAAGAGGGCCACGCTGACGGCGGCCCCCTTCGCATTAAATCGACGCACTAAATTCGCCTTCCGTCTCGTTGCCTGCCGCTTAGTTGCGCGACGGCAACCCGGTCGGAACGCCGTCGGGGCGCAGCTCAGCCGCCATGCAGCCTTTCGATCCATAACCCCAGCGAACCTGCACGAATTGTCCCGGACGCAGTTCGGTGAAGCCAAACCGGCGCAGCGTTTCCATGTGGCAGAAGATATCGGGCGAGCCTTCGCCCCGTGTCAAGAAGCCGAAGCCACGCACCCGGTTAAACCACTTGACGTAAGCTCGCTCCCAGTCGCTTTCCGGCGTCACGATGACGTGCGTGCGCTGCGGGAGCTGCGATGGATGGATGGCCGTGCTTTCGTCCATGCTCAGGATGCGAAACGCCTGCATGCCTTTTGGCCGCTTCAGCACTTCACAATGCAGCCGCGCGCCCTCGTACGCGGTCTGAAATCCACCCGCCCGCAGGCAGGTGACGTGCAGCAGGATGTCCGGCAAGCCGTTATCGGGTACGATGAAGCCGTAACCCTTCGAAGCGTCAAACCACTTAATCGAACCGGCGATCTCGAAGACCTCGAGACCCGCGTCGTCCAAAGCTTCCGACCCGGCCACGATTGGCTGATCGAAGTCCGATAGACTCGGACGTTTGGAATCCCCCATCACTTTTACCCCGCTACTGCGCTTACGTTAAACACGGCTGAGGTCAACAACAGCTTCATCGACAAACCAGGAAGAGCCCTCTTCTGGAGCGTCGCGAATCAGTCTGCCAAACCTCAGCGATTGCAGAATACCATCAGCGACTAACAGGGCCAGAAGGTTTTTTCGTCATTCGCACTTGACGCAGCGAAGCGTTCGAATAACTCACAGACGCAGTGACGCATAAGCGCATGAAACTTCGTCGAGAACGCTGTCATGCACAGGCTTGACGTTTTTCGCCCGCCACGATTCCGGCGCGAGAATTCATCCACAGGTGTAGATGATCAAGTGGCGCGACATGATTGCACAGATCAATGAGGCGATTGCTTCGATAAGCCGACCGTTTCGAAGCCGTCCGCGACCTAGCCGCTCCGAAATACGCGTAACTTATGAACAGCGCGACGCTTTGGCACCGATCCGTATTTTGCGCCGCAGCACATCAATCGGCGTCGCATGTTGCTTTCATGCCGCAAGTGCTCATTTAGTGAGATTGCAAACGCGTTCGGCGATGGACCTTTGGCGTTGGCGAGCGCAACGCACTTGTCAAAGATGATCGATGTATTCAGTAAAACAGAGCAACTATTGGCATGCGTTATCTGCACACGATGGTACGCGTTCGCGATATAGACGCCAGCTTGGCGTTCTATTGCGGCGCTCTCGGTTTGGTCGAAATTCGCCGTATGGAAAACGCGCAAGGCCGGTTCACGCTGATTTTTCTTGCAGCTCCCGGCGATGAAGCCAGCGCGCGCGCGAACAAGGCGCCGATGCTGGAGCTCACCCACAATTGGGCTTCAGAAGATTATGGTTCGGCGCGCAACTTCGGGCATCTGGCATTTCTCGTCGACGATATCTACGCCACGTGCGCCCGCCTCGCCGCCGCAGGCGTGACGATCAACCGCCCGCCGCGTGACGGACATATGGCCTTCGTTCGATCTCCTGATCTGGTGTCCGTCGAGTTGCTGCAGAAAGGCGACGCGCGCGCGCCGGCAGAACCTTGGGCATCGATGCCGAACACCGGTGCGTGGTGATCGATCATCGCTCTTCGGCAGCGCAAACGGTTGGCCCGCCGCGCATCACGATCGTGGGAGGTGGACCGGCGGGCCTGATGGCCGCTGAAATCGCGGCGCGCGGCGGCGCACGCGTGACAGTGTATGAACGCATGGCCGCTCCGGCGCGCAAGTTTCTACTCGCCGGCCGCGGTGGACTGAACTTGACCCACAGCGAACCGCTGCCGCAGTTTCTCAAACGCTACGGCAACGCTGCCGACGAGATCCACGCGTCAGTCCGCAACTTTACTGCTGAGCAATTGATTTCCTGGGCCAACGACCTCGGACAACCGACGTTCGTTGGAACCAGCGGGCGCGTCTTTCCAACGTCCATGAAAGCCTCACCGCTATTGCGGGCTTGGTTGCAGCGGCTCGGCGCGCTTGGCGTTGACATCAAGACCCGCCACACCTGGAATGGCTTTAGCGGCAACACAGCACTTCAACTGATAGACGCCCACGGCAGCACGGTCACCGCCGCCGCCGACGCCACCATTCTCGCGTTGGGCGGGGCCAGTTGGCCGCGACTTGGCTCGGACGGCTCATGGGTGAACATTTTACGATCGGCCGACATCGAAGTTGCGCCGCTGTCGGCATCGAATTGCGGCGTCAAGATCGCGTGGTCGGAATTCTTCGCGGCAAAATTCGCCGGCCAACCGCTGAAACGCGTCGGCGTGCAGATCGGCGATGTCACGCGGCGCGGAGAGGCGATGATCACACGGGCCGGATTGGAGGGCGGCATCATCTATGCCTGCGGCCGGGACATTCGCAACGCACTGGCAAAAGATGGATACGCGACGGTCGTTCTCGATCTGAAACCCGATGTGCCTGAAGTAGCGCTCGCCGAGCGCCTCGACCGGCCGCGCGGCAGCCAATCGCTCGCCAATCACCTGCGCAAAACCGTGGCTCTCGACCAGCCCGCGATCGCGCTCATCCACGAAATTGGCATGCCGGTCGGCGCCGCCGCCATCGCGCATCGCATCAAGCATATTCCACTGACGGTCACCGGCCTTGGAGGCCTTGATCGCGCGATTTCGACGGCCGGCGGTATCGCCTTCAGCGGCTTGGACGCGCGCTTGATGCTGCTGCAAAAGCCCGGCGTCTTCGTCGCCGGCGAAATGCTCGACTGGGACGCACCGACGGGCGGATATTTGCTCCAGGCCTGCCTGTCGACCGGGGTGACGGCGGCGAACGGCGCTCTCGACTGGGTACGCGACAGAGCCCGGCAAAAAGCACCTGACGACGGTAGATCAGCGGCTGACAGCAGGGCATGACTGCCGAGGTCATCTTTAGAAAAAAATTCTTTCCGCTGGGCGCGTTTCGTCGATAAGATATGCTTTTTTCTGCTAAGGGCTTTTATTGGGAATGGCTTACCCCTATTTTGCAGCCGACTGGAGGCGCCTTGATGCTCACTCAGACCCCGGCCGCGGCGCATGTTGCAAAACTGCCGGGTGGCCCAATATCCGTTGTCGATGGCGCATACATTGCAGCACGCGTGAACGACGCGCTATCTGCCTTGCGGACGATCGAGGATCGCATTGCAGCGATCGCTGGCGCGTTCGACGGCAGGGTTGCGTTTTCGTCCAGCCTTGGCATCGAAGATCAAGCGATCACGCATGCCATTGCAACCGCAAAAGCCAAGATCGATATTTTTACCCTCGAGACCGGCCGGCACTTTCCCGAGACGCTCGATACGCTGTTTGAAACCGAGGGCCGTTACGGCATCAAGGTTCGCATCGTGTTCCCGGAAGCGGCCGCCGTCGAAGCGCTGGTGGCGGAAGACGGCATCTACGGATTTCGATATTCCGTCGAAGCGCGAAAGGCCTGCTGCGGCGTGCGCAAGGTTCAGCCGTTGAAACGCGCGCTTGCCGGTGCAGCTGGCTGGATCACAGGTCTGCGCCGTGAGCAGTCAGCCGGCCGCGCCGATGTGCCCTTCGCCGAATTCGACGCTGACCACAGCCTCATCAAACTCAACCCTATCGCCGATTGGTCGCTGGCGGACGTCGAGTCCTACGTCGCTGCCAACCGCGTGCCGACCAACGCATTGCACGCCCAAGGCTTCCCCTCGATCGGGTGCCAGCCGTGCACACGCGCCATCCAGCCGGGAGAGGATATCCGCGCCGGCCGCTGGTGGTGGGAAAATGAAAACAGCAAAGAATGCGGACTGCATGTCGCAACATCCGACGTCGACATGGCGAGTACTGATGTCAGCCGGCCTGCAACGACCACCACGGAACCCGTTCGATGACCGCAACGCCGTCGCATCTCGACCTGCTTGAAGCAGAAAGCATCCACATTTTCCGCGAAGCCGCAGCACAGTTCCGTAAGCCGGTGCTGATGTATTCGATTGGCAAGGACTCAACTGTTCTCTTGCATTTGGCGCGCAAGGCATTCTTTCCGCAAAAAATCCCCTTCCCGTTGCTGCACATCGACACGACGTGGAAGTTTCGCGAAATGATCGCGTTTCGCGACAAGACGGCGGCTGACTTTGGCCTCGATCTCATTGTCCACACCAACCAAGACGGGTTGGCGCGCGGCATGAACCCGATTGATCACGCGCCGTCGATTTATACCGACATCATGAAGACCCAGGCGCTGAAGCAAGCGCTCGACAAGCACGGCTTCGACGCGGCCTTCGGCGGGGCGCGCCGCGACGAAGAGGCCAGCCGCGCCAAGGAACGTGTGTTTTCGTTCCGCGCGCCGGGTCATCGCTGGGACGCGCGCATGCAGCGTCCCGAGATGTGGCAACTGCTCAACGGGCGGCTCAGCAGCGGTGAAACGGTTCGCGTATTTCCGATGTCGAATTGGACCGAGAAAGATGTTTGGCGCTACATCCTGCGCGAGAAACTCGATGTGGTTCCGCTATATTTCGCGGCAGAACGGCCAACGATCCAGCGCAACGGCCAGCTGCTGATGGTTGACGATGACCGGCTCAAGCCGAAAGCTGGCGAAGAAATCAAGCTAAGGAAAATTCGCTTCCGGACGCTCGGCTGTTATCCGCTGACGGCGGCCGTCGCGTCCGAGGCAGACACCATTGAAACGGTCGTTGCCGAAACGCTGAACGCCCAGACGTCGGAACGCGAAGGCCGCCTGATCGATCACGACCAGGCGGGCGCCATGGAAAAGAAAAAGCAGGAAGGCTACTTCTGATGACGGCGCAAGCCCTCCGCCAAGACGCGACCGAACCGGGTCCGTCCTCGACCGCTAGCGCCAAAGCGCCGCTGTCGTTACCGCGCGAACTGAACGGCATCGTCCACCTGTTGACATGCGGGTCGGTGGACGATGGCAAATCGACCTTGATCGGTCGCATGCTGTGGGATGCATCGGATCTCTACGAGGATCAGCGAGAGAGTGTGCGCCGCTCTGGTCGCAAGGCGGCTGGCACCGACCGGCCGGACTATTCGATGCTGCTCGACGGCTTGCTGGCCGAGCGCGAGCAAGGCATCACCATCGATATCGCGTGGCGTTATTTCGATACCGAAACGCGCCGGTTCGTCATCATCGACAGCCCGGGTCACGAGCAATACACCCGCAACA
>FSSH01000484.1_pt1 | contig 124396 bp, 124 predicted proteins | sample 1166101 | NCBI WGS metagenome assembly FSSH01 (sample SAMEA32972668, study PRJEB13176) | freshwater metagenome | biome: Drinking water system; feature: Biomass in drinking water that filtered by 0.45 um membrane; material: drinking water | place: USA | collected 2012-12-20 | depth 0 m | reverse complement strand
CGGTCATAGTGATCCGGTGGTCCCTTGTGGAAGGGCCATCGCTCAACGGATAAAAGGTACGCCGGGGATAACAGGCTGATCTCCCCCAAGAGTTCACATCGACGGGGAGGTTTGGCACCTCGATGTCGACTCATCGCATCCTGGGGCTGAAGCTGGTCCCAAGGGTTAGGCTGTTCGCCTATTAAAGCGGTACGAGAGTTGGGTTCAGAACGTCGTGAGACAGTTCGGTCCCTATCTGTTGTGGGCGGAGGAGAGTTGAGAGGGGCTTTCACTAGTACGAGAGGACTGTGAAGGACGGACCTCTAGTGTGCCGGTTGTCGCGCCAGCGGCAGCGCCGGGTAGCTATGTTCGGAAGCGATAATCGCTGAAAGCATCTAAGCGAGAAGCGTGCCTCAAGATAAGCTCTCCCGTAGCAATATGCTACCTAAAGACCACTTGTAGACCACGAGTTTGATAGGCTGGGTGTGGAAGGCGTGTAAGCGCTGTAGCTAACCAGTACTAATCGGTCGTGCGGTTTAACATCCTTTGCTCCTGATAGACATGGTCTTACCGCGGCGCGCAGAACGCGTCACGGAGTGCTGATGAAATGTTCTGAGTGATACGCTATGCGTGGACTTCGAACCAATCTAGACACAGCACGCACCAATCAAGACGTATTCAATGTTCCCGGTGTCCTTGCCGGAGGGGCCACACCCGTTCCCATACCGAACACGGAAGTTAAGCCCTCCAAGGCCGATGATACTGCTGCCGCGAGGCAGTGGGAAAGTAGGACGATGCCGGGTTACAAAAAGAAGCCTGCTGGTGAAAGCCAGCAGGCTTTCTTATTGTGTCGCGCCAGAGGCGCGACTAGAACGTCTAGTCACCCGCTTCGGGTACTCAAGCCGATCCATGAAGAAGTTCCCGGCCGTATCGGTCAATCGTGATCGATGACGGTACGTGGCCGTCATTGTCGTCCAGAGAAATAATCGAGTTGAGTGGCAGAGTCATGTCCGCTGACTCATTGATGGAAAGCCTGCAGGTGAAGACCCGCAGGCTTTTTTATTGCGCACTCCGACAAACGTCACGACGAGTGGTTGAAGCGTGTGATGCCGAACATGGAGGAACCCGGTGTTAGGGCCCGTCCGTCCCGGTCGGTTGGTTGAGGATCGGAGGGATTCTCGGGAATACCATCAGTTTACCGGGAGAGGGAACCGTCGGTGCCGGCTGTGCCTTCGGATGGGGCTTGTCCGGGAGCGCGAGCGTAAAGACGGTGCCTTGGCCGACCGCGCTGCGGGCTTCGACCGTGCCGTCATGTTCATGGATGATCTGGTGGACGATGGACAGGCCCAGTCCGGTGCCGACATGCTCCGTGCTTTCGTGTTTCGTGGTGAAAAATGGGTCGAAGATGTGGGGGAGATCCTCGGGGGCAATTCCGCAGCCGGTATCCGAGACCTCGATCTGAATCCATCGCGTTCCGTCGAGTCTGGTCAGGTGACGCGTCACGACCGTCAATCGCCCGCCCGTTGCCTTCATGGCATCCATGGCGTTCAGGATCAGATTCATCAAGACCTGCTTCATTTGTTGGCGATCGACCATGATCGGATCCAACGGTTCTTCCAGCTGTTTCTCGATGGTCACGCCCAGCGTCGCCGCCTTTACGTCGATGAAGTGCAGGCAGGAGGCAACGATCTCATTCAGCGATTCCAATGAGAATTTCGGTTTCATGTAGCGGGCATAGTCGAGAATCTCTTCGATAAGGCGCTCGATGCGCGCCAGGTCGTCTGCCACCACGGCGCTGAACGAGTTCATAAAGTCGGCGTCATCCCGCCGAGAGGGCGCCAACTGGATGAAGGTCTTGATCGAGGTCAGGGGGTTCCGTATCTCGTGGGCGAATCCTCCGGCGATGGTTTCGAGCGACCGCAGACGATCGGCCCGCCGGATCAGGAGCTGGGTCTGTTTCCAGTCCTCGTAGAGCATTGCGTTGTCGAGCGCAATGGCCGCACTGTCGGCCAGCGAGCGGAGCAGGTTGAGTTCATCCTGGGAATAGAAGTCCAGGGACGGTTTGTGTCCCAGGTTCACGAACCCGATCAGGCGGGATTTATTGACCAGCGGAAGACAGACCTCCGAGTCCATCGTCGTCAGGGTGTCGAGCAGGCCAGGCATCACCAGGTCGTCCGGACCGGGATGGTGGTCCTGTAGCTCTTCTTTGACGACCGGCTGGTTGCGCTCCAGGAGAAAGCGGGCAAACGATTCAGAGCTCGTGAGCCGGATGGAATGGGCCAGGGCCTCGTCCACTCCGTGCGAGGCTTTCAACCCGTAGCGGCCTGCCTCTTTGTCGAAGAGAAACAGGGACAGTTTCTCGATGCGCAGGACGGTCTGCAGCGTCCGCACGATCTCCTGCTGCAAATTGACGAGATCGAGATTCATGACCATGGCGTGGCTGAAGCGCGTCAACGTGTTGTAGGCGTCGTATCGGCAGGGAAACAGCGCTTTGTTGAGCGCCGATTGCAGCCATGGCTGGAAGGTGACGTACAGAGCGGTGAACGCCACAGTGGCGCCCGCGAGCACGCTCGCCAGTGCGAGGGGGGGGAGGTCGCTCAATCCCTGCGCGAGCAGCGCGAGCGCCAGCGTGAAGGGGACCAGTGGGAGATAGGTTGCGCTCATCGACACGAACAGGGCGGCATCCAGCAGGTGGTACCGGAGAATCGCGATCGTCACCACCACGGTCAGCAGGAAAATGGGCACGTAGCCGAAGGGATACAGGTCATAGCCAAACGCAGGAAAGAAATCTACCGAGCCCAGGTAGGCGATCACAAAGGCCATCAGGACGAATTTGATCTGCTGGCGTCTGATCGGAGTCGTGGCCCTGCGGTAGGCGCACACGTAGTCGGTAAAGGCCGCGGTCATGTACGCGACGAACACAAGAAAGAACAGGGCGCTCGCCGGGCCCCACTGCGGAAAATATCCCCATCGGTAGAGACGGACGCCCGTCACGAAATCGTCGCGGAAGACGACGGCCAGGGCCAGCAGGGTGGCCAGCCCGTAGCCCAGCCAGATGACCCTCGAGCGAGGCAGCCGAAGAAACTCTGCTGAGAAGGCGTAAAACGCGACGGAGATGAACATGACGCCGACGTTATCGAGCCGGAACCAGGCCAAAGCCTGCTCCGGCGTGGGGGCACAGAGCCCGATGCTGGTAGCGGTGAGCCACAGGGCAATGCTGGCGCACAGGACGAGGAAGTGGCGATGGGCGGCGGACCGGTGGTTCGACCGGTAGACCAGCAGTCCCAGTCCGAGCGTGACACCTCCCATGAGCAACATGGGAATAGCATGCACGTTGATCGCATAGCCGGAGGTGGTCATGGTCTGTTACGCCATTCTGGCTCGGGCGATGGTGGAGAGCTGCTCGTCGGTCACATAGCCGGTCGAGTTGCGAAATTGCGCCAGGCGGAACCCCAGAGCCCGGCCCGAGGCGATCATATGCGCGGCCAATGCCGGGTCGGCTTTGCCGAGAGAGTAGTGTCCGTGCCATCCGATGGCGGTTAAAATCATCGTTTCAGAGAGACAGCCGAGCGCTTCGCCCTGAGCGAGATCGAGATCGAAGTGCACGTCCACGTCGGGGGTGCAGACCACAGCCGATTCGATCACGAGCACGTCGGGCCGCTGGCGAGGAATCTCTTCGGAGACATTCTTGGGCTGGGCCGCATCGATCACGATCGCGCCGGGCTTCAAGTGGGCCGCCGTCAGAAGAATGTACGGATTGTTTGTGGCGGCGATGACAATATCGGCCTCGCGGACGGAATCGAGATGCGACGTGCCTTCTACGGCGGCCGGCTGGCCGGCGAGGTCCGTCAGCAGCGTCTGGACGGCGTCTTTCTTGATGTCGATGATAATGACCCGGTCGACCAGCCGCGCCAGCATTTTCGCGCAGGAGGAGCCGACCGAGCCGGCGCCGCCCACAATCGCGGCTGTCGCGTGCGGCAGGCTGAGATTCGTCAGGGCTGCGGCCTCCAGCACATTCTGCACGGCGATCGCCGCCGAGTGGGGGTTGCCTGTCGTCAAGCCGAGCTGCACCTTGCCTTCGAGATCGCGGCCGTCGCGGGTCACGATCGACGTAAAAGCGCCCAGCCCGGCGATCGTGGCGCCCATCTTTTCGGCGAGGCGGACGGTTTGCAGCACCCGCTGACGGGCCAGGCGGGGATTGCGAATCATCTGTTCCGTCGTCAACGGAGAAATGAGCATCGCGCCCGTCGTCGGCGTCCCGTCCGCCATCGTCAGGCCGGTAATATACGAGGCGACAAACGGCCATTGATAACGGAACCACCGCTCCACCATTCGGGTGGGCAGGAGGCGGGCGAAGGGAAACTTCCGCGGCACATCGTCCAGCATGCGAGGGTGTCCGATGAAGGCGAACGAAATCGGCGTCACGAACAGGCGCGCGACCGGCCCAGGGAGGAAGCGGATCGCCAGATCGCGCAGCAGTTGCGCGGCCAGCCCGAGGCCTTCCCCCACCAGGCTCCATGAAAACCGTTCCGCGCCTGTCGCACGGATCGGAGCGGCGACCGGTGCCTGTTCAGACCGCATGGTCGCCGATGGAAGCGGCCCTGAGCCGGCCGGTTGAGCGGCCCGTTCTGGCAGCCTCTCGGCACCGAGCGGGAGCCGATAGGGGAGCGCAAAGGGATTATCAGTGATAAACAACGAGAGAATGGAGCGGGGATTGGCCGTGACCAGTTCGGCACGGGCCGCCGCGCGCGCCACGCCGTCGGGAGCGCCGAGACTGTCCAGGTAGGCCGCGAGTTCCTGGAATGCGGATTCGAGGACGCGCCGTTCGGCCTCGCCGAGCGAGGGCAGCTCGATATCGATACGAAACTGGGCGGGTGAGACGTCGGCGTCCTCTGTCACGGCTGTGACCCGGCCGGCCAGCGGCATATAGGCGACATTCCGGCCGAAGTGGAAGAGCACCGAAAGCGACGTGCCGACCGGCGAGGGAGTGTCGGTCACGAAAGATAGGCGTGAGAGGCCGAGATCCTGGGTGACCCCCCTCGATAAGGTGCCCTGGAAATCAGCGACGACGGGAAGACTGATGGCAAGTTGGTCTGGGATCGTCTGGAGCATGAACTTCCTCTCCTTCTCGGTCCAAAGCACCGACTATTCTCGCGGGGCTGTCGAGTATGGGGACGCCTGGTCCGCAGACGGGAAACCGCCATGGCGGCGGGACAGAGACAGTCGAGACGTGTCTTCCACTATTGTCCGCGATCCCTTGTTTGTCAACTAACTGCGGGCTGTCTGTCAACGACGCAAGCGGCCCCAGTCTGTGCCAGATGGCCTGGCTGAATGGATCTAAGAGATCAGGGCCCTCTGCAGCATGTCCGCTCCAAGGTCTGAGGACGTTCCAGGCGGCATGCACAATCCGCTTCGAGGTGCGTTTGGACGGCGAAACAGGTATTCTGCCGTGATTCACCAGAGATCACCATGCACACAGCATTGCGCGGGATGCCGCCGCTCTATACGCAAGTCCTCATCGCCGTCGCGGGCGGGGCGTTGCTCGGGGTCCTCTTCGGGCAGGAGCCCTATTGGGGCGGCCTGCGTAACGAGCAATTGGGCAAGTTCGGCCTCTTCGTCGTCACGCTGCTCAAGACCCTCGCCATCCCGCTCATCTTCTTCGCGATCCTCGATGCACTGATCCGCACCAGCATTCCGCTCCGTCAGGGGGGGAAGCTGGTCATCATCTGTCTGGTGAACGTCACCGTCGCCATGACCATCGGTCTGGCCATCATGAATACCTGGCACCCGGGGCTGGCCTGGCTGGGCCATGTCGATGAGCTGCTCCACCTCGTGCCCGGCACCACGCTTTCGTCGTCGGCCCTGGCCAATGTGCAGGCCGGATCGCAGAGCCCGATCGAGTATCTGGCCTCCTACATTCCCCGGACCATCGCGGATCCCTTTTCCAGCAACAACATTATCGGTGTCGTCCTCCTCGCGCTGGCGATCGGCGCGACCCTGCGCTACCTGCATAGCCGGTCAGGCCAAGCGGGTGGAGCGGTTGCAGTGGTCGTGGGAATCATCGAGTGTATCTATGGATGGCTCGTGCAGCTGCTCGGGTGGATCATTCTCGCCGTCCCGTTGGCTGTCTTCGGCGTCGTCGCCCATGTCGTGGGCAAGTCCGGTGTCGGCGTCTTCTCCGTGCTGTGGATTTTCCTCGTCGCTATGCTCGCGGGACTCGCCATCCACTCGCTCGTCTACTATCCGCTCGTCGCCTGGCTGGTGGGGAAAAAGTCGCCCAAGATCTATATAGGGCAGGGGGCCGACGCCATCATGACGGCCATTTCTTGTAATAGCAGCCTCGCCACCGTGCCCGTTACCCTCCGGTGTCTGGAGCGCATGAACGTCTCGCCGCAATCCTCACGCCTCGCGGCCTGCGTCGGGACGAATCTCAATAACGACGGCATCACGCTCTATGAAGCCATGGCGGCGCTCTTTCTGGCGCAGGCCCTGGGCTACGATCTGCCGATGGCCAAACAGATCTTGATCGTTCTCGCGTCGATCATCGCAGGGGCGGGCGTCGCCGGTATTCCTGAGGCGGGGTTGATCGTGTTGCCGTTGGTCTTGGCCGCCGCCGGCCTGCCCGATCATGTCATCATCGCGGCCATCCCGCTCATCATGACGGTGGATTGGATCATCGCCCGCGCCCGCTCCGGTGTGAACGTCATGAGCGACATGCTCGTCGCCATCCTCCTCGACGCCGGGCAGGTGACTCCGGCCGCTGTGCCGGTTGCGGTCCAGCCTCAATCAGAAGCGGCTCCTCCCGCAGAGCCTCAGAGATTCTGAGACGCACTCGGCAGCTCCGGTAGTCTTGCCGGCAGGGTCGCTATTCGTGTATATACGAGAATGTGTTTGCGTGGGACAGCAAGAAGGCGATTGCCAACTTCGAAAAACACGGAGTCCCATTCGAAGAAGCCTCGACGATCTTTGTCGATGCCAATGGCTTGGACGGGGAAGATCCAACTCACTCCGCACATGAGCAGCGTCGCCGGCGTATAGGGCGATCACTGTCAGGGCGCATCCTCTTCGTGGTGTATACGATACGAAGGAGAAACCATGAAAAAGAAACCATCCGGATCATCAGCGCAAGGCAGGCGAGCCGTAAAGAGCGTCAGGCCTATACCGGACGCGCAGATTGATTTCTCCGACATTCCGGAGGCCACGGACGAAGAATTAAAGCGCATGCGTCGGGTCGGCAGGCCGTCCAGCGGCAGGGCAAAGCAGTTGATCGCGATTCGTCTCTCGCCGACGCTGTTGAACCAGCTTCGCAAGATGGCCGCCAAGCAAGGGAAACCCTACCAATCCCTGATTCATGAGCTCTTAGAAAAAGCGGCTGCGAAGGCAGCGTAGGGTGTGCCTGGCGGACGGCCAGTTCCTCATCAGCTTCAAAGCCTGACGGAGCCTCCTGGACATTTGTCCGACTCCGTCGTAGATTGCCTCGCCGTGGCAACATCTCCACCCAAATACTTCTCGATGATCCGCCAGTTTCACCTGGCCGACTTCCTCACGCTGGCCAACGGCGCCTGCGGGGTCGCGGCCGTGCTGTTGAGCATGCGCTACATGGGCAGCCAATCGGCGTCCCATTTTCTTGCCGCCACGGCCCTGGCACCGGCAGCCCTGCTCTTTGACTGGCTCGACGGCCGGGTCGCCCGATGGCGGCACATGCAATCGCCTCTCGGGCGCGAGTTGGATTCGCTGGCGGATGTCATCTCGTTCGGGGTCGCGCCGGCGGCGCTCGGATATGCCGCAGGTCTGCAGGGAGGGTGGGACTGGATCGCGCTGATGTATTTCGTCTGTTGCGGAGTCAGCCGGCTGGCCCGGTACAACGTCACTGCGGAGACTCTCTCCGCGGGCAAGGACAAGGTAGCCTACTTCGAAGGGACGCCCATTCCCACCACCGTGCTGCTGACCGGCGTGCTGGCCCTGGCCGCCTGGCAAGACCGGCTGGGCGAGCACCTCTATGGAGGCGTCTGGACCATCGGCCCCTGCGACCTGCACCCTTTGTCCTTCCTGTTCGTCCTCTCCGGAAGCTTGATGATCAGCACCATCCGCATCCCTAAAGTATAGCGCCACCAAGCGTTTCTACACGGTAGTTCCTCCCATCACCGGCTCACGCGCAGAGTATGCTCCTGAAAATGATTCGGTAGCAGCATGATGCAGTTGGGGTTGAACCCCTGCGCTTTCAACGTGTCGATGCTCCCCAGCACTTTGTCGTTCTTCAGGTCGATCACCGTGATGGACCCATCACTCAGACCATCCAAATTCAGCAGGCTATTCTGGACGAAGAGGTACCGTTCATCAGGCGACAGCACACTATGATGGGCGCCGGCAGCGGCGGCGATCGTTTTGAGGAACTTCGGCTGCCGCGGATCGGTATTGTCATACAGATTTACATACCCCGGCTTGGCTGTGGTGACGAACAAGCGATCCCCCTTTTTGTTGTAAAGCATTTCCAGCGGCATCCCTTGTTCCCGTGGACCGAAATCGTCGACCTGATGGAACGAAAAAGCCTTGCTCTGCGGATCCCAGACTCCGGCCCACAGTGTGCCCTCCATCATATTAGTGATGTGCACCACCGGCGGGTTGGCCTTTGGGCTGAACATAACTTCGACGGGAGCGGATTTGGCAGGTGAGGGTTTCGTCGAGATTTTGTGCGTTGAGAGGACCTTCCCCGTACTGGCTTCCAGCACCGTCACCGACTCACCCACTTCCGACATATCCGGCTTGACCGTACTGGTCACAAGCACCCGGTCGATGCCGTTGTGTATCGCAATTCCGTGCGGATACAGAATCGTCGCCACAGCCGGCTCAGCCGCGCTCACGGTCTTGATCGGCACATCTTTCACCGCGTCGCCCATAATCACATTGCTGGAACCCATACAGGTGAGGTACCAGGTCTTGTTGTCCTCCGAGACCACGAGATCCTCGCCGACCAGGCAGTCCGGCACATCGATCGCGCGCAGGCGATAGGGGAAATGGGTGAGATCCACGACGTGCAACAGGCTTTTCCCCAAGGACGTGATATAGGCCTTGCTCCGATCGCGGTTGAAGAAGATGTGGTGCGCGACGAGGTCGGGCGGAAGCGGAATCTCCATCAGGATCTTCCCGAAGTCCGTAGAGTCGGGATCGATATCCATGATAGCGATGCCTTCGCGCCGCACCGGCTGGCCCGGCTTACTCTCATAGTTCAAGAGAGCCAGAATTTCCGCTGAGGCCAGAGTCGTCCAGGAGAGAAACAGGAGCACAGTGAAGAAGGGGAGTTGGAAGCGTCGCATGATAGCCTCCTTTCTTGGTGGGGAATAGAGGAAACGGTACTCTTCTTCCTGGCTCGAATCAATCGGGGAATACGCTGAGGTCGATCCACCCTGGTTTCGCCCGTTCCCGCCTTCAACCCTTGTCTCCCCCAACTCAGCACCCAGGACTTCTTTAAGGGGCCCCAGTAATCCTACGAGGTTTCTCCTCGCCCAGGTTCAACACTCAGCACGGAGGACTCAGGACCTAGAACTTCTTGGCAGCACTCAGCACTTTCCCCTTCCCCCAAAGGCGGGGTGATTTATAGGAATGAAAAGGGTATTCTGCGAAACCGAAATGGAGGCTCGATGACTCTCTCCCTCAACAAACCCAAGCTGGATAACCTCGCAGGCGATATTTGGAAATCTGCGGAACGACTGCGCGGAAAGTTCAAGGCCTACGAGTATCAAAACGTCATCCTGCCGATCATTGTCATTCGTCGCCTGGAGTGTGTCCTCCTGAAGTGGCGTGAGGAGAAGACGGCTGAAATTCGAATCAAACGTCCCAAGCTCACCGAGAAAGAACTCGCCAAACTGGTCAAGGAACTCGAACTCAATCCCAAGCAGTGCCCGTTCTCGAATAAGACCAACTGGACGCTCCGCAAGGTCTACGAGGAGGATCCTGCACTGCTGGAGAAAAACTTCCGTGCCTATATCAACGGCTTTTCCCCAAACGTTGACGATATCATCGAGCACTTCAACTACCGCGCCACCATCGGCTCAATGGTGAAGAATAACCGGCTGGCTCCAATTCTGAACCAATATAAGGAGCTCGCGCTCGGCCCGGACCAACTCTCTGGGCTGGAGATGGGCTACATCTATGAGGAATTGCTCCGGCGGTTCTCGGAACAGAGTGGCGAGGAGGCCGGAGAACATTTCACGCCACGCGAAGTTATCCGTCTGATGGTTGAGTTGCTGGAGATACCAATTCCCGACCGGCATTTCTCTATCTACGACCCCGCGGCGGGGACAGGCGGCATGTTGTCCGTCGCCAAAGAACACCTGCTCGACCGTGCCGCTACACAGGAGCAAAAGGAACGCGTGGACAAATTCCTCACCGTCCACGGCCAGGAAATGTCACCGACGAACTATGCGATTTGTCAGGCAGACCTCCTCATTAAGAACGACAAGCAAGCCAAGGTCACCTATGGGAACTCACTTATCCCACACGATCCGAATAGCAAAGACCCCGGCGACCAATGGCCCGAAGGCAAATGGCGTTTCAACCGCATGTTGAGCAATCCGCCCTTTGGCGTGACCTGGGGCGGGAAGGACGGCTATGAGGCGCAGGCTCGCAAGTTAGAGAAGGCTCGCTATCAAGCCGGGATGCCGCGCGTGAACGATGGCGCATTACTGTTCCTGCAAACCATGCTGGCCAAGATGGTCCCGCCTGCCGAGGGTGGGAGCCGCGTTGCCATCATCTTCAACGGCTCACCTCTCTCCAACGGCGATTGTGGTTCTGGCGAGAGCGAAATCCGCCGCTGGATTCTGGAGAACGACTGGCTCGATGCCATCGTCATGTTGCCCGATCAGTTGTTCTACAACACCGGCATCTTCACCTACATTTGGCTGCTGCGAAACGACAAGCCCGCCGGCCATCACGGGCGGGTCATGCTCATCGACGCCCGCCAGCAATTCGAGAAAGAGCCAAAGTCTTTCGGCAATAAACGCAATCGCATCACCGACGCGCACCGCGCATGGATCGAGGAACGTTACCGTGACGGGTGGGCAAAGGGGTATGCCGACGAGTATGTGAAAGTTTTCCGGCGGGAGGACTTTGCCTACCACAAGGTCAGCGTGGTGTTTTGGCAGAGTGACGAAAACGACAAGCCCGCGACCATCACTGAGCCTTACGAAAAGGCATTCACTGCTGCAAACGTGAAAAAGGAGCTGGAGTTCTACGAGAGCGAGCTGAGCTTTCTTGTGCGCGTGAAGGCCGAAGGCGAGGAAACGACAATTGAGCTTTCTCTTAAACCGGGGGACGATGCCACCAAGAAGTTCAATGCGGCCTTCGAGGACCGACCGGAAATCATTTCCGTCCAGTGGGCGCACCGGCACTACGTGCAAGACGATGAATATATCCCCCACGGCGAGGACATTGCGGCGTTTCTGAATCGGGAAATTGCCAAGCCGATCATCCGTTGGGAGGAGACTAAGAAAGACGGCAAGCCCATACTTGGCTACGAAATCCTCCCGAATAAATACTTCTATCGCTACCAACCGCCTACGCCTGCGAAAGAATTACTGGCCGAGTTTTGGCGGCTGGAGAAGGAGGCGGAGAAGATGTTGGAGGGATTGGAAAGATGAGCTAAGAAATCGCAGTGAAAACTCATGGGATGATTGGGGGGAGCTAATGCCGTCTGGAAGCGCGGAGCTTCGCATGGAAGGATCTACTTGGTACGGGAATATTCCGACGGATTGGAGCGTCGATCGCTTCAAACGCATCGCCACCATCAGGAACGGCCAGGTTGATCCAGAGGACGACAGATACAAGGATCTTCCGCTCTTTGCCCCGAACCACATCGAGAGCGGTACAGGACGTCTCCTCGAAGTCGAGTCTGCTGATGCCCAGGGAGCCGAGAGCGGGAAGTTTCTCGTTGAGCCAGGAGAGGTGATTTACAGCAAGATACGTCCGGAGCTCCGTAAGGTTATTGTCGCACCGTTCAAGGGGCTCTGCAGTGCCGACATGTACCCGGTACGTCCGCTCTATCGGGTTGAGGCTCGCTTTCTCTACTACGAGATGCTTAGCGACGGCTTTTCTCAGTACACGCTCCTTGAATCGGGGCGCGTTGCAATGCCGAAGATCAACCGGCAGTCGCTCGGGGAGTGCATCTTTGTTTACCCAGACCTCAAGCAACAGGCTCGCATCTGCGAATATTTGGACTTATCTTGTGCCGCAATTGACGCAGCGATGGCCGCTAAACGCCGTCAGATCGAAACTCTCGACGAACTCCGCAAGGCGACACTCCACGCGGCATTTGCCAACGAGAATTGGCCGGTAGAAAGAGTCAAAGATGTTGCCATAAAGATTGGAAGTGGAGTGACACCCGAAGGCGGAGCATCCGGCTACCTTGACGAAGGAATCCCGCTGCTTCGTAGTCAGAACGTGCATTTCGACGGTTTGCGGCTCGAAGACGTGGCATTCATCTCCCAAGAGACACATGCTGAAATGGCAAGCAGCCAGCTTAAACCGCAGGATGTGCTGCTCAACATTACGGGCGCGTCCATCGGTCGTTGCACTTTCGTTCCAGATGATTTTGGCGAGGGGAACGTAAACCAGCACGTCTGCATTATTCGCGTCAGTCACAAGCTGCACCACCGCTTCTTTGCTGCATTTCTCGCCTCACCGAGGGGACAGGAGCAGGTTCTCTCGTCGTTCACCGGCGCATCCCGTCAAGGCCTGAGCCACAAAGAACTTGGGTTCATTTCGATTCCTTTGCCAGCGCTGAAGATTCAGCGTGATACTCTGGGCAAGATTGAGCAGCAGGACTCTAAGCAGAATCAGGTTCGCAAGAGCATTGAATCCCAGATCACCACCCTCAACGCCTATCGCAAGTCCCTCATCCACGAGTGCGTCACCGGCCAGCGGCGTGTCACGGAGGCGGACTTGGTGCGGGTGCGGCGGACTGAAACGGAGTCAACGAGAGCATAGCCATGAGAGCCAAGGCCATGAGGGAGACGAAAACCAAGGTTTCGGTAAGAACCAGCGTGGCGGTAGCGCGTCCTTTGGTGACCGACCTGCGCGGGTTGATTCTCCAGGCCCGGCAGCAGGTCGCCCAAGCGGTCAATGCCGGGCTGACGCTTCTTTACTGGCATATCGGCTCCCGCATCAGGCGTGATCTCCTGAAAGAAAAGCGGGCGGAATATGGGGCGAAGATTCTGCAGGCAGTGAGTGCGAAATTAGTGGCCGAGTTCGGGCGAGGCTATTCGGAACGTAACTTGGCCAACATGGTCCGCTTTGCCGAGGTGTTTTCTGACCCCGTGATTTTGCAGGCGGTGCCTGCAAAATTGAGCTGGACCCATGTGGTTTCGATCATCTGGCTGGACGATCCGCTGAAACGCGATTTTTACGCCGAGATGTGTCGAATCGAACGATGGAGCACCCGGACGCTGGAAAAGAAGATCGGCGGAATGCTCTTTGAGCGCACCGCCCTCTCAAAGAAACCAGCGAAACTGGCAGAAATGGAACTCAAGCAGTTGCGCGAGAAGGACAAACTGACGCCCGACCTTGTCTTCCGCGATCCGTACTTTCTCGATTTTCTGGGACTGAGAGACACCTACGTCGAAAAGGATCTGGAAGCCGCGATCTTGCGTGAGATGGAGGCCTTCATCCTGGAACTTGGCGTGGGCTTCGCTTTTCTGGAGCGGCAGAAGCGTGTGAGCGTGGACGGGGTGGATCACTATCTCGATCTGCTCTTTTATCACCGCAATCTGCAGCGGCTGGTGGCTGTGGAACTCAAGCTGGAGGACTTCAAACCGGGCGACAAAGGCCAGATGGAACTGTATCTCGGCTGGCTCAACCGCTACGAGCGTAAGGAAGGCGAGGAGTCCCCCATAGGTCTGATTCTCTGTGCCGGGAAACGTCAGGAGACGGTTGAGCTACTGAACCTGGAGCGAAGCGGCATACAGGTATCCTCCTATTGGACAAAGGCGCTGCCACGGGTGCAGATGGAACGCAAGCTGCACGAGGCGGTGACGCTGGCCCGTGCCCGGCTGAAACTCGGTGCCCCCTGATCATGGCGAGAAAGAAGAAATCCCCGGAGCTGACCTTTCAGCAGCACATCGCGGCGTATCTCACCCGCGAGCATCAGTACGGTGTGCTCGAACAGCCCGAGATCATCGATACCGAGCATTTTATCGCCGAAGACCATCTGTGGGCCTTCCTCAACGCCACCCAATCTGACACACTCAAGAAGCTCCACGACACGTACGGCACTGACGCGCGGGACGAAGTCTTCAAGGCGCTGCGTAAAGAGCTAGAGCGCACGCCGCTCTGGATGCTTCTGCGCAAGAGTCTCACGGTGCGCGGGCTGGAGTTCCGCCTCTTCTATCCCAAACCCCGCTCCGCCGAAAGCGCCGGAGTCAAAGGGTATGCCGAAAACCGGATTACCTTCCGCCCGCATTTCTATTTCGGAGAAACGAATCAAGAGATTGATTTTGTCTTGTACCTCAACGGCCTGCCCATCGTGGCGCTGGAGCTGAAGCACGAGGCGAATCAGAACGTGCATGACGCGGTGTTGCAGTTCACCAAGCGCGACCACAAACGCAAGATTTTCCAGCACCTGTTCCTCTACCTCGCCGCAGACACCAGCGACGTAATGGCTGCGACCGACCCGCGTCGAGCGGAGCACTTCCGCTGGCACAATATGGGGCTGACCAATACTCCTACGAACCCTGGCGAATATCCTGTCGAGTTCTTGTACCGCGAAGTGCTGTCGAAGGATCACTTGTTAGAGGCGCTGTCGTTTTTCCTTGTCCGAGTGCCGAAGCGTGAGGCGGAGGACGACAAACCGGAGCAACCGGCTTTCACGATCTTTCCGCGCTACCACCAAAGCCGTCTGGTGCGGCGAGTGGCCGAGGACATTACCGCCCACTTCGCCGACAAGGGCGACATCGGGAAGAAGTATCTCGCCGACCATTCCGCCGGCAGCGGCAAGACCCTCTCCATTTGCTGGCTGGCCGACCGACTGCATAGTCTCTACAAGCCCGGCACGAACGAGAAGTTAGTGGACCTGACGTGTATCCTTACCGACCGGAAATCGCTCGACACCAACATCCGCGAAGACATCGAGAAGTTCGCTCATCTGAAAGACGTGGTAGGCATCGCCAGGAAGGCCGAAGACCTGCCGCGCTTCCTCAAGGAACGGACGTCCATCATCGTCACTACGCAGCAAAAGCTCGCCTATGTGCTGGAGGAGCTTCAGAAGAACCCGGCGTTGAAGACGCTCCGCGTCGCGTTTCTGATTGATGAGGCCCACCGCTCTCAGGAAGGTCAGATGGGCGCAGCCATCCGTCTGCCGTTCCGCAAGGCAGATGAGGCCGACACCGAAACGGAGGAGCAAGATCCGGAGGAACTGATTGCCAAGGTCATCCGCGAGCACGATCTGAATCAGTTGTTTGTTGCCTTTACCGCCACGCCCGCGCCCGCCACTGTCTCCCTGTTCGGCAAGCCATTCGACACGTACACCGAGGCGGAGGCTATCGCCGAAGGCTACATTGTGGACGTGGCTGCGAGCATCATCTCCTACAAGACCCTCTACAACCTGCATTGCCATTTCGTTCCCTCCCCGGAAGAGGAGGAAAAGCTGTATCCCAAGGGCGTCGTCTCCAAGGCGCTCAAGAACGTCGCGTTTCAGGACGACGGCCTCATTCAATACAAGGCCGAAGTGATGCTCCGCATTTTCGAGGAAAGGGTGATGCCACTCATTGGAGGCCGGGCCAAGGCCGTGATCGTGACCAGTTCGCGCGTGGCCGGGTTGCGGTATTTCAATATCATCAAGGAAAAGCTCAAGGAGCGCGGTGCGACATACAAAGTCCTCTACGCTTTCTCTGATTTCACCCATCCTGACACCAACGCTGAAATCCACGAGCACGCTGTCAACGAGCTCAAAAGCGGCGAATTGATCGAGGACCGGTTCAAGGGCGACGATTACCGGCTGATGGTGTTGGCGAACAAATTTCAGACTGGCTTCAATCAGCCGTTGCTTGCCGGCATGTTCCTCGATAAGCCTGTGGTGGACCGCAACGCGGTGCAGACGCTCTCGCGCTTGAACCGCTGTTACGAAGGCAAGAACGACGTGGTCGTGGTGGACTTTACCAACAACGCCAAGGCGATCCTCAAGGCGTTTCAGAAATATCGCAACGGCACGCCGTTCGAGCCGGAAGAGCCGGACCAGGCTCTCTGTCCCAGGCTCTACGCCGAGATTCTCGCGGCCGGTGTATTCACCCAAAAGGATGCCGCTGATTTCGCGAGATTGACCGCCACCGGGACGGATGCACAGGTGCAGTTCTTTGTCAGCGCGTTGCGTTCGCGGTTTCAGTCAAAGATTGCAGCGCCTGAAGAGCGCAAAGCTTTCGTCTATTTGCTGACCCGCTACGTCAAGAGCTTCCATTTTCTGACGTGCTTCTTTACCTATGCAGCGGAGTTGAAGGAGTTTGCCACGTTTGTCGAATGCGTCGGCCCGCAGCTCATCAAGCAAGGCAGTGTCTCAGACTTGATGAAGCAGATTCGCCAAACGGAGGTGGTCAAGGCAGTGGTCAAATATCAGGGTGTCACCACAAGCGCCGGCCCAGTGAAGTTAAAACCGGGCAAAGGTCAGAAAGGCACTGGCCCGCCACCCAAGAAAGTCTCCGTCCAAGACATGATCGCCGAGATCCGGGCTACTCACTCGATCAGTGACGAGGAAGCGCTCTATATCAAGCAGGTGACCGAGGAGAAGTCGGCAGATCCCGGTATTCGTCGTACGGTCGTTGCTCACCGGGATGATTCTCCCTTTCTCGAAGGTGCATACCGCGGTCAGGTCAATGGAGAAATCCAGGCCGCCTACGATGGGCGTGGCCGGTACGAAGAATTGGCCGATCCTAAGTACACGGACACGGGCGGCATTTTCGACATCATGGCCGTGACAGTCATTCAACATCATCTGGGAGCTTCGTTGTAGACCTGTGAACAAGCGCATCGACCAGATTCCTCTGCAGGATCGCCCACGCGAAAAACTGCTCGCGAAAGGGGCCGAAGCGCTTAGTGATCAAGAACTGCTGGCCGTGCTGTTAGGGAAGGGCAGCGCCCGATTGGATGTGATGACCCTTGCCGCCAAGCTTGCCAGGGTTCTTGACGAGAAGGGGTTGGGTGTCCGCATTGAGGATCTCACGGGATTCGATGGCGTTGGAGACGCCAAAGCTGCGTTGGTGCTTGCTGCCATTGAGTTTGCTCGACGACGAATCAAGCCTGAAGGTCTGAAGATCAACACGCCGGCAGATATTCTTCCTCTCATCCGGCATTTCGCCGACCGTAAGCAAGAGCATTTTCTGGCAGTCACCATCAACGGAGCCAATGAAGTCTTGAATGTGCGGGTCGTGTCTATTGGGTTAATAGATCGCAGCCCGGTTCATCCACGAGAAGTTTTTGCTGATGCGTTGACAGATCGGGCTTCTGGAATCATAGTCGCTCACAACCACCCGGCGGGCAGTCTTGACCCTTCTCCGTCAGACATGGATGCCACCAAACAGATTAAGGAAGCTGGAGAGATTATTGGCATTGAAGTTCTCGATCACATCATCTTCAATCGGAAGGGCTATTACAGCTTTCTGGAATCGGGGCGTCTCTAGATGCATCTCGGAACCAAGAACAGGGGCCAGGTTGGTTAATCGGAAAACTTTACCGTCCGTCGCATAGACTTACGTCTCGCCCGTCTCTGAATTTTCGTCCCCACCACACCGCCGATGATTCACGCCTGTGCTTTCCCCTCTGCTAAATTGATCCTTCGCGGACTGCCTGTTATCCTCAAGCCTGATTGCATACCGGATTCGCGCTCACCTTTCAGAGAGGACGACATGAAGACCATGACTCCAGCGATGCTCCTGAAGGCGTTGAAGATGTTTCGAGGGTTCACGAAGGCGGCGGGGGAGTATCTCAGGGACAAAGAGCGGCTTCGGTATCTCTTGGCCGCGGCGGTGTCGATCGCGCAGGGTCGCGGTGGCAAGCTGTTGAAGGACCTTCAACTATTGGTGCGGCTGCTGAAAGCGTCGGTGAGCGGGGCCTATACCGGCCTCTCGGTCCACAAGCTCGTGACCATCGTCGCGGCGCTGCTGTACCTCATCAGCCCGCTGGATGCGATCCCTGATTTCATTCCGGTCGTCGGCTATGTGGATGATGCGGCGGTGATTGCCTGGGTCCTCAAAAGCATTGCTGAAGAACTCAAGGATTTCAGGCTGTGGGAAGAGGGGACGTGACCGGACCTCACGACATGTGCGCGTGTCTGGGTGGGGGGGGAATGAACGGGGAGGAGCAGGCGTGATGCGATTGAAGTCGCGGTGGCAGGGCTGGATAGTCGCAGTCGGGTTCTTCGGGCTGGTTGGTCACGGGTCTTCTGTCTTTGCCGGGGATACGTGGGATGGCGGGCATGGCTCCCCCGAAGAAGCGTGTCGCTTGCGGCTGGATGAGACGGGCGCGTTTCGATTTTCACGCGCGCAGGTCCAGGGAAATGTCGCCCATTGCTTCACGAAGGCAAAGGACGGGGAGGGTGGGGAGTTTGATGATGCCGCCGTCACGCGGGATGAGCCGGCTCCGGAGGCACAGGCCGCCGGTGATTCCTCCGGGCCTTCTGGAGGCGCTGCGCCCTCCACCCCTTCAGCCTCCAGCGCGGCGCAGTCCGGATCGGCTTGTGCGGGAAAGAAGATCACGGATCGGAAGGTCGGCTATTTCACGCACGATTTCCAGCAGCCGCTGAACGATGTCTTTGCGAAGAGTCCCACAGAAGCGGGCGGGCTCAATGCGGGATGGAGTCTCGGTCGCAACGTGGCCGTGCTGGAGCTGAAGACCGGGGATCGGATCGCCTTTACCAGCGGCAAGGATCCGGCGAAGGGGAAGGGGCTGCACTCGGAGCAGCACCTGCTCAACTATATGGACGCACAGAAGATCGGGCCTGACCAGGTATCGCGAATCTATTCGGAACTGTCGCCCTGTCTGGATCGCTGTCTGCCGAAACTCCTGGAACGGTTCAAGGGGTATGAGAACTGTGTGGTGATTGAATATACCTGGGTGCATACCGATCCGGAGAGCGTGCGCTCACAGTTGCAGAACCAGCGTCGACAACAGGCGATGGGGAAATAGACCGAAGGCGGCTATCCGGATGAGATTGGATGAACGAATGTACGCGGTCGGGAGGGGGTTCTTCTCGTGACGCTCCAACATCGGGGAAGACAATGAGGTCAGGCTACGTAATCCGACGCTGTCCCGTCAGTCACGCCGCCTCACGTCTCCCTCACATCTGACCTTCTGCCCCCACCACGCCGCCGATGGTTCGTGCCTGTGGTCGGCTATGTGGATGATGCGGCGGTGATTGCCTGGGTGCTGAAAAGCATTGCTGAAGAACTCAAGGACTTTCGGATGTGGGAGCAGGGGACTTGATCGGGCCTACCATTGTATTTCCTCCTTGTTTCAATGTGTGTAGAATGGCGCCATGGGTCAACCAGCCAAATTGTCAGGCCCGTTCGCTCCCATACGCCGGACGAGTGCGCTCAGTGCGCAGATGTCTCAGCAGACCGTGGAAAGTGCGCGCCGGCTTTCTCCTGCTCAACGACTGCAGCTTGCCTTGGAACTGTCTGACACCTGCCACGAGTTAAAACGCGCGTGTTCGCCCAAGCGCTAACCGAGATTCTGCGTCGCCTTGACGACGCTCATACCCATCATCTCCTGGACCGTTATGCCTTGATCGGAGGTTTTGCGGTCGCGGCCTGGGGTGTTCCGCGTGCGACGCATGATCTGGACTTTGCTCTTGCGCTCGGTGTCGGAGATCCTGTGGCCTTGTCCCGCCATCTTGGCGCCGAGTATCAGGCCGGTGATGTGGACGATCCCCTGCGCGGTGTGTTCCAGCTGACTGTGACGATTGAGGATGTGGCGATCCCGGTTCAATTGATCGTGCTGCCTTCGGTCTTGAGTACGATGATTTTCAACGGGATTAGGACTCTGTCGGTTTTTGGTTGTGCTGTGCCGGTCGTTTCTTGGCAGTCGTTGATTCTGCTCAAGTTATATGCCGGTGGTCCTCAGGACCTCCTGGATGCCCGGCAGATCCTCGCTGTGTGCCAACCAAGCCAAGTCGATCTGCAAGCGGTCTCTGCCCTGGCCGACCAGTTTGGACTCTCAGCAGAGTGGCAGGCGTTGACCCACTCCTGATTTGTCCTGCGCCATTCAGCCCCCCCACTGCCGATGGCGAAGTACAGTGCTGAGCGTTGAGTGCTGCTGGGAAGTGCTCAGTCCTGGGTCCTGAGTCTTGAGCCGATGTTCTCGTGGCTGCCCCATACCATGACCAGCGCTGATTGCGCGCTTTTGGGGGCCGGGGAGTAGGGTGGCTTCTCGACGACCTTTCCCCAAGTGAGTTATAAGATGGCCATGCTGGCTAAACGATCTGCAAAGGCAACCACACCTCGTCCGCGGTATGTGACTGACCGTCAAGGAAAGCGAACCGGGGTGGTGCTCTCGCTCAAGCGCTATTCGCGTCTGATGGAGGATCTGCACGACCTTGCGGTCGTGGCTGAACGACGGCCGGAAAAAGCTATGAGCGCCGATGATATGAGAAAGCGGCTTCAGAAACGTGGCCTCGTATAGCCTCGGCTTCAAGCCCTCTGTCGAGAAAGAGCTTTAGTCGATTCCACGTGCGATGGTTTCTCGCCTTCTTGACCGGATCGACCGCTTGCCGGCCAATCCGATTCCCCCGCAATCTACGAAGCTGCAAGGGGCCGAACGTTTGTATCGTCTGCGTGTGGGCGACTATCGGATCGTCTACGAAGTCGATCGCGAGGCCGAACAGATTACGGTGCACTATGTGCGCCACCGGCGTGATGTGTATCGCACGCTTCGCTAGAGGGGGAGAAGATAGGGCTGGGTGCCTAATCGGACGCTCTCGGTCTCTTTTCCTTCAGATCGCTCATGAAGCGGAGGATGAAGCTGAATACCGCCAATCAGGGCTAGGCTGCGGACTGCTTGGCCATGTCCCAGCCGGGAAAGACCAGGACGGCTGGATGGCACTGGAGGACCCGCGCCAGAGTCTTGGCCCGTTCGACGCCAAGATTGATGGTGTCGTTTTCAATGGCCGAGATCGTGGACTGTGGAATCTTGGTCCTTCGAGCTAGCTCGCTCTGCGTGAGTCCTTGTAGTTCACGGACAATCCGAACAGATTCTCCTACCGAGACCACCACCCGCGCTTTTGCCGGACGAACGTCTTTGGTTTTCATCATTACCTCCGATACTCGTGTGCGGTCACGTCCATGATCAGCACCGCGATGCGCTGCGTTTTCTATACCATATGAGATATATCTCATCTCAAGGTCTCGTCCGTCTCTGGCCTTCCGTCCCCATTACGTACCGATGGCGAAGTACAGTGCTGAGCGTTGAGTCTTAGGCCCTGAGTGTGGAGAAAGGGTAAAGAAACACTCGCCGCACTCCTGCGCTAAGCCGCTGCAGGCTGGACATTGGGTGTGGGCGGGACTACCATGTGTCCATCACACTCCTTGATGAGAGATGGCCATGAGTGAATTGATTTTTGTCGTGGAAGAGGCACCTGAGGGCGGGTACATTGCACGCGCACTCGGGGAGTCGATCTTCACAGAAGCAGATACCCTGGCTGAATTGCCGGGGAAAGTCCGTGAAGCGGTTCGCTGCCACTTTGAGGAGGGGCAAGCGCCGAAGATCGTCCGCCTGCACCATGTCCGCGAGGAAGTTATCGCCGTATGAGGCTTCCCCGCGATCTGTCCGGAAGCGATCTCGCTCAGGCCCTTCGCAAGCTCGGTTATTCCATCACCCGTCAAGCCGGCAGTCATCTCCGACTGACGACCTATGAGCATGGTGAGCACCATCTCACGATTCCCCAACATGCTCCGCTTCGCATCGGGACCCTCTCGGCCATTCTCGCCGATGTGGCTGCACATTTCGATATCACCCGTGAGCAGCTACTTGAACAGCTGTTTGGTTAACACCGAATGTGCCTGTCACGCCGTCTCACGCCTCTGAGTTTCTGTCCCCAGCGCGCCGCCGATGGTTCGTGCCTGTGGTCGGCTATGTGGATGATGCGGCGGTGATTGCCTGGGTGTTGAAAAGCATTGCTGAAGAACTCAAGGACTTCAGGAGTTGGGAGCAGGGGACGTGACCAGGTCTCATGACGTGGAGCTGGAGAGCTGAGCCGGAGAGCTGAGTACTGGGTCCCGAGTACTGAGTGCCGTGCGGATCCTCCGCTGGCTCCTCATTGTCCTCACCAGTGCTGCCTGCGCGCTTTGTCAGGCGGGGAGGGGGCTTGAAGATTGAAAGAGCATCTGCTCGTGTTAGGGATTGTGGGCTTTCATGGCATGGTCTGATATACTCGCCGTTGTAAGGAGATCGCTCATATGAAAGAACAACTTACGGCGGTGTTTCAGCAGGTGCCTGAAGGGTATATTGCGTTTGTGGAGGGGTTGCCCGGTGCGAACACGCAGGGTGATACGCTTGATGAAGCTCGATCCAATCTTCAGGAAGCCGTCCAACTCGTACTAGAATCCAACCGTGCGCTCGCGGAGGAGTCTCTCCGGAACAAGATTGTGATCCGGGAGCCTCTCGCCTCTATTTCATGAAACGGGTCGATTTGATCCGCCATCTCGAACGCTACGGTATCGAGTTTCTCCGTGAAGGCGGCAGTCACAGCGTGTATGTGAATCGTGTTGCCGGGAAGACCTCGACCGTTCCCGCCATCGAGAGATCAACGATTTCCTCGCACAGAAGATCTGTAAAGATTTAGAAGTGCCGAAACCCTGATTTTTTCAGAGGTGCAAGGAATGGCAATATCATGAGCCAACGGATTACCCGCCAAGTCGTTGCTGACAAACTGGCCGCCTATCTTCAGCATGAGCTCTCGCTCGCTGGTCTGGGTGACTGGGCTGAAGCTGCCATAATGGATGGAGAACTTGATCCGCAGCATCTCACCGCCATCCGCGATGTGGTGGCGCGTCTTGGAGTGGCCGACGTCCGTACCTTCGGGTTGACCTGGGACGACTGCCAGCAGCTGCTGAAGCAATTAGGATATGCCGCGCACGTGCAGATTCTGGCGACTTAAGGATCGATCACCGTTTTATAGTTCGACATGTGGTTCTCTTTTCATGGTCTGCATCATGACCCAAGACATTCATGTGCTTGATGTGGTGGCGCTGACGGAAGATGTGTCTGATCGGGGCCTGCTGCGCGGGCAAGTGGGCACGGTGGTGGAATCGCTTGGCCCAGGTGTGTTCGAAGTCGAGTTTGTGGACAATGATGGCAGGGCCTATGCCTTGTGCCCGCTGAAATCCAGCCAACTCCTTGTTCTGCACTATCAGCCTGCATGACAGACCTGAGGGAATAATCCGGTCAAAGACGTAACGGGCTGGAGACTTTTCTTCCCGTGAGTCCCAGCCTCGACCGCCTTTTCGCCTTTCGTCGTCAGTCACGCCGTTTCACTCTTCACCCGATCTGACGTTCCGTCCCCACCACGCCGTCGATGGCGAAGCAGAGTACTGAGCGTTGAGTGCTGAGTCCGGAGAATCAAACACAGGGGCCGGGAATATGTTCTCCTGCGCTCTATCCGCGCCTCACACTCCGCCTAACGGGGCCACCGCTCCAGCACCGCGACCACGATGGCCCAGGCAAAGAGTCCGAGCGATTTGACGCAGGCTTTGATTGTCATGGTGTCCATCTCCTCCTTCGGGCTACGTGCGTGATAGGTCTGAAGAACAAGCCGTCAGGATGAGTGTGGCAGCGGGATGTTACAGGCACGTAGCAGGAGGGTAAATATTCTGTAACCGGGGGGCAACGGTGAGAGTGAGGGCCACAACCCCTTGAAAATAGGGTAGAGTGCGCTGGACTGGTTCTGGCGGGTCTCGCCAGGATGGCCACTGCGGTGGCTCAGCGAAGTAGGAATGGCCCGGTTCGGTTGATGGTCCATCGTTACATGGTGTGTTGAAGGAGCGTTCTAATGGGAGATGCGGTGCGGGATGTGGAGGGTATGAAGCGCCTGAAGTTGGTGGCGGACGAGCTGCATCGGGAGCTGTCGGGACGTCTTGGCCGATTGATCCGGCTGCGCACCAAGCTGCCGTTGAAAGAGTCTCACACCAACGGGTGGCGTGTGGAGCTGGGATCGTTGGGGTTGGGGGAGCCGAGATTGGAAATCTGGTACTGCGAATGGGCTCGGGAAGGTCAGCGGAGACTGTGGTACGGGTTCTATGCGGCGCAGGCGGACAAGCTGCGGAGGAGAATCGCCGTCTTGCCGGAGTCGCTTCGGTCTGTGCGGCAATTGAACGACAAGGACATGCGGCTCGCCACCGGCTCACGATCGGACTATGTGCTGAAGAAACCGTTAGGCGCCAGCGAATATGACCGGCCCATCTATGAAGAGTTCCACGAGAGCGAGGGCGATTATTCCTATTATGGGCAGTATGGGTCGGCTCTTCCAGAGGACCCGGAGACCATCCGGATCCTGGTGGGCCAGGCCACGGGGTTTTTTGAGAGCGTCATCAAGAGCCGGCAGCCCGACGCGCCGCCACGCGAGCATGATCGCGAGCAGGACTACGTGCGAGTGGTCAACCGTCATGCCGTGCGCCAGCATCTGGCCCGTGAACAGGATCGTCTCTCGGTTGAGCACTGTCTCCGGCGGGATCAGTTCAGATGCCAGGTCTGTGAAATGTCGTTCAGAGAAGTGTATGGGGAGATCGGGAGCGGCTTTGCGGAAGCGCATCATGTGCTCCCGCTGGCACAGCTGGCGGAGAGTGTGGTGTCGTCCAGCCAGGACCTTGTCACGGTCTGCGCGAACTGCCACCGGATGCTGCACCGTCTGGGCGGAGAAGAAGGCGATATTGCACGGCTGCGGAGAATGTTCCATCGGGAATAGGGTGGGCCATTCGAAGAAGACAGGGGCGGGAGGCGTCATGGCATCACTCGCCTCTGAGTATCACTCCCCGCCGCACTGCCGATGGCAAAGCATCGTGCTGAGCGGTGCGTGCTCGCCTTCACACGAACGTCCCTGCTAAAATGAACACTCCTCACCCACTTGTATCCAAGGAAAATCCCTCAATGTCGAAGTCTGCACAATCAAATGCCGCGAATGCCGTGCTTGTGGCGATCCGCACCCCTCGGGTGACCGCGGAGGAGCTGGAGAGTTCACTGCAAGAGCTGACCCGTCTGGTGAAGACTCTCGGGTACAACGTCGTGGGCCAGGTGACGCAAAAACGGAGTTCGGATAAATATGCGGCGGTCCTGGGGCAGGGCAAACTTGCCGAACTGGCGCAGTGGACCGGCGGTTCCGGAAAAATCGAATCGGCCTTTGAGCGGCCGAAGCACAAAGCGGCGTCGAAGTTCGAAGGGGCGGACACGGACGCCATAGAGGAATCAGACGACGAATCGGAAGGCGACGAATCGGTTGATACGGGCGAGATTGCCCCAGGCCCTCGCGAACAGGCGCAGATCGTCATCGTGGACTGCGATCTGTCGCCGTCCCAATTGAAAAACCTGGAACGAGCCGCCGGCGTGCCGGTGCTCGACCGTACCGGGGTCATCATTGAGATTTTCAGCCGGCACGCGCGGACCAGGGCGGCCCGGCTTCAGGTAGAGATCGCGCGGCTCAATTATCTGGCGCCGCGCTTGCGGGAAACCGGCGGCGGCAGCGAGCGGCAGGGTGGGGGCGTCGGCGGCAAGGGGGCCGGAGAGACGAGTCTGGAACTCGATAAGCGCCGAATCCGCGATCGCATGAAGGAACTCCGGGAGGAATTGGCGGCGATCGGGGACGAGCATCAGACGCGCCGCGCGCGACGGGAACACGAACTGACGGTCGCGCTCGTCGGGTACACCAATGCCGGGAAATCCTCGCTGATGCGGGCGATGACGGGCATTGAGGTGCTCGTGGCCGACAAGCTGTTCGCCACGCTCGATACGACGATTCGGCCTCTCTATCCTGACACGCGTCCCAAGGTGCTCATGTCCGATACGGTGGGATTCATCAAAAAGCTCCCGCATGACCTGGTGGCGTCGTTCAAGTCGACGTTGGATGAAGCGGCGAGCGCCTCGCTGCTGCTGTATGTCGTCGATGCCTCAGATCCCTCCTTCCGATCCCAACTCGAGGTCACACAAAAGGTGTTAGCCGAAGTCGGTGCCACGGATGTTCCCAGTCTTCTGGTGTTGAATAAGCGGGATCGGCTCAGCCCGGAGGAACTCGCGGCCCTGAAGGCGGAATATCCGGACGCCTTTTTTCTGTCCACGAGAAGCAAGGACGATCTGCAGGCGCTCCGTGAACGCATCATGGGGTACTTCGAGAGTGACATGGTCGACGAGGACGTACGGATTCCCTTTACGGCTCAAGGGGTCATGGCGGAGGTCCGCGCCAAGATGCGGATCCTCTCCGAAGCCTATGATGCCGAGGGCCTCACGGTCCGGGTGCGAGCGACCCCTGACAATCTGAGTGCCATCAAAAAGAAGCTCGCGCGATAAGTCGCTGATGACGCCGGCGGTCCCGACGGTGCACGCATCTTTCGCCTCTGACGTCCCGGCGTTTCTTCTCCCTCTCCTGTTCCCCTCCGTCTTCAGGCCTTGATGCAATTGCCGCTGCTGCCACGGATCGAGTACAGTGAGCGGATTATTTCTCATTGTCTGATTATTGGGAGGCGTCATGGGAGTATTTCGACGACCCGAGTTGGAAAAGGATAATCCGGTTGCGCCGCAGATGTATGTGGGGCCCCGGCGAAGGCTCGCGCTGGCCCGCGCGGCGTCGAAGGCGCAGGTTTCCGCGCAGGGCGACATGGTCGAGACGCTGCAAATGTTGACGGCCGCAGCGGAGCGGTTTGTGGCGACGGTGCCGGCCTCGAAGGCACGGCACAAGGAACGGGCTGCCTTGCTGAAGGCGATCACGCAGGCGCAGCGCCGCTTGTCCGGCGAGCCGCGGCTCTGACGGGGGCGCAGAGAGGGCCCTGGGCCTGGTTCGACGGATGCCACCGGTTTGTGCGAGACTCGACCGGGCGGCGGTGATCGTCGGGCGAAAAAGTTGTTGCCAGGTCACGGACAGAATTGGTATGGAGACTTCCCCAGCGGCCCGGTGATGGGCTTGGGGAACGCGGGTGCCGGGGTATTCGATAGGACACATGGTTATGTTTGACGGGTTGGATCAATTTCTGGCGTTCATCGGGGCGGTGGTCTGTCTGGTTGTGGTGATGGGTGGCGCCTACCGGCTCTGGCAGCTCGGGGTACGTGGATGGTTGAATGCGCTCAACGCGCGCGTGGCGCGGGTCTATTGGAAGGTGCCGAAGCATACGCTGGTGGTCTTGCCGGCGCAGGCGGCCAACGTGTGGTGGGAGATGGGGCAGAAGGATGGCACGCCCTGCATGCAGGTGGTCGGGGAGTTTTTCTTCACGAATATCAGCGATGAGCCGGTCCTGGTGCCTAAAACCTCTCTGGTGGTGTATGGGTCGCGGTATTGGTTCATCCCCACGTCCCATCGGGTGGAAGGGAATATCCTGGTGCGGCAGGCGCAGGGCTATTTGTTTGGCCACACCGATATCCCGTCGCGCGGGTTGACGGAAGGGCGGGCGGATTGGTTGATTCTTCCCCCGGTGAGACAGAAGGGGGAGGTCTTGCAAGGGCGGGCCTGTTTTATCGACGGATATGGGAACGAGCACTGGACCCCGATGATTACGTTTGCCTATCGGGAATGATGTGACTTCCGGTCGTGTTCGATCGGGCGCCTCGCTGTTCTGGGAGGAGGTTCCCCCGGCAGCCGGTTCGTCTGCCGCTGGTCCTGTTCTGTGTCGAATTAATCGGGAGGGTTGTGCGATGTCAAGGTGTCACCTCGGTCTCGCCGCGGGCCTGGCCGGTTGCTTCATGGTCCTGGCGGCTTCTGTCACCTGGGCTGATCCGACCTATGAGCAGACGGCCCGCTATGTGCTGGATGTGGTGAGGGCGTTTCGCACGGCCTATGTGCTGCATGTCGTGGAGCATACGCGCGGAGCGGGCCCCGAGCCGCGCGAGGACTGGGAGCGGGACGCGCATTTCATTCCGCTTCCCGCGCAGTTCGTGAAGGCGGCTGCCGGACAGGTGACGTCGGTGGAGATCGGTCTGATCAGCCTGACGCCGATCAATCCGGCAAACCGGCCGAGAACTCCGGCGGAAACCAAGGCGCTGATTCAGTTGGAGAAGGACCGGCAGCAGAGCTTTCTCAGTTTTGCGGACGGGGATCAGTTTACCGCGGTTTCGGCGGATCTGGCGCTGGTCCGGTCCTGCGTCGAGTGCCACAATCAGCATCCGCAGTCGGCGAGAAGAAATTTCCGTGAATGGGACGTGATGGGCGGGCTCGTCGTGCGATTCAGGCGCCCGGGATCCACGCCGGGACTGCCGCTGCCTCTGGGACCGTCCCCGAGTCCTCCTGGCCTGCTCGAGCAGCCTGGGTCTCCGCCCCCGGTCACGCCGCCCTGGGTGCGCTGACCGTTCCGCTCGATCGACAACCGCTTCTACGGCTCCCGGCTCGTTGGAGACTGGTGTCCGGGGCGCGCGTGCTGTCCCGCATGCATTGGATGGGGGCGTTGTTCTATACTCTGCCTATGCCGAGTCCTTCCCATCCTTCTCTCATGGATTCCTTCAACTCCGAATACCGCCGGCGGTTCTATGAGGGCCATCGATCGCTTGCGCTGCTGATGATCCTCATTGTGTTTCTGTCCCCCTTCGCCGGGCTCTATGTGGCAGGTCTGTTCGGGGCGGTCAGCGGGGTGTTCCTGTCCTTCGCGGCCTACTATCTGACGCCGTATCTCTGGCTCACGATCGGCGGGTGATCCGCCGATCGTGCCGCGTGTCCCGCTGCTGGTTACTGTTGAATCGCCGACAGGAGCCACTTGCCATCCCCGAATCGCATGAAGGTCCAGACTTCGCTGGATTCGGCCGGCTTTTCGTCGCTGCCGTCGATGAGATAGCCCGGCTCTCCGCGCTGCTTCTTCATTGACACGGTATAGTCGCGGGCGCTCCAGTGGAGCCCCACCGTGGCGTACTGCGTCGCATGTTCGATCCAGGCTTCGCGGACGTCCGCCCGTCCGAGCACCACATCTTCGACATGGTTCTCGATTTCCTGGCTGGCGTTCTCAGCCAGGCCGGTGCTGAAGTAGGTCAGCATCTCCGGTGTGACGAATCGTTTCAATGCTGCCAGGTCCTGCTTGCTCCAGGCGGTCTGAATGTCGGTCAGGAGCTGCTGAAAGGCGGCTGTGTCCGCCGTGGTGATGTCGAGGTCGGTTGTCGCGGGCCGGAGGGCGGTCGCTGAGGATTCTGCCAGCAGGCTCCCGGCGACGGCGCCGCTTCGCGAGATGCCGGACAACACTGGAGCCGGGGTCCGCCGGACTTTAAGGAAGTAATAGGCGGCTCCGGCTCCCAGGACCATGAGGAAGAGGAGGAGGCCGTTGTTGCCGGATGCGCCGGCTGCCTGGCCGACAGCCTCATCGGCTTCGGCCGTCTTCGCGCTGCTTTCGGTGGCGCCGAAGAGCATGTGGCCGATCCAGGATCCGGCGAGGCCGCCGACGATTCCGGCCAGGAGGGGATTGCGTTGCAAAAATGACGGTTGCGATGCCGGCGTCGGCTGGGCCGCAGGGCCCTGGCCGGCTGCTGCTGATTGCGGAGCGGCTGCGGCGGGTTTCGGAGTGGTCGATTGTTGAATCGGCTGGGCGCCGTTCTGATCATAGGTGCGTGAGCCCCGGCTGCCGATGCTGCCCGAGGGGCTGCTGCTCCGTGACCCGCTGGAATAGCCTCCGCCGGATCCGCCTCTGGCCTTCGCCAGGGAGACGGCCGGGGTTCCGATGAGAGCCAGCACGATGCATGATGCGATGACTTTTGTTGTATTCAAGTGCAGTTCCTTTCCATCAATGCGAGAGACTGACCGGATGAGCCTTATCATCCTACCAGTAATGAGTTCAGGAAAGCGGATTATTCGAGAACGTGGGAGGCGCGTCCGTTCTTCCCGCTGCTTCTTAATGGTTTGCGTGGATTGACCCGCCCTCACAGGGCTCGTACGATGTCCGTCGCACTCTATGAGGAGGACCTATGGCGCAGATTACCGAAGTCGCTCCGGACCTGTTCCGCATCACGACCTTTCTCGAGCCGTTCAATCTGCAGTTCAGCCAGTTCCTCTTGCGCGATGCCGAGCCGCTGCTCTTTCACACCGGTCCGCGCGCGCTGTTCCCGGCAGTGAAGGAGGCCGTGGGGGCGCTCATCGATCCCCAGTCGCTGCGCTGGATCGGCTTCAGTCATTTCGAGGCCGATGAGTGCGGATCGCTGCCGGAGTGGCAGGAGACGGCCAGGCATGCCACGGCCGTCTGCAGCTTGGTGGGCAAGCTCGTGAGTGTGGATGATTGTCTTGCGGTCCGGCCGGCCAAAGGGATGACGGACGGCGAAGTGTTGCAGACGGGCAAGTACCGGTTTCGCTTTCTGGCGACGCCGCATGTGCCGCATTGCTGGGATGCGGGGCTGTTGTTTGAAGAGACGCAGCGGACGCTCCTCTGTTCGGACCTTCTTCATCAAGGCGGGAATGGGGAGCCGGTGACGGGGTCGGACGTCGTGGGGCGCTGCCGGGACGTGCTGGTGGAATATCAAAAGGGCCCGCTGGCGAACTATCTTCCCTATGGTCCGTTCATGGATGCGACCTTGAAACGTCTGGCGGCGCTCCAGCCCAAGACGCTGGCGACGATGCACGGCTCGGTCTATGTCGGCGACGGAGGGAAAGCGCTCCACGATCTTGCCGGAGTCTTCAGGGAGGTGCTGGGCGCTTCGTAACGGTTCCCGCACCGGGAAGAACCGGATGATCGGGTCTGTCGATCTCCCTGTTCACGTTCGCGTATTTGGCTCACCTCGCCTGCCCGGAATTCGTGTAAGATGTCCAAGTGGTTCTGCTCAGCGGGCCGTGATGCTCTGTCCTCCTCGATGCCTCTTCCCTGTTCTGCTGTTCCTCTTGTGAAAGGTCTCCATGGTAAAGAAACGGCCGGATGGGCCCTCGTCCGATTCGGTGACTCCTCATCTGCGGCAATCGTCCAACGTGCGGGTGAGTCTGGCTGCGATAGCCGACGGCATGGGGGAGATGGTGTGGATCGCGGCCGGGCATAGTGCGGATACGATGCTGGAGTCTGATGCGATAGCGGATCCCAGTCAGACCGACGGTTGCCCAGGCGATGGGGTGACGAACGAGTGTGCGCGAGGCGGCTTTGGCCGGACCGGCGGACAATTCTATAAACCGGAAGAGGGACTATAGTCATGTACCGTCGCGCGATGCAGCCGCGAGTAGATTGGCCGGCGCGACTCGACCGGGTCGGTCTTACCTATCACAGTCTGGACGGGGGCTACTGGCGCGAGGATGTGGCCTATGAGTTTACCGGATCGCAGATCGATTGCCTGGAATCCGCCACGGCCTCGTTGCATCGGCTTTGTGTCGATGCGGTCGAGCGGATTGTCCGCGACGATCGCTTTGCCGATCTCAGGATCCCCGATGGTTGGCGTCCGCGCATCATCGACTCGTGGGAGCGGCAGGAGCCGTCGCTCTATGGACGGTTCGATTTCTGGTACGACGGGATCGGGGCGCCGAAAATGCTGGAGTACAACGCCGATACGCCGACCTCTTTGATTGAAGCGGCGGTCGGCCAATGGGGGTGGCTGCGGGAGACCTGTCCCGAGGCGGATCAATTCAATAGCCTGCATGAGCGGTTGGTCGGGCAGTGGGGCATGATCCGGGAACAGGCGCCGTCCGATCTGCTGCATCTGGTCTGTCTGGATCAGAGCGACGAGGACCGGCAGACGGTGACCTATCTGGCCGATACGGCGCACCAGGCGGGATGGCGTGTGCAGACCTTGCCGATCGAACGGATCGGGTGGGAGGCGGGGAGTCGGCGGTTTGTCGACCACCGGAACGAGCCGATCTCGACGCTCTTCAAGCTCTATCCCTGGGAATGGCTCTGTCAGGATGCATTCGCGGAGGCGCTCTCCCGCTCGTCGATGCTGGTGCTGGAACCGGCCTGGAAGCAGGTGCTCAGCCACAAAGGGCTGCTGGCGTTATTGTGGGAGTGGTATCTGGATCACCCGAATCTGTTGCCCGCCTTCTTCTCAGGACCGGGGGATTGCCCCGCCTATGTTCGGAAACCCTTTTGGTCGCGTGAGGGGGCCAATATCTCGATCGTGAACGGAGATCAAGTCCTGACAACGTCTGGGCCCTATGATGCGGGAACCTCGGTCTTTCAACAGTACATGCCGTTGCCGGCGTTCGAAGGCTGGCATCCGGTGATCGGGTCGTGGGTGATCGGGGATGAGCCCGCGGGGATCGGGATTCGTGAGGATCGCGGGTTGATCCATGGGAATCAGAGCCGCTTCGTGCCGCATTATGTGGTGAAGGGCGTGCCCGCGTTCTAAGAGGGTGGCTGGTTATTACTGACCGCCAGAGGCGCTCTCGGTGGTTTCTGTGTTCCTACCGTTCGCTCCCGTCTTTTTCAGACAACAGTGTTTATATTTCCTCCCGCTGCCGCAGGGGCAGGATGCGTTACGGCTGAGTCCCTTCCGCTGCCACGACAGGGAGGGGAGGAGTGCTCCCGTGTCCTGATGGAAGAGGTCCCGCAGCAGGGCATAGAGGGCGGGATCGCGGCGCTTCAATCTCTCAGGGGACGTGAAGAAGTACTCCGCCAGCACGGCGAAGAATTCGTGTTCGTTCGTATAGGCATACTCGCTGACATGCGTGCGACGGGGGGAGGGGTGAGCCAGTTCCCGCGCCACGTACCGGACCCACTGGCGGACCGCCATCCAGGGGACTTCCGGCGGCAGCCCGTATTCGACGGCCTCCTGTTCGACGAGGTGCGCAAATTCGTGCACGCCCACGTTGTGCGTGCCTGGTTGTTGGGAGAAGCCTGCCAGTAACGCCGGCTTGGAGAGGATCATCACGCCGCTCAAATGATGGAGCCCCACCATACCGAGAATGTGTTCGTCTGCCCCGCCCTTAGTCCGGTAGGCGTCGTCGAACGCATCCGGATAGATTAGCACTTCATGCAGCCGATGATAGTCCCAATCGTGAAAGCCGAAGACCGGGATGATCGCACTGGCTGCCACCAGCACGCGGATGGTTTCGTCCACGTCGGTGCGAATACCGGTGATGCGTATCTCGTCGAGGAAGATCTGGACCAGTTGCCGGAATCTAATCTTGCCCGCCTCATCGAGCGCCAGAAAGAAAGCTACGTGCGCGCGAAGTATCCCTTCCCGCTCTTCGGGAAACGGTTGCCGCATGATTTCCATCCGGCGAAGGCAGGGGCGCCGCACCCACCGGTAGGCTAAGGGGCAGAGTCCGAGGAGGGGCCATAGCAGAGGGAAGAGCCAGGTCAGCCATCCCGCCGTTCCGGCTACCAGGAGGGTTGCCGTGAATGCGTGCCGCTGATTCCGACGTTGAGATTCCGGCGTCACGAGCATCGAGTTGATCTCCCGGGAATAGGCGCTTACCTACTCGCGATTCTACCCCGAACCGCCTCGTGGTGACCTCGGTCGTCGTTTTCCTGATGCTGATTCAGGCTTCAGCGCCCCGGATCGAACCCGGGAGTGAGTCCCGCGTTTCCCTCTGTTCAGGACGGAATGTTTGCGGTGTGTGGCTCGTAACATATTGAAACTGCGTTATAAAATTAAGTATTTTTCTATCGTGTTTTCTATGGCCTGTTCGTGCTAAGATCCCCTTGCTGCTTTCTTGGTCGCCTTGGGTCTTCACCCGGCGGTTAGGAAGTCGGGGAGGTGATGTGGCCATCACCTCCCCTTTTTTTTGCCTCAAGGCATTCTTGCCTCAGTGTCTTCAGACCCCAGCGGATCGATCGTGATGGGTTGCTCCTCTCCAAGCTGTGCCTTTGTCCCTCTGGTCTTTCCCCCTGTCCCCTTCCTTCTGTATGCCGCCACATCGGAATGTTCTGGAGCGCGATGAGACCTGCTCGCGAGTTTTCGATTTTGAATGGGTCGGGAACTCGGGGACGGGGTGGTCGGGATGGGATATGGAGGGGGAGTCACTGATGGGGCTGTGTCATCGGATCGTATGAACGATGATGGAGCTGGCTGACACACGACGATGAAAAGTGAATGGAAAAAACTTGTTCGAGCTGTGAGTCGGAATGACGGGAATGGGATGTGAGTGTGAGGGAGGGAGAGAGGCGAGGAGGCGACGTGACCGTCGCCTCCTCATGGTGCGACTACTTCTTCTTCTTCGCGGCAGCCTTTTTTACAGGCTTCTTCGCTGCTGCTTTCTTCGTGGCCATGAGTACTTCACCCCCCTTCGGTGTAAAAAGTTGTGATTCGATGTGACAGGTATAGCAGAGATTGCGCGGCGAGTAAATTACTTCCGTGCGGATTTTGTTGGTCGGTCAGAAAACGGACGGGGCTTCCCCATCTTGGGATCCGCCCCTTTGCGAGGCGGGAAGGTTGGCTGGGGCAGGGTGACGTATCTGAGTTGGTCCGTTGGGAATCAGGTTGTCGATGATCGTCTTGCGTATGCGACGAGGAATGCGATCGGCGCAGATTGTTTGCTGGCAATAGTTTCCGGCCATTCAGTTGTCCGCACTGTGAGGTGTGGCAAGTCGATGACCGTCGTCGATTCGGCTATTTTGAGTTTCCGATACTCCGTCGAAGGGGTGCGTGAGGGGATGAGGCGGGCGTGTGGTCCGGGTTGCGCGGCTGATCCGATCACGTGGGCTTATGAAAATATTTTTCATGGAAGGCCCTTTTCACCCCCCAACATCGGTGTTCGATGGAGTCCTGATTCCGGATCGCGAACTCTCAGCTGACGATGCGCAATTCATCTCCTGATTCGATTTCAATGCCGACACCTCGTTCAGTTACGTGTCGGATTCTCCTCGATGCAAATGAGGTCGCGAGAACTTTGGTGCGGTGTATGGAGCAACGGGCGGAGGCTTTCGCGCAGGTCGGCTAGCAGCAGGACTCTCCCCGCTCTTGCGTCGGGCGGCGCCGGAGCGTAGGCTGATAGTATCTTCTTGCAGCCGCCTCATTCTGTAGGTGGTGCTATGGTCCTCCGTGGAGCTTCAACCCATCGGTCCGGACCTGCCGGGTGTTTTCTTCTCACCAGACGGGCGGTCGACTGTACCTCAACGGGGCGAATGACCGGTCGTTCGGCGGCTCTCGCGTCGGGCACCGTCTCCGGTGCCGCTTCTTCACATCAAGCCACCCGAATCAGGCACGAACTGTCGCGGCTAATCTGCCGTTTGTCGGATTGCCTGAGGCGGAAAGGAGGTTGTCATGACCTATCGCTATAGCGGTATCGACATCATCGTCGGGTTCGGCATGTGTGCCATTGTGTTCGGCGCGCTGTTCCTCTTCATGGCCACCACCGGCACCTTTCTCGTCGCCACGCCGCCGGCGATGGATGATCAATTGTCCGGTTCAGCGAACGGGATGGTGTGGCTGCAGCCTGCCCTGGGGCACGCCATTGTCGAGCGCACGTTGCTGCAGCGGCAGAGCGACCGCATGACGGCCCAGGCGACATTGGAATGGGATCAGGCATTGCTCGCGCACTATAGCCTGCAATCCCTTCCCGGTGGTCCCTTCGGATTTATCATGGACCGTGCGGCGACGATGCCCGATGATCACGCGGCCCGCGTCCAGGCGGTCATGGGGCGTTCCATCGTGAATGGCACCAGGCGCGGCGTGAGCAGCGGGATCCTGTCGGCGGATCACTATGTCTCTGAATACAATCGCGACGCAATCGGTGCCGCGGAGCAATTGGGCGGGCGCATGCAGGGGGCATTCGCAGCGACCTGGCAGCCGTTGCTTGGTCGCTGGATTGTGGATGCCAGCCGGGATTATGCCGCTCGGGCGGCCGTGGTTCAGGAGCAGTTGGGCACAGCGATTATTCATATGGCTCAGGCCAGGACCGGGCTGGAAGAGGCTTGGGGAGCGAATCAATATCAGCTGGGGACGTTGCTGGCGGCGGAGGATCGCACGGCAACAATGACGGAACCGGTCGAAACGATCATGGTGGCAAGCACGACCCCGACGGCCGCCGTGATGGTGTCGGACCCGGCGATGGCCTGGCCAGGGATTCCGCTCGGGTATCTTTTTGCTGCGATGATCGGAATGGGCGCGGTGTTTTTCAGCGGGTTGAGGCTGTCCGCCATGAGCCGGGAAGCAAAGGTTTCGGCCGATCTTCGGCGCGAGCGTGATCGCTGGGTCTATCGCCTGGCGGCGTAGTTGTGTGACGGGGGCGGCTGATTCCCGTTGCCGGTGTCAGCCGCCCGTTGAACGCCGGTTGGTTTGTGGAAACAGGATGAGACTACCGGCAGATTGTGAGGGGGGTCATGGTTATCCTCATTGGTCTGGTGACGGTAAGTGCGCTTGTGGGCCTGCTGGTCTGGTCGCTGACAGGAGAAAGTGATGCGGAGCATCGGCACATGGCTGAGATGAAAGGCCCGTCCGGCCCGTCCTCCGCACCTGAGTCAGGGGTGCCGTTCAGGCGGGCGGCCTGAGTCGCGGAAGCACAAGCACAGGCTTCTATGGTTCGATCTTCCGTTGTGTCTTTCAAGGGTGCCGGATACAATCCCACGCTGGAATACGAATCGAGCGATTGCAGTGGGCACGCACGAGAAGGAGTGGGATGGGGCTCTTGATGGATCAAGCCATAGTCATCACCGGCGCGTCGACCGGAATCGGCGCGGCCTGCGCGTGGCATCTCGATCGGCTTGGCTTTACGGTGTTCGCCGGAGTGCGACGGATAGAAGATGGCGAGGCCTTGAAAGCCAAGGCCTCAGTCCGTCTCCTGCCTATTTTGCTGGATGTCACCGATGCAGGTTCGATCGAACGGGCTCGGCAACAGGTTGCGGCGTTGGTCGGGAGCGCAGGCTTGGCCGGACTGGTGAACAATGCGGGCATTGCGGTGGTCGGTCCGCTGGAGGCGGTCCCGATTGCCGATTTGCGCCGGCAGTTCGAGGTGAACGTGATCGGGCAGATCGCGGTCACTCAGGCGTTTCTCCCGTTGCTTCGCCAGGGGCGTGGGCGCATCGTGAATATGGGATCGATTGCCGGCCGCGCCGCGATGCCGGTGATGGGGCCGTACTCGGCATCGAAATTTGCGTTGGAAGCGTTGACGGATGCATTGCGCCTTGAGGTGCAGCAGTGGGGGATTCAGGTCTCCATTGTGGAGCCGGGCGCGATTGCGACGCCGATCTGGACGAAATCAGGCACGAAGGCCGAAGAATTGGAAACAACGACGTCGGAAGAATTGAAGACCCTCTATGCGGGAGTGATCGCGGGGGTCCGGGCGCGCGTGGGTGAGGCGGCAGCGCGGGCAATTCCCCCCGATGCCGTTTCGGATGCCGTGGTCCATGCCTTGACGGCTGCCGTTCCCAAAACGCGCTATCTCGTGGGGCGCGATGCGAAGATTCGCGCGCTGATGATCAAGTTGCTACCAGACCGGTGGTCGGACCGGCTGATGACGTGGATATTGAATCTGCCTCACTGAATGCCGGTGGCCGGTTTCATCCGGCTCAATCCTAAATCTCCCTTCGAAACATCGAACGAAAAGCGCAGTTGCACGGCCAGATATTTCTGGACCAGGCCGGGTTTGTCGAGCGGCTGGTCCTGCTCCCGATAGACCGCCAATTCCATATCCCTCCATCGAAGGGCCAGCCCGACGATCCAATCCATTTCCGTCGGCCTGGCCTGGTTGCTCCCTTCGCGATCGGTAAAGAAGTTCACGTCTCCATAGAGCACGACTTTGTTCTTGTAGAGGTCGAGGTCGGCGTGGGCCACGTAGCGGAAGAGGGCGCGCCCGGTATTGTCGGGCCGCGCGAAGTAGTTGCTGTTGTGAAACAGCCAGCCGGCGCCCCCGTACATCGTCAGGCTCTGGTTGGGAAAGAGTTTCCGCCACCAGGCCATGTCCTGAGCCGACTGGAGTTTGGCCGTGATCATGCCGTCGGCGTAGGCTTGCTTGATGCCCCGGCGATCGAGTGGCGCATCCCGTTCATATTGAAGCCGCCAGGCAAAATGATCGACCACGCCGGTGAAGGCGTAGGTGCTGTCCCACTCGCTGAGTTCGATCCAGCCATTGTTCCGGTCGGAGAAGAAGTTCTGATCGGTATAAAAGGTTAGGTACTGTTTATAGAGGTCGGTTTCAAGATGGACCATATGGCGCAGGCCGACAAGCCCGCTGTTGTCCGGCCTGGCGGCGAATGAAGGATTTTTGACAAAGGCTCCGGTCAGGAGGTAGCCGGCGAACAGACTTTCTTCGGACCCGCGGTCCGGGTCGTCGGGATCATCCATCGAGGGCAGAGGACGGCCGTATTTCTCCAGCGCCAGGGCCCCAGGGGGCAGGCCGCACGCGAGAAGCGACAGGATGAGCACGCATGAAATGTGACGTCGCAGCGCCATAATGGGGTAGAAGTACCATGATTCACGGCGGGCGGCTAGGCGGAAACTGAAATGTTGAGTAGCGGGTAAAGAACCTATTGCACGCAGGGGTCGAAGATGGCTTCGCAGTCGTTGGAGGCGTCCATGCTCGGGGGCGCGAACCGATAGCGTATGTCGGTGACTCGATCCTCCGTCAGCACCACCGTGGCCCAACAGCCATGCCGGTTCGTCGACATGCTGCCTTTTCCCACCGGCTGGGATTCTTCCAGGACCGGCGCTTCCCGGTAATATTGGAGGAGGACAACATCGTTGCGGGTTTGTTCTTTGACCGGTTTGCCTGCGCAGGCCAGGACGTCGGCTTTCGACTTGCCGATGACTTTCTGTTGATTCGGGTATTCGCCGACGGTCGCCGCACTTGCGCACCCGGCGGTGGACAATAATCCCAGCAGGCTTAAGGCAATCGCCAACTGATAGAACGTGCCACACTCGGTCTGAGGTGATTTCCGTTCAGGAGATGACGTCTGGTCGGATGGTTTTTGTGCCATGGATCGTGGACCGGTAAGGATCTCTTTGCAGGGAGTGTCGCCCAATCATCCGACGAGGTCGGGATTCAAGCGGTTAAGCGGCTTCACCGACAGGGCCTTGATTTCATTGTAGACGATCGAACGGCCCACTTGGCGCAGACGGCTGAAGACGCCTTCGACTATGACTTGGTCGCCTTCATGGATGTCTGCTTGTCCGAGGCTAATCACCTTGAGCGTCCCGGCCTGGTCTTTCAGGAGAAACCCATACGCCGGTTGTCCTTGGCGGTTAGTGGCGAGCTGCACGTTGGTCACAGCGCCGCTCACCACGACGTCCTGATGATCGTATTGCTCGGGATGGGCCAGCAATTCGGAGATTTCAAGGAGACCCGCCGCCGCTGTCACCGAGAGTGTGCTGACGGTGACGACAGAGAGGACTGCCGGCAGCAGGACTGCAAGCAGCACGAAGAAACCGCGACGTCTGACCGGTTGTGTTGCCATGGATGAACCTGATTATACCTGAGCGAATGCAATTCGCAAGATCGCCTGTCTCTACCACTTGTCTGAGGCTTTGCCGCTGACGTCTTCTCCGATAAAGTTGTGCAAGATCTGTTTCTGAAGATCGGTGATCTCCATCTTCGGCTCAGATGAGCCGTCCAGGGCGGCGGTTTCTGCTTTCGGGCGCGGGGCCGTCCGTTTCAGCAGTTCTTCGTCGAGTGCCTCGGGGCTGGTGTCGGTGTCCTGTTGAATGGACACAAGCCGCTGCAACCCGAATAACGTCCGGGTGTTCTCGCTGTGCATCGCATTGGAGCTCGCTCCGTAGACCAGCGAATTCCAGAACTTGACTTCGATCGGCTCCGGCACCGCGCCAACGACATAGGCCGAAAGCTTTTCGATCAAGGCGGACTCGGTTTGTTCCAGGCCATCGTAAGCGGCGATGGAGCGTTCGATCGGGGTGCGGGACAGGGTCGCCAATGTGTCTTTCCAGAGATCCAAAGGGGGGATGCTGTTCGGGTTGGCCGGCGTGCCGGTCAAGGCGGCCTGGAGCGCCATCAGATATTGCGACAGGAACTTTACTTTTCTGGCGGCCAAGGTGCCGGCAGGAATTCCCCAGATATGGCCGATCTCATGGTCCTGCAACGTGGTCTGATCGGAAGTCTGTCGCTCGCGCTCCGCCAGGGCGAGTCTGGTCTTAAAACGTTCGGCCATACGAATGTGCAGTTGCATTTCAATGGCCAGCCGATAGGTCTGATATTCCTCCGCTGAGATGTCGTTCTTGTCCCATCGTTCTTCCAGGACGCGTAACGCGGGGCGCGGAACGGCCACACGGGCTTGCGCTTTGAGATTCGCGATGGCTTCTGTGGATATGCCCCGGGCGGCCAAGAGTGCGGCTGTCCGATCGACCAATTTTTCGGCAGTGGCCGCGAGGATGGTGAGGGCCGTGCATTGCAGCCCGGTGCGTTCGCGACGGAGCCGGGCGCGGCGGCGATATTCATCCCGCCGGCTGAGCATGGCCGAGATCGATTCTTCCGTCATCGTCGTAATCGGCTTCTTTCCGGAGACGCAACGGGGATCGGGGCGGTCCGAGACCATGAACAGGATTTCTTCGTGCGTCACGTCCAGGTGCTGGATCAGAAGCAGCTTGAGCATGATGCGGCCCTGGATCGGCAGATTGGCGATGACGTCTTGGATCAGCTCAGCGGTGAGGGGAGAGGCCATAGTTGAAGGCATAGCGATGATGTGTCCTGTGTGCGTAGGTTAGGCGTTCCCGGCTTGCTGCTGGTGTGTCTCCAAATAGAGCGCAACGTATTCCCGAACCTCCTGCACGCTGCCGTTAATGAACATCTCCCGCGGAATCTCGATGCGGACCAGTTTGGACGGATCGATTCCGCGGTCTTGGGCGTAGTGCTCGTCAATATACAGGCTCACGGATCCGTCAGGGAATCTGAGTGCATAGAGGGCAGTGGTATCAGCCATGATCCTACCTGATTGGATGATGAAAGAAGACCTAGTACAGGTATCATATGCGTGATTTGGCTGTCAAAGTTGAATCCCGGCTCCAGCGGCCAGGTTTCTTATTCGGGTTCGATTTTACTGGAGGATCGGGAGGATAAAAAAGAACGGCCTTCGATCACAGGACCGAAGGCCGTTCACAGTGCAGATGAGCGGATTGTTAGCCGCCGAGTGTATCGAGCGTCTCTTTCACGGTTTTGCGGATGCAGGTGAAGATCGGCGTATCGCGTAACGTGTAGCGAGACCCTTCGGTTTCGCGCAACGCCATCACAAGGTCGAGGAAGTCTTCCGGTTTATCGGTTTCAAATGCCACGACCCATTCCTGGTCGTCGAGACCGAAGGAGTAGGTGGTGTTCAATTTCACGGAGGGGAAGCGATGGCCGACTTCGATGTGTTCATCCATCATGCCCTGGCGAGCCGCCTTGGTCAGCAGGAACCACTCGCGGGTCTTAAGGAAGGGATACACGAAAATGTACTTGCCCTTGCCGGGGACCACGGTCAGGCGCTTGCTCTCCTGTCCTTCGTGGGTGTGGTTGTCCACGTAGATGGATCGCTTGGTCATGGCCAGGTAGGAATAGGGGGTCGTGATGTATTGGCCCAGGCCTGACGCGAGCATTTTCGTCGTCATTTCCTGAAACAGTTCCAACTCGTAGCTGATGCGCCAGAGCATGATGTCGCAATCGCCGCGGATACCGACTGCCGAATAGGCGACGACGAGCACGCGGCCGGCATACTCTTCAACTGCTTTGAGGAATTCCTGCTTGCCTTTGGTGCGCTCGGCTTCGGGAAGACGGCGCCAGGCCGGGTCGACTTTATAGAATGCAAAATTGACGAATTGTCGCTTCGGTGGCTGTGCTGGTGCGGTTTGTTCGGGACTCGACATCGGAACTCCTCCGTATAACGTCTTGATAAGGCGGGTATGTAAAGAGCGGTTTCTTTAGCACTTCGTCTTTTGATTTGTCAACGGGCGAGAACTGGCCGCGGGGTTCGTTGACAGTGAAAAACCGATCTGTTACGGCTTCTTGTGACGGAGACAATTCATATGAAATGCTCGGCAATCGGCTTCATGCTGTGCTCGCTCCTCTCTGCGGTTCCGGCCGGCGCCATTGAGACTCTGCCAGGTCCCGAACAGATCGCCGCCGCACTCGACGCAGGCCGGGCTGCGGCCAAGGAGAGGCGGGCGCCGGATTCGTTTTATGTGCGGTTCGGCGCCGAAGATGAGCTGCACCCGAGTGGATTTCTCATCACCAAGCTCGGGGCGCTTTCAGTGATGGCGACGCATATGACGCTTCGGGGGCTGCAGCCCACCGAGGCCGATGTCGCACAAGTCGTCTCGACAAAGACGATGCTGGTGAGCACCGTGATCTTCGGGGATGTGCCGGCCTTTGCTCAGGAGAGTTACATCGTGTTCGATCAAGCCGGGCGCACCATCAAGCCGGTGACGGTGCGATTCGACGGGCAGGCGAACCGGAGCGCCGCCTGGCCGGAACGGCCGCGCTTTAAAGCGAAAGTCGTGGCGTCGTTCGACTACAACGATTTTGATCCCCGGGCGAAGACGACGATCACTGTGTTCCCCGCCTCCGGCGGCGCGGACAGTTTCGTCGTCGATTTTGCCGGGATTCAATAAGAGGAAATGACATCATATGCATGCTACCCGGTCCGCCCATCGCTCGGCCATTGCTGAAACCATTGCCATCGGGTCTGAACTGTTGGTCGGCGGACGGTCCGATAGCAATTCGATTTTTATTACGGAGGCGCTGGGGCGGCTGGGGATTGAGGTCCGTTTCAAGTCGATTGTGGGAGACGATCAGTCCGATATGGTGCGGGTGCTCAAGACCGCAGTGAGCCGGGCAGGGGTGGTCATCATGACCGGCGGGCTTGGGCCGACGGTGGACGATTGCACGAGAGAAGCCGTGGCGAAGGCGACCGGGCGGCGACTGGCCCGCCGGAAAGCGGCGCTCGACGGGATGACCGCGCGTCTGGCGCAATGGGGACGGCAGCCGAACAAAGGGCAGTTGCGGCAGGCGATGATTCCGGCGGGCGCGACCGTGGTGGCGAATCCGGTCGGTTCCGCGCCAGGGTTTCTACTCGAATGGAAACGGGCGACGATCATCTCGCTTCCCGGCGTGCCGCGAGAGATGGAAGCGATGATGACGGAATCGGTCATTCCGTTCTTGGCGGATCAACTCGCCCGTTCCACCACAATCCCTCCGCAGCCGATCATCCGACTCATTTTCCACACCTGGGGTGTGCCGGAGGCGGATGTTGATGCCCAGTTGCTGGGGGTGATTCCTCACGGTCTTCCGATCGATCTGGGATTGCTGGCCTCTCCGATGGGTGTGCTGGTATCGCTGACGACGAAGTCCGGCGGGGCCAGGCCGGTCTCGGATGCAGTGCTGTCGTCTCTGGCGCAGAACGTCCGTACCAGGTTGAGCGACTGTCTCTTTGCCGAGGGGCGCGAGACGATGGAGGAGGTGGTCGGCCGCTTGCTCCATGAGCAGCGGTTGATGGTTGCGCTGGCGGAATCCTGCACCGGCGGGTTGATCGGTCATCGCCTGACGCAGGTGCCGGGATCGTCGGCCTACGTCGATCGGGGAGCGATCTGCTATAGCAATCGGTCGAAGGTCGATATGCTGGCGGTGCCGGAAGACCTGATTGCCACTCATGGTGCAGTCAGTAGAGAAGTTGCCGCAGCCATGGCCAAGGGAATCCGTGAACGGGCTGGGGTATCGGTCGGTCTGAGCGTTACCGGGATTGCCGGGCCGGGCGGTGCCACTGCAACTAAGCCGGTTGGATTGGTCTATGTCGGACTCGATGGCGGGGCAGGGGGAGCCAGCACAAAAGAGTTTCGCTTTCACGGTGATCGATCGGTCATCAAGCAGCGGTCGTCGCAGGCCGCGCTCAATCTCCTGCGTCTCTGGCTGATCGACCGGGGTCGGACATGATTCGCGCCTTTCTGGCCGTCGAATTGTCCGAGGACGTTCGAGCCCAGATCGCGCGAGTGCAACAGGATCTCACGTCATCTCTCGCCCGTGAGATGCCGAGGGCCGTGCGCCTCTCGTGGGTGCAGCCAGCCTCGATCCATCTCACGATCAAATTTCTTGGCGATATCGACGAGCAGGGTATTGAGCCGTTGCGCGAAGCGCTTGCTGCGGCCGTGCACGCTCAGCGAGTGCTGGCCGTTCCGCTTGAGCGGTTGGGAGCCTTTCCCGTTTTGCACGCTCCCCGCGTCCTGTGGGTCGGGGCTGCGGAACGGTGGGAGCGAGGCGATGAGGCTAAGCGGCTGGCTGAGTTGCATGCGGCAGTCGAAGCCCGGTGCGACTCATTCGGTTTCGCGCCGGACAGCCGACCCCTGAGCCCGCATCTGACGTTGGCCCGGATCAAGGCCGGGGCGCATGAGTTCGGCGACACCCTCGCTTCGAGCAAGCTGTTGGATCGCCCGCTGTCATTGGGTGCCCTGCCCGTGGAGTCGGTTGCCCTGATCAAGAGCGACTTGAGGCCGACGGGGTCGATCTACACGAAGTTGTGGGACGTGCGGCTGAATGGTTAATGGTTCGGGGCGGTGGCTGACGATGGACGACGGATCGCATCGGAAATCTGTCGAAGGGCTACGGTCAAGTTGCGAAAAGTACGATCGAGGTTGGCCATGACCTCAGGCTCATTCTCTCCCCAGGCCCAAAACGACAACATAAGTTGCTGCCCCCGTTGCCGTTCAGGCGGCCCGGGCAGGGTGGTGAATCTGACTGACATGATCGTGGCCCCGACGGCCCCTCTTTCAAATCCCGGATCGATTTCTTCCACGGCGTGAGCGGTGGCGTTGGTCAGCCAGTCGATCTGCTCGGTCGATGTATTCAACGCCAGGTTCCGGTAGAGAATCATCAGGCGTCCGGAACACTGCAGGCGTTTGGAGCGCTCTGTACTTATAGTGGCGATTGCCCCGTTGAAGGCACAGTCATTGGACTCCATGGCGGATTCCGGTCCATTGAGCCATTCAAGGAGCCGGTAAAATGTTTCCGTTGCAGGGTAGGTTCCCCACTCCTGCAGATCCTCAATCGATGACCGGATGAGTTCGGGCTGTGTGCGAAAGTCATAATATCGGTGTGTCGGATCGGAGGCACTGGTGGTCCAGGGATGAGATCTCGGCTGCAGAGTGCCGGGATCGCTGTGCTCGTATATCTTCATCGTCTCTCCAGGCGGCGCAGACTCAGGGGTGGGGACCTGCAGCATAGCAAGTAATCCCCCATTTACATATGTGGAATAATTCGTGAGTCGATGTCGTGAGAATCACCGGCGGTCGAATGGAGGGATTTTGCGTATGAGTCCGCTCGCCGGACCGCGATTCCGCTCTAGGTTTCCTTTTCTCGCTTGGGTATAATCCCCCTTCCTGATTCCTTCTAATTCTGTAGGAGATGCTCATGTCAGAGAAAGACGACAAAAAGCGCGCGTTGGAGTTGGCCCTTTCCCAGATCGAGAAGCAATACGGGAAGGGTGCCATCATGAAGCTGGGGACGGATGAACGTCCTGCCGATGTTCCGGCCATCTCGACCGGGTCGCTGGGCCTGGACATCGCCCTCGGGGTCGGGGGCCTGCCGCGCGGACGGGTCATTGAAATTTTCGGCCCGGAATCGTCGGGCAAAACCACGATGACGCTCCATTGTATCGCCGAGGTTCAGAAGACCGGCGGCGTGGCGGCATTCATCGATGCCGAACATGCCCTGGATTTGACCTATGCCCAAAAGCTCGGTGTGCAGGCAGATGAGTTGCTCGTCTCCCAGCCGGATACCGGTGAACAGGCCTTGGAAATCGCCGAGACGCTGGTCCGGAGTGGAGCGATCGATCTGATCGTGGTGGACTCCGTCGCCGCGCTCACGCCGCGGGCTGAAATCGAAGGCGAAATGGGCGATTCCCATATGGGCTTGCAGGCCCGGCTTATGTCGCAGGCCTTGCGCAAGTTGACCGCGGCTATCTCCAAGTCTCAGACGACGCTGATTTTCATCAACCAGATCCGCATGAAGATTGGGGTGATGTTCGGTAATCCCGAAACGACGACCGGCGGTAATGCGTTGAAGTTCTATTCCTCGGTTCGCCTGGATATCCGTCGCATCGAGTCCGTGAAAGAAGGGCAGGATGTGATGGGGAACCGGGTGCGGGTGAAGGTCGTGAAGAACAAGATGGCGCCGCCGTTTCGCCAGGCGGAGTTCGACATCATGTTTGCCGAGGGTATCTCGAAGACCGGTGAACTAGTCGACATCGGCGTGGAAAAGAAAATCATCGATAAGTCCGGGGCCTGGTACTCCTATAAAGGTGAACGGGTCGGCCAGGGCCGTGATGCAGCGCGAGATTTTCTCAAGAATAATCCCGCTGTAGCGTTGGAAGTAGAAGCCAAACTTCGCGAACTGGCCGGGGTGCCTGCCCGCAATGCGAAGCGGCCGGAGCCCAAAGAAGAAAAGCCTGTGGCAAAGACGGAGAAGAGTGAGGAGAAGCGGGCGCACAAGTAGGCGGCAGACCTGTGGGTGGGAAGAATCGGACCTCGCCATCGTCCCCCGAAGAGTGGATGCATCTTGCCGTGCGGTATTTGGCTCGCTGGGATCGGACTGCGGCTCAGGTGGAGCAGTTTTTGTTGAGTAAAGGAGCGGCGGCGAATCAGGCGAAACAGACGATCAGCCGGTTGTCCGATCTCCGGTATCTCGACGATCGGGCCTACGCCGAGCGGTGGCTTGAGAGCCGGTTGGCGCGACAGCCGATGGGGCGTGAGCGCCTGTTAGCCGAGTTGCAGGCCAAAGGGATTCAGGACGCCGTTGCTGAAAGGGCTGTCAAGAAGACCCTTCCCGAGGTGGATGACGACACCCTCGCTACACGGGCGCTGAAATCATGGCAGCGTAAGGGGCGGCCAGTGACGTCCTTACAGGCCGTCCGCCTCCTACGTCAGCGGGGTTTCGAAGAAGAGACGATCGAGCGTACTATACGAGCTCGTTTTGGACATGAGGGACTTGAGCCATGAAGAATAGTGCGCGCGAGCTTCGCCAGGCATTTATCCGGTATTTCGAGCAGCAGGGACATCAGGCGTTGCCGAGTTCGGCCTTGATTCCCCAGGCCGATCCGACCCTGCTCTTTACGAATGCCGGGATGAATCAATTCAAGCGGGTGTTCCTGGGCGAGGAGACGCGTGCCTACAAGCGCGCCGTGACGGTCCAAAAGTGCCTGCGGGCGGGCGGAAAGCACAACGATCTGGAAAATGTCGGGTACACCCGGCGGCATCACACGTTTTTCGAGATGCTGGGGAACTTTTCATTCGGGGACTATTTCAAAGAAGACGCCATCCGCTTCGGCTGGGAGTTTCTGACCAAGACGGTCGGGCTCGACCAGAGCCGGATGTGGGTGACGGTGTTCCGCGAGGACGATGAAGCCGATCAACTCTGGAAGAAGATCGGTGTGTCGCCGTCCCGCATCATCCGGTGCGGAGAAAAGGACAACTTCTGGCAAATGGCCGATACGGGTCCCTGCGGACCCTGCTCGGAACTGCATTTCGATCAAGGTTCGGCGGTGCCGGGCGACGATACGCCGAACGGCGAGGGCGACCGGGTTATCGAGATCTGGAACCTCGTCTTCATGCAGTACAACCGGGATGCCTCGGGAACGCTCAACCCGTTGCCGAAGCCCAGCATCGATACCGGGATGGGGCTGGAACGGCTAACGGCGGTGGCGCAGGGCGTCTTGAGCAATTACGACAGCGATCTGTTCACGCCGCTGCTGGGCGCCATCGGTGCGCGAGCGGGCATGCAGTACGGCAAGAAGGAACAGGCCGATCGTTCGATGCGGGTGATCGCCGATCATTTGCGCGCGATCAGTTTTTTGATGACCGATGGCGTGCTCCCGTCCAACGAAGGACGCGGGTATGTGCTCCGGCGCATCCTCCGCCGTGCGGCTCGTCACGGACGATTGCTGGGAATCGTCGAGCCGTTTCTGCACGAGCTGACCGCCACGGTGGTCGAGCAGATGGCCGAGGCCTATTCCGAAGTGAAGGCGGCTGCCGGGACGATCGCCGAAGCCACGCGCGGAGAAGAAGAACGATTCATCGCGACCCTCGATCAGGGTTTGCCGATTCTCAACGATATGATCGAGAAGGCCCGTTCATCCGGTAAGACGGTATTGGCCGGAACGGATATCTTCAAACTCTATGACACGTACGGGTTTCCGATGGACCTCATTCAGGAGGCCTGTCGCGAACAGGACATGACGGTCGACGAGAAGGGTTTCGATCAGGCAATCGAGGAACAGCGGAACCGCGCGCGCAAGACCGGCGGGTTCGAGCAGGAAACGGCCAGGCCGGCGGTGTCGGAGTTAGCCGGGCGGCTGGGCGCGACGAAGTTCGTCGGCTATGACCGGCTGGACATCGATGCGGTGTTGCAGGCGATTCTCAAGTCCGACCGGATGGTGAAGGAAGCGGCCGAAGGCGATGAAGTGGAAGTGGCGCTCGATGTGACGCCGTTTTACGCCGAGGGCGGTGGCCAGATGGGCGATCAGGGTCTGTTGGTCGGTCCGGAAGGCCGGTTGGAAGTCAAGGAAACGACGAGACCAGCGCCGACCCTGATTCTGCATAAAGGAATCGTGACTAAGGGACGGATCCGGGAAGGCGAGCAGCTGCGGTTGTCGGTCAATGCGACGATCCGGCAGGACGCGGCCCGGAATCACACGGCCACGCACTTGGTGCATGCGGCCTTGCGGGACATGTTAGGCCCCCACGTGAAGCAGTACGGATCGCTGGTCGGGCCGAACCGGCTGCGGTTCGACTTTGCCCATTTCCGTCCGCTCTCGACTCGCGATATCGATGAAATCGAGACGGTGGTGAATAATGAAATTCGCAGGAATGAAACGGTCACGACCGAAGTGATGAGCATTCAGGATGCGGTCGCCAAAGGCGCCCTGGCCTTCTTCGGGGACAAATACGGCGAGCAGGTGCGGGTGGTCACGGTCGAATCCTTCAGCAAGGAACTTTGCGGCGGTACGCACTGCCGGCATACCGGGGAGATCGGGCTGTTCCGTATCGTGTCGGAGACCGGCGTTGCGGCGGGCGTGCGCCGTATCGAAGCCCAGACCGGCAGCGGAGCCTTTGCGCTCCTGAAGAAGGCTGAAGCGGAGATGCGGGAATTGTCCGATCTCCTCAAGGTCGGTCCGTCTGAACTGGTGAACAAGACCCGCAAGGTGCTGACGCAACTGAAGGACAAAGAACGCGAGTTGGAAGAGCTGAAATTGAAGATGGCCAGCGGGTCGGCGGTCGCCTCGAGCGCCAAGACCGTGGCCGGCGTGCCGGTGCATGTGCAGCGGACCGACGGGTTGGATGTGAACGGGATGCGGGCGCTGGCCGATCAGTTACGGGATAAGCTCAAGAGCGGCGTTGTTGCGCTCGGCGCCGCGACAGAAGACGGGAAAGTCGCCCTCCTCGTCGTGGTCACGAAAGATCTGATCGGTAAGCTCAAAGCCGGAGATTTGATTAAGGTCCTGGCCGCGGAAGTCGGGGGCACAGGCGGCGGGCGCCCTGAGATGGCGCAGGCCGGTGGAAAGGATGTGTCTCGTCTCGACGCCGCGCTGGAAAAGGTCTTTGGTCTGGTCGAATCTGCCCTGCAGCGGTAAACTCATGCCTAGCCGTATTCTCGCACTGGATCACGGCACCAAGCGGATCGGCGTCGCCTTGAGCGATGAGCTGGGCTGGACGGCTCAGCCGTTGGAAACCTATGAACGGCAGACGCTGGATCTGGACATCGCCCATATCCTGGATCTGGTTAAGAACCACGAAGTCGGGAAGGTGTTGTTGGGTTTGCCGTTGCGGTTGAACGGCGAAGAGGGGCTGGCGGTGCAGGCGGTGCATCAGTTTCTCGAGCGGCTCGCCGACGCGTTGCCGGTTCCTGTGGTCACGTGGGACGAGCGGCTGACCACCAAGGATGCCGAACAGCTGCTCATCGCCGCCGATGTCGGGTGGAAGAAACGCAAAGGGATGGTCGATCGGATCGCCGCCGCCATCCTCTTACAGAGTTATCTGGAGGCTCAGTCACCCTCTCCGGTTCAAGGTCATCCGACGGAGACCGAAGAAGGGGTAGAGCCGGACAGCAGACACCACGAAGCAGCCGGGCACTCTTATGAAACTGCGCGTGATCCTCATCGTACTCGTCCTCGCCGTCGGACTCGCCGGGGTGGCCGCCTATCAGATGATGAAATGGGCTGAAGCCCCGGTCGTCACGGAATCCGAGCGTCCTCCCTCGAAAGTCGTCGTCATTGCCGAAGGCTCCACGTTTCAGCATGTCGCGGGTCTGCTTGAGCGCGAACGGCTCATTAAGAGCCGCTCAGCGTTTGTCTTGCTCGGCAAGGCCCTTGAAGCGGACCGGAAGATCCGTCCTGGCGAATATGAATTGAATCCGGCGATGCCTCCGGCCGACATTCTCTCCAAGCTGGTGGCCGGGCGGGTGGTCTTGCATGCGGTCACGATTCCCGAAGGCTATACGATGGGGCAGATCGCCGACGTCTTGGCGCAGCATCAGATTACGGATCGTGCCGAGTTTCTACGCCTCGTCAAGGACAAGAGCTTCATCAAGACGCTCGGGATTTCAGCCGAGACGTTGGAAGGCTATCTCTACCCCGATACCTATCGATTCCCCAAGCCGGTGTCGGCCAAAGACGTGATCAGGACGATGGTGGAGCAGCTCAATCAGGTCGTCACTCCGGAATGGCAGGCCCGGGCGAAGGACATCCATTTGACGATGCATCAAGTATTGACGCTGGCCTCGGTCATTGAAAAGGAAACGGGATCGGGGGAGGAGCGGCCGCAAATCTCGTCGGTGTTTCACAACCGGTTGCAGAAGAAGATTCCCCTCCAGAGCGACCCCACCGTGATTTACGGATTACCGAACTTCGACGGCAATCTGCATAAGAAGGATCTCTCGCATCCCAGCCCCTACAACACCTATCGGTGGGCCGGTCTGCCGCCGGGGCCGATTGCCAGCCCGGGAGCACAGGCGATAAGGGCCACACTGTTTCCGGCTGTTTCACCGTACCTGTACTTCGTGTCGAAGAATGACGGGACCCATCAATTTTCCGCCACGCTGATCGAGCACAATAAAGCCGTCGATAAATATCAAAAGCAGTTTTTCTCCCGCGCCCATCGTGGCCGAACCTAGAAGGAGTGTCCGTTGTCATGACTCAATGGAATCTTCCCGCGTTACTCGATCATACGGTCTTGCGGCCGGAAGCGACCAAGGCCGATGTCTTGCGGCTCTGTCAGGAGGCGAAAGATCTGGGCTTCGTCGTCATCTTCGTGCCGCCTTGTTATGTCGATGAGGCCGTCGCGGCGACGGCCGGGTCTGCCGTGCTGGTCGGCATTCCGATCGGCTTTCCGCTCGGGGGCCATACCACGAAGGCCAAGGTGGCGGAAGCGACGGAAGCTGTCGCGCGCGGGGCGCAAATTCTGGATATGGTGATCAACATCAGTCGCCTGAAGTCCGGCGACCAGGCCTATGTACGGCAGGACATTGCGGAAGTGGTCAAAGCCACGCCGTCGGCCGAACATAAAGTGATTCTGGAGACCTGCCTGCTGACGCAGCAGGAAAAAATAACGGCCTGCCATCTTGTGGTCGAAGCCGGGGCGGATTATGTGAAGACCTCGACTGGATTTTCGACTGCCGGGGCTATGGTCGACGATGTCCGGTTGATGAAACAGACGGTGGCCGGCAAGGCGAAAGTCAAAGCCTCCGGCGGGATCAGAGACTGGAAGGCAACGCTGGCGATGCTGGAGGCCGGGGCCGATCGAATCGGCACGAGTGCGAGTCTGAAGATTCTAGAGGAGTGGAAGGCGCGGGGGAATCAATAGGAGGAGTACCATGCCGGAATTGCGCCGACAGCCAAGATTCCAAGTGAATTGTCCGGTCTCCTTTGTCGTCGAGGATGAGGCTGGGGTTGGTGTCATCTACAATCTCTCTGAAGAAGGCTGTGCCATTGAAAGTGATGTGAATGTGCCACAGGAAGGATATGCATCGGCTTCTCTGACTATTCCGGGAGCATCTGATCCGGTTGTGGTTGATTTGGCCAGGGTCCGGTGGGTGACACGCCACGAATTCGGACTGGAGTTTCGGATTATCAGCCAGGCCGCGCGCAAACATATCCGGCGCTATCTGCTTCTCGATCAGGCTGCGTAGCGGGGTCCTCCTCACTCGTCTCCATAGCGACACATGGAATGAGCTTTGTCCTCCCGGTCCTTTTTGCTATAGTGCGCACATGATAAATCGAGTCATCCTCCTGGTCATCGACGGGTTTGGAGTCGGGGCATTGCCCGATGCGGCGGACTATGGCGATGCTGACGCCAATACGGTCGTTCACGTGGCGGAGGCGGTCGGCGGGCTGAGTCTCCCGAATCTGGAAACACTGGGGTTCGGTCATCTGGCGAAGATCCCCGGTGTGCGAGCCATGGCGCAACCGAACGGCTCATTCGGGAAGATGGGCTTCGTTTCGCAGGGGGCCGATTCGGTTGTCGGTTACTGGGAAACCGGCGGGGTGATCCAAGCGCGCTCAGCCTCTCCCTTCCGCTCGGCCTTTCCGTTCGATGTCCTTCAACAACTCGAACAAAGCTTCGGACGGAAAGTTATCGGCAATCGTCTCGGCTATGCTCAATCGCTTATCGATGAATATGGCGCGGAGCATCTCTCCAGCGGCGCGCCGATCGTCTGGACCGATGGGGGGTGGACCTGCCATGTGGCGATGCATACCTCGGCCATGCCGGCCGCGGACTTCTACCAGTGCTGTCGGGATATTCGTAAAGCCTTCAAAGGAGTATTGGGACCGCAGCGAATCGTAGCCCATTCCTTCTCGGGTGAAGCCGGCGCGTTTCTGCTCAGCGGCGGCCGCAAAGATTATGTCGCTGAGCCGCCGGCCGTGAGCATGCTGGATGTGTTGAACCGCTCGGGCCAGATCGTGATGGGGATCGGCAAGGTGTATGACCTCTTTGCCGGCCGTGGGTTGACGCGGGCCTTCCCGGCGGCGACCGCAATAGCCGCGCTGGAGGAAACCGCCAAGTTGATCCCCAAGATGCCACGTGGGCTGCTTTACGCGAGCCTCGATCTGTTGACGGATGAGCCGGCCACGGCGGCAACGGCGCTGGAAGATTTCGACCGTCGGTTGCCGGATTTGTTTGAGAAGTTGCGCGTGGGCGATGTCGTGGTGATCACCGGCGATCATGGGCGGGATCTCACCAGGCCGGCCAAAGTGCCCACAAGGGAATATGTGCCGCTGTTGGTCACCGGGCCGAAGTTGTCTCAAGGGGTGAGTCTGGGTGTGCGAGCCTCAGCCGCCGATCTTGGCCAAACCATCGTCGAAGCGTTGCAGGCAGAACGGTTGCCTGACGGAGAGAGTTTCTTTGAAGCCCTTCGCGCAGGATAAGCAAGAGAAGGAAGTAGCGCATGTCGTTTGATGCGAAATTGAAAGCCCTCAATCTTGAATTGCCCATGGCCCCCAAGCCTGTGGCGAACTATGTGCCAGTTGTGCGCGCCGGGGATCTTTTATTTCTCTCCGGTGTGTTGCCGTCGCGCGATGGGCAGCTCATCTGCACCGGCAAACTCGGGCAAGGCATCACCATCGAGCAGGGGATGGAAGCGGCCAAAGTCGCGGCGCTGAACGCACTCGCCATCGTGCGCGGCGAAGTCGGGTCGCTCGATAAAGTGAAACGCATCGTGAAAATGGTGGGCCATATCGCCTCAGCTCCGGGTTTTACGGATCAACCCCAGGTGCTCAACGGGGCATCCGATCTCCTCGTGCAAATTTTCGGCGAAGCCGGCAAACACGCCCGCGTCGCCGTCGGTGCCGCCGAACTCCCCCGCCAAGCCCCCGTCGAAATCGAATTGATCGTGCAGGTGACGGCGTAGCCAATCCCTGCCTTGACACTCGAAAAAATCGCTTGCTATAGTCCTTCCGTCCCTCGCTTCACGTTGTACCCCGGTGGCTCTCTCCTGACTCCGGTGCGTGGGGTTCTCGTGCCACGTGCAGGGAAGTTCTTTTGAAACATGCCGAGTCGGCGATGACCTGATGCGCGGCAATTATCGCGTAGGCCATGAGGAGAGCTGTCATGACATTTCGACGAATCTGCTTCACACTGACCATTCTTGCGGCGTGGGTGCCGGTCGGTTCCTATGCTGGTCAGGCCCCGATTGAGATTTCCCCGCGATCTTCAACCCCCGGGGCGACGGTGGTGGTGAGCGGCAAGGGGTTGGGCCCATTCAAATCCGTCCAGTTCAATAAAGTCACGTTTGCCGGGGTGCCGGCGCTGATCCAGCGGTGGGAGTCGGATCTGGTCGAGGTCAAGGTGCCGTTCAAGGCGACGACCGGTCCGGTCGAGATGATGATCGGGAAGAAGAAACTCTCGGCCGGGACGTTCACCGTGGTGACGCCGCGCATCGCGGCCATCACGCCCACCGAGGCGGAGCGCGGCACGATGGTCACGATCACCGGCGCCCATTTCGGCGTCTCCGCCGGGGGGCGGGATCCCAATACGATGTTCGGCGTCAACGATGTGGTGATCGGTGGCGTCGTGGTGCGGCCCCGCCGGTGGAAAGACGACCAGATCGAGGTGGAGATTCCCACCAATGCAGTGACAGGTGAAGTCGTCGTGCGGTTGGCCTCCTCCGATCCGCTCTCCGATGGCTCCTGCTGTGCGCCGGTCGAATATCTGGCGAGTAACGCGGTGCCGCTGGCGTTGGTCCCCAGCGTGCGCGTCGATCCGATGAGCGGGCCGGTCGGCACGAAGGTGGTGTTGTTCGGCCAGGGGTTCGGGACCAAGGGAGCGGACGATGCCGTCGTGATCGGGACTCACCTGGCCACGATCGCCCAGTGGAAAGATGATGTGATTGTGGCGCATGTGCCGCTCGGCGCGGCCACCGGTCCATTGGTGCTCAAGCGGCAGGGAAAAGAACGGTCGCTGGGGACATTTACCGTCCATGTGCCCAAAGCCCTGCCCGTGACGCCGGCCAGTGCCCCGATCGGCACGCTGCTCCGGATCAATGGCGAGCACTTCGGGTTCTATTCCGAAAGTGGCTCCACCCCCTACAGCTTCATGGACTTCAACAAGGGCGAGAATCGTGTCGAGATCGGCGGCGTGCCGGCGGTCATTTATCGGTGGCACGACGACCGGATCGACGTCTGGGTGCCGTTTAGTGTGAAGAGCGGCCCGGTCAAAATCTACCGCAGTGCGACCACGCCGAAGGCGGATGGGTCCTGCTGCGAGGGGCGCGGCGAGCTGGTGACCGAGGCGGGCCTCTTTACGCTCGTGACGCCAGTGATCGAATCCTATACGCCAAAGTCCGCCGGGTTGGATGAGCTGGTGACGATCAAGGGCAAGGGGTTCGGGACGTTCTTAAAGACGGCGGAACATACCGGGCTGGAATTGAGCCAAAAGGCCTATAAGCGGCGGCTGGATGTGGAGATTAATGAGCCGGAGTCCTCCGGCAGCACGGTCATCTCCAACGTGTCGCGGACGGAAGTGCTCTTCAACGGCGCGGCGGCGCTGGTGCAATCCTGGACGGATACGGAGATCGTGGTGAAGGTCCCGCATCGGAATCTGTATGGGATTGGCCGGCGCGGGGCGTTTTTCGACGATCTGTCCACCGGCCCGCTGGTCGTCCGGCGCGGCTCGTGGGACGTGTTGCCGGACGGGACCTGTTGCTCACAGAAGCAATGGCTGACCATTGAAGCCGGGTCGTTTACGATCGAGGCCAAGGGCCTGCCGGACAAAGGCTATTGGGAGAATAACCGGCCGGATGCGAGCACGAATCAGTAAATGGAGAACAGGGGAATGGTTGCAGAACATGTTCGTGGTGTCATGAGGACCGTCCTCTGTATTTGTTTGTCGGTTGTTCTCTTCATGCCGGGGGTAGCTCTAAGCGCGGAGCCTTCCGTGCTCGCCACGCTTCAGAAGACCAACACGCCGATGACGCTGATGGCGGTGCAGTTCAAGGATGCCAAGCTTGGCTGGGCGGTCGGTTCCGGCGGGGCGCTCTTCAGCACAGCTGATGGCGGGAAGAAGTGGAAGAAGCAGACGAGCGGGACGTCGGCATTGCTGACCGGCATCTACTTTATCGATCAGAAAACCGGATGGGTCACGGGAGCGGCTGGAACGCTTAGGCGGTCGGTCAACGGGGGAGAGAGCTGGACGGGACATCCGCTTGAGACACAACAACCGCTCTACGGAATCCATTTCCCTTCGGCGACCGACGGATGGGTGGTCGGCGGGGGCGGGACGATCCTGCATACGGCTGACGGCGGCGCGCATTGGGTCGAACAGGCGAGCGGGACGAGCGCGGCGCTGTACGCGGTTCAGTTTCTCGATGCACAACGCGGCACCGCCGTGGGTGCTCTCGGTACAGTTTTGGCGACCCGCGACGGAGGCCGCACATGGGTGCCGCAAGTTTCTCAGGGGGCAGTGACGCTATTCGATGTGTTCTTTACCGATGAATCGACCGGGTGGGCGGTCGGAAATGCGGGAGCGCTCTTTCAAACGAACGACGGCGGCGCCAAGTGGATGGATCGCACGCTGCCTTGCGGAAAGACCTGCACCAAGGTGATTGATCTGCTCAAGGTCCGTTTCACCAGCCCTCAAGAAGGATGGATTGTCGGCGAGCGGGGCATGATGTATCGTACAACGGACGCGGGGTATTCGTGGAGTGACGGCACGCCCATTGCGCCGGTCTCGTTGTTCGGCTTAACCTTCTCCGACGCGACTCATGGCTGGGCGAGTGGGGAAAACGGGACGGTTGTGCATCTGCAGGCCGGCAAGTAAGGCCCGCTTCTAGCCCAGGGCGCCCACGCGGCTCTGCAGAATCCCTACAGCGACAATGGCAGCGGTCTCGGCGCGCAGGATATGCGGGCCAAGCGTCATCAGTGTGGAGCCGGCTTGTTCAGCCTGCGTCACTTCTTCCTTCGACCATCCCCCTTCAGGTCCGATCAGTACCATGACAGACTCGTTGCTGCTTTCAGGAAGGCGGACGTTGTGTAGGCTCTTTCCCTCCCGCCGTTCGGTCAGGGTGAGCGAGAGTGCTGGCGCAGGGTGGCTGGCCAGGCATGCAGTCAGAGTCTGTGGTGGGGCGATGACGGGCCTATGCCACTGTTCAGATTGTTGGGCTGCTTCCAGCGCAATGCGTTGCCAGCGGGCGAGCTGCGCGTCGAGGCGCTCCGGCCTGAGTTGCACGATGGTGTGCCGGCTCTGGAGCGGAATGATTTCACTCACACCCAGTTCCGTGGCTTTCTGAATCACCCAATCCATCTTCTCACCCTTGAGCAACGCTTGGGCGAGGCGCAGGCGGGGAGCGGTACGCGCCGGTTCCTGGCTGGTGCTGAGAATGTGTCCGGTCAGCTCTTGCTTGGTGACGCGCGTGAGTTCCATCAGGTAGCGAGTGCCCTGTCCGTCGCAGACCCAGATCTGTTCACCCAGCTCCAGGCGAAGACTGTCGCGCAGATGCGTCTGGAGCGACGGGGGCACGGTAATAGTGGGCATCGTGATGGCATCGGGGGGGAGAAAAAACACAGGCATGAAGAGCTCAGTCGGTCGAACGAACCGAGTGCGTCGGCGCTATTCGAAGAAGGTCTTCATCTTATCGAAGAAGCCGTCGCCGTCGGCTTCCATGACCATGCCGCTCTCTTTGGCAAACTCGGTCAGCAGCTCTTTCTGTCGAGCCGTGAGCTTCGTGGGAATTTGGACTTTGATGGCGTAGAGCTGGTCCCCGGTTTGCCCACCCTTGAGGCTGGGGATCCCGAGTCCCTTGAGGCGCATCACTTTGTCGTATTGCGTGCCGGCAGGGATCTTGATGACGGTATTGCCCTTCAATGTCGGGACTTCGATCTTTCCACCGAGCGTGGCCGTGATGAAGTTGACCGGCACATCACAGAGAATATCGACGCCTTTGCGCTGGAAGACCGGATGGGGTTTGACGGTGACGGCGACATAGAGGTCTCCGGGAGGACCGCTGTTCGCGCCGTGCTCGCCCTCATTGGTCAGGCGTAAGCGCATGCCGGTTTCAATGCCGGCGGGAATGTGCACGGCGATCGTGCGTTCCCGATAGACTCGCTGGCGGCCTTGGCAGGTCCCGCAAGGCTCTGTGATAATTTGTCCGGCTCCCTCGCACTGGCCGCAGGGGCGGCTGACGCTGAAAAATCCCTGCTGGAAGCGGAGCTGGCCGGCCCCTTTGCAGCTGGGGCAGGTTTTGATGGAGGCCGCCGATTTTGCGCCGGTCCCTTTGCAATCGCCGCAGGTTTCCCAACGCGGAATCTTGAGCTTGGCTTCTTTTCCGTAGACGGCTTCCTCGAAGGTGAGCTCGAGGTTGTATTGCAGGTCGTTCCCGCGCTCAGCGCGACCGCCGCCGCGCTGGCCGCCGAAGAAGTCTTCGAAAATGTCGTTAAAGACGTCGCCGAATCCGCCGCCGGCGTTGAACCCGTCGAAGCCCTGTCCCTGCTGGCCGCCGGCATGTCCGAACATGTCGTAGCGTTTGCGCTTTTCCTGGTCGCTCAGCGTTTCGTAGGCTTCGTTGATTTCTTTAAATTTGGCTTCGGCGTCTTTCTTCTGGGCGTCGCCCGGGTGCAGGTCGGGGTGGTGCTGACGGGCCATCTTGCGATAGGCCTTCTTCAGCTCCTCGTCGGAAGAGGTTTTCTCAACACCGAGAATGTCGTAATAGTCGCGCTTTGACACAGGATTTCGTACCGGGTGAAAAGCAGAGAAAGACCGAGTTCCCTCTGCGAGGAAACTCGGTCACTTCTGATGTTATTGTAAACTACTTCTTCTCTTTGTCTACTTCTTCGAATTCCGCATCTACGACTTTTTCATCGGTCTTGGTCTCAGCCGAAGCTGACGCATCGGCTCCCGATCCCGGTGCGGCGGTCGCTGCCGCTTTCTTATACATCTCTTCCGCCAGCTTATGCGAGGCGGTCATGAGGGTCTGGGTGGCTGATTCGATGGCGTCCGGTTCGGTCCCTTCGAGCGCCGTCTTCAACGCCGCCACGGCATCCTGAATCTTGGTCTTTTCTTCCGCATCGACCTTGTCGCCGTACTCCGTCAGATTCTTTTCGGTCTGATAGATCAGGTTATCGGCCTGGTTCTTGGCTTCAGCCAGCTTGCGTCGCTTCTTGTCGTCTTCGGTGTGGGAGGCCGCATCCTTGACGAGTTTTTCGACTTCCTCCTTGCTGAGACCGCTGGAAGCGGTGATCTTGATCGACTGCTCTTTCTGCGTCGCCAGATCCTTCGCCGACACGTGGACGATGCCGTTGGCATCGATGTCGAAGGTCACTTCGACCTGCGGCATCCCGCGAGGCGCCGGAGGAATTCCGACGAGGTCGAACTGGCCGAGCAGTTTGTTATCGTTCGCCATTTCCCGTTCGCCTTGGAACACGCGAATGGTGACGGCGGTCTGGTTGTCGGCCGCGGTCGAGAAGACCTGGCTCTTCTTGGTCGGGACGGTGGTGTTGCGCTCGATGAGCTTCGTGAACACGCCGCCCAAGGTTTCAATGCCCAGAGAGAGGGGAGTGACGTCGAGCAACAGCACGTCTTTCACTTCACCCTTGAGCACGCCGCCCTGCACACCGGCTCCGATGGCGACGACTTCATCTGGATTCACGCCGCGATGGGGTTCCTTTCCGAAGAACTCCTTCACGACTTGAATGACCTTCGGCATGCGGGTCATGCCGCCGACCAACACGACTTCCTGAATATCCTTGGCGGAGACGCCGGCATCGGACAAAGCCTTGCGGCAAGGTTCGATGGTGCGCTGGATCAGGTCGTCGACCAGTTGCTCCAGTTTCGCCCGGGTCAGCTTGATGACCATGTGCTTGGGACCGCTGGCATCGGCCGTAATGAACGGCAGATTGATTTCCGTCTCCGGTGAAGACGACAGCTCGATCTTGGCGCGCTCGGCGGCTTCCTTCAGCCGCTGCAAGGCCATCCGGTCTTTCTTGAGGTCGATGCCCTGGTCTTTCTTGAATTCGTCGACGAGCCAATCCATGACGCGCTGATCGAAGTCGTCGCCGCCGAGATAGGTATCGCCGTTGGTGGACTTGACTTCGAAGACGCCTTCGCCGATCTCGAGCACGGAGACGTCGAATGTTCCGCCGCCGAGATCGTAGACGGCAATCCGCTCGTCTTTTTTCTTGTCGAGGCCATAGGCCAGCGATGCGGCCGTCGGTTCGTTGATGATGCGCAAGACGTTCAGCCCCGCGATCTGACCCGCATCCTTGGTCGCCTGGCGCTGGCTGTCGTCGAAATAGGCCGGGACGGTCACGACCGCTTCCGTGACCTTTTCTCCAAGATAGTCTTCCGCCGTCTGCCGCATCTTCTGCAAAATCATCGCGGAGACTTCCGGCGGGCTGTAAGATTTGCCACGGATGACGACATGCGCGTCGCCGTTATCGGCTTCCACGACTTTATAGGGGAGCCGCTTCATGGCTTCCTGGACCTCGCGGCTCTTGAACTTGCGGCCCATGAGGCGCTTGACGGAGAAAATCGTATTTTCCGGGTTGGTGATGGCCTGGCGCTTCGCGATCTGGCCGACGAGCCGCTCCGCCTTCTCGGTAATGCCCACGATAGACGGGGTGGTGCGAGCGCCTTCTGCGTTGGCGATGACGACCGGATCGCCGCCGCTCATAATCGCGACGCATGAGTTCGTAGTACCGAGGTCGATGCCGATGACTTTGCCCATGAGTAAACTCCTTCCGATATCAGCGACTAAAAATAACCGAGGTCTTAGTTCGTTTCCGAAGACTCGCCGCCGGCTTGTGCCGGACCTGATGACACACTGACCATTGCTGCGCGGAGGATCCTGTCGTGCAGGCGATAGCCTTTTTGAAACTCGTCAAGGACGTGATCGCTGGGAATCAGGTCCGATGGCACTTGAGAGACGGCCTGATGGGACCCCGGATCAAACGGCTTGCCCACGCTCTCAACGGCCTGCACGCCGAATTTGCCAAGGGCGCCGGTCAACTGTTTCAAGGTAAGATCCACACCCTGGACCAATGCCGCACTGCTTCCCTTGTCGTGTGCCGCCTTAATGGCTCGTTCCATGTTGTCGACGACCGGGAGGAGTTCCTTCAACAACTGTTCGTTTCCGAACTTGATCTGCTCACGCTGGTCCCGTTGGGCCAGGCGCTTATAGTTTTCGAACTCGGCCGCCAGTCGAAGGTATTTTTCGTTGAGGGCTTTACATTCATCTTCCTTGGCGGCAAGGACCGCCTGCATCCCGCCATCCTGACTTGCATCAGTGGCGCTTCCGTTCTCTAAGTTGTCAATTGTATTGGTGTTGTCTTGATCGTCGCTCATTGTTTTTCCTCTACAGGGGTGCAGATATCCATAAGGAAGTGGAAGTCAACGGGGGAGGAAAGAAATTTCTGAGAAAAATGATGGGGATAACGTGAAGGCTAGGCCCAAGTTGAGGATGAGGTTCCGCGAGCCCGACGGTAGAGGAGTTCGAGGCCCTCAAGGGTCAGCAACGGTTCTATGCGTTTAATCGAGGTCGTTTCCGGGGCGATGACTGAGGCTAGGCCTCCGGTTGCGATGACCAGGCAGGTCCGCCCAAGTTCCTGTTGCATGCGCCGGACGAGTGCATCGACCAGGCCCGCATACCCGAAGAGCAGGCCGGCCTGGATGCTGCTGGCGGTATCGGTCCCAATGACGGTCTTCGGACGAGCCAGTTCGACCTTGCTCAGTTTGGCGGCACGGGCAAAGAGTGCCTCTGCCGAGATGCCGATGCCCGGCGCGATGACACCGCCCAGATAGTCTCCCGTTGCGGTCACGGCGCAGAAGGTCGTGGCGGTGCCGAAATCGACGATGATGAGGTCGGTTTTATATTTATGATACGCCGCAGCCGCATTCACGATGCGGTCGCTGCCGATTTCTTTGGGATTGGCATATTTGAGGGTGAGGCCGACGTCCATATCCGACGACACGATCAAGGGCGTGCGGCGGAAATAGGTCTCGACCATCGAGTCAAAGGTGCCGGTGAGGGCCGGTACGACGCTGGAGATGATGGCATCCGTGACCTGCTGCGGCGTGCGGCCGCTTCTGGCCAGCAGGTTCAGGCAGAGCACGCCGTATTCGTCGGACGTCGTTTTGGGATCCGTGGCCAGGCGCCAATGGGCCAGCAGGGTGGAGCCTTCGAAGATACCCCACACGACGTTGGTGTTGCCGATGTCGATGACCAAAAGCATAGTCGCTATTGTACGTTGTGTCGTAGCGGTTTCGCTAGCTTCTGACATGAATCACGTCGCCCGCCCGGACATCGACGAGGGGCTTGTCTGTACCGGCGGCGTCTGCGGACGGTCTGATTTGCAGTGTCCCGTCAGCTGTAATGGCGACGGCTGTGCCGAGGATTTCCTCGTCGGCCCCAAGGATCACGCGCACGTTCCGACCGAGCGTGGTGCAACGGTGCTGGTAGGCCTGTCGCAAACGGGACGGACCCTGGGCGCGCAACTCATCGAGGCTCTGTTCCATTTCCATGAGGAGCTGAGCCAGCAACCGGTTGCGATCAACGAGCCGGTGGGTGGATTCGAAGAGCGACGTGGCAATCGGACGTAATTCGTCGGGGAACAATTCACGGGGGACATTCACATTCAGCCCGATGCCGATCACGACGACGGGGTTGTCCGGGCTGGTCAGTGAACTTTCACAGAGAATGCCGCCGACTTTGCGTTCGTCCAGTAAGAGGTCGTTCGGCCATTTCAGCGCGACCGATGTCGCGGCGACTTCCTGGACGGCTTCCGCCACTGCCAATGCCGTCGTCAGGGGCACCCACGAGAGCCAGTCAGCCAGGGATAATCCCCGGCCGACACCACGGACGATGATCGAACAATAGAGATTCAAGCCGGGCGGCGAAAACCAGGTTCGTGTTTGACGGCCTCGTCCTGCCGATTGGCTTTCGGCCACCACGACCGTGCCGTCCTCTGCGCCGCTCTGCGCGAGCACCATCGCTTCCGAGTTTGTCGAACTGAGGCTGTGATGGAGATACAGATGATGGCCCACGCGTTTGGTCGCAAGGGTGCTGCGAATGTCGTCGAGAGTGAGAGGAGAAGAGGAGGCCACGGCTTATGTGCGCGGCTGCCGCGGACGGCGGACCGGCGTCAGTTCAAGACTTATCGTGGCGGCAGGCGCCGAATGGGTGAGGGCGCCGATTGAAATACGATCCGCGCCGGCCTGCGCCATGGCCCGCACGTTCTTGAGCGTAATGCCGCCGGAGACTTCCACGATGGCCCGCCGCCGGATCAGCGTAACAGCCTGTTTGACCATCGCCGGAGTCATGTTGTCGAGCAAGATGATGTCGGCTTTTCCCGCAAGCGCCTGGCGAACGTCCGTCAGGGACTCGACTTCGACAATCAGCGGGACGGTAAGAGTGCTGTCACGATGGGCCAGACGGCAGGCGGTACGCACGGCTTGTTGGCCTTTCTGGAGCAGCGCCAGATGGTTGTCCTTAATCAGGAGGCCGTCGCCGAGCGAGAACCGATGGTTGGTGCCACCTCCCAACGCCACCGCCCATTTTTGCAACGACCTCCAGCCGGGGAGAGTTTTCCTGGTGTCGAGAATCCGCGCAGGCGTATGGCGCACGGCTTGGCAGAACCTATTCGTGAGTGTCGCGATTCCTGAGAGATGTTGGAGAAAGTTCAATGCCACTCGTTCCGCCTGGAGGATCGAGCGGCCGTCCCCTTCGATATCGAGGATCGCCGCACCGGTGGGGATACGGTCGCCATCGTGCGTGTGGGGCGTCAGCCGAAGCGAGGGATCGACCATCAAGAAGGTCTGTACCGCCGCCGCGAGCCCGGCGACCACCATCGGCTCTTGGGCGATGATAGAGGCTTGAGCCGGGACCGGTTTGGAGAACAGGGCTGTCGTGGTGATGTCGCCCTCGCCGAGGTCTTCTTCGAGCCCGGTACGGACGGCCCGGCGGATATCGGCGGCGGGGAGTTGGATCATGGATCAGGCTCCCAGCATGGCGCGGAGTTGCTGTTCGCTGCTCATGAGCATCGCCCGATCGCGGGTGAGACTGCGTACCCGCTCCTGATGTTCGGCAATCACTGCGGGCGGGGCGTTGGCGACAAAGTCCGCACTCTTCAGCTTGCCCTCGATCCGTTGCGCTTCCTTCTCGGCTTCGGCGATCTGCTTCAGAAGTCGATCGAGCGCTTTTTTGAGGTCCACGTCGCCTTCGACCGTGATCCCTACGGTCAGCCCTTCAGTTACGAGCCGAAGAATCTGGGTCGTCGGCCATTCGGTGTTGGGTGTCAGTGTCAACAATCCTTTTCCGAGATGGGCGAGGTCGGTCTTCAGTGTCTGGAGCGTGGAGACGGTCTCCCGGTCATCATGCGTCACGAAGAAATTGATTGGCTTGCCTGGCGGATAGTTGAGCAAGACGCGTGCGGTCCGCAGCAGGCCGATGCTGCGTTCGAGCAGACGGAAAGCGTCCTCGGCCGCTCCATCATGCCACTCATCCCGCGGCGTAGGGTAGGTCTGCAGCACAATCGTCTCGCCCTGGTGTGGCAGCGTTTGCCAGATTTCTTCCGAGAGGAACGGCATGAAGGGGTGCAGGAGGCGCAGCCAGATTTCCAGTGTTTCCGACAACGTGTGACGGGTAGAAGGGCCTTCAGGGTGCGCGGGGTCCTGGAGGACCGGTTTGATCAGTTCGAGATACCAGTCACAGTATTCGTGCCAGAAGAATTGGTAGAGCGCGCTGGCGGCTCGATCGAATCGATAGGCCTCCAGTTCCAGATCGACTGTACGAATCGTCTCGTTTAAACGACTGAGAATCCATCGGTCGGGGAAGGAGCGATCTTTCGGCGGTCGGGCCTCCTTCGCTCCGTCGAGATACATGTGGGCAAAACGGGCGGCGTTCCAGATCTTGTTGGCAAAGTTGCGATAGCCCTCGATCCGTTCTTCCGCCAGCTTGATGTCGCGACCGGGCGAGGCCATGGATGCGAGCGTGAAACGCAAGGCATCGGTCCCGAACTGCTCCATGACATGCAAGGGGTCGATCACGTTGCCTTTGGACTTACTCATCTTCTGCCCTTCCGCATCTCGGACGAGCGCATGGATGTAAACATCGCGGAACGGGACATCGCCCATGAACTTCAAACCGAGCATGATCATGCGTGCGACCCAGAAGAACAGAATGTCCAGGCCGGTGACGAGGGTGGCTGTCGGATAGTAGGCCTTGAGATCCGCGGTCTGCTCCGGCCACCCGAGCGTGGAGAACGGCCAGAGTCCGGAAGAGAACCAGGTATCGAGGACATCGGGGTCGCGCAGAAACTCCTGTTCTTTGCACGTGGGGCAGGTGCTTGGGGCAGATTTCGCGACGATCGGTTGTGCGCCTTGGAGAATCGTCGTCCTGGTGACGGTGCTCCCGGAAGGCGATGTATGCGTTGTCGTCACGATGTGTTTAGCATTACAGGCCAGGCAGTACCAGGCGGGAATCTGATGACCCCACCAGATCTGCCGGGAGATACACCAGTCTTTAATGTCCCGCATCCAGCCGAGATAGTTGTTGGTCCAGCCTTCGGGGATGATACGGATACGCCCGTCTTCCACAGCTTTAATGGCTGGTTCTGCGAGCGGCTTAATGTCGACGAACCACTGGGGTGACAGGTACGGCTCGACGACGGTCTTGCAGCGATAACATTTTCCCACGGCCATCTTGTGGTCGTCGACTTTGGCCAGGATGCCCCGCTCGCGAAGCAGCGCCTCCACCTTCGGCCGGGCTTTGGTGACGGGAAGCCCCTGCAGCATCTCGATCACGGCAGGTTCGACTCCGGCTTTTTGCATGCCGGCGGGATCGAGCAGCGCTTGATGGTCCAGAATGGCAAGGCGCGGCAGTGTATGGCGTTCACCGGCTTCGTAGTCGTTGGAGTCATGCGCCGGGGTGATCTTGACTGCGCCGGTTCCAAACTCGCGATCGACGAGAATCGCGTCACCGACGATGGGGATGGTGCGGCTTGTGAGCGGCAGACGGACTTGTTTGCCGATCAAGTGGCGAAAGCGTTCGTCCTCCGGATGAACCGCCACGGCGGTATCGCCGAGGAGTGTTTCCGGTCTGGTCGTGGCGACGGTCAGGCGGATGTCTGAATTGTCAGCCAACGCATACTCGATGGAGTAGAGCTTGCCCTTGACGTCTTCGTGCTCCACTTCAATATCGGAGAGCGCCGTCAGGCAGCGGGGGCACCAGTTGATCAACCGTTCGCCTCGATAGATCAGCTTGTCTTCGTACAGCCGGACGAAGACTTCCAGAACTGCTTTCGAAAGCCCTTCGTCCATGGTGAAGCGCAGACGATCCCAGTCGCAGGATTCGCCGAGCTGCTTTTGCTGGCTGACGATCTGGTTCCCGGACGTGGCTTTCCATTGCCAGACGCGCTCGACAAACCGCTCGCGGCCCAACGACTCTCGCGAGGCTCCTTCGGCCATCAGCTGTTTTTCGACGACGTTCTGTGTGGCGATACCGGCGTGATCGGTGCCGGGCAGCCAAAGGGTGTTCCAACCTTGCATCCGCCGCCAACGGATCAAGATGTCTTGTAGGGAATGATTGAGCGCATGGCCGACGTGCAATGAACCGGTCACGTTTGGCGGAGGAATGACAATGCAATAAGGCGCGCCGGGGTTTTGCGGCGAGGCCCGGAAGTAGCCGCGGCGGATCCATTCCTGGTACCAGCGGTCTTCGACGGCTTTGGGTTCGTAGGTCTTGTTGAGCTGTGATGCCATGGCACGCCCTTCGTCAAAAAATGAGGGCGCATCTTAGCATGTCTGCCGATGGCGGGGAACGGGCGGCCACTTGGCTTGTGGCTGCGCCTGGCTTGTGTTATACAATCGCCCGCAGCCAACGATTCATTTTCAGCATTAAGGGAGTCATCATGCCGCGAGGACGCGAGAAAGATCGGAAGACCCGCAAGAAACATCGGAAGAATGTGACGCGTGTGAAAGCGCTGGTAAAAGCACGCCAGAAGGGGAAGCGGACTGGAAAGAAGAGCTAAGCGGGGTAGGCCCAGGCCTACTCCGCTGCCGTAAGGCGGGTGAGTTCGGCCTTAATGTGTTGTTCCGCGAGTTCAGGAACGATTCGTTGCACTGCCTGTTCGACGGTCTGCTCCGCGGTCGCCCGGACAATATCGTCGGCGATGAGCGGGGCGTGTTTGAGAGTCGCCTGCCTGATTTCTTCTTTGACCAGCAGATCGATTGATCCCAGGTGTTCCCGTACCACCTCGGGGAGTTGTTTGCGCACGCTGGCTTCTGCCAATTCGCGCACTGATTGGTCCAGCACGTCTTTGATCACCGGAGTGGCGATATCCGACACGGCCTGACGGATCAGGGCTTCGCTGGCGGCCATTTCCTGCTTGATGAACGAAGGAAGCTCCTGCATCAACAGGGGATGGACGATCGTGGTCAGCTGCTCCTGTGAGAGAATTTCCCCCAGTTGTCCGTCCAGTTCCTTTTTCACGGCCGAGTGAATACGGGCCGTGAGTTCTTTTTCAATCGCTTGCGGGAGCAAGTCGGCAATCCGCTTTTCCGTCCGTTCAGTCATGGACTCCAACAGCTGTCCGAAGAGGCCTTTCATCGCTTCTTCAGGACCGGCGGCGGCTGGCGCGGCTTTCGTGGCGGTCGTAGATTCCGGCGGATGGTCCATGGTGAGATCCTCCTGCTCATCGGAGACGTCCAACTGGTCCATCACCGCGTCATCATCGTCTGTGTCGGTCGATGTGGAGTCCGGTGGCCAGACTCGACGCTTGAGGCGATTGCCATTCTGCTGTGGTTGTATTTTTTGCTGTAGGCTTTTGATGACTTCGAGAAGATCTTCCGATTGAAACGGCTTATTCAAGAAGGCTTTCACACCCAGAGTTTTGAGGAGACTTTCGTCCGGGCGATCGGCCGGATTGACCAGCGAGATCAGATAGGTCTCGCTCAAGTTGTCGAGTTTGTTCACTTCTTTGCAGAAGCCGGAGAACGTGATGTTGTCGAGATGGTAGTCGGCGATGATCAATGCCGGACTGATGCGTCGGGCTGCTTCAAGGGCGGCAGGGCCGTCCTGAAATCCCACGACATCAAATCCTTCAGGGGTCGAGATTTGCTCGACCATTCGCCTGACGGCCGGACTGCTATCGACGATGAAAATAGAAGAGGGCACGTAACTCTCCAATTGTATTGAAGTATTACGAAGCTAGCAGGGGGGGTATTCTTTGTCAAGAAAACGCAGGATAGTACTCCGTTTTGACTCTGCGTTATCAGCGCCTTACAATCCGGCACGTTTTCTGAGGTGTGATGGCATTGAGGGGAGATGGTTGTGATGGCCTCGTACCAAGTCATTTTTTTCGACGCAGCCCAGACCTTGTTTCACATCAATGGATCGGTTGCCGAGATCTATTTGCAATATGCCGTGCGTCACGGGTTTCGGCAGACACCGACATCGCTGGTGTCCATCACGCAGGCCTTCAGTCGGGCCTTCAAGGATGCCTCGCCGCCGGTATTTGCACCGACGGAGCCGGCTGCCTTGAAGCAAAGCGAGCGGCTCTGGTGGTTTGATATCGTCCACAATGTGTTCTATCGCGTGGGAATGTTCGAAGGGTTCGACGAATTCTTCGAGGAAGTCTTTCAAGTGTTCGAAGATCCGAAAACCTGGAAGCTTTACCCGGAGACAGAAGCGGTGCTGCGTCAGCTCAAAGCTCAGGGATTGGAACTGGGGATTATCTCAAACTTTGACTCGCGACTGTTTCCCGTGTTGCGGGGGCTGGGCATCGAGCAGTTTTTCGACACGATCACGATTTCCAGTTTGTCCCAGGCGGCTAAACCTGCACCGAAAATATTCCGCCTTGCCCTGGAGAAGCATGCAGTCGATCCCGAAGATGCGGTACATGTCGGGGATAGTCTGAAAGAAGATGTGGAGGGTGCGACGAAAGCCGGGCTGACGAGCGTACTGATCGACCGGTCGGAAGCTGAGGCTGCACCGGGGGTTCATCGCATCCGGTCTCTTGAGCAACTCCAACCATTACTCGCTCGCCTGTAGCAAAAGCGGTACGACGTCTTTCGCGCGTCCGTGCAGTGAGATATCGACGAGATCCGATTGCGGCGTCGGATCGAGATTCACTTCAATCACATAGGCACCGGCCTCTTTCGCGATCGAGGCAAATCCCGCCGCGGGATACACCACACCGGAGGTGCCGATCACGAGTAGTACGTCACAGGCCTGCAACTGATGTGCGCAGCGAGCCAGATCCTCCTCATACAAGGATTCGCCGAACCAGACGATATGTGGGCGCAACAGCCCTCCGCACTGCCCGCAATGGGGCAGGAGCGGCAGCGGAACCCGGTGGTTTTCCGTGACGGCGGCGCATGCCGTGCAGCGCACCATCCAGATGTTGCCGTGAATCTCAGACAGCCTGGTCGATCCGGCCGCGCGGTGCAGTCCGTCCACGTTTTGCGTGAGAAGCCAGAAATCGGGACAACGCGACTCCAATGATGCGATAGCCACGTGGGCCTCGTTGGGTTGTTTCGTGGCGATCAAATCCCGCCGCCAGTTGTACCATTCCCACACAAGTCTGGGGTCCTGATCAAATGCCTCCGGGGTCGCGAGTTCTTCCGCGCGAAAGTTTCGCCAGAGACCGTCAGCACCCCGAAATGTCGGCACGCCGCTGTCGGCGGAAATGCCGGCACCGGTCAGGACTGTAATGGCCTGTGCGGATGCGATACGGGATTGCGCTTCACGCAGTTGGGCGGGATGCATGCGGCCTATTTTAACCCAGTTCGACGGCCTGCTATAGTACGGCCTCCGAAAATAAGGGAGTGCACATGAAGAACATTTTGATGGTCGGGGCCGGGTCGGTTGGCGGGTTTTTCGGCGCGCATCTGGCCAAGAACAATCCCAACGTGTCGTTTCTGCTCAGGCCGAAGACGCTGGCCGCGGTGAAGCAGAACGGGCTTACGGTCAGGAGCGTGTCTGGCACCTTCATGGTCCATCCGCAGGCTGCGACGGATCCCAGAGAATTGCCCAAGCCTGATTTGATAATTCTCGGTGTGAAGGCCTTCGATCTCGACGAAGTCATGGGGCAGATCGAACCAGTGATCACGGACAAGACGGTCATCCTGACCTTGCAGAACGGTATCGACACTGAAGACCGGATTATCGCACGCACCTCGCGTGATTGTGTCGTCGGCGGCGTGGCGTTCATCTATTCGAAAATCGCCGCGCCAGGTGTAATCGATCACTATAAAAAGGGCGCCGTGGCGATCGGCGAATTGATGGGGCATGAGAGCGAACGCGTGCTCAAGATCAAGGAGCTTTTCACGGCCGCCGGCATCCCCTGCCATCTTTCGAAAGATATCCGCCGGAGCAAGTGGGAGAAGATGTGCTGGAACTGCGTCTTCAATCCGATCACGGTGTTGATCGACGACAAGGTGGCCAAGGCTTTAGATCATCCGGAGATGATGCGGGTCATCCATCAGATTGTCGATGAAGTGGCAGCGATATCGGCGGCGGTGAAGGTGCCGTTGCCGGCGGATATGGCCGAGCGGGTCCTCAAAGCCACGCAGGAGATTCGGGACATCCACACGTCGATGTATGACGATTGGAAGGCGGGCAGGCAGACGGAGATTGCGTATTTGAACGGATACATTGTCCAGAAAGGACGGGAGTTGGGCATTCCGACTCCCGTGAATGAGGCGATGACGGCAATGATTAAGACGATCACTGGGCAGGAAAAGAAAGGGTCAGGGGTCGTGCGAATCGACGGGGCGGTGGTGCAGCCGGTTTCGCTCGATCATGCGGCGCTCCGGCAGCTTCCGGCGGAACATCATGTCGAGGATGTCAGCGCCGTCATGCCGGGAATGACGGGGAAGGCGATCAAGGTGAAGAGCCTGCTCGATGTACCGGCACTGGCGATCGAAGCCGATCATGTCACCTTTCATTCGCTCGACGGCAAGTATGCCGCGACGCTTACTCTGCAGCAGGCGAGAGAATTCGGTCTTCTGCTCTATGAACTCAACGGCGAGCCGCTGCCTGATGGAAAGGGTGGGCCCTATCGCCTGATTACGCCGGGATTGGGCGACCTCTGCGCCAATGTGAAAGGCGTGGGTCGAATCGAAGTGCGTGTAGGAAACGGAAAAGATACGAGACCGCCGGCTGAGGAACGGACGCAGTGCTAGGCCGGGGAATCGGAAACGGTTCTAGCTCATGCTGTGCGCGCTGTTTTGATGACACGAATCGCTTTCCACCGTTCCGAGCGATAACGCCAGAGTAGTAACGCCATTCTCACGGTCCAGTCCGCGATCATCGCCATCCAGACATAGAACACCGAGAGGTGGAGCCAGAGGGCGACGATCAGCGCCATCGGCACGCGCACACCCCACATGCCCACCATTGTTGCACCCATAATGAACCGGGTATCTCCTGCTCCGCGCAGCGATCCCGCAATCACCATCGTGAGCGCAAGCGGGATCTGCAATAGGGCGACGATCTTCAGGAAGATTGTCCCGAGTTCGATGACGGCTTCGTCGGTCGTGAAGGTGCGCAGGAGCAGATAGGGAAAGAAGAAAAATACGATGCCCATGCTGGCCATGATGACGAGGGCCAGGCGATTGGCTTCCCAGTTCTCCAACTTCGCTCTGGTGTATTTGCCGGCGCCGATACTCTGACCGACCATGGTGGCGGCGGCGATGGCAAAGCCATAGCCCGGCAAAAACGACAGCGACTCAATCGAGAGGCCCACCTGATGGGCGGCATAAGACACGGTGCCATAGAGCAGTACGAGTTTCGTATAGACAAGGATGCCCGCCTGCTGCACGATCCGCTCGCCGGAGACCGGTGCGCCGACATGCCACAGGGTTCGAATGAGATCCAGCCGGAGATGCGTGGATCTTTGCAAGACGGACCGGCTGCGCCACCAGAGAAATGCCACGCCGATCGCTTCGGCGATCCCTACGGCAATGGCTGCTCCTTTGACGCCCAGTGCGGGCAGGCCCCAATATCCATAGACGAGGGGGTAGGCAATCCCGATGTGCAGCAGATTCACCAGGATCATGGCGTACATCGGCGTGCGGGTGTCGCCGGTGCCTTGCAGGATGGAGGATAGGACCTGCAGCAGCACGGTGAAGGGAATCACCAGAAAGATGATCGTCGAGTAGGGAACCGCCAGCGCGATCACGCCGGATTCAGCCCCCAGCCCCTCCATCGCAAACCGGTTCAGCGTCATCCCCAGTGCCGCCAGCACCAGCGAGACGGCGATGGACAGTCCAAGAAAGTGCCGGGCGGCTTCTCCGGCGTCGCGCTGCCGTTTAGCTCCCCAGAGTTGCGCGATGATTACATTCGAGCCCACCGAGAGCCCCGAGACCAGCGTCGTGGCCATGAACGCCAGGAGTTGTCCTAAGCCGACGGCGGCAATGGGAATCGCACCGAGTCCCCCCACCAGAAAGACCGCGACGATCCCTTCGGTTCGTTGAAGGAGGCTGCTGACAGTGACCGGCAGGGCCAGGGTGAGCACAGATTTGCGGATGTCCGAGATGCGGGAAGCCATAGGCGCCTATCGTACAGAACCGCGGCACTGCCCCGCTAGACAAATACACCTTCGTTCGTTAGGGTCAGACTATGGTGAAAAAATCCTCAGACCTTCCGCAAGGTGACGTGCAAAAAACACCCCGCCTGTCGAAGTCCAAGTATATCTCTGGGCTTCAGTGCCATAAGCGCCTGTATCTGGATATCTATCAGCCCTATCTTGCGACTCCGCCTGACGCGGGGACGCAGGCGATTCTGGACATGGGGACGGAAGTCGGTGAGCTGGCGCGCCGCCGGTTCCCCGGAGGGCGTCTGGTGACGGCCGGCTATCGACAAATCGAGGCGGCGCTTGCCCAAACAGCGGCGCTGATGGCCGATGAGTCCATTCCGGCAATTTATGAAGCGGCGATCATGGCCGATGGCGTGCTTGTCCGCGTGGATATTCTGGAGCGGGTAGCAACAGAAGACGGAGCCCTGGCGGAGTGGCGGCTGATCGAGGTGAAGTCGTCCACCAAAGTGAAGGATGTGCACCTGGATGATCTGGCGCTGCAGCGCCACGTGCTGGTGGGGGCAGGTCTCAACATCGTCAGCTGTCACCTCATGCGTATCAATACCGCCTATACCTATGCCGGCGGCGAAGTCGAGTTGAATGAGCTGTTCGCGATCGATGAACTCTCCACTATTGTCTTGGAGCGGCAAGTGAGTGTGCCGGACCGGATAGCCGCGATGAAGACCATGTTGCTTTCCCCGGCCGCTCCCGTGATCGATCCGGATCGACATTGTTTCACCCCCTACGAATGTCCTTTCTGGGCCCATTGCACCAGTCAGAAGCCTGCACGGTGGATCTTTCACCTGCCCGGCGCCAAGCAGATCGCTGGCCAACTGGCTGAACAGGGTGTGGTGACCATCGATGAGATTCCCGATGGCGCAAAACTGTCGGTGGTTCAGCGGAAGGTCAAAGAGAACGTGGAATGGGTGTCCGAGAAGCTGGAGGCCGCACTCAAGGCTGTGCGGTTTCCCGTTCATCATCTGGATTTTGAAACCGTCATGCTAGCGGTGCCCCGTTTTGCCGGCACGCGTCCCTATCAAGCGCTTCCTGTGCAATGGTCGAATCACATCGAGCAGGATTCGGGCGAGCTGGTGCATCACGAGTTTCTGCACACAGAAGGGACCGACCCCCGCAAGGCATTGGCGGAATCTCTCCTGGATTCCCTGGGAAGCACGGGGAGTATCTGTGTCTATTCTCCGTATGAAAAATCTGTCATCGAGCAGCTGGCGGAGTTTCTGCCTGAACGCAGAACAGCCCTGAAGGCACTGGTGAAACGGATCTGGGATCTGCACCCGGTCGTCAAAGATTACTACTATCATCCCGAGTTCGGCGGGTCTTATTCCCTCAAAGAAGTGTTGCCTGCACTGGTCCCCTCGTTGCGGTATGACGACCTCAATATCAGAGAGGGTGGGCAGGCGGCGTCCGAATACTACAAGATGGTCTTCGTCGAGACCGACTGGATCGAGCGGGCAAAGATTCAGGAAGCACTGCTGGCTTACTGCAAGCGCGATACTCTGGCGATGGTCGAATTACGGCGTGTTCTAGGGGAGAAGGCGAAGGGGCAGTGAGGATTTAAGAAGCACGCAGAGAATTTATCCCGTCGTCAGGAATAATGAGAAACCTCCGGGGCAAGCAAGCTCTGTTTGGCGGAGAGGGTGGGATTTGAACCCACGGTCCCCTTGCGAGGACGCCCGCTTTCGAGGCGAGTCCATTCGGCCACTCTGGCACCTCTCCTGGCAACTTGCTGAATTGGGAGGCACCGAAAGACGCGCGCCCCTGACCGATCAAGCAGTGAGTGGTGAGCTTACAGTGAGAGGCGTGATATTTCAATGAGTTTTCTCTCAGTGGGCGGGGCGATCAAACCATGAATGCATCGGAGAATGAATCCCGTCGTATTGCGCACCTCGAGTAAGTTGAATTATCTCACTGAATCATGACGTTGGGTGAAGTCTCATGGGCCTGTTTTGTGCGCAGAACAGGAAATCTCTTCTGGAATGCAGTGGTCCGTATTATCCTTCCGTAGCGGTAGAAATTCCTTCTGCGTCGGCATAGGATCTATCGATTATCGAGTTGTTTGGATTCATTGTATCCTGCTGTTTCATTTGCCTGCATGAGCGAATCAGTACCTATTTCAGTCCGCACCCTTGCCGAATTATTTGCCTACCGCTGTGAGCAGGCCGGCGGCGGGTTGGCCTATGCCTATCTCAAAGATACTGTTGCGATAGACCGTCAACTTACGTGGGCTGAGCTTGCAGGCGAAGTGAATGTTCTTGCAACGGCACTGGGGGCGCGTGTTGAGCCGGGCACTCGCGCGCTTCTGATTTATCCCCCTGGACTCGAAGTGGTGGTGGCATTCTGGGCTTGTATCCAAGCCGGCCTTATTCCCGTTCCGGCCCCTGCGCCGGATCCCATCAGACGCAAGCACAGCCTTTCTCGCCTACGGGCCATCCTGGATGATGCGCAAGCCGCACTCGTCCTGACGACGGCCAGCATCCAGACCCTGTGTGCGGAACAATCCCTTGTGGCAACGGATCACCAGGTCCTATGGCTGGCCACTGATCAACCGACGGGTGAGGGGTGGCCAAGTCTGGAAAGCCGTTCACCGATCTCGGACCTGGCCTATTTGCAATATACGTCAGGTTCAACGGCGACACCGCGCGGCGTAATGATCAGTCACCACAATGTCCTGGCTCAATGTGAAGCTATCCGGCAGACAGCGGGAGTCAATGCTGAGAGCCGCTCGTTGTGCTGGCTCCCGTATTTCCACGACTATGGATTGGTGCACGGAATTCTTGCCCCTTTATATGCGGGCATTCCGGCATTCCTCTTATCACCACTGACTTTCCTCCGGCGGCCGCTCCGCTGGCTTGAAGCCATCGACCGGTGGGATATCACGCATAGCGGTGCTCCGAGCTTTGCCTACGATGCTTGTGTAAAGGCCTTTCAAAAACAGCCGGGCTGGTCCGGTGATCTTGCCCGCTGGGCGGTGGCCAGTTGTGGAGCCGAGCCCATTCACCACCGGACGATCAAAACGTTTACCCAGCTGTTTGCTCCACAGGGATTCAAGGGGAATGCATTCATGCCGGCGTATGGGTTGGCTGAGTCCACCCTGGTCGTGTCCAGTACTTCGCGTTCTGAATCACCCCATATGATCACGGTGGATTCAGCTGCGCTTGAGTCACATCGGGTCGAAGTCCGGAACCCGGATGATGCAGGTATACGTGAGCTTGTAGGCTGTGGTCGTCCGCTCCCGGGTTCTCAGGTCATTGTTGTCGAACCAGGAAGTGGCGTGGAATGTGCCGCCGGCCAAGTCGGAGAGATCTGGGTGTCCGGTCCAAGCGTGGCATTAGGGTATTGGCGGAGGGCTGAGGCGACCAACGAGGCATTCAACGCTCAGGTTTCCGGTCGGTCCGAGGAGCATTTTCTCCGCACGGGAGATTTGGGGTTTTTCAGCGACGGACAGGTTGTCATTACGGGTCGTCTGAAAGATCTGATCATCTTGAACGGGAGAAACATCTATCCGCAAGACTTGGAGGCGGCCGTTGAAGCCTGCCACCCCATGGCGCGGAGCGGCGGATGCGTGGCGTTCTCGGTCGAAGTGGACGAGGTCGAGCGTCTGATCATTGTGCTTGAAGTCGATCGGCAACAAGATCTTCGGGCCGAAGAGGTGGCGACGGCCGTTCGCGTCACCTTGGCGGAACGGTTTGAAGTCCCGGTGTGGGGGGTTGTGCTGGTACGTCACGGGACGATTCCAAAGACTTCAAGCGGAAAAGTGCAACGGCAAGCCTGTCGAAAAGCATATCTGGAGCAGTCGCTGGCCGTGCTTTCTATGCAGATGCTCTCCACTGAAGAGGCTGTGACTGGCTCGGGGCCAAGCGCTGAAAGCTCTCGAAAGGTCCACGATCTGCTGAAGAGCAGTGGAGAGCTTGAAGAGTATGTGAAGTGTGTATTTGAAGAACAGTCAGGGCTCCCCGTTTCCAGAATCGAGGCGGGAATGCCCTTGGTCAATATCGGCTTGGACTCCCTCGGTACCAGCCTGGTCAAGAATCGACTTGAGCAGGAGTTCGGGGTTGATCTTTCATTCGGCCAGTTATTTGGTCATGGGACGGTGCGGGATCTCGCGGCGTATCTTCTGACGTCTCTCTCAGAGGCTTCCTCCGGAACAGAACGGAGCTCGCGTGGCCATGCCGGTGAGCCGGGATCCGACGAGAGAGGCCTGCAGGCAGAGAGCGGGGAAGTAGGGCGGTATCCGCTTTCCTCCAGTCAAGAGCGGCTATGGTTTCTGGAGCAAGTACAGCCTGGCAGCGCGCTGAATCACATCTCCATCGGGATGAGGCTGTCCGGACGTCTGGATCTTCCCGCCTTCAATGCCAGCATCCAGGAGCTTGTGCGGCGGCATGACATATTGAGGATGGGGTTTGCCTCAGTTGGGGAGCTTCCCTATCAGGCGATTTCAACCCAAGCGGTCGCGAAGGTCACGTGGGCGTCCTTGCGCGATATCCCTCCGTCGAATCTTGAGGCGGAAATCAGACGGAGGATTCGGGAGGAAGTCCTTGTTCCATTTGACTTGGGAAACCCTCCCTTGCTCAGAGCCCTTCTTCTTGAGACAAGTGACGGGGAGCACCTCTGCGTCCTGACCGTTCATCGCCTTGTCTCGGATGGATGGTCATTGCGGCTACTCTGCCGGGAACTCGCTGAACAGTACGGGGCGCGTGTCAACGATCACGGAGCGGTCCCCGCGCGTTCGGAGCGGTCGTACCTTGAATTCATCCAATGGCAGAGAGGCCAGTCGGAGAGTAAACGACATGCCGTGCAGCTGGAATATTGGCAACGTCAGTTGGACCGCATGCCATCCTTGCTTGACCTGCCCTCTGATCGCTCGCGCCCGCGCGTGCCGCTGTTCCAGGGAGGATCGAGAATTCGTGTCCTCCCCGGCCCGATGATGGCAGACCTGGGAGCGTTCTGCAGCCGGCAGGGCACGACCAAATTCATGGCGGTCTATTCCGCGTTGTGTGCCTGGCTCCAACGCGCGACCCGGACGACAGATATCGTTGTCGGGACGGTCGTGGCAAATCGCCGCCAATCGCAGTGGCAGGATGTGGTGGGGTATTTCGCCAATACCGTGGCCTTGCGCATGGACTTGTCCGATGTCGAGACCGGCGAGGAGCTCCTTTCCCGCGCTCGACAGACCGTATGCGATGCCTACGATCATCAAGATGTTCCGTTCGAACAAGTGATCGGTGCGCTCAAGGGGCGAAGAGCCGCAGACTCGCCGCATGTGTTCAATGTCATGATTGTCTGGGAAGACGATCCTCTCAGCGATCTGCGTCTTGAGGGGCTATCGGTCAGGCCATTCCTGATTGACGATGTGGCCGTCGAACTTGATCTCACGCTGCTGGTGGTCAATGGAGTCGATGGACTTGAGCTGGTGATGCTCTATGACCGGGCGTTGTTCGATGGTGGAACGGTCGATCGTATGCTTGCCCAGATCGAAATCATTTTGAAAGGCCTGATAGAAAATCCCGGTTCGCGTCTTCTGGATCTGCCGCTGCTGACTCACGATGAAAGACAGCAGATTCTGGTGGAGTGGAACCGCAGTGCAGTCGATGTGCAGCAGGCCACGTCAATCCTGCCGATGATCGAGGCTCGTCTCAAGCAAGCTCCCGAGAGGACGGCTGTGGTGTGCGGAGAAGACCGGCTGCCCTATCGCGAGCTCGTCGTGCGTGTAGACCGCCTTGCCAGGGCGGTGTATAACGCCACGGGAGGAAGAAACGTCCGGGTGGGGTTGTGTGTCGATCGATCGATCTCCTGCCTCATCGGGATTCTTGGCATTCTGAAAGCCGGCGCAGCCTATGTGCCCTTGGATGCCAGTGCGCCGGAACAGCGGCAGCGATTGATTCTCGAGGATGCGGGTGTCGTGCTCCTGGTGACGCAGCGACATCTGCGAGCTACGCTTCCCTACGGTCGTGGGCCGGTCATTGAACTGGAGTCACTCACAGGAGAGGCCCAGCCGCACGATGCACAGGTGCTGTGGCCGCAACAGGAACTCGACCATGCGGCCTATGTGATCTACACCTCCGGGTCGACGGGTCGGCCCAAGGGCGTAGAGATTACGCATGGGGCGCTTCTGCATTCCCTTCTGGCACGACTGCAGTATTATATAGATCCTGTCGAGTGTTGCCTCCTGACCTTTCCGATTGCGTTTGACGGGTCCGTGACGAGCATTTTCTGGACGCTGCTTCACGCGGGGACTCTCGTCATTCCAACGGAAGACAATTATCGAGATCCGCTTCAAATCGGTGCGCTGATCTCCCGGCATCAGGTGTCCCACATTGTGCTCGTGCCGTCGTTATACGAGGCGATACTGCGTGACGTGGCAGCAGCCACACTGCAGTCACTCCGGGTGGTGGTGTCTGCCGGAGAAAGTCTCCCCGTATTGCTGGTGCGGCGGCACTATGAACGGCTTCAGGAGGCGGCGCTGTATAACGAGTATGGGCCGACGGAAGCGACGGTGTGGTCGACTGTATACCAGACGACCGGAACCGAATTGGGAGGGCGCATTCCAATAGGAAGACCCATCGCCGGCGCCGCCATCTATTTGCTTGATGAAGGGTTGTCTCCGGTCCCGGTCGGGGTGGTGGGAGAGATTGTAATCGGCGGGGCTGGTTTGGCACGAGGGTATCTGAATCTTCCGGAACTGACGAGTACCAAGTTTCTCCCCAATCCCTTTGTGCCGGGTGCCCGCCTCTACAAGACGGGCGATCTTGGCGTGATACGCCAGGACGGGAATATCGAATATGTCGGCCGTGCGGACGGCCAAGTGAAAGTGCGGGGGTACCGCATCGAGCTTGGGGAAATCGAATCAGCCCTGAACGGGTTACCGGGTGTCCGCGCCGCTGCCGTGGTTGTGCGGGAGGATGTGACGACAGGGCCAAGCCTCATCGCCTTTGTGACGTCCGATCAGGCGCCGGGCGCGAGTCCCTATCTCCATGAGCTGCTCAAGCGGATACTCCCTTCCTACATGGTTCCTGCCGCCGTGTTTGTGGTCGATGTCATTCCGTACCTATCCAATGGCAAAGTTGATCGGCTGGCGCTTCAACAACATACGCTTGGCGATAACCGGAGTGAAACGGCCTCCATTCGGGCCCGTGATCCGATTGAACAGGGCCTGCTTGAAATCTGGCGTGATGTGCTGGGGGAGCAGACGATCGATATCCATCGAAACTTCTTTGCCATGGGCGGCCATTCACTCCTGGCCACGCAGGTGATATCGCGCATTCGCGAAGTGTTTCGCGTGGAGCTTCCGTTGCGTTCCATGTTTGAGTCGCCGACGATTGCCGGTGTCGCTGAGTTGATCCGCGTGGAACAGCATCGAGGGAATGCTCCGTCGCCATTGCCGCCGATCGTGCCGGTCTCGCGTGACGGATCGTTGCCGCTGTCATTCTCGCAGCAGCGTATGTGGTTTGTGCAGCAACTCGCGCCGGAGGCGACCGCGTACAATCTGCTGTTCGTCTCTCGACATAAAGGGGTGTTGAGTGTTCCTGTGGTCCGGCAAGTCGTGAATTTGCTCTCTCAGCGCCATGAAGCGTTTCGAACAACCTTTGCGATGACCGGGGCCGGGCTGGAGCAACGTATTGCGTCGTGGGAGTCTCCTCACCTGGTTGAAATCGACCTTCGCAGAATTCCGGCGGATCAACGCGAGGAAGAAGCGCGACGGCTTGCCGAACAGGAAGGGGCTCGCCCGTTTGATCTTGAGAAGGGGCCGCTCGCGAGAATCTCGCTGATCACGCTCGATCAAGAAGACCATCTGATTGTGCTCAATCTTCATCATATTGTCGGGGATCAATGGTCCTTCGGAATTCTCGGGCGCGATTTTGCCGCGTACTATAATGCGCTATGTCAGGGGCAACCGTTGCCTGAAATGACCTTGTCCATCCAATACGCCGACTACGCGGTATGGCAGCGCCGGTGTATGACTGATTCCGTCTTAGCGGCTCAAGAGCAGTACTGGACAAAAACGCTGGACCAGCTTCCCATCCTGCATCTTCCAACGGACTTCCCGAGGCCGGCCGTCCAAACGTTCGAAGGGGGGCTGTGCGCGGTAGATATTCCGGATTCCGTGATTCAGCGACTCAAGCAGTTCAGCGCCGACCAGCACGTGACTCCCTTTATGACGATGTTAGCGTGCTTCCAGCTGCTCCTGAGCCGTTATACGGGGCAGGTAGACTTGGCCGTCGGCTGTCCGATTGCGAACCGGACGCATATGCTGATGGAGCAGCTGATCGGAACATTCGTTAATACCCTGGCGCTTCGTGTAGATATCAGCGGCAACCCTACGTTTGCAGGTATGCTGGAGCGTGTGAAGAATGCCGCGTTGGGCGCGTTTGCCAACCAGGACTATCCGTTTGACAAACTGGTGGAAAGTCTGCAGGTCGAACGTGATGCGAGTACGCCGCCTTTGGTCCAGGTTTTGTTCAATATGGCCAATGCTCCGATTGGAGATATTCAACTCTATGGGTTGGAGTGGGAGCCATTCGAGGTTGAGCCTGGCTCTGCCCAGTTCGATTTAAGTCTGTCCATCGAATTAGAAGTTGCCAAGAAGGCGTACTTCACCTTCAATTCAGCCCTTTTTGTGCGCGACACCATTGAGCGTTTTGCCGGACACTATCTCGCGTTGATCGAAAGTGCGATGTCGAATCCGCAGGGCCGGGTGTTCGAGCTGAAGATGCTGGGGGAGACGGAGCGGTCGCGCATTCTGTACGAGTGGAACCGGACGGTGGCCGAGTATCCGCATACGGACTGTCTGCCGGAGCAAATTGAAATACAGGCTGATGAAATTCCTGAAGCTATTGCTGTTTCGATGGACAAGCGCGTTCTCACGTATCGTGAGCTGAACGGGAAGGCGAACCAGTTGGCGCGAGCCTTGCGGGCCATGGGCGTTTCCCCAGGGGTGGCCGTCGGCGTTTGTCTGGAGCGGTCAGTGGACATGGTCCCGGTGTTACTCGCGGTGATGAAGGCCGGGGGATGTTATGTACCGCTTGATCCCGATTACCCACGCGATCGCGTCCGGTTTATGGTGGAAGACTCCGGGGCTCCGCTCGTCATCACGACCACGGTGTTGTCCGATCGTTTCAGCGGCCAATCGTGTCGTGTCTGGTGTCTTGATCGCGAGGGCCATGGCTTTTCAGCAGACGATGCGCACAATCTTCCGTCCTCAGCCTCCGGCCATGATCTTGCCTACATACTCTATACCTCAGGATCGACCGGGCAACCGAAGGGTGTGGAAATCCAGCATCGTTCCCTGATGAATTTTCTGTGGTCCATGAAGCGCCAGCCGGGCTGTACCCGGGGTGACACCGTTCTCTCCGTCACGACCCTGTCGTTCGACATTGCGGGGCTCGAACTCTATCTGCCGCTTCTGGTCGGAGGGCAGGTTGAGATTGTTAGTCGGACTGTCGCAACCGACGGACATAAGCTTCGGAACACCCTCGAACGAGTGCAGCCGACCATCATGCAGGCGACTCCTGCAACCTGGCGGCTTCTTCTTGAGGCGGGATGGCCGGGGAGTCCGTCGGTGACCGCTCTCTGCGGAGGTGAAGCGCTCCCTCAGGATCTTGCGGTCGCATTACGTGAGAGAACCAAGGCGCTTTGGAACATGTATGGTCCGACGGAAACGACGATCTGGTCGACCGTCGAAAGAATCAGTTCGGATTCTCCTGAAATCACGATTGGCCGCCCTATCGCGAATACGGATGTGTATGTGCTCGATCCGTATTTACAGCCGGTCCCGGTCGGTGTGGCCGGAGAAATCTATATCGGAGGGGATGGGGTGGCGCGGGGGTATCATGGCCGCGTGGACCTCACGGCGGACAGATTTATCCCTCACCCGTTCTCACTTCATCCGGAGGCCAGGCTCTATCGGACCGGTGATCTCGGGCGCTATCGAACCGACGGGAGAATTGTCCATCTGGGACGGATCGATCATCAGGTTAAGATCCGGGGGTTCCGTATCGAGCTTGGCGAAATCGAAGCCATCCTCAGTCGCCACCCCAAAATCAAACAAACGGTTGTGACCGCACGCGATGATCAGCATGGCCTGAAGCAGTTGGCGGCGTACCTGGTGTTGCAGGAAGGGCAGGATGCAGGAGCGGAAGAACTTAGGTCCTTCCTACGGGCAGTGCTACCGGAGTATATGGTGCCGTCCTTCTTTGTGTTCCTGGAGGCCTTCCCCTTAACGGCCAACAAGAAAATCGACGTGAGAGCCTTGCCGCAGCCGGAGATGCCGAGCCATACGGCCGGTCATCCGTATGTCGGGCCTCGAAACGGAATGGAGGTCCAGCTGACCGCATTGTGGCAACAGGTTCTTGGAATGCAGGAGATCGGGATTCACGACAATTTCTTTGATCTCGGCGGACATTCACTCAAGGCCGCGCAGCTGTTTTTTCAACTGGAACTCGTGTTCGGGAAACAGCTTCCTCTGGCCACTCTGTTCCAAGCCCCCACGATAGCCGAGCTGGCGACTGTGCTGACCAAAGCGAGTTGGGTTCCCCCGTGGCAGTCTCTGGTCGCGATACAGCCAGGCGGAACCGGGCTTCCGTTGTTTATGGTGCCGGGCGTCGGGGGAAACGTGCTCGTCTTTGCGAAGCTGGCACGCATCCTCGGGACGGAGCAGCCGATTTACGGATTGCAGGCCAGAGGGCTTGATGGAAAGGAAGTGCCGTTCATCTCGGTACCGGAGATGGCCGCTCACTATGTGCAGGAAGTGCGGCGCATGCACCCAGAGGGACCGTACCTGATCGGGGGGGTCTGTACCGGAGGGCTGATCGGGTATGAAATGGCCAGGCAGCTTACAGCGCTGGGTTGCCAGGTCACCCTCTTTATGATGGACACCTGGCATCCTGACTCTTACAGCAGATATAAGAACCGTCTCGTGGCGAAAGCCTTCATGTCCATGATCGTGGCAGGCAAGATCCTTGAAGACATCCGAGATATCTCGCGGCTGCCGATGAACGAGTGGTGGGTGACACTTGTACGCAAGTCTCAGGTCGTGCTGTCATTATTTTCACAGTCCCTCACGGATCATATCCAAGACAGGGATTTTCAAGTCCAGCGATTGACGGAGGCCACGCTCCTCGCCGTGGCCCGGTATCGAGTACAGCCGACTGCTGCACAGGTTGTGAATGTGGTGGCTTCCAATCGGCATGTCGATGATGTCATTCCGGACACGCGGCATCGATGGCAGGAATTAGGTGTGGAATCGAGTTGTACCGTGCACATTTCCGCCGAGGACTCCGGGCGCCTGTTCGTGTCACCGTTCGTTGAGGAACTGGCCGGCCATTTGCAGGATTACCTCCAGAAGAGTCCGGATCGTGCTGCCGGGGTTGGAATGCCGGCTCGCAACAATCAGTCCGCATGAACATCCGTCTTCCAGGGTTTGTCTCGTTTCTTTTTCAGCGTTCACGATCTGTGATGGCCGCCATGGTCTGTGTGGGTGTGTTGTCCGGACTCTGCAGTGCGGGCGTGCTGGCCTTGATCAATCGAGTCCTGCAACAGCGGCATGATCAGGCAGCGTTCCTGGCGCTGGGGTTTGTCGCTGTTGTTGCGGGGAAGCTCGCCACCCAGATCGTCTCGCAATTGACCCTGACGAGTTTTGCTCAAGACACGACGCTCGATCTCTCACTGACGCTCTGTGAGAAAATTCTCAAATCTCCGTATCGGCGCACCGAGGCATACGGTCACGCGAATATCCTGGTCACACTGACTGACGACGTCAGCATGCTGGCGTGGTCGATCCAATGTTTACCGCAATTGGCGATGAATGCGGCCATTGTCCTCGGATGTGGGGTCTATCTGCTCTGGCTGTCCTGGCCGACGTTTCTGCTCGTCGTGACGGCCACATTGTTGGGGGCATGGGGGTATCACTGGTTACATGCCAGGGCTTTTTCGACGATCTACTCATCCCGTGAGGCCAGGGCGCAGCTATTCAGGCATTTCCGGTCATTGACGGAAGGGATCAAAGAGTTGACCCTTCACAGGCAACGACGCGAAGAGTTTATTGATCGAGAGCTCCACGGAGCGGCCGATCTGTACCGCCGAACCAGTATTGATGCTGCCAGACAATATGCAATTGCCGAGGCCTGGTCTCATTTCGCCTTTTATTCCATGATCGGCGTGATCCTTTTTGTCTTTCCTTTGATGTTCCCACTTTCGACGGAGTCATTGATCGGGTATGTCGTGGTATTGCTGTATATGATGTCTCCCATTTGGGGGATCATCGGCATCTTGCCGACCGTCGAACGCGGGCAGGTCGCGTTTGAAAACATACAAAGGCTGGGCGTGTCCCTGGACAATTCCGCCGAGAGTTCCCGCAGCGTCGCTCCGTCGGTGACGTCAGGAAAGCTGGAATCTCTGGTCTTAGAGTCAGTCGCGTTTCAATATGCGACCGACAGTCGCGGGAACGACCCGTTTTCACTCGGGCCGATCAGCCTGGAGTTGCGTCCCGGAGAATTATCGTTTGTGATCGGGGGGAATGGAAGCGGGAAATCGACATTCGTCAAGCTTCTCTCCGGCTTGTATATTCCGCACTCGGGCGAGGTGTCGTTAAACGGAATCTCGATCTCGGATGCCAACCGAGATTGGTACCGCGAGCATTTCTCGGTGGTGTTTTCAGACTTTTACTTATTTGAGAAACTTTTGGGCATTGAAGAAGAGCGGATTCGGACATCGGCAGCCGCGTATCTCTCCAGCTTGCAGCTTGATCACAAGGTTGAGGTGAGGGATGGGAAATTCTCAACGGTCGATTTGTCTCAGGGGCAGCGAAAACGCCTGGCCCTGTTGACGGCCTATCTGGAGGACCGGCCCGTGTATGTGTTCGATGAGTGGGCGGCCGATCAGGATCCGCAGTACAAAGACGTTTTCTACATGAAGTTACTGCCGGAACTTCGCGCGAGAGGGAAGAGCGTGGTGGTCATTACGCATGATGACCGGTATTTCCATCTCGGCGATCGGGTCATCAAATTGGAGAACGGGAAAGTCGTGTCCTCCTGACATCTGCCGGGTGGGGTGTGACTCTGGGAAGCAAGATGAGTCTACGATCGGTCCGAATGCCGTCGAGTATCAGAGTGGAGTTCTCCCCGATTCGTGAGCTGTTCAAGGTGCCTGTCATACGGCGCCAGACTCTTCTTGTCTCGACGATTGATCTCTGGCCGTTGACCCTCACCGGTCAAGATACTGAGTACGGTCGGTGTCTGGACTGGCTTGATCAACAGGAACGTGAACGGGCTGCCAGATTTCTTCGGCAGCAGGATCGCGAGCGGTATGTGCTGGCTCACGGAGGGTTGCGGTTCATCTTAGGGCTCTATCTCGGCCTCGACCCGGCCCGCATCGAGTTCGGTTCGACTCCCACTGGAAAGCCGACATTGCGAGGTCTCCGGCGGGAGAGTGCGATATTGACCTTCAATCTCTCCCATGCGCATGGGAACGCCATGGTCGCGGTTGCGCAGGGTCGAGATGTTGGGGTAGATCTGGAAATGATCAGGGAGGACGTGGAGGCGCTCAAGCTGGCCGAGCGATTCTTCTCTGAGCGCGAGCACCTGCGCTTGCAATCCACTGCATCCGAATCACGCCATGGGGAGTTCTTTCACTACTGGGTTGCGAAAGAAGCGGTCCTGAAAGCCGAAGGGGTAGGATTGGCCTCGCTGCAGGCCTGTGAAATCGACTGGTCAAACGGATCGGATCGCGACGGAGTGCCCGTGCGACTCGCAGGACAGTCACAAGTACCCTGGGTCGTGAAGACCCTGGATTGCGGACCCGGATGGGTCGGTGCGGTTGCGGCGCAAGGGTCTGATTGGATCATCAACCCATGCAATCCCTGCGCAGCGGCAACGGCAAAGGATTGACCGCAGGAGACGTCCGGGTAGCCGAAACCAATGTGTCTCAGGGTGTCTCTCGGCGCCGTTGCCGAAAAAACTCTCGCAGCAAGGCCTGGCTTTCAATTTCGTACAGGCCTCCCGTCACGACCACCCGGTGATTCAGCCGGGGCTCTGCCGGAATATCCATCAGTGAGCCGCAGGCGCCGGCCTTAGGGTCCCAGGCGCCGAACACAGTCCTGGCGATGCGTGACTGGACAATGGCGCCGGCGCACATCGGACAGGGTTCCAGCGTGACATAGAGCGTGCAGTCGATCAGCCGCCAGGTTCCCAGTTTTTCCGCCGCTTCTTGAATGACCACAATCTCCGCGTGCGCCGTCGGGTCCTGCCTTGTTTCACGGAGATTGTGGGCCAGCGCCAGCACCTCTCCATCATGGACCAGCAGCGCGGCAATCGGGACTTCTCCCTGTGCCGGAGCCAGCGCCGCTTGCTCCAGCGCCATGCGCATGAATGTTTCGTCCTGTGCGGGGTCGATCGTCATGAGTGTATGGCTTCCATCTGCCCAGTCGGTTGTCGACGCTCAAGGCCTGGGTGGTGAAGCCGGTCGGGCGGTGTGACGGGCGTCTTTACGATTGGCTGACCAGATAGATCGGACCGGTCGGCGTGGCACGCCCCCCTGAAGGCTCAAGGCTGACGGCAAACTTTTTGGCCTTGGAGAATTCCGGGACCCGGCTGACCAGGAGATGCGCGGTCTCGCCGCTGTCCATATGGAAGGTTCCCACGCTGACCGGCTTGTCATTGATGGCCCAGAGTTGATAGGTGGTGCCGTTGGGGCATTCCGGAAGATTCATCGCGTAGAGCCAGGCTTTCTTGGTTCGGGCATCGTAGACGAGCATGCCGGACGCTTGCTTGGCCATGTCTGATCCATTGAGTGAGACGGCTTTCGCGTTCGGAACGCGGAGCAGGGCGGCGAGCTCATCTTCCGGTTCACGGTTGGCAGGCGGCACTCCCCCGCGCGCAGCAAATTGGAACTTCAGATCTTCGAGCTCCGCCTCGCGTTGAATGAGCTGATCCTTCAGTTCTGTTGAGTCGGTCGTGCGTTGCTGCAACTCTTCCTTCATTTGGATGATCGTGCGTTCCCGCTCTTCCAGTTGCTGCTGGAGCGCGGCGACTTTCTTCGTCTGGTCATCCGAAGCCGCTTGGAGCTGCTGGACAACGGCGGTGCCGGTGACGTTTTGAGTGTAGGAGGTCCAGGCGAGGTAGCCTCCGATGGAGAGAATGGCCAATGCGGCGAAGCTTAAGGCCCACCCAAAGGATTTCGGCGCGGTTGCGGATTCCGGAGGGAAGAGATGGTTCATCCATTCGCCCGGTTCCAGGCTTGGCTTCACGTCGACTTTGTCTTGAGTATCTTCGGCGATGGCGGTCGGCGTCCGCGCGGCCATGATTTTCGCTTTCAGAGCACGCGGAGCCGGCGTCGAACTCAATCCGAACGGCAGAATGGCCGCCACCGACTGGAATTCCTTGAGCGCCGTATGGCACGAGACGCAACCCGAGAGCAGATGGGCTTCGAGCGCCTGCCGCTCGGAGCGTTCGAGCGCGCCGGCAGCATACAGCGGGACGGCTTCTTCGAGTTCTTCGTGGGTCATACGTGTTCACCCTGTTCCCAACAGCGCCGGAGCGACTCCCGGAGCTTGGACATGCCCAGCTTGATTCTGGTCTTCACGGTTCCGAGCGGCTGATTCAGCCGGGCTGCGATTTCTGCGTGGGACAGCCCTTCGTAGTAGGCCAATTCCAGCGCATGTTGTTGGGCTTGCGGGAGCGCCGCCAGAGCGCCTCCCACCAAGGTTCTGATTTCCTGATCGGCTTGGGCGTCAAAAGGGTTCGGACCTCGATCGGCGATCTGGGAGGCCGACGAGCTGTCCAGGGATTCTGTCGACTTATTCAGGCCCCGGGAGGCCCGGGCCCGGAGTCGATCGATGGCCCGGCTCCGCGTCAGCGTGACCAGCCAGGCTACAGGGGTTCCCCGTCCGACATCGTAGCGGGAGACTTTCCGCCAGACCTCCAGGTAGACATCCTGGAGGAGTTCAGCCGCTTCATCGCGATTGCCGAGAATGCGCAGTGCCATCGTATACAAGAGCGTACTGGATTGATCGTAGAGCTGACTGAATGCCTGGTGGTCTCCCTTGACCACTCGGGCCAGCAGCTTTGGGTCAATGTTTGAGGCGGCGTGTTGCGACGAGGGGTCCATAGTGGATCAGTTGGATAACAACATTCTGACGTCGGTCTGAAACACGCCCCAACTATAACACTCTACGGAGCGATCGGGCAAAAGGATGTGTGATTCAACTCTGTAAAATTGAAAGTGATTAGTGGGAGGATGGTTGCCGTCAGGAGCCCAACCGATGCTGCAGCGCTTCCCGGAGGGTGAACTCCAGCCTGGTGCCGGCTAGGACGGGCCGAATGTCCAGTCTTTCGGTGGATTGATGAAAGGTCCCCAGCCAGACTGGGCCAAGGCGGATCCCGACTATCATCGATGGATCGGGCCGACCGTCCTGAAGTGATGGGGGTCCCGTTGGATTGGGTACAAGGGCCTCGTGCAGCGACTGTACCGGGCTTGCCATCAGGCGTTCAATGGAGGCCCATTGGACCGCCTGGCTGGCCAAGAGCTCTCCGAGACAAGAGTGTTGTAACCCCAGCCGAATCAATCGGTGGGCTCCTCGTCGACTGCGATCCAGAATGATTACGCTCAGGTGGTCGATGATGCGGCGCCACGGCGGCGGAGGGGGCAGTGTTGCCAGATCAGCCGTGACGACGCGGGTCGATCCACGCACCACCGCGACGACGATGCCGAGCACATCTCTGAGCATCACCGGCTCCGGGTCCCCGGAACAGGCATCGCCTTTTGTCAGTAGAACTTGCTCTTGCCGTGCGACCAGCCTGTGGCAGACCAGTCCGAACGGTCTCCGGAAGACCACTAAGTCACCCACATGGAGCGGCTCAGTCGGACCCAGTTCAAGGCGATCGCCTTTGCAGAGTGTCGGATACATGCTCCAGGACGCAACGCGCGGAGTCAGTAGATGTTGCAAGGCCGGTCCCTGGCAGTTTGCAGGGAGTGCGCTGCCGGCAAAGCGGCCCGAGGTGCGAGGTGTGAGTGTGACGATCATGCGGGGGCTCGCAAGAGCTGTTGGAGCAGTCGCCGAACAATTCGGGTTGCCAGGGTGAGCATGGCCCAGCCAAGGCCGATGAAGCGGCGGCTGCGGGTGACTAGAGGTGCACGCGTTGCGACGGCCCCGTAGCGGTATCCGAGAAACGTCTTGGATGGAATGAAGGTTCGACACAGCCACGACCACTTCTTTCCAGCCGGCCTGGTCAGCCAGATCAGGAAGTGACCGAGCTCGGGAATGGGCTGATTGGTGACCAGTCGTTGGAGCAGCCGATAAAGACTGTTCTCGAAACATCCGACCGGAGTCATAGTCCTGAGAAACGCGTCCGGAATGGGAAGCGTCGGCATGCGGTGACGAAGGTACGTGAGCCCATAGAGCAAAGGGATCGAGAGCGAGTACTGTCTGGCCTTGCGAGTTAGTGCCGTCCAATCGATTGATTCGTGTAGGAGCAGCAAGCGCATGTCCTGCTCCCATCCCGGGGTGAACGTGCCGCGATGAATGACCGCATAGGAGGTCAGGTGAATCAAGAGATCGTCGGCGGCCAGGAGTGAGATGGTTCGTGTATGGAGGACATGCGGTTGGGCGTTGGCCCACAACTCGGCCAGGCCCTGGTCGTCGAGATACCAGAGCGTGGTGACGATATCGAAGGCTAGTGCATTTCCTGGGGACCGATAGCAGGGGTTGCCATCAATCTGCCTGGTATATCCTGCCTCTGTCAGGATGCAGTCAATCGCATCAAGATCGGTTTCATGAACGAGCAGATCGACATCTGACAGTGGCCGCGTCCCACGGATTCCATAACACCTGACCAGGACATCCAGTCCTTTGAGGACCAGAAAGGGAATCTGTGCCCGTTCCAGGAGTGTGGCGAAGGCATGAAATTGTTCGAGTACGGCGGCATTGCCGGCGCTCACGCGGGAGTAGGCGTCAGCGAGGTCGTCGAGGGTCGAGGAGAGCATGGGTACGGTGCTCCAGTGTGGCCCACTCTTTAAAGTGCGGAAGGCAGGCACTCATATCGCCGGTTTCCAGCCAGGCATCGCTGCGCCCCTGGCGGCAGAATCGGTTGACGTCGCACGTCGGACATTCGTACCGGCTATTGGGCTGTGACCGGTCGACGGTGTCTTTGAGGATGGCCCATCCTTCGCGCAGGGTGCCGGTTCGCAAATTATATGCAGGTGTCGGAAAGGCCACGCAGAGATTCATCTCACCGTAGGGCGTCACGGCAAAGCGGCTGCGGCCGCAGGCGCAGGAAATGAAGGGTTCGTCGGCGGTGCAGGTGTCCGGAGATACCTCCGGCGACGCTTCTCCCAGTTTCCGAAGGTCGAGTTCAGTCTTTCGATCAGGGGCCAGCCGATAGGATAGCGGCGCGGCGCTGCCATCGGTTCGGGGGTGGATGTCGAGGCTGTATTGAAACTTGAATCCTCGGGATTCCACGAGGTCCTGGCAAGCATCGACTTCTGTCCAATTGATCGTGGTCACGGGCATTCTGACGGTCACCGGGAATGGACAGGCGTTCAGCGTATCGAGTCCGTGAAGAAAATGCGCAAATGAGCCGGTCACTCCGGTCATGGATTCATAGGTGCTCACGGTCGCGCCGTAGATGGATACGAACACATGGGCGATCGGGATCTCTGTGAGGAGCGACACAAATCTCGGCGTCATGCGCGTGGCGTTCGTCAACATCCAGATAAGCAGCCCGGCCCGGCGCGCGTGGCGAAGGATCGGTTCGATGTCAGGCCGCAGCGACGGTTCGCCTCCGCTGATGCTGAGCGTCAAGACACCGAGCTCGGCTATCTGCGTGAGGATGGTACAGACTTCGGCCGTCGTCAGTTCATGGGGCAAGGCTCGATGGGTGGGATTGTAACAATGGACACAACGAAGATTGCAGCCATAGGTCAGCTCGAAGGTGGCGCTGTCCGGCCGGCGGTCTTGCCCGGAGCGGGCCGAGATGGAGTCGAGAAAAGTCTGGGCGTCAAGGTGTCGCATTAGACGGTTGTGAGCGGGGCGGTACGCTGATGATCCATGATCGCATCGACGACGTCCGGGTTCTTTAAACACGCGAGACCGATGCAGGGAATCTGTCGTGTCAGCGCGATCAGACTGTCGACGGTCGCGTCCATGGCGGGGCGATCCCAATAGGGGAGAAACGTTTGTTGCAGAAGAAACGCCACGATGCGCGAAGCCGGGAGTGGCTCGAAGCGATGCCGGTCCTGTCCATGACGGATACAAAAGAGCCGGGACAGCGGAGCCGAGGCATTGGCGGCAAACTCTCCCGAGCCGATCCAGGGGGTGCCGTACAGCGTCACCGATGAATGGGTCCGGCGCAGAATCATGCGTTCATCGCTAAGGATATGGGCGCCCTGTTCGGCAAACCATCCGGCTAAGGTGGACTTACCGGTTCCTGATGCGCCGGTAAAAACGAAGCCTGTCTTCTGGTAGGTCAATCCTGAGGCGTGGAGCAGAATTCCTCCATCCCGCGCCAGGATAGATAGCAGGCAGACCTCGACAATCGGATTGAAGAGATGCATGGGGGACCAGCCCACTTGCCCGTTCTGGAAATCCGGCAACACCCAGGCTTCCACATGTCGGTAATCGGGCGACAACCGAGCGCGCGCTCGTGAGGCGCCGGTCTTCGGACTGAGACTATCGAGGACGAGATGGTCGGCTGATTGAAAGAGTTTCCAATGCCCGTGATCTGAATCGAAACGCAGCCGGTCCATCGGGAGGTCGGGGAGAGTCGGAACCACGGCGGCGGTAACCGTGACATCGGCAGGATGGTGGTCGTCCACGAGAAACACGTCGAAGGGACGAAGCGGCCACAGGAGAACGGGATGGTTCTTGGGTTCACTGACCGCGATACGGTATCCGCCGATTTCAAGTGTGAAGTGCATTCTGGTACCTACGACGCGCGTGGGCCGCTGTCATGACAGGTTCGCCCCATGTAGGTGATCGGAATGACTGATCGTTTGCAGCCAACGAGACTGGCGTTGGGGTAATTGCTACATCCAGTAGGGGGCCGGCAGCCATTGGTGCCTCCCGCTGATGTGGCAATCGTGGCGGTGCTGCAGGAGGTCAAGATGGCTTGCTCCTGATCGAGCGGGACTTCGAACAGCTGTGGGGATACATAGGGTTTTTTCTGGTTCATGACGAAGCTCCTGGTCTGGCCGTCATGGGACGGGACCGATGGTGTAGGGGATGAATCAATGGCTGCTGGTGAGTCGACTCGGCGCGTGCGACGGCGACGTCACAGTCATAGGGAATCGGGGATTCAGGATGGCCGGTTTCCAATCTGGCTTGGGTCGGCTGCTTGTCGCAGAACGTATGCAGGGTACAGGTCCGGCAGGCTGAATCAGTCCGGTAGGTCAGACCGTGTATGGTTGTAAAGGTGTGTTCGATAGCCTCGCACACGGTGTGAGTGCGCAGCGACTGTCGTGTCTCATATTGAAACGTGCAGGTGCTGAGTTCGCCCCAGGCGTTGATGTGAATCGTGTCGGTGCCGCAACCGCAGCGAAACAGTCGCTCGTGTGCGGGAGGGGATAAGGGGTCGTGTGTGGGGCAACCATCTGTCTCTTGGGCCACATCCTGATTCGAGTGGAGTCGGCGGATGGCATCGGGAGGGATGCGATAGTCGAGAGATGAGCAGTCTCCATTCAGGCGGGGCGAGAGGGACGTGGTATAGCCGAACGGCTGTCCGTTTTCTTCGGTGAATCGTCGCAGTTGGTCCACCTCGCCAGCATTCCAGTTCATCAGTTTGGTTTTGAGAGAAAAGGGAAGGCCGCCGGCCTGCAGCAGCTCGATTCCGCGCAGGAAGGCGCGATAGGAGCCCGGTACCTGGGTGAACCAGTCGAAGCGGGATTCCTCGGCGGAATGGCAAGAGATGTCGATGGAAAACGGCGGACGGGTCTGCAGCCGTTCGATGATCGCTTGGGTAAACAGGGTTCCGTTCGTATAGAGCTGCAATAGGAATCCGTGACCGACCGCGGCCTCGTAGATGTCAAAGAAGTCCGGTCGCATGAAAATATCGCCGCCGGTCAGGTTCAGCCAGATGATACCGACGTCGCGCATCTCGCCGAGGAGCCGTTGGATCTCGGTCAACGTGAGCTCGCGCGGGAAGTAGGCCCTGTCGTTATACGGATCGGTGTAGCAATGCCGGCAGTGGAGATTGCAGCGATAGGTGAGTTCGAGTTGTGCTTTGATGACCCGGTGATGAGTGGCAGCCTGGTCGTGGACGTTCCGGCTGAACGTCCCGTAGGGGATCATGGGCAGTGGGCGGGTGTCAGACATGATGCGCTTCCGGTTGAATGAGCGTCGTCGAGGCCAGTGTTTTCCATTCGCAGGCAAACGTGGGAAGCACCTCGTAGAAGCCTTCACGGAAAGAGCCTTGTCGCAAGTCGTAGGATTGTCGCCGGTTGCCCGAGCAGAGCTGCAAGCCGCCATAGGCATCGATGTGAAAGCGCTGCATGCCGCTATTGCAAGGTGGCAGGTCGGTCCTGGATTTCCGGCAGGCTTCGCTCCAGAGGTCCGGGTCCTGCCTGTTCAGTGTCTCCAACTCCTGTGGTGAGAGGGCATAGCGAAACGGCCCGGCTCCGCCGTCGAGTTCAGGACGCAGGCCCTCCCCCAGTCGAAAAGATATCGGTCCCAACGAGGCAGCCCACGATTTGATGCCGAGCACTTCATCACGGTTGATGGTCATCGCGGTGGTCTTGACGACAAGCGGAATATGTCGGCCTGCCAGGAGGCGAATCGCGTCCAGGCAACGCGCATGGGAGCCGACTCCTTGCGTCACGTGCTCGAAGGTGTCGGTCGTTGTGCCATGGAGACTGATTTCAATACGATGCGGCGGGAGCACCGCAAGGCGATCGGCGATGGATTCAGTGATGAGCGTGCCGTTGGTAAAGAGGGTCACGAGGAGTCCGTGCGAGACGGCATAGTCGTAGATCTGAAAGAAGTCCGGCCGCGCGAGCGGCTCGCCGCCGGTCAGGCAGAGCTCAAGAAGCCCGGCCTCAAGCATCTGATCCATGATGCGGAAGATCTCGGACGTAGAGAGTTCGCGGCGAACGGATTCCGGTGTATTCCGACAATCCGTGTAACACATGACGCATCGGAGATTGCAGCGGCAGGTGATCTCCCACTGGCAGGCGAGGGGATACCGTTCCGGAAGATGGCTGAGTTTAACCTGTGGGACCATGGGCGACCGCCACCTCTTGGATTGCCTGGATCGAGAGAAGGTCTGCCAGCAGGGTGTCGAAGTCCTGATGCAATTGGTCCGGAGTGACGTCGTATTCTTCGATGAACGCGGCACAGATGTCCTGCACCGTGCAAGCGCCGTCGAGGCGCTGCCAGAGGGCCGCGCCGGTTTCATTTAAGACGTAAATGCTGTTGGAGTCTTTGAGCGAGCGCCGCACCGGGACGAGGATGCATTCTCCGGCCACGTCGCGCTGGACATAATCCGGATGCTTTGCATAGACGGCCGTAGGATTCATGGCCGGGAGGATAGCAAATCCTCCCGGGGGCTTCCAGCGGTATTTCTGGGAAAAGGGCTTGGGAGGCAGGTGCGAGCCGGCTCAGGATACCACTGCATAGCCATCGGGCCAATTCAGTTCGATCAGGGTCACGCCGGCCTCAGTGATTTCCGTACGCAGTTCTTCCTCATCGCGAAACACGTGCATGAAGTGGCCGTTCGTGCAGGTATCGCCGTCTTGATAGGTCTGGTTGGTTCCCGGCCAGGAGAGGATGGCGCCGGTGCAGCGCCGAATCATGCGCGTGAGAGCCGTGTCCGGTTCTCTGGCGATCACGAAGTTCAGAACCAGTTTCCCGCCAGGCCTGAGGCATTGTTTGAGCCTTCGCAGCCACTCCCGTCGTCGTGTTAGCCCCGGGACGGCACTGTACATGACGCCGGAGAGGAGGATATATGCGACGGAAGCGGCTTGAACCGGAAGGGTGAGGAAGTCCGCCTGTATGAATGTGACGGGGAGGTTTAATGACGCGGCGCGTCGGGTGCCGATGACCAATCCGCCACGGGCGATATCCAGCCCGATCACGCGATAGCCCCGTTGCGCCAGCGCAAGTGACTCACGTCCGAGCCCGGCCCCGAGAATGAGGATGGTGTCGGGACGCGAGAGATGTTGCGCCAGCACCTGCTCCTCCCAGGCCTCCAACGACCAGGAATAGGCCGTGAGGGGAATAAGGTTGCCGGCCTGCTCATAGCTCCGGTCGTAGTAGCGGCGCATGAGGGTTCCGAGCCGGTCGGGCGGCAGGAGCGCCGGCAGGATGCCATAGAGAAACAAATGAACCTGGGCCAGCCATCCGACCAGGGCTCCCACAAGCTTCGCGCATCCCGTGACGATAATGGCTAGGAGACGCATGGCTATCTTTCTGATGTTTGCAGAAACGGCAGCAGCTGCATCGCCGCATCGACCGCGCCGGTAGAGGCCGGTGGCGGAGCGGCGGGTGTCGGCAATGCCAGCGCCTGTCGAATGGCCGGTTCCCAGCGGGCTTCCAGGAAGTCTGCACGGGAGAGCTCCACTCCGCGCCCATATCGATGTAGATAGGAAACGAGCTGGTTTTCCTCTGTGAAGTCATACCGGCGCACATAGACCACTGGGACATGGGCCGCCACGGCTTCAAGGGTGGTCCCATAGCCCGGCTTCGTCATGATGACATCCACGGAGGACAAGATGGTGCTAAACCGCTCTGAGAGTGGGGCGAGGGAATGGACTCGACGATAGTGTGGGGGAACTGGACCGTCGATTAAGAATTGAATGCCCCGCATCGATTCCATGCGATCAAACGGGAGCGCTTCGAAACGGATCCCGCCAAAGGCCACGAGCACGAGCGCATCCTCATTCGGGATAGTCAATTGTGCACGTAGCTGAGCTCGTGCAGGAGGTAACGGATGGGCGATTGGTCCGATGTCGATGGCGCGGTGAAAGGCCGGCATCGGCAGTCCTGGTGTGAGGCGCAGCAGGAGCTGGGCCTGTCCATACGCGCGGCGTATGTTCTCAAGAATGGCCGCGTGCCAAGGCTGCGCCGGATCGACATGGTCTTGCAGGATTTCATCCCAGCTCAGACTGGCGATCGCCACCGTCGGCACGCCGGCGGCGGCACCGGCCGCCATGGCTAGGTAGGGCGTATTGCCGATGACGAGTTCCGGGCAAGCTTCGCGGATGGCGAGGGTTTCTTCTTTGAGGCGGGCTTCCCAGTTGGCGTGAAAGGTCCGATGGGCATGCCAGGTCGCGTCCCAATCCATCGTGAGGGGACCATGCTGCAGACAGCCGATATCCATCTGGGCCGGGCGCAGTTCCCAGGGCAGGGTCATGCGCGATTCGAAAAAATGCCGGGGGACGTTCGTGCGGAGGATGACGCTGAGCGCCGGAATCTGCCGGCCCAGTTCGTTCAGTACGGGGACGACCTGGGCGGCGTGTCCGTAGCCGTGGGCGGAAATGGCGGACCAGATCAGTGGCACAGAAGGGTGGCTCGCGAATCGTTAACTGTTGGAGTAATCGGACTCGAGCGGCGCGATATTATATTCCAATTCTAGATCGAACTCGTCCACGAGTTCGTTGAACGCCTTTGCGCCCATATCGGAGCGCACTTCATTCATCACCAGATCGATCATGGGGGCCGCGCGCGGTCCGAATTGTGCGATGGCCGATTCGATGCGCTGTTTGGCTGTATCCAACGTCATAGGAGGTCTCCGTGGTTAGCGTAGCCCTTGGAGGATCATCTGCATTTCAGGGACGAGGTCGCGCCCGCCATTAGCCCGGCCGGAGGCCGAGGCATCGATCCCGGCTTGGAGCACGGGCTTGGCTTCTTCCGGCCGTCCCGCGCCGATCAGGGCGCGCCCGAGGGCCAGGTGGGATGCGACATGCACCGGGTCCAGTTGCACGGCGACGCGCAAGTGTTCCACGGCTTCTTCCAGGTTGCCGCCTTCTTGAAGAATTTTATTGCCCAGGCCGTAGCGCCCGAGGAACCCCTTGGGGTTTTTGACGACCATTTGACGAAAGGCTTCAATGTCCATGTGTGCTCCCGCTGTGAGAGACGCATCATAGCATTAGCAATCGGCGGGAGACCAGGCCGTTTTGTGGAAAGGACGAGTCGGGCAGGGTCGGGTTAGAGGGAAGGAGCCTGCCCTGGCGTTAGCGCGATTTGACAGCGCCAGAGGTGGAGACTGAGACGGCGGCCGGCCCCCGGCGCTTCGACTTGACGCTGACGCTATGGATGGTCCGTGTGTGACAGGGCGCGGCTGTGGGGCAGGCGAGAGGGCGCGTGTTTACCAGACTTCAGCGCGATTTGACAGCGCCAGAGGTGGAGACGGAGACGGCAGCATTCCCCCGGCGCTTCGACTTGACGCTGACGCTATGGATGGTCCGTGTGTGACAGGGCGCGGCTGTGGGGCAGGCGAGAGGGCGCGTGTTTACCAGACTTCAGCGCGATTTGACAGCGCCAGAGGTGGAGACGGAGACGGCAGCATTCCCCCGCCGCTTCGACTTGACGCTGACGGTATGGATGGTCCGTTCCGACATGGGGGCGCTGCTGGCATTGTAGAAGGTCGCGTCTTTGACGAGTTGGTTCATGAGGTCGGTGATGCCGGCTTCCATCACGTGGCCCTTCAGCTCCGCAATCATCGACGGACTGGCGCTGAAGAGATTATATCGTGCCGTGCCGGATGACTCGGCCTGATACGTTTTGACGGTCCCGTCCCAGCGCTCGAGTTCTAGGGTGAGGTGGGTCCCGTAGTCGTAGTGGAAGTCCATCACCGGTGCCAGGAGAAACATGGAAGTGCCGATCGCAAATCCTTTCCAGGCGGCTTCGCCGGGATGGGAGTCGATGGCGTCGTCGATGGTCACATGGGCGGTGATCGCCTTTTCGTTGTCAGCGAGTGATCCCTGTTCGGCAAGCGAGAGATGGGAGAATAGCTTGAGGCTTTGTAAGGAGCCGAGCAAGCGGCGGTCCAGTTCCGTGGATGGATTTTGAGGCGCTCCATTCTGACTGACTTTGACTTGGTCGAGAATGAGCGGCACGCGCTCGGTGCTCGCAATGGATGTTGGAGAGGCGTCTGTGCTCATGGCGGTGGGAGGCATCATCTCGATCGATCTGGTACAGCCGCTGGAGAGGGCGCTGCTCAGGACGAGCGCTGCCATGATGCATGTGGATGTGGTGTGTTTCATGATGTCTATCCCTTCCCCTTCATCAGAAGTAAAACGAGAATCCGCCGAATGGCAAGCTGGAGTTGAGTCCCAAGTTGGGATACCGCGTGCCGGCGTTGGAAATATGGTGGAACCGATAGCCGATGTTGAATGATGTCTGAGGCGTCAGAAAGAACGAACAGCCGAATCCCGCGGTCAGAATGAAATTGAACCGTGAGGATTCTTCGGGGATTTTTCCGGCGAGGTCGGTCCAGAACGGGCCGCCGGCAAATTCGGCATAGGGGCGAATGCGGTCGTGCGCGACCATGGTGTATTTGATCTTGGGCGTAAAGCCCATGCCGTGCGTGAGAAAGGGTTCTTGAAATTGGATGTACACCACCTCAGCGCCCAGAGAAATCTGTCCGCGATACCAGCTGTCGCCCATCGGATCGGTTACGGTCATCATCCAGGAGGGCATCATGGCCACGCCCTGCTGCTTGGTCGTGTGATCGATCGTGAGCCGATGGGGGAGGAGATAGCCCGCCGAGAGCCCGACTTCCTGGGTCCCTACAGTGATCTCGGGGACTACGGATTCCGCCGCCTGTACCGGAGCGGTGATGGCGACGACTATGAGGAGCAACCAAAGGACACGAAGCAGCAAGATCCCACCTTCTTCTACATGTGTACGTCAGTATCTTGTCGGTTGTGCGAGGGTGAAACTTGATGCAATCGCTTCGACGATCCTACGGTAGCAGAGGATTTGTATCTGTCCAGAAAGATGTGAGAAATGTCAGTGAAGGCGGGGCGGAGGGCCTGGCTACGGATGTGAAATAGGATGTGAAATAGATTGACGAAGCTCGGTGAGCAGCGTGCGGTCCCTGGCTTGTTCCGGGAGCTGGTAGTGCTGGTCGAGGGACAGGACGCGTTCGAGGCAGCGAATCGCTGAGGGGGAATTCCGTTCACGGATATAGAGCGCGGCCAGCAGCCGGAGAACGGCCGCTTCTCCGGGTGCGTTGCCGAGTTTGATGAAATGCTCCGAGGCATTGTTCAAGCATTTCTCCGCCTGACGCAAGGAGCCGGAGTCGAGAAAGGTGTTGCCGAGTTGACTGTAGGTCAGCGCCAGACCTTCTTCATTGCCGATGCGGCGGTGGCATCCCAGCGCGTCCGTGAAGTGGGTGATGGCCTGATCCCAGTGCGCCTGCCGCGCTTCTTCCATGCCGAGGTTGTGATACAGAATCCCGAGCGCGCGGTCATCGTGAAGCGGTTTCAGCAGATCGAGGGCTTCAAGGTAGTAGGGGCGGGCTTTCTCTGGACGGCCGGCACCGATGTGGAGGTTCCCCAGATTTACCAGTGTGTGCGCGACGGCCTGTTGGTCCCGTTCCGTCCGCTGGATCGCGAGCACTTCCCGGTAGCAGGCCTCGGCTCTTTCGAAGTCCCCCGACAGGGCGCAGACATTTCCGAGATTGCCGAGTGAGGCGGAGAGTTCGCGGGGATTGTCGCCGAGACGATCGTCCGTGACGGCTTGCTCATAGGCTGCTTTGGCTTGAGCCAGTTGCCCGCGGTGGAGAAAAATCCTGGCGCGGTGTTTATCGTTCTCAGCCATGAGCGTTCAGCCGTCAGCGATCAGCCTTCGGTCTCCTACTCAGCACATCCCAGAGCTCTCAGCACGTCCCGCTCAGTCGCCGCCTTTCGGCGTGTCTTTTCTGAACTCGACGACAATGTCGTCTTCCTCGTCCAGGCCCAGTCCCGCGCGAAACGATTCCAGGAGTTCGGTGACGTAGTCGAGATGTTGCCGGCCTTTTCCCTCAGGGGAGGCGAGGTAGGACTCGGAGAGCCGCATGCCGGTTTCGAAATGGTGTGCGATGGTCTGTTCCGTCACTTGTTGCCAGGTGATGTAAATGCAGAACGCTTGAAACGCATGGGCCTGCGGATAGCGGGTCGCCAGCGAAAGCAACCCCTCATAGGCCTCCCGCGCCGTCGATCCGGCGTTGGACGAAAAGGTTGCTTCCAGATCAGCGGCGGTCTCCCAGTCGGACCCGAGCTCAGACTCTGCTTCTTCAAACGCCGCCTGTGCGGCAAGAGCTGCATCGAATTGCATGGTTACCTCAATCGTTTTCGGATCCAAGACGGATTCCGACGGCAATCTAAAACTGCATGTACACGAACTATCTCTCCATCCAGGCTGTAGTAAATAGCAAAAGGAAAACGTTTGGATAGGCAGCGGCGATAGCTGTAAGTCACCGCGTGGACTCCAGCATACACAAGAAGAGAATCGATATCCGAGAACAGGCAATCAAGGAAATAGGAGCCCAGTCCAGGTTCTTGGACTTCGTAGAAGCGGAAGCCTTGGATTAAGTCTTCCTGTGCTTCATCCAGGATTTGGATTTTCACGAGAGCTTGTTGCGGATATCCGCTTTCGCGGTCTCCCAATCAATGAATTGCGACGTTCCCTCGACGAGGCGCTGGCGGCGCTCATCGAGGACGGCTTTGTGCCAGGCAGGGGATTCAATGGCTTCTGGTGTGCGGGCGAGATCTTCCCACAACGACTCCATGGCCGAGAGTTTCTCGTGGAGACTCATGTCTTTGAGGGGAAGATTGAACGGCATAGAGGAAGTATACCGCAGGGGGGAATGGATTCAAATACGAAACTGACGGAGTGGTGTGGCGGAGTCACCGTGCAGAATTGCATGGATAGCATCAAATAACGTTGGGCCAGGATACGTGGGGAGAGAAAGGGAGGTCAATGAGGTGGTTGCTGTACGATGACAGGTGAAGATTCCTCGTTTACATTTTGTTATCTCGCTCGGTAGACTGCCGTTACGATTACTATGGGTACTGAGAAGCCATCTTCCCTCCCAACTGCGGATTCTGCCTCAACTGATCCGGTCGATCAGGTCATCCGCTATCATATTCAGACGAAGCATCATTTCAATCGCTATGCCCGGTCGATGGGGTTTCTGGATTGGGCGAACCAGCCTGATCCGTTCCGGCGCTTCGCAGGAGCGGAGCTGACGCCGCTGCCTTTATTGAAGCCGGATGAGGAGCCGATCTCGCCGGCCTATGAGGCGATCTATCAGCCTGAGGGGACTCCCTCTCAGCCGGTCACGATGCGCTCGCTGTCCAGATTCTTCGAATTCGCCCTGGCCTTGTCCGCCTGGAAGAAGGGCGGAGAGACGGAATGGGCGCTGCGGAGCAATCCCTCCTCGGGCAATCTGCATCCGACAGAAGGGTATGTGGTCCTGCCACAGATCGATGGACTCGACATGCGCCCGGGGCTGTATCACTACGCGCCAAGGGAGCATGGGCTGGAGCGGCGGGCTGCCTTCCCCGCCGAAGTCGTGGCGCAATTGCTGGCGCCGTTCCCGTCGAGAGCCTTTCTTTTTGGTCTTTCGTCGGTGCATTGGCGAGAGGCCTGGAAGTACGGCGAGCGGGCTTTTCGATACTGCAATCACGATGTCGGGCATGCGCTTGGTTCTGCGCGGGTCGCAGCGGCAACGTTGGGGTGGAACATGGCGGTGCTTGACGGCGTAGATCAAAACAGCATCGCGTTGTTGTTAGGTACGAATCGCCAGGATGACTTTGCCGGGGTCGAGCCGGAGCATCCCGATTGTCTCTGCGTGTTGTGGCCTTCCGGGAGCGTGAAGCGTGAAGCGTCGTTGGTGAATCGCGATGAGAGGGAGATGCCTCTGTTCCTCGATCCGTCTGTAGTCAAAGGCCTGGCGGAGACGTCATGGTACGGCAAGGCGAATAAGCTGAGCGGTGAGCATGGCGTGCATTGGGATGCGATTGATCAGGTCGCAGATGCCTCATGGAAGGTATCAAGTGACCTGCTGGCCTTGTCCGGTTTTCGTTCTCTTGCGAATGACGCTTCACAAGCGACGAGCGACGCCGGGCCTTCGGCCGGGCAAATCATCCGTCAACGTCGCAGTGCGGTGTCGTTTGACGGACGGACGTCCATCTCAGCTGCTACGTTCTTTCGGATTCTGCAACGGGTAATGCCGCGCGCCGAGCGTGCACAGTTGGAGCGTCCGGTGCCCTGGGACGTGTGGCCCCATGCTCCGGCGATTCATTTGATGATCTTCGTGCATCGCGTCGAGGGGCTCACGCCCGGCCTCTATGTCCTGGTGCGGGATCGGGCGAAGCTCTCGCTCGTTCAACGGTCGCTCAATCCGGAACTGGTCTGGACGCCGCCGCCGGGATGTCCTGAAGGTCTCCCGCTCTATTGGTTGCTGGAGGGCGATGCCAAGCGCGCGGCGGCGCAGGTGAGTTGCCATCAGGAGATCGCCGCAGACAGCGCGTTTTCGTTGGGCATGCTGGCCGAATTCGAAGGGCGCTTGCGTCAGATGGGGGCTTGGTTTTATCCTCGGCTGTTCTGGGAGGCCGGGTTACTTGGCCAGATCTTGTATCTGGAGGCGGAGGCGGCCGGAGTGCGCGGGACGGGGATCGGCTGTTTCTTCGATGACCCGGTTCATGAGATGTTGGGGGTGCAGGGTTTGTCCTTGCAATCGCTGTATCACTTTACGATCGGTGGGCCGGTGGAGGATCGCCGGATGATGACATTGCCGCCTTATCACCACCTCGATAGATAGATATATACCATGCAAAACCAATAGCTTAAACGGAAATTACTCATGTTTAAGATAAAGAAAAAGATCGAGAAGCCGAAGTTGCCGGTCCTCTATAACGTGATCGAGGACTATTCTGAAGCCGATGCACCGGGTAATGTCACGGCCTGCGCGACGACGCTTCCGGAAGATCTGCCGGGGCACGCCAAAATTTTATCCGAAAGCTACGGGGTACCGTTAGGCACCATGACGGAGTTGTTGGCTCAGGGTGGAGTCTATGTCTATCCAGCGGAGGGCGGGCTCTTGACCCGCGGGCTCTTTGCCTGTGTGATCGATCCGACGGGTGTGCTGCCGAAACGGACGTTCGTATTGGATCTGATGCAGTTTGCCGAGACGGAGCATCTGGCACGGGCGCGATCGCTTCCGATGGCCGAGGCGGCCTATGAGATCTTTCATCGCACGTTGCCGGATGAACTGAAGGAAAAGCTGGAGCAGAAGAATCTGGGGTTGGACTATCGCATGATCGATCGGGCCGTGGCCAAGGGCGGCGATATCAAGTACATCGACTTCCGCAAGGACTGGTCGCCGCACTTCAAGCGGCTCTGCATCATGCCGGACGGTCGGCTGGTCGAGACGGGCGGGTTGGAGGAGTTTGCGCAGTTGCACGGGATCACGGTCGCGCAGGCCAAGCAGTTGATCGAAGAGGGCGGCACGTTGGAAGTCGGTGCGGAGGTGCTGGCCTGTCAGATTGTGAACGGCCAGTCGTCGGTGGCGCGGTTCGGCGCGAAGAATTACGTGAAGGCGAAGGACCTGGCTGCCTCCAAGGGGATTCACATCCTGGATGCATTGAGCGAGGTGGCCTACAACGATCCCGTCATGATGCGGGGGCTTGTGCGGAAGGAATTGTCGAGCGGCCGTTAGCAGCCTGGTCAACGGAGTTCCTGTCCGTTCGTTGATGCTCATGAGATGAAATCACCTTCCCACCAGTTCTTGTTGCTGTTCTCCTGTCTCCTGCTGATGTCCGGCTGCGCGGCACCCAGGCCGATTCTCTATCCCAATGCCCATTTTCGCCAGGTCGGGGAGTCTGCTGCGGAGCAGGACATCGAGGACTGTTCTGCCATGGCAAAAGAAGCCGGAGCGACGCCGAGTCAGGGAAAGAGCGGTCAAGTGGCCGGGAGTACGACGGCGGGTGGCGCGATCGGATCGGCGGCCGGTGCTGTGGGCGGGGCGGTGGTCGGGCATCCGGGCCGCGGTGCGATGGTCGGAGCGGCAAGCGGGGCAACCGGCGGATTGCTTCGCGGCCTGTTTCGGAAGTCGCCGCCGAGTCAGGCGTTCAAACAGTTTGTGAATCGGTGCCTGCAAGAGCGCGGGTACGAACCTATGGGATGGGAATAGCAGGCGCTTTGGGTTGAGTCGTATGCGCTGCACGTTTCCGCCAGACCTGCCAGAGCTGTACTCCGATGATGGTGCCGCTCAGGTTGCAGACAATATCCAAGGGCGAAGGGCGACGATTGTGGGAGTAGACCTGATAGAGTTCTACGCTGCAGGAGAGGAGTAAGCCCGCAAGCACGGCCGTGACAAGGGCTGACCGGTCATTCGAATTCCGCTGTTGGAGGTACAGGAAGGCAAAGGGGACGTAGAGGGCGACATTCACAATAATGTCGAGCCAGAACTGAAATGATCGTATCTCCTCAAGCGGTGGAATCCAAATGACATAGTCCCAATGGGAATGGCCGACGAAGTCGGACCCGTAGACGCCGCTGGCGAGGATGAGGAAGCTGTACAGAATCCAGAACGTCAGCCACATGAGCGTCGAGCATTTCCCTAAAAGGTCGCGCGTCCCATCACCGTCGGTTTCCGTGATCCTCTCAGATCCTCTGGAAAGACTTCCAGTAAATACTGTTTATGCCGTTGCGCGGCCTAAGGAGGGGCTTGTCTACGCTCCGGTAGACGGGGGCTCATGAGTAGGATTGTGTGCGTATCTCAGCGCGGGGTTCGTTGCATGACCACCAGCGGTCCCTGATCGAGATCGTAAAGCAGTTGCTGAAGCCGGGTGGCGTCCGGATCCGACAGCGATTGGAACTCCAGGCCGAAGGTATTGCCCCGCACCCAGCGGACGACGGCCTCCTTGATCTCCAGCGGCCACTGGGAGTCCGGGAGCTGGATCTGGAGGCCTACGACGCTCTGAGCCGGCAACGGGATTTTCGACTCGATACTACAGCCGCCCACGGACAGATTGGTAATAGTGCCCTGACCTGCGAGTGTTTCGCCGGCGAAGGTGCTCCCGAAGTTAACGTCGAATCGCGGGCTCTTCCGATGATATCCCATGCTGATAGACCTGCCGGAGTTGAGTCCAATGCGCTACGCATGCCGAATGCACGAGGAGGGGCTACTGTCCCTCTTCATCGGCATAATAGACAGTGAACTTGAGGTGGAACGGATCGGTCGCGATGGGGAAATGCTGTCGACGGAGACAGGAGCGAGATCGTTCGGGCGCGGGGAAGGGGGCTACTTGGCTGCCAGCTCTTCCTGTACGGCTTGAAGGAGCTTGTTGAGATCGAAGGGTTTCTGGAACGTCCGTCGGGCGCCGAAGAGATTTGCCACGTCAAGAAAGTTACGATCGCCTTGCGCGCCGGTAATCGCAATGACCTTAGCGTCAACGTACTCACGAGTCAGCTGGAGCGTGGTTTCCAAGCCGTCGGTATCCGGCATCAGCAGATCCATAATGACCAGATCAGCCGGGTGCTTCTGATAGACCTCAAGCCCTTCGCGTCCATTGGAGGCTTCGAGCACCTGATGTCCGGCCTTTTCCAGCACCTCGCGGAGGAGATGGCGGATGGACTCTTCGTCGTCGATGATCAAAATCGTAGCCATGGTTTTTCCTTAATCTATGAGGGCGATCTTACCCGTCTGCCGGCTGTGTGTCTAGGAAGAAAATGGTTGCGGCCGGCTTGGACAGAGGATGGTCTCGCTCGCGCCTAGCACGCACGCGAAGCATCGTATCGAAATGGAACGGACATGAGCGAAGAGCCGATCGAACGAATATACATTGACCGATCCGATCCTTTTTGATAAAACTCGATTTATCTGCTGCCGGTTCTCTGCAACGCACCTTCTTCGGAGAGTATCTTTGTGACAACTGATTCGGACTGGGCCTGGACCCGACGCACGTTTTTGCAAACTTCTGTGATGACCTTGGCTCTCGCCGTGCTACCAGGGCTACGGCCCCAGCGCGTCGCGGCGCAGGCGTTTCCGGAGGGGCGATTGACCTTTTTGAATGTCTGGACTGATGAGCGGCTGGATGTGACGTATCGCAACGAGGCCGGCGAGTATGATCTGGAAGCGCTGGACGACGTCAATCATATCCTGCGGTGCCATGCGACCGGTGAAGTCTCAGCGATCGATGTGCGGGTGTTGGAACATGTCAATCTGGTGCAAAAGAAGCTCGGCGGCGATCGGGAGGTTCATATTATCTCCGGCTATCGTTCTCCGGAGTATAACGCGCAACTCGTTCGTGCCGGCCGGCGTGCGGCAAAGAATAGCCTGCATATGCAGGGTCAGGCGATCGATATACAGATTCCGGGCCTTCATCCCAAAGTCATTCGACAGGCCGCGCTGGAATTGGGCTACGGCGGCATCGGCTATTACCCCCGTTCGAAATTCGTGCATCTGGATTCCGGGGCGTTCCGGTCCTGGTAAGAGCCGGTAGTTTTTGGTGCCTCCCACGCGGTATCCTCGGGTCCGGTTCCCGCCTATAGCGACTCATTATTTTTGAGGAGGATTGTATGATCGTTCGTCTCCATATTCTGAGATGTGTGTGCCTGGTTGCGCTGCTGGGTTCGATGGTCGATGCGCCGGTGATTCAGGCTGAGACGACGAACGGGGCTGCGAAGCTCGTGGTCGCGAAGGGGAAGCATGTATCGCTGGAATATACGCTGAAGCTGAACGAGAAAGATGTCGTGGAATCGAATGTCGGCGGTGAGCCGATGACCTATCAGCACGGCGCGGAGGAAATCGTCCCAGGATTGGAGAAAGCACTGGAGGGGATGGCGGTCGGGGAGACGAAGCACATCGCCGTGAAGCCCGTGGATGCCTACGGCGAGGTGGATCAGAAAGCCATTCAGGAAGTGAAGAAGAGCCTGGTGCCGGAGCATGCGTGGAAGGTCGGAGCCGAATTGGAAGCGCGGGGGCCCGAAGGGCAATCACTGTTTCCCCATGTGACGGAAGTGAAAGAGGATTCCGTGGTGCTGGATTTCAACCACCCGTTGGCCGGGAAGACCTTGTACTTCGACGTCAAAATTTTGGAGATCCGCGCCGAAGCCAAGACCAAGTAGCCGGGGGCTGTCCGACATGCGTGAAGCGTCATTCGTCTCTCGTTGTAGGATCAGCCGAAGCACGTTCGCGAGATACGCTTCACGATTCACACTTCACGGAACTGCAGAGAAAGGCGAGAACGCCGCTGGCAGGCTTTTTCAGCTTCCTGTTCGTTTGAAGAAGAGCATCGAGAGCGGCGGCAGCGTGAGGCTCAGTGAATAGGGCAGACCGTGGCAGGGACTGGTCTCGGCCCACAGGCCGCCGGAGTTCCCCATGTTGCTGCCTCCGTACAGTTCGGCGTCGCTGTTGAGCAACTCACGATAGTGCCCCCCTGTCGGGACGCCGACGCGGTAGTGATGCCGCGGAACCGGTGTGAAGTTTCCTACGCAGAGAATGGATTCCGAGGCGTCTTCCGTTTTTCGAAGGAAGGCGATGACGGAATTTTCCGCGTCATTGAAGTCGATCCACTGAAATCCATTCCATTCGTAGTCGACCTGGTGCAGCGCCGGTTCCTGCCGGTAGAGATGATTCAAATCCCGCACAAAGCGCTGTAACCCGTGATGGGGCGGATATTCGCAGAGATGCCAGTCCAGACTGGTGTCGTGGTTCCACTCTCGCCATTGTCCGAACTCATTCCCCATATACAGCATCTTCTTCCCCGGATGGCCGTACATGTAACCGTAGAGGGTGCGGAGATTGGCGAATTGCTGCCAGGGATCGCCCGGCATTTTCCCGATCAGCGAGCGCTTGCCGTGCACCACTTCGTCATGCGAGAGGACCAGGACGAAGTTTTCCGTGAAGGCGTAGAGCAGGCCGAACGTGATCTGGTTTTGATGAAATTTCCGGTGCACCGGCTCATGGGCGAAGTAGTCGAGCGTGTCGTGCATCCAGCCCATGTTCCATTTGAACGTAAACCCCAGCCCGCCGGTGTAAGTGGGGCGCGAGACCCCCGGCCAGGAGGTGGACTCTTCTGCAATGGTCATGGCGCCGGGAAAGTCCCGATGCACGAGGACATTCAGTTCCTTGAGCAGCGTCACGGCGCCCAGGTTTTCGCGTCCGCCGAACTGATTGGGGATCCATTCGCCGTGTTTACGGCCGTAGTCGAGATAGAGCATCGAGGCGACGGCGTCCACGCGTATGCCGTCGATGTGATACCTGTCGAGCCAGAACAGTGCACTGTTGAGGAGGAAGTTGCGCACTTCCGGACGGTCATAATTGAAGATCCGGCTGTGCCAGTCCGGGTGATAGCCGAGGCGCGGATCGGCATGGTCATAGAGATGGGTGCCGTCGAAAAACGCGAGCCCGTGCGGATCGTCGGGGAAATGCGCGGGCGCCCAGTCCATGATCACCCCGATACCGGCTGCATGGGCGGCATCGACAAACGCCATGAAGTCTTCCGGCCTGCCGTAGCGGCTGGTCGCAGCAAAATATCCGGTGGCCTGATAGCCCCAAGATCCGTCGAAGGGATGTTCGGTGACGGGGAGGAGTTCGAGATGGGTGTAACCGAGATCTTTGACATAGGGAATGAGTCGGGCGGCTAGCTCGTGGTAGGTGAGCCAGCGATTCTCCTCTTCCGGCACGCGCATCCATGATCCGAGATGGACTTCATAGATGGCGATCGGGGCGCGCAAGGGATTCCACTGCGCGCGGGCGTTCATCCAGGCTTCGTCCTGCCAGGTGAAATTGGACAGATCGCGCACAATCGAGGCAGTGCGGGGACGGAGTTCGCTGGCGCGCGCATAGGGGTCTGCCTTGGCCAGAACGGCATCCTGGCCGCGCGGGCGAATCTCATATTTGTAGAGGCTTCCGTCGGGCAGTTCGGGAAGAAAGATTTCCCAGAGTCCTGTCGATCCTCGATTGGTCATGGGATGACAACGGCCGTCCCAGCGATTGAATTCACCGACCACACTCACGCGCATGGCATTCGGCGCCCAGACGACGAAATGCACGCCGGTGATGCCTTCAACCGTGCGTACATGTGCGCCCAGCGATTCGTAGGCTCGATAAAACGTGCCTTCTGAAAAGAGGTGTAATTCAAAATCGGTGAGCAGCGGTGGCAGCGCATAGGGATCATGGCCAATCGTGACGGTGCCGTCGGCAGCCCGGGAACGGATCTTATAGTCGTGGGCACGTTTCTGTTGGGGGAGGATGGCCTCAAAGAGGCCGGCCTCGTGGATGCGCTTGGCCGGGATCGGAGCGGTTTGACCGGCAGGCAGAACCTCGACGGATTCGGCAAAGGGCAGCCAGGCGCGGATAGTCAGGCCTTGGGCGGTCGGATGCGGGCCGAGGATCGCGCGCGGGTTCCAGTGTGTGCCGGAGATGAGCCGTTCGAGGTCGTCCTGCTTGAGGGCGGTAGAGGTTGTCATAGGCCTATCCTAAAGCGTCACTTGAATAGATGAAAGCGGAAAACGCGAATCGAGGAGAGTGGGCTCTGCACCAGGCAAGCCGATGGCTCGCTGCTTAATCCTGAAAGAGCGGAATTTCCCCGAAGGAAGCAGTTGTGGCATCCTAGCCTGGTAAGAGAATTAGAGATCTGATCCAATGGTACAAGTACAAGAGATCGAGGAATGACTTCTCCTGGGATCTTGGCTATACTTTTGGCAGCTCGCAGGGTCCAGAGGACAGAGGACAGAGGAGGAGCCATGGATTACCGCCAATACATCGTGCGCGATCCGAAGGTATGCGGGGGGGAACCGCTGGTAAAGGGCACGCGGGTGACCGTCCGCACTATCCTGGCCAGCCTGGCTGAAGGAGATAGCGTCCAGGAACTGTTGCAGGCCTTTCCGACTCTCAAGGAAGAGGATATACGGGCGATTGTGGCATTTGCCGCGGCATCGGCAGAGGAAGACCTTCCGCTTCAGAGCGTGCCGGACGTTGCGTGAACCTCAAATTGGATGAAAACATCCCTGCTCAATTGCAGGCGGTCCTCAAGGACCTGTCTCACGATGTCGATACAGTGCCACAGGAAGGGTTGACCGGCAGGGACGATCAGACCATCTGGGACGCCGCCCAGCAGGCTCAGCGCTTTCTAATCACACAGGACCTCGACTTTTCGGATATCCGCCGATATGCGCCCGGTCATCATCGTGGATTGATGATCGTGCGTCTACGAGATCCGAGCCGGCGCGTACTCATCCAAAGAATCCAAGCCGCATTCCAAACTGAAGATGTTGAAGGATGGCAGGGGTGTTTTGTCGTCGTGACGGATCGGAAGATTCGAGTGCGGCGCCCTCCGCAATCCAATCCGTCTCTGTGAACCGGGGTGTCACGTGATGGCAGAGTTCTCTGCCGCCTGTTTTCGTCTAACCCCCTAAATAGCTGGCGCTTCGACCAGCAGCCAGTTCGGCCGCTACGGCTCGCCCTTCTCACCCGACTCGCTGAACAACCAATTTGGCGTAGGAAGTCCGTTCAGGCCTGACTCGCCGAACAATCCTTATGGGAGAGGGTGAAGGATTGAAGAAGGGCAATGAGGTGATCGTACATAGCACGAGGCGGTCATGGCCCTAGTAGGACTACCAGTACAAGCGACGGAATACCAAGGGTTTGTTCCCCCAAAGGCGGGGTGATTTCCTGGCAATAACAGGGTATTCTGCGCCCCATGCCCACTCCCGAAGATCAGGCTCGCGAGCATATTGACCAGGCACTGGAGCAGGCTGGCTGGAAAGTTCAAGATTATAAGAGCGCACATCTTCATGCCGGACGGGGAGTGGTCCTTAGAAATTTCCCCCTCGTGAGCGGGCACGGCTTCGCGGACTATCTCCTTTATATAGACGGCCAAGCCGCGGGAGTGATTGAGGCGAAGAAGGAAGGGTTTCCCTTAGTCGGCGTGGAAGTTCAGGCCGAGAAGTACAGTAAGGGGCTCCCTGCCGACTTACTCGCTCATATCCGGCCATTACCATTTTTGTATCAGAGCACCGGCGTGGAAACGCGATTCACGAACGGCCTCGATCCCCAGCCTCGCAGCCGCCCAGTGTTCAGTTTTCACCGACCCGATGCGCTCGCGGCCTTCATCCCGAAGCATAACGATGCTCCTAGAGATCTGCATGGCGCATCGCTCGCAGCAGAAGCAGCACCGACGCTTCGTGGGCGACTGAGAACGTTGCCATCACTCAGCACCGCCGGCCTTTGGCCCGCGCAGGTTACTGCTATCAATAATCTCGAAAAGTCGCTGGCCCAGGATCGTCCGCGCTCCCTCATCCAAATGGCCACCGGCAGCGGTAAGACCTTCACTGCCATCAACTTCATCTATCGGCTGATCAAGTTCGGCGGGGCGAAGCGCGTGCTCTTTCTCGTTGATCGCGGCAACCTCGGCGACCAGACGCTCAAGGAATTCCAGCAGTACGTCTCGCCCTACAACAACTTCAAGTTTACGGAAGAGTTCATCGTCCAGCGGCTGGCGGGCAACACGCTCGATACCACCGCGCGCGTCTGCATCAGCACCATCCAGCGCATGTATTCCATGCTCAAGGGGCGAGAGCTGTCGGACGAAGACGAAGAAGCTTCTGTCTCCGGCCTCGAACGGCTCTTCAAGAAACCCGAGCCGCTGGACTATAACCCGGCCATTCCGATTGAAACCTTCGACATCATCGTCACCGACGAATGCCACCGGTCTATCTACAACCTCTGGGCGCAGGTGCTGGAATACTTCGATGCTCACCTCATCGGCCTCACCGCCACGCCCAACAAGCAGACCTTCGGCTTCTTCAACCAGAACCTAGTCATGGAGTACAACCACGAGCAGGCCGTAGCCGACGGCGTCAACGTGAACTACGACGTGTACCGCATCCGCACCGCCATTACGCAGGCAGGGTCCAAAGTGGAGGCGGGGTATAGCGTGCAATTGATGAATCGGGAGACGCGGACGAAGCGTTGGGAGAGACTTGACGACGACTTCGCCTATGATCCCGACCAGCTCGACCGCGACGTGGTCGCCCCGGACCAGATCCGCACCATCGTCAAAGCTTTCCGGGACAAGCTCTTTACCGACATCTTTCCCGGCCGCACCGAAGTGCCCAAGACCCTCATCTTCGCCAAGGACGACGCCCATGCGGAGAACATCGTCGAAATCCTCCGTGAGGAGTTCGGCAAGGGCAACGACTTCGCGCAGAAGATTACCTATCGCACCACCGGGGTGACTCCCAAGGAGCTCATCAAGGCCTTTCGCAACAGCTACCATCCGCGCATCGCCGTCACCGTGGATATGATTGCTACCGGCACCGACATCAAGCCGGTCGAGATCGTCGTCTTCATGCGCGCGGTCAAATCCCGCACCTTCTTCGAGCAGATGAAAGGCCGGGGTGTTCGTGTCATCAAGCCGGACGATCTGAAGGCCGTCACGCCCGACGCCACGACCAAAGACCACTTTGTCATTGTCGATACCGTCGGCGTCTGCGAACAAGACAAGACCGATGCGCGGCCGATGGAGAAAAAGCCTAGCGTCGCCTTTGAGAAGCTGCTCCAAGCCGTGGCACTGGGGAACACGGAAGAAGATGTACTCACCAGCATCGCCGGACGGCTGGCCCGTATGGAGCACCGGATTACGAAGGCCGATGAACAGGCCATCAGCAAAGCCAGCGGGGGGCTCTCACTCAAAGACCTGAGCCGCAGTCTCGTGGAAGCGGTCAATCCGGATCGGCAGGAGGAGCGAGCCACACAGCAATTTGGTACGAGCAAGCCGACTGAACAGCAGATTCAGCAGGTCGCTACCAAGTTAATTCAAGAAGCGGCCAAGCCGTTTCAAGATCCGAAATTCCGCGAACTCCTGAGCGAGATCAAAAAGAAGAACGAGCTGACGATTGATCATGTCAGCCAGGATCAAGTCATCGAAGCAGGTTTCAGCGCCGACGCGTTAGCGCGTGCCCGCACCATCGTGCAGTCGTTCGAACAGTTTATCGCCCAGCACAAAGACGAAATCACCGCCCTGCAAGTGCTCTACAGCAAGCCGTATAAGCAGCGGCTGAAGTTCGAGGACATCAAGGATTTGGCCAACGCCATCGAAAAGCCGCCCTACCTCTGGAACGAGTCCCAACTCTGGCAGGCCTATGCGGCGCTGGAAAAGTCGAAGGTCAAAGGCGCGAGCGGCAAACGCATCCTCACCGATCTGGTCTCCCTCGTTCGCTTCGCCACGCATCAGGACAACGAGTTGGTGCCGTTCCCTGAGAAGGTCAGCGCCAACTTCAAGGCGTGGTTAGGGGAGCAAGAGAGTCGAGGAAAGAAGTTTACGGACGAACAGCGCCACTGGCTGGAGATGATCCGCGACCATGTAGCCGCGAATCTTGTGGTGGAGCCGGACGATTTCGAGTATGCGCCGTTCGCTCAGGAAGGTGGGCTTGGGAAGGTGCATCAGATCTTTGGGGCTGAGCTGAACAAGATGATTGAAGAGCTGAATAGGGCGTTAGCGGCATAGCAATGGCATTAACAGTTCCTCTTGCGGAAATCGTAGAAAGAAGTAGCAACCGATTGCTCGGGAAGCATGAGTCGTGGGGGCGCGTGCTGTTGGGAGACATTGCGACAGTATTAAACGGGTTCGCCTTCAAATCCTCAGAATTCTCGAATAGCGGTGGAGTGCCTTTGATACGTATTCGCGATGTCGGAAAGGACCGATCAGAGACCACTTATCTAGGCGAGTACGACCCTCGTTATGTTGTGGAGCCTGGTGATTTGCTTGTTGGGATGGACGGGGACTTCAATTGTGCCCGCTGGCGTGGGCCCCGTGGTCTTTTGAATCAGCGAGTCTGCAAGATCACGCTCAAGTCCGACATTTACCTGCCCAAGTTTCTCGACTATACGTTGCCCGGATATCTGAAGGCCATTAACGATGTCACTTCGTCAGTAACAGTTAAGCATCTTTCGTCCAAGTCGATCGAAGAAATCCCGTTGCCGCTACCTCCGATAGAGGTTCAACAGAGGCTCGTCGCGGAGATCGAAAAGCAATTCTCCCGCCTCGACGAAGCCGTCGCCAACCTCAAGCGCGTCAAGGCCAACCTCAAACGCTTCAAAGCTTCCGTTCTCAAAGCCGCCGTTGAAGGGAAGTTGACCGAAGACTGGCGCAAGGCTCATCCCAACGTCGAACCAGCCAGCAAACTCCTTGAACGCATCCTGGCTGAACGGCGTGTGAAGTGGCGTGGCAGAGGGAAGTACAAGGAACCTGCTCAACCTGAAACGAACATCATTGGGCCATTGCCGGATCCTTGGATGTTGGCCTCCATCGATCAGCTATCGAGCCTTGTCACAGACGGTGATCATAATCCCCCTAAACGAGTCCCTGAGGGAGTCCCGCACCTTACTGCTAAACACATTAAGGGCTGGCGAATTTCATTCGAAGACTGCTCTTACATTTCACTACTAGATTATGAGCGTACTCGATCCCGGTTTGAACCACAGCCTGGAGATTTCATCGTAACTTGTGTGGGAACAGTTGGCCAAACAGCCATTGTTCCAGCGGGAATAACATTCAGCGCGGATCGCAACCTTGCCGGAATTAGGCTGGTCGAATGTGGAATGACGCCAAAGTTTCTTCAAATAGTTCTTAATTCACCAGACTGGCAATTGCGTATGCGGCAGGCGTCTGGATCGACAGCCCAGCCACATCTCTACCTTGGAGATCTTCGCACGTTACAAATTCCCTTACCGCCGCTTCCCGAACAAGAGACAATTATTGAAGAAGTCGAGCGCCGCCTGTCCGTCATCGAGGAACTCGAAGCTGCCGTCCAAGCCAACCTCACGCGCGCCAACCGCCTGCGGCAGTCCATACTGCAACGCGCGTTTAATGGTGACCTTTTATCGGGGGACGTGATTTCATCCAATGAAAGGACTGCATATGAGTCAAGATGCTGAAAGGCAAAAGTACATTGAGCAATCCAAAAAGTCTCTGGAGCGGATGCAAGGCTTCGATGTGACTACTCTTCCGAGAGTGGATGTCCTTGGAACCGCTCTTAACTTCACTGATGCTGTGGATCCGGCCACGCGATTAATTGATCTTTATCGTCAGCTTCCGGGGGAAGTTTTGGATCAGCTGCCAAACAACTTCCTACGCACAATTCAGCAACAGGCAGATAACGATTTCAACCTTCTTGATGCAATCCTAAAATTCGAACCTGGAATGCCAAAGGCGGAACGGGATGCCCGCATAATCCACGTAACCCAGGCATATGATCCAACCTTCCAGCAGTTGCATCCTTTAATTTCTTACGCAGTTAGAAAGTCGACTGATTTTAGTAAGCTAGAACGCGAGGCTCGTAGTCTAATCCAAAACGTTACAGACCGCGCCACTGAACTCCAACATGAGCTAGAGAAACGGAAGAAGGATGCTGACGCGATCCTTCAGGCAGTACGTAAAGTTGCTGAAGAACAGGGTGTCTCGCAGCAAGCCATCTACTTTAAGAATGAAGCTGATAGTCACGATAGGGAGTCGACGATCTGGTTAAAGCGGACTGTCTGGCTTACCGTCGGACTTACCGTATACGCAGCGGCGACGCTTGTTCTTCACAAGATTCCCTTCTTGGTGCCAGGAAATCTTTACGATACGATACAGCTGGCTGCGAGCAAGATTCTTATTTTTGTCACCATCTCGTACTTCCTGATTCTATCAGCAAAAAACTATGTGGCTCATCGTCACAATTCCGTAGTAAATCGACATCGACAGAACGCATTAGCTACGTACACTGCGCTTGTGAAGGCTGGCGGTGAAGAGGCTAGCAGGGACGTCGTGCTTGCAAAGGCGGCAGATTGTATCTTTTCACCCCAGTCAACCGGTTTTGCAAGAACTGAAGGTGGCGAGGGCGGAAGCCTTTCTTTGGTAAATGTAGCACCAGGTGGAGTTCGCCCTACGGTGTCAGGCTAATCAATGACCAATACGTCAGCCATTGTTCAAAATCTCTGGAACTGCTGGAACGTCATCCATGACGACGGGATGGGCGGCCTACTGTTATTCGAAAAGGTAAACGTATTAGAATAGCGGCAAGTAGTTTCAAGTCTTCTGAGGAATTTCTCTGTGAGTGACAACTCGAAAATTGAATGGACGGATGCCACGTGGAACCCGGTACGAGGGTGCTCCAAAGTCAGCCCAGGCTGCCTGAATTGCTACGCCGAGACATTTGCTGAACGCTTTCGCGGTGTACCTGGACACCCTTTTGAGCAAGGGTTTGATCTGCGCTTGGTTCCAGAGAAGCTTGCTGAACCTTTGCGGTGGCGAACCCCTAAAATGATTTTCGTCAATTCAATGAGTGACTTGTTCCACGAACAAGTTCCTGATGAATATATCGTCAATGTTGCCCGTGTCATGCGATTGGCCAACTGGCACACTTATCAGGTTTTGACTAAACGCTCGGAGCGGATGCTGGATTTGCTTAACGGGAAGCTGCGATTCGCCTCGAGTCAGAGAAACATTTGGTGGGGCGTTAGCGTCGAAAATAGGAAACACGGGCTACCCCGTCTCGAACACCTGCGCGAGGCTCCGGCGCAAGTCCGGTTCCTGTCGATCGAGCCGTTGATTGAAAACCTTGGCGCTTTTAGCCTCAAGGGTATTAGTTGGGTTATCGTCGGTGGAGAAAGTGGTCCTGGCGCAAGGCCAATGGCCAAAGAGTGGGTGCTTTCGATCCGTGATCTGTGCAGACGTGCTCAAGTTCCTTTCTTCTTCAAGCAATGGGGTGGCGTCCGAAAAAGTGAGACAGGACGAACTCTCAATGGCAAAACCTACAGCGAGTTTCCCGCTCGAAGCAGTGCGCCTGTTTTGGATGCTCAGGATCGGTTAGCTGCGGTTGAAGAGATCCAGTCCTTCCTCCCTGTTGAGATGCTGCGTTGAGCGACGCCAATCTGTATGCGGGCCGCGAACAAACCCTCGTCAAGCACTTCATCCTTCAGCAATACCTCGAACGTTTTGCAATCATTGTAGGCACACACAAGGATACTCTTACTTACGTTGACTGCTTCTCAGGCCCTTGGAATGTTCAGTCAGAGGAATTCAAGGACAGCTCGTTTTCGATCGCTCTAGAACAACTGCGCAAGGCTCGAAGGGTCCATCAAGATAAAACAGGCCGGACCTTGAGGCTTCGGTGTTTCTTCCTCGAAAGCAATCGCTCTGCTTTTAACAAGCTCAAGCAGTTCACCGACAAAATAACTGACGTCGAGATTGAGCCCCAGAATAAGAAGCTAGAACATGCCATTCCACTGATTCTGGAGTTTGTGAGGAAAGGCGGTTCTCGGTCGTTTCCGTTCATATTCATCGATCCTACAGGCTGGACGGGATTCGAAATGAACGCGATAGCTCCGCTACTGAAGTTTGACCCTGGGGAAGTCCTGATCAATTTCATGACTGGCCATATTCGCCGGTTTATCGACTACCCCGAAGAGGTCAATCAACAGAGCTTCGTCAGGTTCTTTGGCTCCGAAAATTTCAGGGAAAAGATCAAAGGTCTTGCTCAACAAGAACGCGAGGATGTCGCCGTCGAGGAGTACATCAGGAACGTGAAATCAACAGGTAACTTTCCTTATGTCTGCTCCGCAATAGTGCTTCATCCAGAAATCGATCGAACTGCATTCCACTTGATTTATGCGACAAGGAGTCTTGCTGGGGTCGAGGTATTCAAAGACGCAGAGAAACGCGCAATGGCTGTGATGGAAAAAGCGCGAGCACATGCCAAGCAAAGAAAGCGCGAGGAGAAAACCAGGCAGGCTGAACTATACAGCGGCGAGATCCTCCACGATCCCAATTATTATAATTCACTGCGCGTGCGGTACCTCGTGAAATCAAAGCAAGCTGTTCTCGATCTACTCGAAATGCACAATGAGGTCCCATACGACCAGGCGTGTGCTCTCACTCTCAGCTTTTCCTTAAGCTGGGAGAGCGATCTCAAAGAGTGGATTCGAAGTTGGGTCGAAGAGGGCGTACTGACTATCACTGGACTTAAGGCACGACAGCATGTGCCTCAGCGAGGACAGGGCATTGTTCTGGTTTGGAAAACTTCTAGAGAGAAAAGACCAGCGGAGTTATGAATAACCATTCGCAGCAAATCATTCAAAAGCTCTGGAACTACTGCAACGTACTTCGTGACGACGGGATGAGCTATGGCGACTATGTCGAGCAGTTGACGTATTTGCTCTTTCTCAAGATGGCCGACGAGCGCACGAAGCCACCGTATAACCAGCTCAGCCAGATTCCCGACAAGTACAGTTGGCCCAGCTTGCTCAAGAAGGACGGCGACGACCTGTTCGACCACTATCGTCATCTCCTGGAAGAGCTCGGTAAAGGGAAGGGGATGCTCGGCCTGATCTTCACGAAGGCCCAGAATAAATTCCAGGACCCGGTCAAGCTTCGGCGGCTGATTGTGGATCTGATCGACAAAGAAGACTGGTCTACGATGAGCGCTGATGTAAAAGGAGACGCCTACGAGGGCTTGCTGGAGAAGAACGCGCAGGACACCAAGTCCGGCGCGGGCCAGTACTTCACTCCAAGGCCGTTGATTGTTGCAATTGTCGAGGCTATCGCCCCGAAGTCCAGCGAGACCATCTGTGATCCGGCCTGCGGGACAGGTGGATTCTTTCTGGCCGCTCATGACTACATTGTGAAGCATTATCCGAACCTGACCAAGGACGAAAAGCGCCAACTCAAGCAAGGCACGTTCAAGGGATGGGAATTGGTCCAAAGCACGGCTAGACTTTGCGCGATGAACCTGATGCTCCATGGGATCGGGAGCGACAAAGACTTGCCCATTGTCGTATCCGATTCCTTGGCCGCTGACCCTGGGGATCGGTTCGACATCGTGATGACCAATCCGCCCTTCGGAAAGAAGAGCAGCACGACCATCGTCGGCGAAGAAGGCCAGGTCTCCAAGGAACGGGACATCGTCGAACGTGACGACTTCTGGGCCACGACTTCCAACAAGCAGCTCAATTTCGTCCAGCACGTCAAAACGTTGCTGAAGCAAAATGGCCGCGCGGCGGTTGTTGTCCCTGACAACGTGCTCTTTGAAGGCGGGGCAGGGGAAACCGTCCGTCGTAAGCTCCTACACGAGTGCGATGTGCACACACTCCTGCGTCTGCCGACCGGCCTCTTCTACGCGCAGGGCGTGAAAGCCAATGTGCTCTTCTTCGACAAGAAGCCAGCAAGCGAGACCCCCTGGACCAAGAAGCTCTGGATCTACGACCTCCGCACCAACAAGCATTTCACCCTCAAGACCGATCCGCTCAAGCGCGAAGACCTGGACGAGTTCGTGAAATGCTACAACTCGTCAAATAGGCATACTCGCAAGGCCACCTGGTCAGACAAGAAGCCAGACGGCCGTTGGCGTGCCTATGATTACGACGAGTTAGTGGCTCGCGACAAAGCCAGCCTCGATATCTTCTGGCTAAAAGACGACTCTCTAGAAGACTCCGCCAATCTCCCCAACCCCGACATCATCGCCCAAGAAATCGTGGATGACTTGGAGGCAGCTCTCGAGCAGTTTCGATTAATCGCAAATGATTTAGGAAATGATAAAGATTCGCCTGCAGTTTAAGTGAGGATGTGATGGGATATGAACACTTTCCAAAGGCGACCGTTGATGTAACCCAAAAGTACCATCAGCAAATTATTGGCTTCTTGAATACGCGCCTTTCGGAAACGTTCAGGTTTTACACGCCTATCTTAGCCGCCGGTGCTGGTTTTGGATGGGCTATCTCCGGAAACTCGCCGAAAGTTGGTGTGATTACAGCTGCCTTAGTTATTTCATAGCAAGAAACGGGGACATTCTCTTTTTTCCCAATCCGTCCGCAGGTATGCTCCGGACAATCCGCTGAATCCCGCGCAGGCTTTCGCGCCGGATAATCCCTTCACCCGGCCAACCGCTTTGATCCCGGCAATCCGGTCAATCCGGAGAATCGCTACAATCCCACCACCCCCTTCGCTCCGCTCAACCGCTCGAGGTGATTCCCGCAAACTCGGGTTGTGATTCGAGGCTGAGTGAGCCGCGGACGGGTGTCTCGATGCGATGAGGTTATTCCAGCGTGCATCAAGCGTGTGCGATTCCGCCCCTCGGACCTAGCTGGGTTGGTGCTTAGGCGGCTTCAATGGACAATCGCAGTCCCAGCGCCTGCAGCACAGTGGCCAGACTTTGAATTTCAGGGTTCCCGTCTTTTGAGAGCATCCGATAGAGATGTTCCCGATTGAGTGCGGCGGTCTTGGCCAGCCGGGACATTCCGCCGCGCGCTTCGGCGACGTGCTTGACGGCGAGCAGAAAGGCCTCGCGGTCTCCGGCTTCGAGGGCTGCATCCAAATAGGCCGCCGCTTCAGCGGGGTCTTGCAGGTCGTCCATGAGTTTGGCGTGGTACTTTCGACTTCGCATGAGGCTTCCTCCGTCGTTGATAGTCGGCCCACAACTGTTGGGCTTGTGTAATATCTGCCGGTTGAGTCGCCTTGCTCCCTCCACATAGCAGCAGCACGACCGTGTTTCCATCCAATGCGCAGTAGAGACAAAGAAAAGGTACCGGGAGTCTTTTTCAGTCGCACCGACCACCCCTTGCCCTGACAATTCCCACTCCCAATCCCTACGGCACAGGCAATCCCTCAGACTGCGGCCGCGGTTATTGGGAAATGTCCCTGAGGGGAAAGAACGGAAACATTCTGAATTGTTGCTCTGAAGACGTGGCGGTGTGCCGAAGTGATGCAGAAGGTTTCCGTTGTTTGCCTCGCGATCAAGGTCGTGTCGAGTTGACATGTGAAACGCTACGCTATACAGTGTCGTGGTATGATTAAGACGTTCCGGCACAAGGGGCTGCAAGCGTTTTTTGAAAGTGGCAGCAAGGCAGGTATCCAGCCTCACCATGCGGCTCGGCTTAGTCGGCAACTCGCCAGGCTTGACCTGGCCAAAACGGCGGCGGATATGAACGTGCCGGGATGGGGGCTGCATGCCCTGACCGGCAATCTGGCCGGCCGGTATGCGGTGTCGGTAAGCGGGAATTGGCGGCTTACCTTTGGCTTTGATGGCGAGGGTGTCGTACTCATTGATTACCAAGATTATCACTAGGAGGGCTCCAGTATGAGTCGGATGCATAATCCACCGCACCCGGGCGAAACGTTGAGAGAGGATGTTTTGCCGGCTCTGGGCTTGACCGTGACGCAAGCTGCGGACCAACTGGGGGTGACCCGTGCCGCATTGTCACGAGTCTTGAATGGCCGCGCGGCGATCTCTCCGGAAATGGCCCTCCGATTAGAAGGATGGCTCGGGGTAGATCACGGAGGCCGTGCCGACTTGTGGGTCGCTCAGCAGGCTTCCTATGACCTCTGGCAAGCCCGCAAGGCCGGTGCGCCCAAAGTGAGGCGAGCCGTATTAGTAGAGGCGTGAGTTCGTTCTTCCTACGCATCTGTCTAGATGGCGGGGTTTGCCTTTTGCTGAGCACATCTCCACGCAAAAACAATGTACCGGGTGTCTTTTCTTGGGCGCCGCTTGTAGGGCTCTCGGAAGGGGTGTAGGCGTTTCCGAAGAAGTGCTCAGTCCTGAGTGCTCGCGGGACGCGTTGAGTTCATAGTCCTGAGTGCTGCACGGAAGTGCTGGGTACTGAGTCCTGAGTGCCGAGTTTAAGAATCGGGAAGCTTGAGTCCGGAGGCTCTTGATGTGGATTCTGATTCTGATGGTTTTGCTCTCCGCTGTCACTCCTTCCTTTGCTGAGCAAAACTTCTCTGAGAAATACGAGCGTGACTACAATATCTTCAATCCGGCCAGTCAGTATGCGCCGGATAATCCGCTGAATCCCGCGCAGGCCTTCGCGCCGGATCATCCCTTCAACCCGGCCAACCGTTTTGATCCCGGCAATCCGGTCAATTTCGTGGTCACTCAGGACCTCGAAGACGAGGAAATTCGATGGGGGGATTTCCTCTCCGTCGAATGTGTGTAGAATGCCCCCGACATAGATGATCAGATCGGTGTTCCTGCACCGCGCATGTCAGGGGAAGCGATGAAGATTATCCGTGACTGTTTCGGACGATCGGTCCGGCTAACTGACGAGCGAGTGACGCATGTTCTTCAGCATCAGGAAATGGCCGGGATGGAGGCAGAGATCGAGCGTGCGCTCCAAGTCCCGACAGAAGTGCGGATATCCCGTTCGGACGACACCGTGCAGTTGTTTTATGAGTTTTACGCCCAAACGATGGTTGGTGGGAAATGGCTGTGCGTCGTGGTAAAGTGCCCGACAGATGGCGCTTTTGTCGTGACGGCCTATTTGACTGATCGACTGAAGTCAGGAGAAACCGTATGGCCGAAAAAGTAAAAGTCTGGTTTGACCCGGAGGCGGACTACCTCGAAGTCCAGTTTCGTGAGGCGCCGGGATTCATGCGGGCCACGGCTCACGATGCGGTGATGGAACGGGTTGATGAGGAGGGGCATGTGTTGGGCTTCAGCGTGCTGGGTGTGAGCCGTTTTAAAAAGGATCATCCTTTGGAAGCTGAACTCATGACCGGCACCTAGACATCGGAGGCGAACCGGCCTGGCTCTGATGGCCCTGCTCCTCGTTGTCAGTCTTTCTATTGCTGAGCAACACTTCTCTGAGCAGTATGAGCGCGACGACAATATCTTCAATCCAGCCAGCCGGTATGCGCCGGACAATCCGCTGAATCCCGCGCAGGCCTTCGCATCGGACAATCCCTTCAACCCGGCCAACCGCTTTGATCCCGGCAACCCCGTCAACCCGACGAATCGCTACGCACCCGACAATCCGTTCAATCCCGCCAATCCCCTGAACCCCGCCAATCGCTACAATCCCAACACCCCCTTCGCCCCGCTCAACCGCTCGCGGTAACCCTCTAGCCTTGCGCCGGGTTGTCCGACATCGGGCTGGAGGCAGGGGAGTTCGGCGTGACCTCGTTCCATTGGTTTTCTTCTCCGTGCAAGTGCGCTATCATGCGCCCAGGTGAGGTGGTCTATGGATGAGCAGCTTCTTCTCAAACGTATTACAGTCAATCCGAAGATTTTCGGCGGGAAGCCGATTATCCGGGGCCGCCGTCTCGCCGTAGAACATGTGCTGGGTATGCTCGCGGCCGGGGATACCACGGACACGATTCTGCAAGGGTATCCGTGGCTGGAGCGCGAGGATGTTCAAGCCTGCCTCGCCTATGCTCATCGGCTTGTCGGCCATGAGCGAATTGAGCCGTTCCCCCTTGAAACTGCCTCGTGAAACTTCTGCTCGATACCTGCGTCTCATTTGAGGCTGTTGAGCCGTTGAAGGCCGCAGGGCACGATGTCATCTGGGCGGGAGACTGGCCTGCTGATCCCGGCGATGATGAAATCCTGGCCCTGGCCTATCAAGAGGGCCGCATTCTCATCACCCTCGACAAAGATTTCGGTGAGTTGGCAGTGGTGCGAGAACAGGCTCATGCAGGGATTATCCGGCTGGTGGTCCTGTCCGCCTCTCAGCAAGCGCCTATCTGTTTGATGGTGTTGACTCGCTATGGGGCGGAACTTCAGTCAGGTGCGATCGTGACGGTTGAGCCAGGGCGCATCCGTGTGCGCCCGGCGGTATCACATCCTGAATCTCCATAATATCTGAGTAGTGATACACAGGTCATGGTTGAACCTGGAGGCTCTCGATGTGGATCCTGGTTCTGATGGCCTTGCTTCTGAGCGCAGCTACAACATCTTCACTCCGGCTAGCCCGTATGCGCCGGACAATCCGCTGAATCCCGCGCAGGCCTTCGCGCCGGATAATCCCTTTAACCCTGCCAACCGCTACAATCCCAACACCCCCTTCGCCCCGCTCAACCGCTCGAGGTGATTCCCGCAAACTCGGGTTGTGATTCGAGGCCGAGTGAGCCGCGGACGGGTGTCTCGATGCGATGAGGTTATTCCAGCGTGCTTCAAGAGTGTGCGATTCCGCCCCTCGGGCCTAGCTGGGTTGGTGCTTAGG